>Ga0102924_1000069_pt1 | contig 115518 bp, 73 predicted proteins | sample PaiPotPPM11metaG_FD_80116 | JGI IMG/M metagenome (GOLD analysis project Ga0102924, IMG submission 80116) | Iron sulfur acid spring bacterial and archeal communities from Banff, Canada, to study Microbial Dark Matter (Phase II) - Paint Pots PPM... ...
CAGACTGCATCCACCGCCATAGCAGCTGTACCGCCGCAGGGGGAAGGTTTTCCCCGTGCGGGTGTTTACGGGACGGTCGCCACACACAAGCGTTCGAGCGTGTGCATTACGGACACGAGTTCATTCTCCAGATCTGCGATTCTGAATGTGGCCAGTGCCATGTCGCCGTTCTTCGCCATCGACTCAACCTCGCCTGCGATCCTGGAGGCCGTTGGAGCCGCAAGATTTTCCAATGTGCCTTTCAGCGCGTGCCCCACTTTTTCCAGCGTAGGGGCATCCCTCTCCGCAACCGCCTGATAGGCCGTACGGATCTGAATCGGATAATCCGCACGGAACACGGCGAGTAGTTCCGAAAGGAAAGCGCGATCGTCATCGATTCGATCCAGAAGCTCTTCGGTATAAACCGAAGCGTTCAGGGAATCGCGCGATTCTGAGGTTGAAGCGTTGGGGCCACTCGCAGGTTGAAGACCGCCAAGCACCTCGTCCAACTCTCGTGGGCGGATCGGTTTCGAAAGATAGCCGTCCATCCCGGCTGCCAGACAACGATCTCGGTCCCCTTTCATTGCGAGCGCAGTCATCGCAATCACTAACTGGTGGCGCCCGGTGAGTTCTTCGTTCTTCCGCAGCAGTCTGGTGGCCTCGAATCCATCCATCTCCGGCATCTGCACGTCCATCAACACCAGGTCGTAGCCTGTGTTTTCCAAAGCTGCCAGGGTTTGCCTGCCATCGGGGATCACCATTACCTCGTGGCCCCGCTTCTCAAGCATTCGTACCACCATGGTCTGGTTGACCGGGTTGTCTTCTGCCAACAGAATCCGCAGCCTCTTTTTGGAGATGTTGTCGCGCAAGGGATGCAGGGTCGTTGTTTTCGTCGGGCCGCCCCGCGCTCTCGCACGCAGCGCTCGCTCGATAGCCTCTCGCAGCTCCGATCGGCGCACAGGTTTCAGAAGATACGCTGAGATTCCCAACTCCGCGCAACGCGCTGCGTCTCCGCGGTGACCGCCTGATGTAAGCATCATGATCGTCGCGGCGGAGAACTCCAGTCTTTGCTTGATCCGCTCCACCAGGTCGAACCCATCCATGTTGGGCATGTGCATGTCGGTCAGTATGAGGTCGTACGGCTCGCAGGAGTACCGTCCAAAGATCAAAGCATTCAGTGCCTGCTCGCCATCTTCTACGACCGTCGCATCCATGCCCCACCGCTTGACCAGACCCTCGAGAATTCGCAGGTTGGTGCGATTGTCATCGACGATCAACACCCTGATCCCGTGCAGTGTCGCCGGTGTTTCCTTCGAGATTAGTTCGTGCCGCATCGCAGTGCCCAGTCTCACGGTGAAATGAAATTGGGAGCCTGCCCCGACCTCACTTTCTACCCAGATGCGGCCGTCCATCATCTCGATCAGACGCTTCGATATCGTGAGCCCGAGTCCAGTCCCACCGTAATGACGTGTGGTCGAGGCGTCGGCCTGGGTGAACGAGTTGAAGATTACGTCAAGCTTTTCCGGTGCGATTCCAACCCCGGTGTCGGACACGATGAAGTGATAGGTTGCGGCCTTGTCCTCAAGCAGGTCCGCTTGAACTTTCAGACTGACCTCTCCGCGCCTGGTGAACTTCACCGCGTTCTCCACCAGGTTGATCAAGATCTGGCGGAGGCGCCCCGGATCGCCAACGACTCTCTGCGCAACCTCCGGCGATACTTCGCACAGCAGTTCGAGCCCCTTTTCATCGGCACGCAGGGCGAGCGTCTTCAGCACTCCCTCGATGCAATTGCCCAGGTCGAATTCAATCTCTTCGAGGTCAACTCTGCCCGCCTCAATCTTGGAAAAATCCAGGATGTCGTTGATTACGGTCAGCAAGCCGTCCGCAGACAGTTTGACGGTGTCGAGGTAGTCTCGCTGCTCTGCTGTCAGGTCCGTCCCCAGCGCGAGGTCGGTCATTCCGATAATGCCGTTGAGCGGAGTGCGAATCTCGTGACTCATGTTGGCAAGGAACTCGCTCTTGGCCTGATTTCCAGCCTCGGCAGCAGCTTTCGCTCGCTCTCGTTCTTCGTTCATCTGCTCCATCAGGCGATAGCGCTCTTCGCTCAACGCCAGCTCGACCGCATGTCGAGTGAACCGCCGATCCAGCAACGCCGCCAGAAATACCATCGCCAGAATGGTCAGCGTCACGAGTGCGATGCCGGCCAGTCCCACTGCCGAGATGTTGACCGCGTGTTCCAGTTCGGAAGGCGGAAGCGGAGCAGCGGTAAAAGTTACCGCGGCCATCCCCACGTAATGCATTACCGGGATTGCCAACCCCATCAGCAAAGCACATCCGGACTTTCGCCAGCTCCAGGCCGCCGTCATGCCGCGCAGCCCGAACGCAGCCCACATGGCAAGAAACGAAATCACCACCGCGAGAACGACAGAGAGCGCCACCAAACCCGGGGAATAGTGGCACATGGCCTGCAGCCGCATCGCCTCCATCCCGATGTAATGCATGGCCGCAATGCCACTGCCCATCAGCAGGCTGCCGGCAATGGCGGCGGCCATCCCCATGGTCTTGCGGCTTACGACAAACAGGGCCACCGCCGAAGCCGAAACCGCCGCTACCATGGAAGCCAGAACCGTCGGCCAGTCATACTGCACAGGGATCGGCAGGCGAAAGGCTTCCATGCCCATGTAGTGCATCGCCCAGATCCCCATCCCCATGGCGAGAGCACCGCCGACTAACCAGGTCAATCGCGCCATACCCCGGGCGGAGGTTACCCGTCCCGCGAGATCGAGTGCTGCGTACGCCGCGAATACGGCGATCAGGATCGAGAGGGCGACGAGGCGAGAGTCATAAAACCCAGCAATTATGGGGCCGTGCGCGTCCATGGATGAGCCTTCAAGTTACGTCCAGCCATTGAGAAGGCTAACATCTTCAGTTACCTGGGGATGTAGTACTTTCGTTGGAACGTCCGAAGCAGAACCACAAAAGGTTCAGGGATTGTGGGGACCGCGGGGCTGGATTCTCGCATGCCGAAGCTAGCAGTCAACCCAGCTCCGACGGTGCTTCGATTGCTGGACGGCATCTTCCTTCCGGTTCCCATGGCGTGGTTGGAAGCCGGTGCCGCTGGAGTTACGTGGAAGCATTAGAAGTTGAACTTTGCGGCGAATTCAACGGTGCGGTTTTCGTTGACCACTGAGGAGATGACAGCGAACGATGCGGGATTGGTGATGGCCGCGCTGGGAACACTGAAGTTGGGATGATTGAATACGTTGAACGTTTCGCCGCGAAGCTGGAGACGATAGCGCTCGCCGATCTTTGTATCCTTCTCAAGATTCATGTCCCAGTTCTGGTAGTTCGGTCCTCGGAGCATGTCGTACCCCGAGTTGCCGAAGACGTAGGGAGCAGGCGCCTTGAATGCCGCAGGATTGAACCACTCTCCGCGGGTCTTTGCGGCAGGATAGAGGGGGACGCCGATGACCCGGTCGGCGCGGCCACTTGCTCCATAGGTTTGCGATCCAGGCGCGGTGTAGGTTACCGAGAACGGCTGGCCGGTCTGGAAGGACGTGAGGCCACCCAGTTGCCATCCGCTGATGATCTTCCTCGTCAGGCCGCTGGCTCTACCGAGGATCAGCTTGGACTGGCCGAACGGAAGTTCGTAGGAGTAGCTGATCTCGATGGTCTGCGGCGTGATGCTGGAGATGGGACCGTAGGAGTCGCCGATTTTGGTTGGGTCCTGGTGGTTCTCGACGCCGAGGACGCGGATCCATTGATATTCGGCATTCACCATGAACCCATGGCTGTAGCGTTTATGCAGACCCACCTGCAGCGAGTTTCCGGTGGTGTGATAGATGGGATCGAACGCCATGGTGATGGAGGAGAAGGGCTGGTAGGGACGGCGCGCCTGCTCGACCGTCGTTCCCGGTGGCGCGTAGTTGATGTCGGGCTCCGTGTTGCCGGGTCCGCCGTGATTGTTCTGGTGGATGGTGCGCTGGCCTACGTAGCCGATGCGAAAGTCCATCGCGCCGGGCAGTTGCTGTTCGATGGCGAGATTGTATTGTTCGGTGTAAGGCGTCGTGGTCTTCGACTGCGCCATGGTCGACAGCATGAATTCTTTCGCAGACAGTCCGCGTACACGGGTGTACAGGAACCGGCTAAATTGTTGTAAATGCGATTCCACTTCCATGACCGAAAGAAACCCCTACCGTCAGAGAGCTGCCTGGTTGAGGATGGATGGTGAACGCCGGTTGAGCCCGCTCACTGCAATCGCTCGTCAAGAAATTACCTCCCGTTAAATCCATGTTCAAGAGAGTGTCTATGATCCTCGATGCGATTTCCTTCCGAATGACTCGCTGGCTTCCCGTTCTCGTGCTCGCGGCGTTGTCGTGCGACCAGTTCCGCGCCCAGGCGGTCAAGCCCCAAGCGGAAGGACCAGCCGGAACCCAGACCACCGCGCCTTCTCCGGCGGATGCCCGCAAGATTGGTGAAGCGACGAAACAGGGCCCGAAGTATCTTTCGGGAGGCTTCGACCTGCCCAACGGATGGCGCATCACGCCTGCCGGCAAGCCGATCGCAACGATCGAAGACCTGGTGCTGAATATGGTGGTGTCGCCTGACAACAAGATTGTGGTGGCAAGTCACTCTGGTTATCTGCCGCACGGGATCGACGTTTTCGACACCAGGACGCAAAAGCAGATCCAGCATATTCCGCTGAAGACGACGTGGCTGGGCATGTGCTGGTCGGCGGACGGACATACGCTGTATGTGTCCGGCGGCAATGCCACGGGCGCGAAGACGATCGCCGGGACGCCAGCGCCGATCTATGAGTTCAAGTACGAGAATGGCCGCCTTAGCGATGAGCCCACCGGCCAATTGCTGGAGACGATTCCTGGCAACCAGGTCTGGTGGTCGGGCGTGGCGTATCTGCCGAGCAGGCATTGGCTCTATGCTGCCAACCGCGGCACAGGAACGGGGCCAAGCAATGTGGTGGTGTTCGATGCGAAGACGCGACAGATTGTGACGCGCATTCCGGTGGAGATCAATCCGTACCAGACGGTGCTGACGCCGGATGGCAGGCGGTTGTTCGTGTCCAACTGGGCCAGCGAATCGGTCAGTGTGATCGATACGGCCACCAACAAGGTGATTCGCACGCTGCACGTAGGCAAGAACCCGAACGACATGAAGCTGGCAGCCGATGGACGGCTCTTCGTCGCCTGCTCCAATGACAATACTGTCCATGTGATCGATACGAAGACGCTGCAAATCGTTGAGCGGCTTTCGACAACGCTGACGCCGTTTGCGCCTGAGGGCTCGACACCCGACGCGCTAGCAATCGACGACGTGCACAAGCTACTTTACATCGCGAACGCGGACAACAATTCCATCGCTGTCGCACACATCGAAAACCGCGCGCACAGCACGATGGTCGGCTTCGTTCCGACGGGCTGGTACCCTTCTGCCCTGGTGCTGACCGATCACGACGACACGCTCTACATCGGCAATGCGAAGGGCGAGGAGGGACACCCCGATCGGAAGGGACCAGGCAGTCCGCTGGCCTCGAAATTCAACGGCGACGAGACGGTGAAGACACTGCAGAAGAGCAGCATCGAAGTCCTGCCAGTGGCCGATCTGAAGACGAAGCTGCCGCGGTGGACGCATGAGGTGATCGACAACACTCCGTATAACGACTCGCTGCTCTCCGAGGCGCGGCCGCCGAAGGAACCGACGATCATTCCGCAAGGTGTGGGGGTCTCGACCGAGATCCAGCACGTGATTTACATCATCAAGGAGAACCGTACCTACGATCAGGAGTTCGGCGACTTGCCGCATACGAATGGCGATCCCGAGTTGACGATCTTCGGGGAGAAGGTCACGCCCAACCAGCATGCGCTGGCCAAGGAGTTCGTCGCGCTCGACAACCTCTACTGCGACGGCGAAGTGAGTGTCGACGGGCACTCGTGGTCGGACTCTGCGTACGCTACGGACTTCAACGAGCGCTATTGGCCGCCGACTTACGCGGGCCGCAGCGATGCATTGCCGTCCCGCGCCTACGTTCCCGCAGCCGGACACCTCTGGGACCTCGCGCAGCGTAAGGGCCTGACCTACCGCTCCTATGGCGAGTATGCCTCGCGAGCCAGCACCGGTACCACGATGGAGGCCGCTCCCGGCGCCGAAGGCCTGGTCGGGCATGTCGCGAAGGACTATACGGGATCGCGAGAGCGCGACACCGACAACGTCGCCGTGTTCCTGCGGGAGTTCAAGGAGTACGAGGCCAACTACGACAGCCCGGATGCGAATAAACGCTTTCCGAACTTCGTGGTGATGAGCATGCCGGAGGACCACACCAAGGGCACCGCGCTGGGGGCATTCACTCCGCAGGCTATGGTTGCCAACAACGATTTTGCGATTGGGCAACTGGTCGATGCGGTGAGCCACAGCAGGTACTGGCCTAACACGGCAATCTTCATCATCGAAGACGACGCGCAGGATGGACCTGATCACGTGGACGCTCGACGAACGGTTGCTCTCGTAGTGAGTCCTTACGTCAAGCGCGGCATCACGGACAGCACGCTCTATTCGACGAGCTCGATGGTGCGGTCCATTGAACTCCTGTTGGGGCTGCCGCCGATGAGTCAGTACGATGCCGCGGCGATGCCGATGTATGCGGCCTTCAGTACTACTCGGATGGTCACGCCATTCAACGTCATCCAGCCTCAGATTGACGTGAACGCGAAGAATACCAAGAGCTCCTACGGCGTGGATGAGAGCAACAGGATGGATTTCTCCGACGTGGACCGTGCGCCGATGCACAGGCTCAACGCGATCCTGTGGAAGAGCATCAAGGGTGCGGATTCGCCGGTGCCTGTGCCGGTGCATCGCTTCCGCCCATTGGTCGATCCCAGCGAAGCTCCGGGTGGGGATAAAGACTAAGCCGAGAGCTCAGACACGCAGCAGCTTACTTCCAGTTGCCCATGAGTACAAACGGCGCCCAGTAGAACGGATGCGCAAAGCCCTCTGGAACGTTTTGCTGGGGCTGGTCGACGACGACGCCCCGGCCCGCCGTGCCGGCCTTCGTCTTGTCCTTGCCCTGCAGCAGGTCCAACTGCGCCTCGCGCAGGGCCTGGACCTTGGCGACTTTACCCTTTCCATCGGCCCAGCGTTTGTAGAAGTCGGCCATGAGTTCGCCGGTACTTGCGTCATCCACCTCCCACAGCGAGGAGATGACCGCCTTGGCACCTTTCAGTTGCGCCGTCGTGCCCAGGCCGTCCACTTCGCGGCCATTGCCTGCACTGCCGCTCATGCCGGTCTCGCATGCCGAGAGAGTCAAGAGGTCGGTGCGGCGAAGGTTCAGGTTGCGATCGCTATTGAAGTCTGCCACGGTCAGGTGAAATCCGCCGCCGCTCTCGTCCTTGCCGGCCAGTAGCAGGTACGACTGGCTGTCGTCTCCCGGCTTGTACACGAAATGGCTGGCGATGTGCACCACCTGGTGTTGCCCGCGCAGTTGGTCTTCCATTGCCTTCTCGGTGAACTGGCTATCCAGGAGAATCGTTCCAGGCAGCACCCCACTTGTTCCCTGTACCTGCCTATCCGTCACGATTTCGTTCAACTCGCCGACCACGGCGGGCAGCGGCGGCAATGCGTCCTCGAACTTGCGCGAGATTCCCATCGCAGCGACGCTGAGTTTGCTTACATCCGGCTTGTCCGCGAGGTGGGGAATGCTCGCCGGCGTAATCGTCACCGTGTTGTATTTCTCCACGAGATACTGCTTGCCGTCATACAGGGCAGCCATGGGGATGTAGCGCAGGACACCGTCCAGCGACCACACCAATGTCTCTGCGTGGGCCTGGTCCAGATCCGTCTTCACCGGACCAATCAGGATTGTGTACAACTCCTGCGCGGCGGGGCGGGGATCCTTCGACCGGTCGCGAAGTGCCTGCTCAAGCGCGGCCACCTTCTTGTTCAAGTCTCCTTCACTGATTGAAAACTGCCGTGCTACCTCGGTCGACGCTGTGATCACGATGATGCTGGTCCGATCCTTTCCTACCAGCGTGTACAGCGCGACGGTATGGGGCATCTCGGCGATCTCCTGGCCTAATGCACTTACGCCCGCTTTCACGTCTTCGACCTGCTTGTTAGCTTCGCTGCCTTGGCCGAAGAGCGAATACAGCCGAGCGTAATACTGATCGAGGCCCTTGCCAGCCGCATCCAACTGGCCGGAGAGCTGTTTGAATTGCGTCTCCTGCTCGGGCGTGCGTGCGTCATTCTTGTTCAACTCATTCCACTGCTCGCCCAGCGCGACAATTTGCGAAGTGGACTTCGCGTAATCCTCCTCCGCCTCCTTCTCGGCGGGAGTCAGGGTGAGTTGACCCGAAGCATTTGCGGTCTCGCCCCGCACATAATCCCGGTACTCCTGCTGCTTCAGCAAGTCAGCCACCTGTTGCGCTTCCGGTATACGTCCCAGAGCGATCAGCAGGTCTGCGAGGTCGCGATAGTAGTTCCCCTTAGTGGCGACAAAACTGGATTGCAGCCGCTTGTCCAGTCCCTGCAGGTTGCTGCGCACCTGTTGCAAGAAGTTCACCGACTGCTTCCCGTAGAAGACTGCAAGCGCCGGCTGTTGCGCTTTCTGGTTGAGCATCAGGTTGTGAAATATCTGGGCTTCACGGATAGGATCGCCGACTACAGTTGCCAGCGGCAGAGCCTGCATGTAGTAGTCCAGCGCCTTCTGCTTGTCGCCGAGTTCGTCATAGACGCTGCCGATGTTGTCGAGCGCATTCGCTTCGCCTGCGCGTTCGTGGAGCGCGCGCTGCATCGGGAGCGCCTGATTAAAGTACTGCAGCGCTTCCTGCTTCTGGCCCAGGTCGTCGTAAACCAAGCCCATATTGTTAAGCGTCCGCGCCTGGCCGTCCTGATCGCCGACGGAGGTCTGCAATTCCAGTGCGCGGTTGTAGTAGTCGAGCGCCTTCTGCTCCTCACCGGGGTTGGAGTAGATGCCGGCGAGGTTGCTGAGGACCTCAGCCTCGCCCGCCTTGTCGCCGATATCATGGCGAATGGCAAGCGACTGGTTGTAGTAGTTGAGAGCGCCTTTGGTCTGGCCGAGATCGTCAAGGAAAACGCCGAGGAGATTGAGGGTGGTGGCCTCTCCGCGGCGGTTTTCCGCGGTGCGCCACTGCGCGAGCGCGTCGATGAGGTAGTCGAGCGCCTTCTGCTTCTGACCAAGCTGGGAGTAGACTCCGCCAATATTGTTCAGAGTGCCTGCTTCTCCGGCTCTGTCGCCCAGACCTTTGCGCAGTTCGAGCGATTGGTTGTAAGCGTCGAGCGCTTTCTGCGCGTCGCCCATGTCGGAGTAGACATTGCCAAGGTTGGTCAGCGTCGCGGCCTCGCCGCTGAGGCTGCCCGCCGCGCGCTGCACCGGGAGTGCCTGCCGGTAGTACTCAAGCGCCTTGTCTAACTGGCCGGTGCGCTTTGAGAGAATGCCGAGGTTGACGAGCGTCGCTGCCTCGCCCACGCGGTCACCAATCGCTCGCCGCAGCGCAAGAGCCTGATTGTAGTACTCGAGCGCGCGGGGTGCGTTGCCCATCTCCACATGGAGAATGCCGAGGTTGTTCAGCGTGTTGCCCTCGCCCCACTCGTCGCCGGCCGTGCGCCACAGCGGCAGGGCCTGGTTGTAGTAGTCGAGCGCTTTGGCGGAGTCGTCCAGCGTGTCGTAGACGACGCCGAGCCGGTGCAGCGTAATCGCCTCCAGGTCGGCATCGCCCACTTTCTTTGCCAATTCCAGCGCCGGAGTGTGCATCTTGAGAGCGTTCTGGTTCTGGCCTAGGTTGCTCGCGATCCATCCGGTTCCGTTCATCGCCGCCGCCTGGAGACGCTCATCGCCTGTGACAGCGGCGATGTTCAGCGCCTGGTTGAATTCCTCGAGCGCCCGCTGGTTCTGGCCGTCGATACGATCGCAATTGCCCAACCCGATGAGGGCATTCGCTTCGTCCTGCGGATCCTTGGCGGCGCGAGCGGTGGTGAGCGCTTCGGCGTAACTTGCGCGCGCCTTTACGGAATCCGAGATATGCAAATAGAACTCGCCCACCTGGTCGAGCGCCTTTGCCTCGGCTTTGACGTCGCCTGCGGCTCGAGTTGATCTGACATCAGCCTCCAGTTTTTCGAGTTTTGCCTGAACCTGCGGGGGAAGAGGTACAGCGGAGTTGCCCGACTGCTGGGCACGCAACGGTCCGCCCAGACAGGCGATCACCATCACGAAGGTAGCGGTGGAAGAAACGACAGCGAGAGGGGCGATCCTTCGAGTGTGCATGACCCCTCCGGTCCTTAGCAAGCCGGGCGTGAAGTTGAGAAGCGCAGGCCCACGACAGGTACACAAAGCTTACTGTCAACCCTGCCAGAGCGGCAAGCTATCCGGAAGAGCGGCGTGTTGGCAAGCGAGGAGAGTCATTGGATCTTTTTCTCCGCAAACGAAGGCTGTTGGAAAACGCATGGCGGTCCGAGGCCAGAACAGCGACATTATGTTAAATTTTCGCCGGTCGAGAGTGAAGTTGTCATTGACGGAGGGTACACTTCGAGTTCGAAACAACGAGGAGGATCGATGCCGCTGCATGATACTGCGGAACTGAAAGTTGCCCCCACGAGTCAGGTTGAGAGCAGTGCTCTGGATGCCGAGACCGGGACCTACCAGTTCCCCGCGACGAAGCATGACTCGGAGACCGTGTATCAGGCGATTCACGAGCAACTCGTTCTCGACGGCAACTCGCAGCAGAACCTCGCGACCTTCTGCACGACGTGGATTGAGCCTGAGGTCAAGCAGTTGATGGACGAGTCTGCCGACAAGAACATGATTGACAAGGATGAGTACCCGCAGACGGCGGCTATCGAGGAACGCTGCGTCCATATGCTCGCCGATCTGTGGAACTCTCCGGAGGCGGCCGGCACGATTGGGTGCTCGACGACCGGCTCGAGCGAGGCGGCGATGCTCGGCGGCCTGGCGCTGAAGTGGAACTGGCGGAAGCGGCGGCGTGCGGAAGGAAAGTCAACGGATGCACCGAACCTGATCATGGGCCCGGTGCAGTTTGCTGGCACAAATTCTGCCGCTATTTTGACGTTGAGATTCGCGAGGTTCCGATGGAGGGCGACCGCTTGCTGCTGACTCCAGAGGAGGTGATCCAGCGGTGCGACGAGAATACGATTGGCGTAATTGTGACGCTCGGGGTTACGTTTACGCTGCAGTTCGAGCCGGTGCATGCGATCAGCCTGGCGCTCGACAAGTTGCAGACGGAGGCCGGGCTCGACATTCCTATCCATGTCGACGGAGCAAGCGGCGCGTTTCTGGCGCCGTTCCTGCAGCCGGAGTTGCTATGGGACTTCCGCCTGCCGCGGGTGAAGTCGATCAACGCGTCGGGGCACAAGTTCGGGCTGGCGCCGCTGGGTGTGGGCTGGGCGTTGTGGCGCGAGAAACACGACCTGCCCGAGGAGTTGATCTTTGACGTCAACTACCTGGGCGGCAATATGCCGACGTTTGCGCTGAACTTCTCGAGGCCCGGGGGCGAGATTATCTGTCAGTACTACAACTTCCTGCGCCTGGGCAAGGAAGGCTATCGCGAGATCCAGACGGAATGCCGCGCACTCGGCCTGTATCTCGCGGAGAAGATCGCGGAGTTGGGACCGTTCCGGATCATCTATGACGGCGACGGCGGAATCCCCGGACTGTGCTGGGAGATGAAGGATCCGGCGTCGACGCACTTCACGCTTTACGACTTTGCGGATCGGCTACGTGAGCGCGGCTGGCTGGTTCCTGCTTACTCGATGCCGCCCAACCGCGAAGAACTTGTCATCCAGCGCATCCTGATCCGGCACGGCTTTACGCGCGCGATGGCCGACGAGTTGCTGGTCGAGATGCGCGTAGCTTTGGATGAATTTGCCACGCAGCCGCCGATGCAGAAATCGGCCACGCCTGCGGCGGAAGGGCACGACCATTCCGGGCGCTGATTAGAAAGCCGGGATGCCGGTCAGGTTCTGGCCGAGGATGAGCGTGTGGATATCGTGCGTACCCTCGTAGGTTTTCACCGATTCGAGGTTCATCATGTGGCGCATAATGGGGTAGTCGTCGACGATCCCATTGGCACCAAGGATGTCGCGGGCCATGCGCGCGCATTCGAGGGCCATCCAGACGTTATTGCGCTTGGCCATGGAGATGTGCTGGAACTCAACCTTGCCGGCGTCCTTCAGCCTGCCGACCTGCAGCGAGAGCAGTTGCGCCTTGGTGATCTCGGTCGCCATCCAGACCAGCTTTTCCTGCACGAGTTGATGTGAAGCGATGGGCTGATCGTGGAACTGTTTGCGCTGGCGTGCATACTGCAGTGCCGTGTCGTAACAGGACATGGCCGCCCCGATGGCTCCCCAACCGATGCCGTAGCGCGCCTGCGAGAGGCACATCAGCGGCGACTTCAGCCCTGCGGTCTTCGGCAATAGATTCTCAGCAGGGATGCGGACGTCCTGAAGCGAAAGGCCGGATGTGACCGAGGCGCGCAGGGAGAATTTTCCGTGGATATCTTGCGCGGAAAAGCCGGGCCGGTCGGTTTCGACGAGAAATCCGCGGATGGAGTCGGTGGTATCGCCGAGTCTTGCCCAGATGACGGCGACGTCGGCGATGGAGCCGGAGGTGATCCACATCTTTTCGCCGTTGAGGATATAGCTGTCTCCCTCTTTGCGGGCCCGCGTGCGCATGTCGCCGGGGTTCGACCCGAAGTCGGGTTCGGTGAGTCCGAAGCAGCCGAGCTTTTCGCCGGTGGCGAGCTTCGGCAGCCAGAAGTCCTTCTGCTCCTCGCTGCCGAAGGCGTGGATCGGATACATCACTAGCGCGGACTGGACGCTGACAAAGCTGCGCAGGCCGGAGTCTCCGCGTTCCAGTTCCTGGGTGAGCAAGCCGTACTCGACGTTGTTCATGCCGGCACAGCCGTAGCCGTCGATGGTTGCGCCGTAGAAGCCCAGCGCGCCCATAGGCAGCACGAGTTCGCGCGGGAAGCGGCCGTCACGGTTGCACGACTCGATGATGGGAATGAGGTTGTCCTCGACGAAAGCGCGGACGTTGTCGCGCACCATCCGTTCTTCTTCGGTCAACAGTGAATCAAACTGGAGAAAATCCAAGCCTTGAAATTTGAATGCCATATCAGTTGTGTTGATGGTACTCGCTAGACATCCGATGACGTAAGAGAGTCTCTGCTGGTCTCGCGAATGAGCAACAGGCCGAAGAAGGTGAGAACAGCGGACGCGGATAGATAGTAGCCGACGTAGGAGAGGCCGTAGTTCCTGGCCAGCCAGGTAGCAGCGTACGGAGCCAGGGACGCTCCGAGAATGCCCGCCGTGCTGAACGCGAAAGAACTGCCGGTGTAACGGACGCGCGTGGGGAAGAGTTCCGAGACCAGCGTACCCAGCGGGCCGTATGTCATGCCCATCAAGGAAAGGCCAACGACCATCATGATGGTGGCGCCGGTGATTCCGGCAGTGAAGAGCCGCGCCAGGAATAGACCGAAAATCGCGATCAGTGCGGTCACCAAGAACATGACGGGGCGGCGGCCACGCTCGGCGAGCAACGCCGAGATGGGAATGAAGATCGCGAAGAAGAGAATGCCGAAGAGTTGGCTGAGCAGGAAACTGCTGCGGCTGTAATGGAGCGCAGTAGTCCCCCAGGAGAGCGCAAAGACGGTCATCAGGTAGAAGAGCACGAAGGTGGCGAGGCAGGTGAGGACGCCACCGATGAGCGCGCGCTTATGGTGGAGAAATATCTCATGGAGTGGAATGCCGACTGGTTCGGCGACCTGGATCGAGGCCTGAAAGACGGGCGTCTCGGTGATCGTCAGGCGCACGTAGAGGCCGAGCAGAACGAGGACGGCGCTGGCGAGAAATGGGAGACGCCAGCCGAAGGCGAAGAACTGCCGGTCGCTCAAGAAACGCGAGAGCAGGAGAAAAGTTCCACCGGAGAGCAGAAAGCCGAGCGGCGCACCGAGTTGGGGAAACATGCCGTAGAGGGCGCGCCTGTTGGGCGGCGCGTTTTCAACGGCGAGCAGGACTGCGCCACCCCACTCACCGCCGAGTCCAATTCCCTGCCCGAAACGGCAGAACGCAAGCAGCAGTGGTGCCGCGAGTCCGAGAATGTGGTATCCGGGCAGCACTCCGATCAGGAAGGTAGACAGGCCCATTGTGGAGAGAGCGAGTACCAGGGTTCGCTTGCGGCCGATGCGATCGCCGAAGTGGCCAAACAGCGCGGAGCCGATGGGGCGCGCGACAAAGGCGATTGCGAACGTGGCGAGTGATGCGAGCGTGGAGGAGGTGGGATCGGATGCCGGGAAGAACAAGCGAGGGAAGACCAGCACCGCGGCCGTCGCGTAGACATAGAAGTCGAAAAATTCGACGGTCGTGCCCACGAGGCTCGCGAAGAGGACCTGGCGCGGAGTATTGAGCGTTTTTTTGAGGGTCACGCCTGTCATGGGCTGGAACTTGAATTTTATTCCAGGTTGCACTGAATGTGGGGCAGCTCGGCCAATTTCGCGATCTGGCGGTTGCTTGTCCGATGCGGTGCGATTAGATTGTTGATAAATCCCCTGTCGCAGCTGATCGTTTGCGTTTCTCTGCCGCCTCGATGCGCCGGACTCACCTTAAGCTTAGCCAACCCAACATTGTCGTATCGAAAGAGGTTCATCATGAGCCAGACCGTAGGTGTCCCCGACCTAACTCACGTATTGACTCTGGAAGAGATTGGCAACCTGGCTAAGAACAGCAGCAAACCGGCTGAAACGCTGATGAACGTAGTGTCGCTGATCGCCAACCGGTTTGAGACGGACGTCTGCTCGGCTTACCTCCTGGAACCGGATCGCACGAATTTGATTCTTGCGGCCACCCTGGGGTTGCGGCCAGAATGCATCGGCAACCTGCGGCTGGCGTTGAATGAAGGCCTGGCGGGTCTGGTTGCGGAAAGTGTGCTGCCGGTCTCGGTGGAGCAGGTAAAGAATCACCCACGCTTCAAGTATTTCCGCGAGTCCGGCGAGGACGACTATCAGTCGTTCCTGGGGGTGCCACTGCTCGCTCGAGGCGTCCTGCAGGGTGTACTGGTGGTGCAGACCAAGGAGGCCCGCGCCTTCCGCGAGGGCGAAATCAAGATGCTGGTAGACGCTGCGGCTGCGGTGGCGCCGGTGGTCAGCGAGGCGCGACTGCTCGACCGGTTCATCGCGCCGGTGCAGGAGCGGCTGTGGTCGTTGGCCCGGAATCTCTGGTGGAGTTGGGATTCGGAATGTACGAGCCTGTTCCGCGATCTCGATCCGGTGCGCTGGCGGAAGCTTCACCATAATCCGCTTTCGTTGTTGACCGAGATGCCGCTGGCGGAGATCGAGAAGCGCGCCGAAGAGATGGTGCTGCATGGACGGGTTAACTACGCGTTCCGTCGCCAGCGGGAGTATCTCCACGAGGACCGGACCTGGGGCGCCCGGCATGCGGGAGTACTGCGGCCGCGGCCGGTCGCGTATTTTTCGGCGGAGTTCGGGCTCCATGAATCGGTCCCGGTCTATTCGGGCGGGCTGGGAATCCTTGCGGGCGACCATATTAAGAGCGCGTCTGACCTCGATATCCCGTTGATCGGGATTGGACTCTTCTACGGCCAGGGGTATTTTCGGCAGCGGCTAGACGCAAACGGCTGGCAGCAGGAGGAATACATCGAAACCGACGTGACACAGGTTCCGATGGAGCCAGCGATCGGCGTAAATGGGGAGCCGCTGACCGTCCGCATCGATACGCGCGGCGGCCCGATCTTCTCAAAGGTCTGGCGAGTCAAGGTGGGGCGGTGCGATCTGTTCCTGCTGGACTCGAATGTGGAGGGCAACAGTTCGGAAGATCGGCTGCTTACCTCGCGGCTCTACGGCGGCGATGGCCGGACGCGGATTCGGCAGGAGATTCTGCTCGGTATTGGCGGCTTCCGCGCGCTGAAGGCAATGGGCATCACGCCGGGAGTGCTGCACTTGAACGAAGGCCACAGCGGGTTCGCGCTGCTGGAGGCAATCCATGATCGCATGCAGGAAGAAGGGCTGAACTTCTATGAGGCCAGCTACCGCGTCTCGCAAGAGGTTTGCTTCACCACGCACACTCCGGTGCCTGCCGGCCACGATCGTTTCGATGGCGGGCTGATCGAAGAGCACCTGGGGCCGCTGCGCGATTTTCTCGGTATCTCGCACGAACAGCTGATGGAGTTGGGACGGGAGTTCGGCGAGGGGAATGACATCTTCTGCATGACTGTGCTCTGCCTGAAGTTCGCGCGCCGGGCCAATGCGGTTTCGTCGCTCCATGGCGAGGTGTCGCGCTCGATGTGGGCGCGACTGACGGTGGCGAATACCGGTGAGCCGGTCCGCATTGGCCACATTACGAACGGAGTGCACGTACCGACTTGGCTCGCGCCGCAGATGCATCGGCTGTTCGACCGCCACCTGGGGGCGGACTGGTCGCAGCATAGCGGAGAGGCGCGGATATGGGAGGGGATTGAGAATGTTGATGATGGCGAGCTGTGGGAGACGCACCTTAGCCTGAAGTCGCGACTGCTGGAGTTTGTGCGACGCCAAGCCATCGAACAGGCGGCGAGGCGGGGCGAAGCGAAGGAGACGCTGCAGCGGCTGGGCCGCGTCCTCAGCCCGGACGCGCTGACGATCGGATTTGCACGGCGGTTTGCGACTTACAAGCGCGCCGACCTGATCCTGGCGGACATCGAGCGGCTGGCGCACATGGTGAGCGACCCAAAGCGGCCTGTGCAGTTCGTGTTTGCGGGAAAGGCACATCCGCGTGACGAGCCCGGCAAACGGGTGTTGCAGCAGGTTGCGAACCTGATGCGCGACTCGAAGTTCGCCGATTCGTTTGTCTTTGTCGAGGACTACGACATCGACGTGGGCCGTCATCTGGTTCAGGGCGTCGACGTGTGGCTGAACAATCCGCGACGGCCGTTGGAGGCCTCGGGAACCAGCGGACAGAAGGTCGTGCTGAACGGCGGCCTGAACCTCTCGGTGCTGGATGGATGGTGGGCCGAGGCGTACGACGGGCTGAATGGATTCGCGATCGGAACTGGAAGGACCCACACGAATACCCATATGCACGACACCCGGGACGCCGAGGATCTGCAGAAGACGCTGTACGACGAGGTGATACCGCTCTACTACCAACGCGATCGGGACGGGCTGCCGCGGGGCTGGATCAAGCGCATGAAGCGCACGATTCGGACGCTGGGCTGGCGCTTCAACGCCGATCGTATGGTCATGGACTACACGTTGCATGGCTACGTTCCGGCGGCGGGGGGCACCTCGTGCGACATGAGTGTCACTTTGTGACGAGTGACCAATTCGTCGGGCCGTGATTTTCCCTGTGGTTGGTCGCAGGCCCCTTGTTTAAAACGGATCGGCTGCCGCGCTGCGCGTGTTACTTCGTCAACTCACTAAGAATCTTAGTGTTGCCTGACCGCGAGTGTTTAATGATCGTCCGGGATTTGCAGTGTGCAAGTTAAGTTCCATATCAGAGTATGGAATCCCATATTTGTGACGAAGGTGCACTTAACAGTGCTGAAGCATACAACCACCCCCCTTTTTATTCCAATTCACATATATTTCCGGCGCGCAACCTGATTCAGGACTGGCGAAACGGTGTCTATCCGGTTGATTGCACGCGCCTTGCCAGGTCATTGGGGGGAGGCTGCAACTTTGGTATTACAGTTGCAAAGTCATTTAACTAAATATTCAATTCCCGTCCACCCGTGGTTTTTCGGACCGATTCTAAGCATTTGGTTTTCCAGGAGAGATTGACCTATATGAAGAGTTTCCAGAAGCTCCTCTGTTGTTTCTTTGCGATGGTTTTAATGGTGTCCCTGCCAGCGCTGGGACAAGATATTACGAGCATCACCGGTGGCCTGAGTGGAGCGGTAACGGATTCTTCGGGTGCCGTGGTGAGCGGCGCGACCGTAACGCTGGTCGGTCCGCAAGGTACGCAAAAGTTGACCACCAACAGCCAGGGCCGTTTTGCGGCCTCGGCGCTTACGCCCGGCTACTATGATGTGACGGTCGAGAAGCCTGGCTTCAAGAAGGCGGTGGCGAAGCATAGCCAGGTGGTTGTGAACAGCTCTTCCGCGCTCAACGTTACGCTGGAAATCGGCAGCGTCGAAGCTACGGTTGAAGTGACGGCGACGGCGGCCGCGATCGACACATCGCAAACGGCGATTACGTCGAATCTGACGGAAACGTTCTACAACAGCGTTCCGATGCCCCGGAACGTTAGCGGAATCTTTTATGCGGCTCCTGGCGTTGAACAGGGTCAGGTCGCCAGCACACCCAATGTCGTTACCGGTCCTGGTGCTTCCAATCCTTCGATTGGCGGCGGCTCCGGCCTCGAGAACCTCTACGTCGTGGACGGCGTCACCATCACCGACCAGGCATTTGGTGCGATCGGCACGTACAACCGGCAGCATGGCTCAGTAGGTACCGGCATCAACCTGACGTTCATCCAGGAAGTCGACGTTAAGACAACGGCGTTTGAACCGCAGTACGGCAAGTCGACCGGTGGCATTGTCCAGATCGTCACGAAGTCGGGCGGCGACAACTACCACGGCGCGATCGGCGCGTACCTCGGGCCTGGCAAGTTTTATGCAGGCCGCTACCAGTTCTATCAGTACGGCTATCAGCAGATCACGCCCGCCCAGACTCTGAATAATCCGCAGTACGACGTCAGCGCTGAAATTGGCGGATACATTCCCGGGTTCCGTGAGAAGCTGTTCTTCTTCGGGGCCTTTGACCCATCGCTCACGCAGATCATCTGGCTCGCAAACCCCAAGAGCCCTGTGACCTACGCGCACGGCATCTATCCTTCCGACGTAACGACACTTAGCTGGTCGGGAAAATTGACCTATAAGCTGTTCAGTACTACTACTCTCGAGGCTTCGAGCTTCGGCGATCCGAGCCGGCACAACGCTATCCCCAACACTTTCTCGACCAACAACCCTCTGTCGGTAACCAGTTCCTATACCTTCGGCACGCGGGATTCGATTGCACGTATCCGTTCCGCGATCACTCCGACGCTGGTGGGCGACGCCTCCTACGCCTACAACCACAACCACTTTTCCGAGTCGCCCTCGGTCAACGTGTATCAAATTGCCGACCAGAGCGGACAGTCCCTACCCAGTCCGACTGGAACGGTGACGTCGGGGTACGGTCCATACGAACCTTCGATCAACAATACCTACAGCATCGCGGGAAATCTCTCGAAGACCGTAAACTTCTTTGGCCAGCATACATTCTCGGCCGGATACTCGTTCGACCATACCGACTTCCTTGACAAGCCGTCTCGTTCGGGCGCGTTGTATGCGATTCCGGCCACGAATTACCTGAACCAGACGATTGCGGTGCCCGCGAAGGCAGCGAACGCCCCTGGATCGCTCACGAATGCGCAATTCTCGGTTGTAGCAGCGAATACAGCGAACCCGTTTGACCACACTTGCACCAAGTGCCCAGTCAATGCAGCGGGTGAAACCGTATATGCGTCTGACACCCGTGGCACATACGTCGGCTTGGCCGTGAATGCGATCGGCCGCTACAAGATGGCGTATGGCAGCGACGACTATCAGGTGAATCGCTTTGTGAACTTCAATCTGGGCGTCCGCTGGGAAGAAGAGGAGATCGGGGGCAGCCTGCTGAAGTACACCTTCACGGGAAGCTGGTCCCCGCGCCTGGGCATCAACATCGATCCTCTGGGCGACCACAAGGGCAAGCTCTTCATGAATTACGCTCGGAACTACTGGTCGATGCCATTGGATGCCGCCATCCGACAGCTTGGCAACGAACAGGACGATGACGGCTACTTCTTCGCTCCTGTAATCAACTCGGACGGATCTTACACGATTGTTCCGGACGCCGCGCACGCTCTCAACGGCACTCCGAAGTCGACCTCAGGCGGTGTTGTCGCGAATTTCGGCGCGCCCAGCTTTGTGTCTTCCACCGGGGAAGGCATCATCCCCGGCACGAAGGCGTCGTACGAAGATGAGTACGTGCTTGGTACGGAGCGGGAAATCAAGAGCGGGCTGGTCGTGAAGGCCCGCTGGACCGATCGCCGCCTTCGCCGAGTGATCGAAGACATCGGTACGCAGTCGCCAGAAGGTTCAACGATTGCCGGCGGATACAATGGCGGCATTGCGAACCCTGGCCCGGGTACTGATATCGGGGTGAACGAGCAGGAGATCACCTACACTCAGGCACAGTTCCTCGCCACCGGAAACAACGGCGCCACCACCGCGGCAAACTACAAAGCACCGGTGGCCGGTTGCACCTTTGGGAACGACACACTCTCAGGAATCGGCACGACATTCATCAATGGATTGAATCAGCCGGTTGGTGGGGCTTGCTTCCCTAACATTTCAACGATGGACTACGCATGCAGTTCGGTGTTTACTACGGGCTGCACAGGCCCTGGCGGCATCGGCGATGGGAAACCGGATGGGTTCGTCAAGCCTGTCCGCCGTTACCAGGCTCTCGAACTCGAACTGGACAAGCGCTTCTCCAACCACTGGTTGGCGCAGGTCAACTACCGTTGGGGGACGCTCTACGGCAACTACGAAGGCGCTTACCGCAACGACAACAATCAGTCCGACCCTGGAATCAGTTCGCTGTTTGACTTTACGGCGGGGGCGCTCGGACTCCTTGGCAACCAGTTCGCCAACGGAGATCTGAGCACCGACCGGCGCAACGTAGGCAACATGTTCCTTAGCTACACCGTCGGTTCCGATACCGCCTTCTTCGGTAGGCTTAAGGGCCTGACGATTGGCTCTGGGCTGCGCGGCGAGTCGGGTGTTCCTCTGAGTTTGCTGGGCGACCACCCGGCCTACTTGAACCAAGGCGAGGTGCCGATCGGCGGACGCGGTGCAGCAGGCCGTACGCCGACCAATCTGCAGCTCGACATGAAGACGGAATACGCCACGAACTTCAAAGAGAAATACACGTTGAAGCTCGGCATGGACATGTTCAACGTCACCAACAGCCAGTTCGAGCTGAGCCGGGTGCAATTTACCCAGACAGCCGCATCGGGCATTGGCGTACCCCCGAACCTCAACGTCGACTACGGCCGACCCACAGCGTTCCAGGCTCCGTTCTATGCGCGTGCCCAGATCCGGGTTGAGTTCTAAACAACTGAAGCCTTAAACTACGGGAGGGAGCCTTTCGGCTCTCTCCCGTTTCCTTTGCAGGAGTCCCATTTTGTTCTTCCGCCTCACTCCGTTTCGTGTCCTGGCGATCTGCCTGGTGCTTCTCCTCACTCCTTCCCTCTCCCAGGCGCAATCGACGAAGAATCTCGCTCCTGAGTTTCGCCACTGGATCAACGAAGAGGTCAACTACATCATCACGTCGGAGGAGAAAAAGCAGTTCCTGTCCCTTGCGAACGACACAGAGCGCGAGAATTTCATCAAGTCATTCTGGGCGGCGCGAAATCCAGACCCCAGTTCGGAGAACAATGCGTACGAGGAAGAACACTACCGCCGCCTGGCGTATGCCAACCAGCACTATGGCAACATCAAGGCCCAGGATGGCTGGCACAGCGACCAGGGAATGATCTACATCCTGCTTGGCGAACCGCAGCAGATCGCCAACTATCCTGTCGCGCGCAACATGAGGCCGATTCAGATCTGGTTCTACGAATCGAAGACCCCTGCCCTGCCCTCCCACTTCAACATCCTCTTTTACAAACGCAGCAATGGGGAGCCGTATACCCTCTACTCTCCCTACCAGGACGGCCCTACGCGCCTGGTGACCGACACGAACGGCATCAATAACCAGAAGGCAAGCATCAACATCATTCAGAAATCGCTCGGCGATGAAGTTGCGCGTACGGCGCTAACCCTGATTCCCACCGAGCCGGTCGATATGACCGACTACACACCCAGCCTGGGCTCCGACATCATGCTGAGCACGATTCGCGGACTGGCCGACAATCCGCTCGAAAAGGAGCGGCTGCACCTGAGCCGATCGCGGGAAACGGTGACTGCGAGCATTTTCAACAACTCCGCGGCTATCGACGTCGTGACGATGGCGCTACGAGACGTGACCGGAGCCGAGACTGTCTCTTACCTGGTACGCGAGCAAGGTACTGATGCCAACCTGATTGCAGATCGTCCGAACAAGGGGCTTGGCTACTCCATGACACTTCACACCGTCGTGGCAACGACAACGGGAAAGCCGGTCTATGAGGAGCAGGAGGTGTTGGAGGGGCCGGTGACTCCCGCGGACGCGACCCGACTGGGCGATGAGCGATTCGCGGCCGAAGGGCGTCTACCGTTGGTAGCCGGCAGCTACGATGTGCAGGTGACGCTGACCAACAACATCAATCTGGAAGCACGCCGGTGGCGCAATCATATTGAGGTCCCCTCCTCGAAGCCGGAAAAGCTGGGGCTGTCGAGCCTGCTGGTCTACAAGGCTCCGACCGCGGTGCCCGATCCCACCGGCCGGCTGCCGTTCAGCCTTGCTGGCCTGCGGTTTACTCCACAAGCAACGCAGTCGATCAGCATTCACCCGGGGAGCCAGGTTCCGCTGATTTTCCAGATCTGGCTGCCAAAGAGCGCGGACGGAATGATCGCGCCGAAAATGGTACATCTTCACTATCTCTATGGCAGCGTGGCTACCGGCGGTAAACCCCTGGGCGAATTCGATGAAGACGTCGATACCTCGAACGCGGACTCCGCGGGCAACCTCGTCACCGGACATACGATGCCCACTGGCGATCTCGCGGTGGGAAGTTATCAACTCGTAGTCGAGGCAACTGCGGAGGGGGATCCGACTCCAGCGTTTTCGACTCTGACACTGCGGGTTGTCCCCCATGAGGTCGCTGTGGAGCAGTGGACGGCGTACCTTCCCGAGCAAACAGCGGCCGGGGCTGCCGATGATCTGAAACGGGGCCTCGCCGCAGAGGCGCTGGGCCGGAGCACGGAAGCAGAGAAGCTGTACGCGAACGCGCTCAGAACCGACCCGTCTCAACTCCGGGCGCTGGTGCGGCTGGCAGCGGTGCTCTCCGCGGAAGGCAAAACCGCCGATTTGGCGAAGCTGAGCGACGCCGCTCTGACGACCGCCGCGCTGCCTCCGGACACCCTGATGCTGATCGTCGGGGCTGTGCGGGACGGTGGAGACCTGAAGAAGGCGATCAAGCTGTTGACTACGCAGTTGGAGATGCAATCGCCAAGCGCCCCCATGTACGAGTTGCTGGCCAGCATGTATGACGCGGAAGGCGATCGTGGCCAGGCCGCGACGGCGCGCGCTCAGGCGAAGAACGTGTCCGCCAACCCTGCATCCAAATCCACGCGGTAGCAACGCGAGAGAGCTTCAACTCCCGGCCTCTAATAGGCGCGAAAACCTTCTCAGAGGGCATCGATACAGGTGACTCAACTGAGCAAAATGCGCCCTATTGTCCAACCAACTCCTTTCGAGATGATGTTGGCTTCATTGTGAATTTCCAGATTACAGGGCCAAATCCCAAAGTCCCTGTTCTCAAAATTCTTCCATCTATTGGAAACGAGGTGGCGGCGATGTTATTGAAAATTGGATAATTTGGCGACTATGCCCGCACTGGAGCGAGTACTTCGCCGAGAAATTATTCCCATTGTTTGCTGGCAGAATTAATTTTCATTTTCTCTTGACAATCGTGTATCGAGAGCACGATGCTCTTCCGGGTCACCGAATTGGTCTTACCTGCGTACCGGCAGAATACCTGTTCGGGTGACCTGTGGTGTGTCGTCGCGATCGCGAGTTGTCAAGGTATACATTTTCGGTCCCGTTGAGAGTTGCTCCGGACATAGAGAAGAAGGAAGTAAGCCCGGGCGAAGTAGCCTCGCCCAGACCCAAGAGATATCTCACTTCCACCGAATCGGCGAGGCATTGCTTCAAGTACGTCGCTCAAGGAATTTCACCATAGACGTATCGGGCTACAGCAACAGACTGCTTTTCTTTTCTTTATCAACCTTTCTGGAGGCACTCCCATGCATCGAATCCCACGAGTCCTGCGTTACGCCGCAATCAATCTGCAAGTTCTGTCTCTAGCGCTTTTCCTGTTCGTTGTATGCACGGCACACGCACAGATTGCGGGTACCGGAAACATTGAGGGCTCGGTCTCCGACTCCACGGGTGCGGCGATCGCCGACGCAAGCGTGACGCTCACGGAGGAGTCCACCCAGGTGACCCAGACCACCACTACTGATCGCGCGGGTGTATATGTATTCCCAAATACCAAGATCGGCACCTACACCGTTACGGTGACTGCGCCATCCTTCCAGACATATGCACAGAAGGGCAACGTGCTGGAGGTGGGCAGCAGCATCTCCATCAATGTGAAGATGAAGGTGGGCGCCACGACGGAGCATGTGGAGGTCCAGTCTGAAGCGATTGCACTGCAAACCGAGGATGTGAGCTTCAAGCAGACGGTCGATCAGCAGGACATCACAGAGCTCCCACTAAACTCGCCCAGCCGGCAGATTACTGGACTCCTGGCGATGTCCGGCGGCGAGACCAGTGCGCCGGCCGGCGACTTTACCGGCAGCAAGTATTCCTATCAGACGATCTCGGTCTCGATCGCTGGCGGGCAGGGCAACACAACATTGTGGCGGCTGGATGGCGGCGACAACAACGACTACATGGCCAACGGCAACCTGCCCTTCCCCTTTCCCGATGCTGTGTCGCAGTTCAGCGTGGAGTCAACGGCGCTGGGAGCGCAGGACGGCATGCACTCAGGTGGCATGGTGAATGTGGTGACGCGCTCGGGCACGAACAAGTATCACGGTGCGGCCTTTGAGTTCATCCGGAACAACTACGTCGATGCCACCAACTTTTTCGTGATCCCACCCAACGGCCCCGGCAGCGGCAAGGACCAGTTGCACCAGAACCAGTTCGGCGGCACGTTCGGCGGCCCGATTAAGCGTGACAAGCTGTTTGCATTTGCGGGCTATCAACGACTGATAAGCAAACAAAACAGCGCGAAGACGAGTGCAACGGTACCGACGGCTGCTAATCTTGCCGGCGACTATTCAACCACCGACCCCACCACGGTTGCGAACGGTGGGACTGGAGTGACCAATGCCTGCTCAACCAAGCTGGTGACGTTACTCGACCCGCTGACGGGGGCGAAGCTGCCGGGCAATAAATACAACCAGGCGGGCGGTCCGACCTTGCCGGCCTGGAACGCCCAGGCGCTCGCGTTGCAGAAGCTGCTACCGGTGATCAATCCTGCGATCGATCCCAACAATTGCGGCATCGTGAACTATTCGATTCCGCAAGACGTGTACGACAATGAGTTTGTGACCCGGGTTGATTACAACGTCAACGCGAAGAACAACCTGTTCGGGCGGTATTTCCTGGACGGCTATCAAGCGCCAGCGTTCTATTTTCCGACGAACATCCTAGTGACGACGGCCTCCGGGAACATTGAGCGGACGCAGTCCTACACATTCGGAGAGATCTACTCGCACAGTGCTGGCCTGATCAACTCGGCGCACCTCACGGTCCTGCGGCGAGTGGACAACCGCGGATACAACGCGAACGACATCAATGCAGCGACCGGGTTGGGCGTGACCCTCTACCAGGCGGTCCCGAACGGGCTCCAACTCTCCGAGGGCAAGTTCACCATTGGGGGCGGCACAAACTCGGTGGCGCACTTCAACGACAACACGCTCGCGATTGACGACGAAGTGACCTGGGTCAAGGGCCAACACCAGATCGTCTTCGGCGGCGAGTTTGTCCGCAACCAGTTGAACATCAACAATGGATACGAGTCGAATGGCACCTTCACCTTCAATGGACAGTACAGCGGCAGCGGGCCGAATGGAGGCACCACGATCGGGGACCAGACGCTCGATTACCTGCGAGGCGCACTGAGCGCATTCCAGCAGAGCAAATTCCAGCAAAATGCGTTGCGTGGAAGCATTCCAAGCCTCTACTTTCAGGACACTTTCCACGCAACCTCGGGGTTGACCGTGGTGGCAGGTTTGCGTTGGAGCCCGGAGTACGAACCGACCGACTATTTCAACCGCGGAGTTGTGTTCAGCCAGAGTGCGTTGCTGGCCAACCAGGTGAGCACCGTCTATCCGAACGCTCCTGCCGGGGCCCTCTTCTACGGCGACAAGGGAGTGCCACGCGCTTTCACGCAGAACTCGATATGGCAGTTTTCACCCAACGTCGGTGTAGCGTGGGATCCGAACGGATCTGGCAAGTGGGCCCTCCGCGCCGGAGCCGAGCTGATCTATGACGAGGTAAATTTCTTTACCAGCCAGCGCAATCAGCAGAACCCACCGTTTTCCACCGCGATCAGTGAAACCCAGACCTCGACCTCCGGGCCGATCAGCTTCTCCGCGCCCTGGTCTGCGGGCACATTGACGACCAGCCCCTTCCCGCAACCTCAGATTCCGACGCCGGCTACAGCGCAATTCTTCGCGCAGTCGCAGTACATCGTAGATCCGGTTAAGTACCACCCTTCCTACACCACGCAATGGACTGCAAGCGTCCAGCACCAGTTTGGACATGGCTGGGAGGCGCAACTGGACTATATCGGCAATAAGACCACCCACGTGCCGATGGGTCTGCCCTTGAGCCCCGCGGTATTCGTTCCTGGTGTCTGGGGTGCAGGTGGAACCGGTTGCACGGGCGTAGTCGTAACCGGACCCTACGCGGGCAAGACGGGTGCGGCTGGAACACCATGCTCGACCACGGCGAATCAGGCTCAGCGCTTTCTCCTGACACAGCAAAACCCGGTTCAGGGCAACCAGTACCTGGGAGGTGGTGGCGGGTCGGTGCTGGCCAGCGACAATGGCACCGCCAACTATAACGGTCTTATTTCGACGCTGCAGCACCGCTTGTCATCCAGCTTTAGCCTGCTGATGAACGAAACATGGTCGAAGTGCCTGAACGAGGAGGACGCGCAAGGCGACCTCGCCGGCACGACGGTCGAGAATCCTAATAACCCCGCCCTGGACTACGGCCCCTGCGGTTCCGACTACAGGCATGTCTTCAACACCGCACTGATCACTAAGAGCAACTTCTCGTTCGGCAACGGGCTGGAGAAGGCGCTGATCAATAACTGGGAGTTTGTGCCGGGTCTCCATGTAACCAGCGGAGCGCCGTTTACGGTAACCGCCGCCGTAGACAACTCGTTCACTGACGTCGGCAATGACCGGCCGAATCTTATACCCGGCGTGCCGGTTTATCTCAACACGGCAATCCGGTCGCTCTCCGGATCTACCAACCGCAGCTATCTCAACCCGGCGGCGTTCTGCTCGACCGCGACACAGCCTCAGGCGTGCACTACGCCGGTTGGGGCAGGAACCTACGGCAACGTCGGAAGGAACTCCTTCCGCGGCAAGTCACAATTCAACCTTGACGCGCAGGTGTCGCGGATCTTCCCGATCTACGAGCGGCTGTCGATGACTGCCCGGCTGGAGGCTTTCAACGTGCTTAACCATCCGAACTTCTCAACGCCAACAGCATCAACATCCTCGAGCACCTTCGGGCAGATCGGCAGCCAGTCGAATGCTGCCCGTGTCTTCCAGGGCTCAATCAAGGTCAATTTCTAAGTCAACCTCACACCAGTACGAAAGTGCTTGCCCCACCGCCCATCCTGGGTGGCGGGGCAAGCTTTTTGTGATGCACCTAAGAACGGACTGGCCAACGTTCACTGAAGCTCGGGGATTCTGCACACATTAGGTGTGATAGCCATCACATCCAGCCTGCGCAATCGCGGCGTAACGTCTGAGGCATTCATCGATGTGCGGTGCGGGGACTGTAATTGCCCGCTCTGCGCCGGGTAGCCGGCATCGATGGGCACACAGAACGAGGTTCGTATGGGTCAATCGATTTGGCAGTCCATGCAGCACAAAGGCTACAGCCGCAGAGACTTCATCCAGTTCTGCACCGCAGCCGCAACCGTCGCCGGATTCGGCCGCAATGGCATGGCCCAGGTCGCCTCGGCCTTTGAGAAGAGCGAGAAGCCGGCCGTGGTATGGCTGCACTTCCAGGAGTGCACCTGCTGCAGCGAGTCGTTCCTGCGTGCCTCGCACCCTATCGTGCTCGATGTGCTGCTCGACGTGCTCTCGCTCAATTACTCCGAGACATTGCAGGCGGCCGCAGGGTTCCAGGCAGAGAAGTGCCTCAGCGACACGATCAAGAACAATAAGGGCAAGTACATCGTTCTGGTGGAGGGCGCTGTGCCGACGGGCGACGATGGCGTTTACTGCATGATCGGTGGCAAGACTGCGGAGTCGATTCTGCAAACAGTCGCCGCTGATGCCGCGGCCGTCGTGGCATGGGGCAGTTGCGCTTCCAACGGATGCGTGCAGGCCGCCAAGCCAAATCCCACCGGCGCAACGCCCATTCACAAGCTGATCGACAAGCCGGTGATCAATGTCCCTGGCTGTCCACCGATCGCCGACGTGATGATGGGCGTAGTGACGCACCTGCTCGTGCTGGGGAAGATTCCTGCGCTCGACAACCAGGGCCGGCCCAAGGAGTTCTACGGGCGGCGAGTCCATGACACCTGCTACCGGCGCCCGAACTACGACGCCGGCCTCTTCGTCGAGTCCTGGGATGACGAGAACGCGCGCAAGGGATTCTGCCTGTACAAGATGGGCTGCAAGGGGCCGGTGACGTACAACGCCTGCTCGGTGGTGAAGTGGAACGAAGGCACCAGCTATCCCATCCAGTCGGGTCACGGCTGCATCGGCTGCAGCGAGGCGGGCTTCTGGGACAACGGCCCGCTTTATCAGCACCTGCCCCACGTCGACGGCTTCGGCATCGAGAGTACGGCAGATACCATCGGCGCGACGGTAGGGCTCGTCACGCTGGCCGGTGTTGCGGCGCATGCCGTAGTCACCAATGTTCGCAAGCGCAGCGTGATCGCCGAAGTGCACGCAGAAGACCAGAAGGAGTCATAAACTATGGCACGCGTCATCGTCGATCCGGTAACTCGTATTGAAGGCCACCTCCGCATCGAGGCGGTGGTGGAGAACGGCGTCATCACGGACGCATTCAGCGCCGGCACCATGGTGCGCGGGCTGGAGAAGATTCTCATCGGCCGCGACCCGCGCGACGCCTGGGCGATCGCCGAGCGCGTCTGCGGCGTCTGCACCACGGTGCATGCGCTGACCAGTGTTCGTGCTGTGGAAGACGCGCTTGGCGTTGCGGTGCCGCCCACCGCGGAGATTATCCGCAACATCATGATGGCCACGCAGTACGTTCAGGACCACGTGGTGCACTTCTACCATCTGCACGCCCTGGACTGGGTTGACATTGTCAACGCGCTGAAGGCCGACCCGAAGAAGGCTGCAGAGTTGGCACAGACGTTCTCCAAGTGGGACAAGAACACGCCGGCCTACTTTACCGAAGTGCAGAACAAGATCAAGTCGTTCGCCGCCAACGGGCTCGGCATCTTTGCCAACGGCTACTGGGGTCACCCGGCTTATGTGCTGCCGCCTGAAGTAAACCTCATCGCGGTCGCCCACTATCTCGACGCGCTGGTGTGGCAGAAGGAGATCGTGAAGATCCACGCGGTCTTCGGCGGCAAGAACCCGCATCCGAACTACCTGGTGGGCGGAGTTCCCTGCTCCATCAACACGGACGAAGTCAGCGCCATCAACTCCGAGCGGCTGAACCTGGTGAAGAAGCTCATCGATCAAGCCGACGAGTTCGTCAACGAGGTTTACATTCCGGACGTGCTTGCCGTCGCCTCGTTCTACAAGGACTGGGCTAAGTATGGCAGCGGCCTGAAGAATTACCTGAGTTATGGCGAATTCCCCACCAAAGGCTACGCGCAGGTCGATGCCTTCAAGTATCCACGCGGCGTCGTGCTGGGACGTGACCTGAGCACAGTACACCCGGTCAATCCGCGTGACTCGCAGGAGATCAAGGAGTACATCGCTTCCTCCTGGTACAGCTACGAGGGTGGCAACAAGGCCGGCATCCATCCCTGGAGCGGCGAGACGAAGTTGAACTACACAGGCCCCAAGCCGCCGTTCGAGAGCCTGGAGGGATTCGATCAGTATTCGTTCCTGAAGACTCCGCGCTGGAAGGAGCAGGCGATGGAGGTAGGGCCACTGTCGCGCCTGATCGTCGCGTATGCTTCCGGCCGTCCCGACGTGAAGGAACTGGTGGGCAGCACGCTGGGCAAGCTTAACGTGCCAGTTGGCGCACTCTATTCCACGCTGGGGCGGGTTGCGGCACGTGCGCTGGATGCGGCGCTGGCGATGGGATGGCTGAAAGAATACTTCGACGAACTGATGGGCCGCGTAAAGATCAACGAGGTGTCAACGTTCAACGGCACACTGTGGGAGCCGAAGACCTGGCCCACGGACGCAGAAGGAGTCGGTTTGACGGAAGCTCCGCGCGGTGCTCTGGCGCACTGGATCAAGATCCACGACAAGGCGATCGACAACTATCAACTCGTCGTGCCGACGACATGGAACGGTTCGCCGCGCGATGCCACGGGGCAGCGATCTTCCTTCGAAGAGTCGCTGATCGGCACACCGGTGGCGAAGATTGACGAGCCAGTCGAAATTCTGCGCACCATCCATTCCTTCGACCCGTGCCTGGCCTGCGCCGTGCATCTGTATGACCCGCAGGGCCGGCACCTCCACAAAGTTTCCTTCGAGTAATCCTCATGAGCGCTCCAGATATCGGCATCGGCGTAGGCAGTGGGACACCGGTTGCAACCGCGCAACCGGTCGAGTATCGGCGAGTCTATGTATGGCAACTGCCGGTGCGCCTCTATCACGGAATCAACGCGGTGTGCCTGGTGGGGCTCTGCTTTACGGGCTATCTCATCGGCGCGCCCATCCGCGCGTTCTACGCGTCCGAGGCCTACCAGCAGTACTGGTTCGGTTGGATCCGCTTCCTTCATTTCACCTGCGCGTTCGTGTACGTCTTCAATTTCGCGGCGCGCATCTACTGGGGATTCGTCGGCAATAAGTACGCGAGTTGGAGCACCTTCTTCCCTTTGAAGAGGTGGCAGCGTCAGGAGATCGTCGACGTCATCAAGGTCGATGTGCTGCAGACCAAAATGCACGGCCCCATCTCCACCGGCCACAACTCGCTGGCGGCGTTCATCTACTTCTTCACTTTCCTGGCGTTCGTAGCGCAGACCATCACCGGATTCGCGCTCTACTCCAGCATGAGCAACTCATGGCTGCCGCAGATGTTCAGCTGGATTGTTCCGATCCTGGGCGGCGACGCCGGTGTGCGCTACTGGCACCATCTGTTCCTGTGGTTCTTCGTGTCGTTCATCATCGTCCACGTATACCTGGCTTTCTATCATGACTACATCGAAGGCCGCGGCACTATCTCGTCCATTGTTGGAGGATGGAAGTTTGAGCGGGAAAAGGGGAAGGATGAGAAATAGTTCAAAGACGCTGGTGCTGGGGCTGGGCAACGTCATCATGGGCGACGAGGGCGTTGGTGTCCACGTCGTCCGCGCTCTCGAAAAGCTTGCGCTTCCACCGCATGTAGAGTGCCTCGACGGCGGGACCGGTGGTTTCATTTTGCTGGAGCCGATGCAGGATGCAGAGCGCATCATCATGATCGACGCAGCAGCCGATGGCAATCCCATCGGCACCGTCACCCGTACGGTGCCGCGTTTCGCGCGCGAATATCCTCCGACGCTGACGGCGCATGACATCGGCATCAAGGATCTGCTCGACCTCTTCTATATGCTCGACGGCGGCCGCGAGGTCACGCTCTATGCGATTACCATCGATCCTTACCAGCCGATCACGCTGGACCTGTCGATCGAAGTTTGCAACGCTGCCAACGTTGCAATCGAGCAAATCATGGCCGAGTTAGAGTCGATGCCGCAGTCGCTGGAACAGCAATTGCACGCTTGAACCGCCTCCTCGTGGCCCGAAGAACCGGCGCATTCGTCTCGCCTCATGCCGCAATTGCGAGATCGTCCGCTTCCGCGGAGGCGGTTCCGTGCGCCCACACACGAGTCCGTTCGCGGCCCATCGCCAAGAGCAGAACGCACAGCAGAAGAAGATCCGCTAACCCGGCCTGCCGCAATAGGACAAACGCTGTCAGGGAATGAGCGGATGCGTTCGAGACCCAGCGCTTGACCACCTCGAAGTCCGCCGACGCGGACATGGCGCAGTAGAGCATCGTCGCCACCCACGCATGCCACGCGAACGGTGTTCGGCGCACTCGATCCACCACCCAGGGCACCAACACGACCACCAGCGCCGCATCGTGAGCACGGTGGTAGGTTGCGATCATTCCCAGCGTGCACCAGGCTCCAATTGCAAGCAGCGCTCCCCGCTCTGTATCCACTAGCTTCGTCTGGCGCAGCAGCAGGAAGCCGAGGCCAAGGAGCAGCAAGCCGGTCAGGGCGACTCTGATCATCGGGCTTCCAATCCAGAATCCAACGATGGACTCGAGCGATGTAATCTGCGCGACAATCGGCAGTACTTCGTGGCTGGCTACACTCATCGAGGCGCCTGCCGAAGTCTCGGCCGACAAGATCGCCAGGTAGGAGTGGATCTCGAGTCCCAGCGTGCCCATTGCAGCCATGGCCGCCATCGACGCCGTGGCAAATCCGGCGGCTAACGCGATGGCCCGCACGACCACAGCCCGCGCCGCGCGCTCCGGCAACAGGAACATTCCAAGTCCAGTCCATAAGCCGAGGTGAGGTTTCAGCAGCAGTGCCAGGGCCAGAGCCACGCTGGAAATCCACGGCGAACCCCTGCGGCTCCATGGAGGTCCACTCTTGCGCCAGACGAACGCCAGAAAACATAACGCCGCGACCGCCAGAGAGACGTTGCCCATGGCCAACCCGAAGGACAGCAAGGGTCCGCCGACACACAGCCCTGCGATCGCCATTCGCCACACCGGGCCCATGTTGAAATTGACCGCTGCATAGCGCATCAGCGCCGCAACTGCCACAGCGAGCAGAACCCCACTGAGGATCATCAGCACGTAGGCTGCAGTCACCATCCCCATGGCCGCGATTGGAGACAGTAATGCCAATGTCGTCGGTGGATATACCGGCGCGTGTCCAAACCATTTCTCCGGTTGCACTACGTTATTCGCAACAAAGACACTTTGCAGATTTGCAATGTTGTACGCATCTATGTGATGGGCGAAACACCACACCGAGGCGTAAAGCGTCTTGAAGTCGGAGGCCGCGAAGGTCGACGTCCGTATCTGAACGCCGTACAGCGTACTCGCGGTCAAGCCTCCGGCAGCACACATGGCGATCAAGAAATCGAGCCATGCGAAACTATGCGGACGAGTGATGGTCCGCGGCCGTTGCGAATTGGCGGTCCGATGTCCCGCACGCCCCAGAGCGGGATTCGTGGAAGAAATGGAAGCGGTCGTTGTTGGCCCCAATGACAGTCTCCTACTCCCGATAAGACGACAATTCACAGCCTCGGGTTGGACTCACTCACCCGCGACTCAATGTAGTCCCATCAACATCGCGATAACTCCTTGTCTCATCGTGTCCGCAAACTGATGATGCGTTTCAGCCAGGGACCCACGGTACTGGGACTGGATGGTGCGCCGCTTGCCGGATGGACAGCCGTGCCATCGTGCAGTTCGCGGTCATCTACTGCGTTCAGAACCACAACGTCGTTCTGAGCTAATCCGCGTGTAATTTCAGCACGATCGAGGTTGACAATTCCCACGTCAACGGCGGTCCACCGCAGCTTTCCATCCACGATGCGGTAGACGTAGTTTGCAGCTCCATCCGCATGCAGCGCCCCGCGAGGGATCGCAAGTACGTTCGCATGTCGCTGAATCGTCGCCGTTACGGTGACATTCGTATTGGGCAGCAGGTCTTCTTTTGCGTCATCCACTGCGATAATGCATTCACCGACGCTCCGTGTACCGAGCGCTGTCGCTGCAATTGGCGCCTGCTTGATGTGGCCATGCCAGGTTCGTCCCGGCTTTCCATCCCACACAATCTCGACCGGTTGACCAGCGGCGAGTTTCCCGATTTCGGGCTCGTCAAAATAGGCACGGACTTCTACGTTGTTGAGGTCCGCCACGCGGATAAGGTCAGCCCCGACGGGAACGAAGTCATAGTTCACCACTTTCACCGAGTACACAGTTCCGGCCATGGGCGAACTGATGTTCGCGTTATTGAACTGATTTTTTGCAGCATCCAAAGTGGCTTGGGCATCGGCCACCCGAGCATCCGCCTCCCGCACGTTGCTGGGCCGGTAACGTTCCGTACTCTTGTCCTTCAACGTAGCAAGGGTGGTGTTTGCGGTTTGCAATTTCTGCTGCGCGGCGTCCACCTCTGCGGTCGATGCGGCACCCCTTGCTTGCAGTTGCTGGAGGGCGGCGAGCGACTTCGCGGCGTTGCTCTGAGCGATCTTCGCCTGCGCCAGATCCCCTTTGAGCCCAATGAGATCTTCTTGCGAGCCGCCATTGCGAATGTTCTCATCCCCCACGCGGGCACCTTGCAAGGCTGCGTTGGCGGTCGCCATTCGCGAGATCGCGAAGGGGTCTTTCATGCTCACCAGCATCTGGCCTGGTTTGACCTTATCGCCGAGTTCAACGTAGACCTTCTGGACGATTCCCGGCCAGAACGCGCGTGCCTGAAACTCATTAGTGGGCGATACGGTGCCGTTGGTCGTCACCAAGCGGTCGATATTCTGATAGTTGGCGGAGGTAACCCACACCTCTACTTCATCGTCGCGGTGTGAAAGACCGGCGATAAAGATAACTACAACGAGACCGGCCAAAACCGCCGCTAGTTTCCATCGCCTGGAGCGAATCAGGGCTGCTGTCATTCGCCTTTCCTACGAATCTAAGATGCAAAAATGCACGGCCGAGGAATCACCGACAGGGGCTCGCCGGGGGTGGAGTATCATCCTGATGGATGCCCGCGGCGGGAAAGTTCGAACGGCTGTGGATCGACGCGCAGGAGTGGGGCGCGGAACGGTTAGACCGCCTGGCGGCGCGGCGTAAACGTGGGCGGACGATGCCTGCTCACCTGATCACCGGTTTGCGTGGCGAGCGCGCGGTGATGTTCGAGTTGCGCCGGCGCGGATACGTCGTGGTTGCGCGACGCTGGACCAGCACGAAATTGCGAGGCGATGTGGACCTGATCGCGTGGGACGGTGAGTCGCTGTGCTTTGTGGAGGTGAAAACGCGGACCAAACGTGGGCTCACTCCGGCAGAATCGGCGGTAGATGATGACAAACGCAGGATGCTCCGAAACCTCGCGAGAGCTTACCTGCAGGCGTTTCCCGAACGCGAGCGAGCGACAATCCCAGTGCGGTTCGACGTAATTTCGGTGTATTCCGTCGAGCGGGACACCGAATTCGACTTCTTCCCGGCAGCGTTTGGCCGGCGATGACGAGCGGGCAAGGGACGCGGCCGAAATGCGTGCTTTCGGTGTCTAATAGGGAGGGCAATCTGGTTGGAGGACGACGGCAATGACACTGCTGAATGCACCGCAATTTGACGTGCAAAAAGAAATTCGCAAGCGCAACCTGATGATCGGGTCGGGCGTTCTGGCATTGGTGCTGGTGCTGCTTACGGTCGGAGGATTCCTGCTTGGCCACGGTTGGCTCTTCATCAATCTGCCGGCCGAGCACAGGGTGGACACGCTGCTGTCGGCACTCCAGGCCAAGGATTATCCGAAGGCGTACGGAATCTTCTACAACGATGCGAACTGGCAGCAGCATCCAGACAAGTACAAGGACTATTCGTTGCAGCGGTTCACCGAAGACTTCTCGACGGAGAGCGACTGGAAGGGGCCGATCGTCTCGCACCACGTTGATTTCTCGAAGCGCGACCACACGGGCGTCGTGGTGGCCTCAACCATCAACGGCTCGGCGAACCTGACGTTGAAGGTGCAGAGCTCGGACGGGACGATTTCGTTCTTCCCGTTTGTGCTGACGCGCGGATTATGAGGCGCGCCCGCTATTCGCTTGCGGCGGTGGCATCGCGACGGATGGCTTGCAGTTCGGGCAGGATCTGGCCCAGCGCGGCGGGCTTGGCGTCGGCTGTGCCCAGCGCGAAGTAGGCGTCACGAAACAGGGGAAACAGGCGGTCGTAGCGAGCTGCCTCGATGGGCTCGGGCGTGAAGGTCTTGAAGGGCGGGCAGAGCGCGTTCTGTGCTTCTTCGATCGTTTTGAAGTCACCAGCCGCGAGGAATGCGAAGATGACGGAGCCGAGCGAGGTGACGTCGCCCTCAGGCACGAGCACGGGCTTGCGCAGAACGTTCGCGTAAATCTGGTTCAGCTTGGCGTTGCGCTTGGGGATTCCGCCGCCGTTGATGACGCGGCGAATGGGCGCGCCGTTCTCCTCCATACGGTTGAAGATGACGCGAGTGTGCAGCGCGGAGCCCTCGACGGCGGCGTGCAGTTCGTCCGCTGCGGTGTGGCTGAGGTTCCAGCCGAAGGTGACGCCACCGAGCGCCGGGTTGACGAGCACGGTGCGGTCGCCGTTATCCCAGGTGAGGCGGAGCAGGCCGGTCTGGCCGGCCTTGAGGTGGGCGCCAGCTTCCGACAGCGCCGCGACCGTGGTTCCGGCGCGCGCGGCGATGGCGGCGAAGACGTCGCCGACTGCCGACATGCCGGCTTCGATGCCGACACGATCGGGATAGACCGATCCGGGCACGACGCCGCAGACGCCGGGCACCAATGTCTGCTGATCGCTGAGGCCGATGATGCACGTAGAGGTTCCGATGACGTTGACAACATCGCCGAGACGGATGTTGGCGCCGATGGCGTCCCAGTGCGCGTCGAAGGCGCCGACCGGGATCGGAATGCCTGAAGGCAGGCCCAGTGCGTTCGCCCACTTCTCAGACAGGTGGCCGGCGATTTTGTCCGACGTGTTGTAGTTTCCGGCGATCTTGTCGCGGACGCCCGCGAGCAGCGGGTCTACTGCTGTCAAAAATTCCTCGGGCGGAAGTCCACCCCACTTGGGATTCCACATCCACTTGTGGCCCATGGCGCAAACGCTGCGGGCGATCTGGTTGGGGTCGGTGACGCCGCAAAGCGTTGCGGCAACCATATCGCAATGTTCAAGCGCGGTGACGAACTTGGGGCGCAGTTCAGGGTTGTGGCGCAGCCAGTGCAGCAGCTTCGACCAGCCCCATTCGGAGGAGTAGACGCCGCCGCACCAGTCGATTCCTTCGAAGCCGTTGCCGCCGTGGAAAGCGTGGGCGGTGCGGGTGATTTCGGCAGCTTCGCCGGCGGCGCGATGATCGCACCAGAGGTAATACTCGCCCAGCGGGACGAGGCCTTCGCCGACAGGGATGACGCTGGAACCGGTGGTGTCGAGGGCGATGGACTTGATCTGCTTGCCGTCGATGCCGCTGACGCGAACTGCCTCGTGCATGGCGCGGACGAGAGCGTCCATCTGATCGTCGTGCGACTGCGTCTTCAGGTGTGGATGGGTGGTGGAGCTGTGCAGCGGATATTCGGCGACTGCGGAGCCGAGCTTGCCGCGCTCTTTGTCGAAGATGGAGATGCGTACGCTCAGCGTGCCGAAGTCGACCCCTGCCACTACACTCACGGTTAGTTCTCCTTGTGTTTCCGGTGAAACTTTGTTCGCCCTCCGCATTCTAGCTGAGCGTTGCGGAGTAGGATAACTTTCGCGGTCGCTGGCGTCGCGGTGAGGAACGAGATGGCGGAAGGCGGAAGGTTGCGGGTTGGACTGTTCGGCATAGGGCTGGCAGCTTACTGGAGCCAGTTTGACGGACTGGAAGAGCGGTTGAAGGGCTACCTCGCGGGGGTGGCCGAGCGGCTCGCCGGGCCGCAGCGCGAGATCGTGAACTTTGGGCTGGTCGACTCGCCGGAGCGGGCGTTCGTGGTCGGACACGAGGCGCGGCGGCAGGACGTCGATCTGCTGGTGTTGTACGTGACGACCTATGCGCTCTCCTCGACTGTTCTGCCGGTTGTACGGCGGGCGAAGGTGCCGGTGCTTGTGTTGAATCTGCAGCCCGAGGCTGCGATCGACTATGCGAAGTTCAATTCCCTGCCCGACCGCACGGCGATGACCGGCGAGTGGCTGGCGTACTGCTCGGCGTGCCCGGTTCCGGAGATCGCGAACGTGTTTGCGCGCGCGGGCATTCCGTTCCACCAGGTAACGGGCGTGCTCGAAGACGATCCCGAGTGCTGGTGCGAGATCGAAGACTGGATGGCGGCGGCTGAGACGATGGAAGCGCTGAGCCACACGCGGCTGGGGCTGATGGGCCACTATTACGGCGGTATGCTGGACATTGCGACCGACCTGACGTCGGTATCGAGCGTGTTCGGCGCGCACGTCGAGATGCTGGAGATCGACGAATTGGCGACGATCTGCCAGGAGATGACGTCGGCCGAAGTGGCGGTTAAGGTGGCGGAGTTCTACGCCGAGTTCGACGTGCAGCCGGACTGCCCGGCCGAGGAGCTGACGCGGGCGGCGCGAACGGCAGCGGCGCTGGACGAACTGGTGGAGCGGTACTCGTTGAACGCGCTGGCGTATTTCTACAACGGTTGCGGAACGAACGAGGACACGATCACGTCGATCATTCTCGGCACGTCGATGCTGACGCGGCGCGGCATTCCCGTCGCGGGTGAGTATGAGGTGAAGAATGTGCTGGCGATGAAGATCCTGGACTCGCTAGGCGCGGGCGGATCGTTCACCGAGTACTACGCGGTCGACTTCAAGGACGACGTTGTGCTGATGGGGCACGACGGACCGGGCCATCCAGGCATCGCCGAGGGCAGAACCAAAGTGAAGCCGCTGGCGGTATACCACGGCAAGGTCGGGCGCGGGCTCTCGGTGGAGATGCGCGTGCGGACTGGGCCCGTGACGCTGCTGTCAGTAGTCGAAGATCCGGCGACGCGCGGGTTCAAGCTGCTGGTCGCAGAGGGCGCGACCGAAGCCGGACCGATTCTCGAAATTGGCAACACCAACAGCCGGTACCGGTTCCCGATCGGCGCGCGAGCGTTTCTTGCTCGGTGGAACGAACAGGCCCCTGCGCACCACAGTGCGGTGGGTGTCGGACACGTTGGCGGCAGAGTGGAAAAGCTGGGAAACCTGCTCGGTATGCCTGTCGTTCGGGTTTGCTGAGTAACCCCCCGGGGGGTAGGGTTAACCGACCTGAATGCAACGATATACGAAAAATATCACCCCACAAATATAAGATCCTACGAGGCTTACGGTCAAAAATTAGAAAACAACGCAGTTAGCAGAAAGAGCCCCGGGGACGCCGAGGCTCTTCTTCAGTTTTGTTCTATATATCCAGTGTACCAAGTGGAGCGAAACTCAACCGCACGTTGGTGGGTTGATAAGAAACGAGTTAGCTGAAAACTGCTTGACAGACTTGACCGCTGCTACTTGGCGCCTTTGATGGAAGCGACGGTGACGGTGCTGCCGCTGGTGGTGCCAGTGACGGTGGCGCTTTCACCGGCGAACTTGTCAATGGCGGTCTTGTCGCCTTTGAGGGTGTAAATCTTGTCGCCGACGACGAGGACGTAGTCGGCGCCCCCTTTGACGCAGGCGCGCGTGCAGTCTGCATCGGACTTTCCTGACATCCCGTGTTTTTTGCCACACATGGAATCGCTGACGGTTCCGGTGAGTGTTTCCGCGTAGGCGAACGAGGTTGTCAGCACCAGTGCGGCGGTTGTGGCTGCGATTCGGTTCCAGCGCATATTGAATCCTCCGTGGGGTGAGACTACACCCAGAGGATCAAAGGTTTCCAGCGGCCGGCTTTTTTGTCGTCCGTCGCGGGGCTGGAGAGTTGGAAAACCTTAGCTGTATTTGAGCCAGCGGACGACTTCGGCGAAGTTGGGCCGCTTGCCGTACATGAGGATGCCGACGCGATAGATGCGGCTGGCGACCCAGATGATGCCACAGATGCTGGCGCTGGTGAGCACGATGGAGAGGGCTACTTCCCATGGGGCGGGGTGGCCGAGGGAGACGCGGAAGTACATCAGCAGCGGCGTGAATGGTGGAACCAGCGCGAGGACGCGGGAGAGCGTGCCGTCGGGGGTGTTGAGCAGCGTGCCGAGCATGACGAAGCAGACCAGCAAGGGCAGCATCAGGAACATGTTGAGCTGCTGCAGTTCCTGCTCGGAGTTGGTCATGGCGCCAAGGGCGGCGGCGATGGAGGAGTAGAAGAGGTAGCCAAGGATGAAGTAGATGAGGAAGAAGAGGACCTGCCCGAGGGTAAGCGCCACGTGAAAGGTATCTCCACCGACGTGCACCGCGGCCGACGTGCCCGCGAGCAAGAGCACTGCGGAGAGCCAGATGCCGACCTGGGTAAGGCCGACGGAACCGACGCCAAGGATTTTGCCGGCCATCATGGCTTCGGGGCGGATGGTGGCGAGCAGGACCTCGAAGATGCGGGAGGTTTTCTCTTCAATGATCGACCGCGCGACGTTCATGCCGTAGAGCATGATAACGAGGTACATGATGAAGAAGAGTATGGAGACGGAGATCTCGGCGGATTCGCGGTCGTCGCGATGGGACCCGTGTGCGGCGGCGATGCTGACCGGCTGCAGCATGGTCTCGGCATCGGCGGCGACGATTCCGCGATGGGCGAGTTGCTCGCGGAGGAGGACCTTGTCCAACGCGTTGGCCAGGATGTCGTGGACAGCGGTGTCGCCGTTGGAGCGGGGATTGAACTCAAATGTGGGCCGGCCGGCGGGAGAGGTGGCGGGCGTAATCCAGAGGTAGCCATCGATTTCGCCGGAGTCCAGCTGCTGGTCCAGTTCGGCGCGGCTGCCGGGAACGACGTCCCTCACCTCGACGATGAGGCGGGGCGTTTTCTTCTGCGGACTGAGCGAAGTTGGGCTCTGCGCAGGATCGTGGTGGTTCTCCTCCTTCTGCAGTTCCTGTTCGTGATTGAGCTCCGTCTGCAGATCGAGAGCCAGTTGGGTATCGGTGGAGACGATCGCGATGACGCGGTCATTGCTGGCTTTGGAACCGAGGAAGATGCTGCCGCCGACGAATCCTGCCATGATGAGCGGGATCATGATGGTGGTGATGACGAAGCCGCGGGTGCGGATTCGCTCCAGGTACTCGCGGCGTGCGACCAGCCAGACTCTAAGAAACATGGACGCTTTCCTCTTCCACTTCCGCGCGGAGATCGGCAATGGAGAGTTCGTTGCCGGGGTCGGTCGAAGTCTGTCGGACCTTGTCGATGAAGATGTCCTCGAGAGTGGGTTCGGCGACCTCGAAGTGGGTGATGCGAGCGTGGCGCATGGCTTCGGCGAGCAGGGACTGAGCGTCGTCAGCGAGGGTGGGCGAGGGGCGGAGGATGATTTCGGCGCGGCCGGAATAACGCTTCAGGCTCTGGATGGCGGGGTGGTTCAGGAACACGTTGTCGCCCTGGTAGTCGATGCGGACGCGATTGCGCGGGTAGCTGGCCTTGATCTCCGGCATGGAGCCGGAAAGGACGAGATGGCCGCGATGGATGAGGGCGATCTGATCACAGAGCTTCTCAACCTGGTCCATGCGGTGGGTCGAGAAGAGGATGGTCTTGCCCTCGCCTCGGAGTTCGACCAGGGTGTCCATGAGGAGCGCAGCATTGACGGGGTCGAGACCGCTGAAGGGCTCGTCCATGATGACGAGCTTGGGTTCGTGGAGCAGCGATGCAATGAACTGGATCTTCTGCTGCATGCCCTTGGACAACTCTTCGGTCTTCTTAGGGATGGCTTCAGTGATGAGTAGGCGCTCGCACCAGCGGCGGGATCTCTTGGTCGCCTCGGACGCGCTGAGGCCGTGGAGCTCGCCGAAGAAGACGAGCTGGTCGAGCACGTTCATCTTCTTGTAGAGACCGCGCTCCTCGGGCAAATAGCCGACGCGGATGAGCACGGCGCGGGAGTAGGGCTTGCCGAAGAGCGAGACCGTGCCGGAATCGGGCATGGTCATGCCGATCATCATGCGAATGGAACTGGTTTTGCCTGAGCCGTTGGGGCCCAGCAGTCCAAACATGGTTCCGGGTTCGATGGCGAAGGATAGGTCCTCCACCGCGACTTTGGTGTCGTAAACCTTACGTACGTGGTTCAACTCGACAATTGGCATGCTTACTCGGGAGCGAAGGTTAGTGAAGCAAATGGTGGGAGTGTCCCTGGTTGTGAGCAGCCAATCCCCTGGGTGACATCTTAGTTCGAGACGGAAGACGCGGGTTGCGCGGGTGAGGCGTGAGAGGTTGCGATGTCACGCCAGGCGGCGAGCATAAGCGCCAGCACGAGAAGACACAACGCGATTGTTCTCCATCGGTAACGATTTTCGTCGTCGAGGATCATTTGTGACCTCCAGACTCAGGTCAAAGCCGCGATTTCTAAAAACCCCCCAGGTAATGGATGATGTTGACCCCGCGGCCGTGGCCCAGGCGACTCCAGTTGATCTGAGAATCCTTGCAAAACATACTAGTTGTAGGCAATACCACTGATGTTCGATCGTTCGGGCCCATCCCCCTTTGTTGACACTCCTGCAGCAAAACAGGCTAAAATAAGGGAGTTGGGATCAGGCGAACAGCCTGGACCCGGCACATCAGACCGTTCCTTGCTTTTCATCGTCGGCACTGCCAATCCTTTGAAAAGAGATGGGTTTCGCGAGAATCCTGTCATCTGAGCGTCTGTTGTTGCCCCTGCCTCTTGTTGTTTTGAGGCTGGTTGGCAGAAATCGGCACGCCATCCGCCAGAAATTGCAATAACCGACCGACGGCAGAAGCCGGGTCGAAGGAGAATAATCATGCGTCATCGTAATGCCGGATATAAACTCGGCCGCAATACCTCTCACCGTCGCGCGGTTCTGCGCAACCTCGTCACCTCCGTCATTCTGATGGATCGCATCGAGACAACTCTCACGAAGTGCAAGGCCTCGCAACCGCTGGTGGAGAAGATGATCACGCTGGGCAAGCGCGGCACAGTGCATGCGCGCCGGCAGGCGTTGGCCTATCTGATGACGCCGGAGTCGGTGGACCGGCTGTTTGCTACCGTGGCGCCACGTTATAGCGACCGCAACGGCGGTTACACCCGGATTACTCGCAGCGGCGCTCGCCAGGGCGATGCCGCGGAGATGGGATACATCGAGTTGCTGGGCGCGGAGCAGGAACTGGACGAGAAGCGCCAGAAGCGCGCAGACGCCCGGGCCAAGAAGCGGGAAGAGATGGCCAAGCAGATGGAAGAGCAACAGGCCGGGGAAGCTCCCGATCCGAACGCCGAGCCATAGGTTCGAGCAGCAATTTTGAGCTTTCGCCAGCCCGCTGCGAGATGGATTCTCGCGGCGGGTTTGCTTTTTGGAACCAGACACGGGCGCCGCTCATCCCATTTGCAGATATTCGGTTTGAGGAAGAGAGGCTTCGATGAGCTTCGGGACGATTGCGTTTACACCGCTGGTAAAGAAACTGCAGGAACGTTACGGGAGCCGGCGACAGTACGAACGGATGGAAAGCGCGGAATCGCACGACCGGTTTACGGAGTTCGAGAAGGACTTCCTGGGCGGGCGGGACAGCTTCTACTGGGCGACGACGAGCGCGGCCGGCTGGCCGTATGTGCAACATCGCGGTGGCCCGAAGGGATTTCTGAAGGTAATCGACGACAGGACGCTGGCGTTTGCGGATTTTCGTGGGAACAGGCAGTACATCACGACGGGCAACCTGCAGAGCGATGATCGCGTGGCGATGATCCTGGTGGACTATCCGCGGCAGGCGCGTCTGAAAATTCTGGGGCGGGTGGAGATCTTCGAAGGTGAGGCAGCGGAGGCGTGGCTGGAACGGGTCCAGGTGCCGGGATACAAGGCCGTGGTGGAGCGGGTGTTTGTGATCCATGTCGAGGCGTTCGACTGGAATTGCCCGCAACATATTACGCCGCGCTATACGGAGGCTGAGATCCGCGAGGGTGTGCGCGAGATGGAACAGCGCGTAGAGAAGCTGGAGCAGGAGAACAAGGCGTTGCGGGAAGAGCTGGCGAAGGCCCTGACCTAGGTGGCGACGAAGGTGGCGAGTTCGCGGTCCTTGCGCACGCGGGCGACGGGGAAAACCTGGCCGTGGATGACGACGTAAACGCCGGGACCGAGGAGTTGCGTGGCGAGGAGACTTTCGGTGAGGTTCTGCAGGCCGTCGCTGCCTTCGAAGCCGAGGGGCGTCATGGCACCCGTGAGAATGATGGGCACGTTGAGGCTGGGGAATGCCTTCTGCAGGCAGAGGCCGGTCTCGACCATGGTGTCCGTGCCGTGGGTGATGACGACGGGGTCGCCGTGCGGCAGGAGCGGGGCGATGTCGCCGACCAGGGCGGCACGGTCCTCGGCGGTCATCTCGAGGCTATCTTTGTTCATCAGCGGCATGACCTCGACTTCGCTCGCGGGAAGACGGAGTTGCTTCAGGTACTGGCCGATCTTGGCGGCACTGTTGTGGACCGTACCGAGTTGCTCGGAGTACTCCTTCTCGATGGTTCCGCCGGTGGTGATGAGATAGACCCGATGCACGCGATGCCTCCAGTTTCGATTCTACTGGCGTGACGCGCAGACACGCGGGGTCGGGGCGAACTATGCTGGATTGAGAGCGAATCGCGGATGGACAAGAACTACATTCTGGTGTTGACCACGGTCGCGGATGAGGAACAGGCCGGCGATTTGGCGCGGTCGATTGTGGACGCTGGACTGGCGGCGTGCGTGCAGATCCAGCCGATTCGCAGTGTGTATCGGTGGAAGGGCGAGACGTGCGACGAGCCGGAGTGGCGCCTGATGATCAAGACCACCGGCGCCCAGTACGCGAAGCTGGAGCAGTACATCAAGACGAACCACGCGTACGAGACGCCGGAGATTGTGCAAGTGCCGATCACGGGTGGGTCGCGCGAATACCTGGCGTGGATGGATGAGTACACGGCGGACGAGGCGGCGGGGACCGAATAGTCGGATCGTTGTTCCGGTGGACGTGGGCCGGCACGTACAAGACGAGGTGCGCGATGTGCCCTGGAAGGACAAGCTGACGGGCGACCAGATCAAGCCGGTGCTGTTGTCGATCCGTACCCAGCTTCCGGACTAGCCAAGCTCACTTGCGCTCTGCAAGAAAGCGGCAAAGCGATTACAACACGGTGACAAGTAGGCAGACGTAATTTCTCGATACTAAGTCGCAATGATTCAAACTGCGACCTGGAGTGAGAGAACCATGCCTACCGTGATCAAGCGACTCTACCTGCTGATTTCAGCCGCCTCTCTTTTGACGGCGGGAAGTGCTGCGCGCGCAGACACCGGGAACCGGGACCCTCGGACGGGCGGGATCTGTCGCTGGCGCCGGGAGTGGTCGTTGGGCTTCCGAATGCGCGCCTGATTGTTCGTCCTCGTTCTTAGCCGTTTCAAAGCGAAGACGGTGAGCTGCGGACTTAGATCGCATCTTGCCCTGCCATCCCAAGTCAAAGGAAGCCCCATCGATCATGAACCGTCCCCAACAATTGGTCCCGCCTACGCGAACGGCTTCGCCACAATCCGGGATCTCGTCCCATCCACCCCTGGCCCCGGATCAATGCGCGGATGGAGAGATGGAATCGTCGCCCACGCGTCCGGCATTATTCCTGGCGTGGAGTAACACTCGAACTTCCGTGTCGGACGCAACGCGCGACTGCCCGGCAACACCTTCGTCACAGCCGGCCGCGGCAGGGCGGCGGGATCGCGGCGCATGGCTTCTGCACGATATGTTCACGCGGCGCGAGGAATGGTCGAAACTCAACACAGAGTTGTTGAACATTGCGCTGCCGCATCCCCAATCGGCTGGGAAGGAGTACGCAGCGGCCAAACGAATCTGTGATGTGTCTGGGGCGTTGGTTCTGCTCATTCTGTCAGCGCCGCTACTTCTCCTGGTGAGCTTACTGTTGAAGATCGATTCCCCTGGGCCGGCACTGTTCCGGCAGCGCAGGATCGGCAAAAACGGCAAGGAGTTTATGCTGTGGAAGTTCCGCAGCATGCGCACTGACGCACCTCGATATGCGTCTTCGCCGACGAGTGACCGGGACTGGCGGCTGACACGGGTGGGTCGGCTGATCCGCCGGGTGAGCATCGATGAGTTACCCCAACTGATCAATGTCCTGAAGGGGGAGATGAGCCTGGTCGGGCCTCGGCCGGAGATGCCGTTCCTCGTCGATCGATACACCGAAACGGAGCGGGAACGTCTGACGGTCAAGCCAGGGATGACTGGACTATGGCAGGTCAGCCCGGCTCGCGCCTATCCAATCCACGAGAATCTGCAGTACGACCTGCACTACATCCGCCATCAGAACATGGTGCTCGATGGCGCGATTCTGCTACGCACCATCTTCGCTGTGATCCGCGGCGTCGGCGCTGTTTGAGCTATTGGACTGCATCGCCTCGTACGCAGCAAAATGTCAGTGAAATGTAAGCAGGGCGTCATTTGTTGGTATTTCTCTACCCATCCGTCTAGGAAGCTGAAACACTGATAGTTATGCGAGCATGTGTCGGGCGTGAGTGAAAATGTTTACGGGCGCGCAAGATCTCCAGTTTGAAGGCTCCAGCCAAGGGAGGCGTGATGAGTACCATTCTTGTGGTAGAGGATGACCTTCGAATCCAGAAGGCACTCCACCGCCAATTCACCATGGAAGGCTACACGGTTCACGTCTCGGGCGACGGGGCCGAAGGTCTGGCTACGTGCAAGACGCTGCGTCCGGCGGGCGTTGTGCTCGATCTGATGCTTCCCGGGATGCCTGGCTCCGAGGTTTGCAAGAATATCAAATCGTGGTCGCCAAATACGCCGGTGGTCATCCTGAGCGCGGTCTCTGAGGTAGCCGACAAGGTGTTGCTGCTGGAGCTTGGCGCAGATGACTACGTCACCAAACCGTTCAGCCCGCGCGAACTGACCGCGCGCCTGCAGGCGGCGATTCGACGTTCGCAGAAGCCCGGAGTCGCTCCTGTAAATCTAGTGACGTTCGGGAAGGTGGCCGCGGATTTCAGCGCGATGGAATTCTCGAGGGATGGCGTGCCCGTGGCCCTGACCGCCAACGAGGTCAAGCTGTTAAAGTACTTCATCGACCACGCGGAGCGCGTTGTTACGCGGGAAGAACTGCTGAATGACGTCTGGGGCTACACTCACTATCCCACTACACGAACCGTTGATAACCAAGTGATGAAGCTGCGGCAGAAACTAGAGGTGGATCCTGCGCGTCCAGTTCACTTCCGCACCATGCATGGGATCGGGTATAAGTTCGTCACCGGAAGTTGATGCCGATGGTTGAACCGAAAGTACGTCTAATGCACCGGCTGCGCATGCGGACCACATTGTTGATCCCGCTGCTCCTGCTGTGTCTCGGGTGCACTCCGGTCAGCCTGCTGATTCTGCAAACGATCGTGAGACAGCAGGTTCAGGTGAGCCTCGCCTCAGACTTGCAGCATTCTGTCCAGACCTATCAAAACCTGGCGCGGCAGCGACGTGAGTTGCTGGTGCGTGAAGCGGCTCTACTCGCCGACGAGCCGCGCCTGAAGGCCCTGATGACCGCCGACAGCCGCACCATCGCGGACGGCAGCGTTGAGTTCTGGCACATCAGCGGCAGCGACTTCCTCGCCCTGCTGGATCGCAATGGGAAGCTCGTCGTCTTCTTCAACCATGGCGCACCACTCGATCGTCCCATGGTGGGTCAAGGGCTGGAGAGTTGCCTGCGCCATCCGGAGGAACCGCTCCTGATTGCGCTGGACCGTCGGCTCTACGAGATATCGATCCAGCCACTCGTCTTCGGCGATAAGGAAAGTGGGAGTCAACTGGGCTTCGTCGCAGTGGGATATGAGGTCGATGAGCGGGTTGCGCGCGAAGTCAGCGAAGCCGCGGCAGCAGAGGTGACCTTCACCGTAGGCGACGACATTGTTGCCAGCACGCTCCAACCGGGGATGGAAGAACAGCTGGTCAACCAGGGGGGCGCACTCCTGCACTCCCCAACCGAGAGCCGCAACATCCAACTGGGCAAGGAGGATTACCTGGCGGCCTCCGTGCCACTCGGCGATGCGCTCCCCGAAGGGAGGGGAGGAGATGTACCGCAACTAGTGGTCCTAAAATCCTTCGAGCAGGCCACGCAACTGGTGCACCGGGTGAATCGGTGGGTCCTGACACTGGTGCTGGTTGTCCTGCTGGCCGGCGCCGCAATGCTTGTCTCCATCTCTCGAACCCTCACGCAGCCTATCGAAGCGCTGGTGGAGGGGACGCGCGCGCTCGCTCGGGGAAACTTCGACTACCGGCTGAGTGAAGATGGCGTGGAAGAGATTCGTGAGTTGAGCCGCGCGTTCGAACGGATGCGGGTGGAATTGCAGCGGACGCAAAGCGACTTGCTCGACTCGGAACGGCTGGCGACGATCGGGCGGATGGCGAGTTCCATCTCGCATGACCTGCGCCACTATCTCTCCGCGATGTATGCGAACGCTGAGTTCCTGAGTAATGATTCCCTGCCCAATGAAGAGCGCGAGGAACTTTTCCTCGAAGTGAGGACCGCGGTGCAGGGCATGACCGATCTTCTGGATTCGCTGTTGCTGTTTACGAGGACGGGCCGAGCGCTGCAACCGGCGCATGACTCTATCGAAGGCGTGATCCAGCGCGCGGTTACGATGGTCCGCTCGCATCCGGCTGCGCGGGATGTACGCATCGTGGTGTCCGGACTTTCCCGGGTCGAGGTCTGGATGGATGCGAAGAAGCTCGGCCGCGCCGTCTATAACCTGCTGCTCAATGCTTGCCAGGCAGCGCGTCGCGGCAAGGATCTGCCGCTGGTGACACTGGACCTGGTAGAGGACGACCAGAGCCTGCGGATAGAAATTTCCGACAATGGTCCTGGCGTGCCGGAGTCCATCCGGCAGACGATGTTCCTGCCGTTCGTCAGCGAAGGGAAAGAGAGCGGCGTCGGTCTGGGGCTAACACTTGCGCAACAGATTGCCCAGGAGCACGGCGGCACTATCGAACTGAAGGAGACGCCGGAAGGGCACAGCGTCTTTGTCATCACGTTGCCCAAAGCCGCGTTGCATGCGCTTGGTGCCGCTGCGGACAGGAAAGCGATGCATGCCGGTTAGAACGCTTCGATCGCAGCGGCGCCGTTGCCGTCAGTCGCGAAAAGGTGGAAGTATGAAGTTTCTTGTTCACGGGGTTTTCATTTGCTTGCTGTTCAGCTCAGGCTTTTGCGCTCTGCCCGCGCAAGAGACGATGCCTCCCGCGCAGGCGGCCGCTGCGGATCAAAGATCGGTCCAACTGGAGCAGAAGGTCGAGGCGATCTCTGCTGCCCTGGCCGCCACTCAGCAGCAGATAGAGTTGTCGCAACGGCAGATGCGGCAACTGCAGCAGGAACTGGTTGCACTGCGCGACGAGATGGCCACGCATGGCTCCGCGCCTGCGATTACAGCGGGTGCGGGGTCGAGCTCGTCTCTGGATGCAGCCCCAACCGACACCGGCCCGTCGGCCCCGGCCACGGACACGGTGGCTGCACTGCAAGAGCGCGTTCAGACTCTGGAGGCAGCGGTCCAAGTCCACGATCAGATCAAGGTAGAGAGCAGTTCGAAGTATCCGGTTCGACTCACGGGACTCATCCTATTTAATGGATACCTCAATCGCGGTGTCAGCGATAACACGGATCTGCCGGCCTTCGCGCTGCGCGGGAGTTCGACCAGCGGCAATGGAAACGCGGGAGCGAGTCTGCGCCAGACGATTCTCGGTATCGAGGGAGACGGTCCTCGCCTCGGCGGCGCCAGAACATCGGCCAGCGTCAACCTGGATTTCTTCTCCAGCGTCTCCTACACCAGCTACGGAACGTCCGCCGGCGTGGTTCGCATGCGTACCGCGAACATCGACTTTGACTGGGCACACGATTCGATCCAGGTCGGGCTGGTGAATCCGCTGATCGCGCCGCTGTCGCCGGAGTCGTACGCGACCGTGGCTGAGCCTTCCCTGGCTGGAGCAGGCAACCTGTGGACGTGGGCCCCGCAGTTGCGGTACACCCACCGCTTCCCGCTCGAGGACGGCAAGCGGCTGCAGTTCGAGTTCGGGCTGTGGGATTCGCCGGCTGCGGGCTACAACACGAATCAGTTGTTCCGTACGTCGAGCCCGGCGGAGCTTTCCGAACAACCGGCCTATGAAACTCGCATCTCTTACGCAGCAGACGGCGACCGGGGATTTCAGGTGGGTCTGGGCGGGTACTATAGTCGTCAGGCTTATCCGGGTTATCAAGGGTATCAGGGAACTGAGAATATCGATTCATGGGCGGGGACTGCGGATTGGCGGCTCCCGATCGGTCGCCACATCGAAATCAGCGGCGAAGGATATCGCGGACGTGCGCTGGGAGGACTTGGAGGCGGCGTCTATAAGGATGTCGTGACGGGAACCAGCCCGTTGAGCGGCGCGAGTGTTCTTCACGCGCTCAACGCGATCGGAGGATGGACCCAGTTCAAGACCCGCTACAATTCGAGGTTGGAAACAAATTTCAGCATGGGGCTGGACGATGGCTTTGCCCGCGACTTTCATGCCGTGTTGCAATCGCCAACTGCGAGCGCAACCCAGTTGCGAGCACGAAACAAAATGGCCGTTGCCAATCTGATTTTCCGGCCGAAGACGTATCTCATCCTGTCGCCTGAATATCGCAGGATATGGAGTTATCCGATCACCGGGCCTGCCAGTTCCCTGGACGTATATACACTTTCGGTTGGTTATCAGTTTTAATGGAGGGCAAGGCAGTTTTAACGGGGGGCAAGGCAGTGCGACCTATGCAACGCTCGATGATCGTAGGATTCGCTTTGCTGAGCCTGGCCTTGGCTGGCAAATACGCCTGCGCCCAGGGGGTCGAAGTAACCGCCCAGGTGCAGGTGCAGGACAAGACCCTCGCCAAGCACAAAGCGACCCCTAGTTCCGCAGATGTCGTGGTCTGGCTGATTCCCTTGCAGTCGGATGGGCATCCCGCATCCACCGGTCATCCCGGGCCGTTCCGCCTGGTCCAGAAAGACAAGACGTTCACGCCTCATCTTCTGGTGGTGCCCACGGGCAGCAGTGTTGACTTCCCCAACGAAGACCCCTTCTTCCACAACGTATTTTCGCTGTTCAACGGCAAGCGCTTTGACCTGGGACTCTACGAATCGGGTACGAGCCGCGCCGTTCGCTTCGATCGCGCAGGCGTCTCCTATATTTTCTGCAACATCCATCCCGAGATGGGAGCGATCGTCCTCTCGCTGAGCACCCCGTACTATGGAGTCTCAACGGCCAACGGCGCCGTGGCAATTCACGATGTCCCGCCCGGGGGCTATCGGCTGCATGTGTGGAGCGAAAAGGCCCAATCCGCGGATCCCGTGGAGCCGGAGAAGATCGTTCAGGTAGGCACAACTCCTGTGCATCTGGGCGACGTCCTGCTGCAGGCGGCCGCCGATCCGATGGATCACCACAAGAACAAGTTCGGCGAGGACTACTCCCCCGGCCACCCCAACCCTTACTGAGGGGCGTCCGACGGTCAACTCGTACCGTCGGGGACAGTATTGCGTTCCGCCATGCGGGCGTGGACCTCAGTGGATAACGCATGTGGACGCTGTCGATGCAGTCGCTTTGTCCGCAACGCGGAAATCACGATTGACATGGTGGGCGGTGGAGCTAGAGGATAGCGCGGAGCGATTTTCGGGATCGAGCCGCGTTCGAAGGGAACCTGACCGAGTGAGTGTTGCGAGCACCGAGACAGATTTGAAGCAGCGGCTTGGGCAAGCGGCGGCCGCAGTGCGGATTCGTTCGCTGGAGATGGTGCACCACGCCAAAGTCGGGCACCCGGGCGGCGATCTGTCGGCGGCGGATGTGCTGGTGACGCTTTACCTTGCAGTGATGCGGTTGCGGCCGACCGAGCCGGGGTGGCCGGAGCGGGACCGCTTCGTTATGAGCAAGGGTCACTGTTCGGCGTCGTTCTACGCCACGTTGGCGGAGGCGCGCTTCATCCCGAAGGACTGGCTCGGGACCTTCATGGATCCGCTCTCGAAACTGAACGGGCATCCTGACAAGAACAAGGTGCCGGGAGTGGAGGCTAATACCGGCGCTTTGGGGCATGGGTTGCCGATCGCCGTGGGATGCGCGCTGGCGGCCAGGATGCAGGGGGCGTCGTGGCGCACCTTTGTGTTGACCGGCGATGGCGAATTGCAGGAAGGCAGCAACTGGGAAGCAGCGATGACAGCCGCCAACTACGACCTGGACAACCTGGTGCTGATCGTCGACCGCAATCGCATTCAGCAGGGAGATTTTACGGAGAAGACAATTCGCATGGATCCTCTGCCGGAGAAATGGCAGGCGTTTGGGTGGAAGGTGGTCGAAGTGGATGGGCATGACTATGACGCGCTGCAACGCGTTTTGGCAGGAGCGCCGCTTGAGCCAGGAAAACCCACCTGCGTGATTGCGAATACGGTGAAAGGACGAGGGGTTTCGTTCATGGAGAATCAGCCGTCATGGCATCATGGCGTACCGACCGATGCGCAATTGGCTGCGGCTCGCGAAGAACTTCTGGGATCGGGCCAATGAGCGCTGAGGTGATGGTGAAAGCCGGACTGTTCGATTGCCGTGACGCGTTTGCTGCGACGTTGGAAGCGATGGCAGCTGAGGATCCGCGGATCGCGGTAGTAGTAAACGATTCGGTGAACTCTACGAAGACGAAAAACTTCCGCGCGAGATTTCCCGAGCGCTTCGTGAATGTCGGGATCGCCGAACAGAACATGGTGGGCGTGGGCACCGGCCTGGCGAATGGAGGCATGATTCCCTTCGTCTGCGGAGCGTCGTGTTTCCTGACCGCGCGCGCGATGGAACAAGTGAAAGTCGACCTGGGGTACGGACGGAATAACGTCAAGCTTTGCGGAATGTCGAGCGGAATGGCGTACGGCGAGCTTGGCGCGACACACCACTCGATTGAAGACCTGGCCTGGACGCGCGCGATTCCGAACCTGACGGTGATTGTGCCCGTCGATCCGATTGAGACGCGGGCCGCACTGCGCTGGGCACGGGATTTTGACGGACCGGTTTTTGTCCGGCTCAGCCGATTGCCGGTGCCGGAGTTGCTGGCGGCAGATTACGTCTTCCAGCCCGGCCGTGTGGTGACGATGCGCGAGGGCACCGACGTGACGGTAATCGCGAACGGCGTGATGGTGGTTCGCGCGCTGGAAGCTGCGGAGAAGCTAGCGCAGCAAGGGATTTCCGCACGCGTGTTGAATGCGTCGAGCATGGCGCCATTCGATCGCGAGGCTGTGGTGCGGGCGGCGAAAGAGACACGCGGGATCGTGACTGTGGAAGAGGCGTCGATCTACGGCGGCCTCGGCGGCGCGGTGGCAGAGATCCTGGCCCTGGAGCACCCGGCACGAATGAAGATACTCGGCGTCCCCGGCGTGTTTGCGCCAACCGGCTCGGCGGAGTTTCTACTCGAGCACTTCGGCCTGACAGCGAACGGGATTGAGACAGCGGCGAAAGAATTGCTGTCCGGGATGGCGATGGGATGATCCTCGCAATCGATCAGGGGACGACGAACACGAAGGCCCTGCTGATCGATGGGGAAGGCAAGCCGCGGGCGCGAGCGTCCGCACCGATGCGAGTGACGACCCTGAATTCGAATTGGGTGGAGCAGGATCCCGAGGATATCTGGCGCAGTGTGCAACAGGCAGTGGCCGAGTGTCTGCGGCAGCAGCCGGAGGTGACGATCGCGGGTGTGGCGATTTCCAACCAGCGCGAAACCGTGGTGGCCTGGGATCGCAAAAGTGGAAGAGCGGTTGCACCGGCAATCGTATGGCAATGCCGGAGGTCGGAAGCAATCTGCGAACGGCTACGCGCGAATGGGCAGGCGGAAATGCTGCGAGAGAAGAGCGGGCTGGCGATTGACACGCTGTTCTCCGCGAGCAAGATGAGCTGGTTGCTGGAGAATGTGGCCGGGCTGCGTGAGCGGGCTCAGGCGGGCAAGGTTTGCTTCGGAACCGTGGATAGCTGGCTGATCTCGCGGCTGACTGAGGGGCGCGTGCATGCGTGCGATGCGAGCAACGCGTCGCGAACGCAGCTGCTGAACCTGGAGCAGTGCGCCTGGGATGAGGAGTTGCTGCGTGTGTTCGGCGTGCCGCGCGCGACGCTGCCCGAGGTGCGGGATTCGAGTGGATGCTTCGGGCGCTGCTCGGGCGTGGCGCGACTGAAGGATGTGCCGATTGTGAGCGCCATGGGTGATTCGCACGCGGCGATGGCGGGCCATGGATCGTACGTGCCGGGGACAGTGAAGGCTACCTATGGGACGGGCTCTTCGCTGATGACGCTGCTGCCAACGCGGGCCGCGAGCGCGGAGGGACTGGCGACGACGATTGCGTGGCGGCTTGGTGGGAAGACGCAGTATGCGATCGAGGGCAACATCGCAATGACGGGCGCTGCCGTCGCGTGGGTGGGCGAGTTCCTTGGGTTAGAAGAGCCGATCGAGGGAGCGGCCAGGCTGGCAAGTTCCGTCGACGGGAGCGAGGGTGTGTACTTTGTGCCGGCAATGAGCGGGCTGGGCGCGCCGTACTGGGATGGTCAGGCGAAGGGCTGCGTGAGCGGGCTGACACGGACGAGTCGCGCCGCACATCTAGCGCGGGCGGCAGTGGAGGCGATTGCGTTCCAGGTGCGGGATGTGTTCGACGCGATGGCGCGCGGTGCGGGGTACGACTTGGCGGCGCTGCATGCAGATGGCGGAGCGACACGCAACGATGTGCTGATGCAGTTTCAGGCGGACCTGCTGGGCCGGCCGGTGGTGCGCTCGGGCTGCGAGGATCTATCGGCGCTGGGTGCAGCCTGGTTTGGCGGGCTGGCGCTGGGTTGTTGGGCATCCACGGACGAGCTGGCGCAGTTGCCGCAGGAGACGCAGAGCTTTCCTCCACGGCGAAACGGGACGGAGAGCGAGCAGTTGTACCTGGAATGGCAAACCGCAGTGAAACGGGCGCGGCTGCGCGAGGGTGCGGAGGCATGAGCGACGTAGTCCTCGAAGCTCGCGGCGTAACCAAGCGGTATGGCGCGAACGTGGCGCTCAAGAACGTCACGTTCCAGGTGCGGCGAGGCGCGGTGAATGTACTGATCGGAGAGAACGGCGCGGGCAAGTCGACGCTGATGCGCCTGCTGGCCGGGGTGGAGACAGCGGACGCGGGTGAGATCTGGATGGAGGGTCGCCAGCTTGCAATGCGATCGCCGCGGGATGCCGAAGCGGCGGGAATTGCGATCGTGCACCAGGAGTTGGCTGTACTGGAAAATCTGGATCTATCCGAGAATATCTTTGCCGGACGCGAGTTAGTGCGCTCTGCGGTGCTGATCGACTGCGATGGCCAGGATGTGCGGAGCGAGGCAGCGCTGAAGGAGTTGCATAAACCGCTGAAGCTGCGGAGCCTGGCGGGGACGCTGTCGCTGGGGAACCGGCAATTGGTGGAGGTGGCGCGGTCGCTCGCTCACGGGGCGAAAGTGCTGATCCTCGACGAGCCGACTTCGGCGCTGAGTGTCGCAGAGTCGACCAGTCTGTTCTCAGTGATCGGCGAATTGAAGCGACGCGGCGTTGCGATTGTGTACATCTCGCATCGGCTGCACGAACTGCTGGAACTCGGAGACCACTTTACAGTGATGCGCGATGGACGCATCGTCGGACAGGGCGAACGTGCCGAGGTCGATCGCCAGTGGATTGTGGAGCGGATGAGTGGGCGCGATCTCGAGCGGGAGCCGGAGCGCCCGGCGAAGCAGACGACCTGCGAGCCGCGGTTCGAAGTACAGGGCATCGCGACGAATGGCGCGGACCGCACGGCGGTTCGAGACGTGGCCTTCACCGTCGGGGCGGGCGAGATCGTCGGCGTCTACGGACTGCTTGGCTCGGGAAGGACGGAGTTGCTGGAGGCGCTGGCAGGGCTGGACGCGATGACTGCCGGCGAGGTGCGAATTAGCGGGGACGCCGTATGCGTCGATTCCGTTGCGGATGCGATTTCCGCTGGCATTGCGCTGGTGCCCGAAGATCGCCAGCGTGATGGGCTGGTGCCTGAGCTTTCGATTCGCGAGAACATCAGCCTCGCTTCCCTGCCCGACTTTGCCCGCCGAGGTTGGTTGCGGCGGCGCGCGGAGGCTGCACGTGTTCGCGAGATTGCCGCGCAGATGCACATTGCGGCGCGCGACCTGGAGGCGAAGGTAACAACGCTGAGCGGAGGCAATCAGCAAAAGGTGGTGTTGGCGCGATGTCTGATGCGGCGGCCCAGGGTGTTGCTGCTGGACGAGCCGACGCGCGGTGTGGATGTCGGCGCCAAGGCGGAGATTTATCGGTTGCTGCGCGAGTTGTCCGCAAAGGGGCTGAGCGTGCTGTTTGCCACCTCGGAGATCGAGGAGGCGCGAACGCTGGCGGACCGCGTGCTGGTGATGGTGCAGGGCGCACTGGTTGCGGAATTCGACGCGGCGACGATGACGGATGAGGCGCTGTTCGCAGCAGCGAGCCCGGCAGTGGAGGGGCCACGGTGAGTGACGGCAATCGGAGCAGGTTCGCGGCGGTTGCGCTGCTGCTGTTGAAGCTACGCGCCGTGCTGGTGCTGCTGATTCTGCTGGTGGCATTTTCAATCCTGACGCCAAGTTTTCTGACGGCGAACAACCTGTCGATCCTGGCAAAGCACGTGTCGATCAACGCGATCCTGGCGATCGGGATGACGTTCGCGATTCTCGCCGGCGGGATTGATCTGTCGGTCGGCTCGGTGGCTGGACTGGCGGGGATGGTAGCGGGCGGGCTGCTGACGGTCCGCATCGGCGGACACACGGTTGGGGTGGTGTGGGTGGTGTTCGCGGCTCTGCTCGTAAGCTGCGGCGTTGGATTGCTGAACGGGTTGCTGGTGTCGCGGATTGGAGTCGCGCCTTTCATTGCAACGCTGGGTACGCTCTATATCGCGCGCGGGACTGCGTTACTGATCTCGAACGGCAAGACGTTTCCGAACCTTGGAGGCACAGCCACGAGCGGCAGCACCGGCTTCAGCGTGATTGGGCAAAGCTTTGTGCTGGGTGTCCCGCTGCCGGTGTGGATGATGATTGTGATCGCGGCGTTGGCGTCAGCAATCGCACTGCGTACGCCGTTCGGACGGCACGTGTATGCGGTGGGCGGTAACGAACGCGCGGCGCGGTTGGCAGGGATCCGTGTGGGCCGGGTGAAGCTGCTGACATACTGCTTCTCCGGATTTTGCGCGGGGCTGGTCGGTTTGATCATTGCATCGCAGCTGGAGTCGGCGCATCCGGCGACGGGCGAGAGCTTCGAACTGAATGCGATCGCGGCGGTGGTGCTCGGTGGCACATCGTTGATGGGCGGCCGCGGATCGGTGCGCGGTTCGCTGATTGGAGCGTTCGTGATTGGTGTGCTCGCCGATGGACTCGTAATGATGGGAGTGTCGGAGTTCTGGCAAATCGTCATCAAGGGGCTGGTGATCGTGCTTGCGGTAACGGTGGACCAGGTGCAGACGAAGGTGGAAGCTCGGATGGCGCCGGCAGCCTTGGGCGAGAGCATCGCCAAGGTGGCAGTGTGAGGCGAGCGGCGCTTGCGGGACTGTTGCTGCTCGCGGGATGCCATGCGCGGGACTCGCGGAAACTGGTTGCGGTGATTGTGCCTTCGCAGGATAATCCGTTCTTCAAGGCAGAGGCGGACGCCGCGGCGGCGAGGGCGATCGAGCTTGGATATCGCGTGCGGGTGGACGCGCATGAAGACGATGCGTACCGGCAGGACAACCTGGTGGATGCTGCGATCGCCAGCAATGCGGTGGTGCTGATCCTGGACAATGCAGGCGCGGATGCTTCGATCTCGGCGATCCGTCGCGCGGCGAAGGCGGGGATCGCGGTGTTTCTGATCGATCGCGAGATCAACGCGACGGGGATTGCGAAGGCGCAGATTGTGAGCGACAACGACCAGGGCGCACGGCTTGTTGCGGCGGAGTTCGCGCGGTCGATGCGCGGCGTGGGCGGCAAAAGCGAGTTTGCCGAGTTGATCGGACGCGAGAGCGACACCAACGCGCAGGTGCGCACGAAGGGCTTCCACGCCGTGCTGGACCAGACGCCGTGGCTGACGATGGTCGCGGCGCAGTCGGCCAACTGGAGCCAGGCGGAAGCGTTCAGCAAGACGGAGACGATTCTGCAGGCGCATGGCAACATTCGCGGAATCATCGCGGGAAACGATACGATGGCGCTCGGAGCAGTTGCGGCGGTGAAATCGGCGGGGTTGAAGGGCATCGAGATTGTCGGCTTCGATGGCAGCCCGGATGCGGTTGCGGCGATTAAGGCGGGCGAGATGGAGGTGACGGCGCTGCAGCCGGCGGTGCTGATCTCGCAGATGGCGGTGGATGAGGCGGATGCATTGCTGAAGACCGGCTCGACGGGTAAGCCGGAGGTGCAGGTGATTCCCTGCGACCTGGTGACCAAGGCAAATGCAGGCGAGTATCTGAACTTTGAGAAGAAGCAATAACGACAGATCCGGAGAAGCGCAAGAACAAGCAACGACAAAGACAAATGCGGGGATTCTTCGCTCCGCTCAGAATGACAACAGTGGAGGTTGCGATGGCGGTAGTGGAAGGCATGACGTTGGGAGTGATCTTCGGCAACCGGGATTTCTTTCCGGATGGGCTGGTGGCGGAGGCGCGGCGCGACCTGTTGGAGGTGCTGACTGGGATGGGCGTCGTGGTGGTGGCGCTGACGCCCGAGCAGACCAAGCTGGGTGCGGTCGAGACGTGGCAGAATGCGATGCTGTGCGGGACATTGTTCCGCGAGGCCAAGCCGCAGATCGATGGCGTGCTGGTGTGCCTGCCCAACTTTGGGGACGAGAAGGGCGTCGCCGACGCGCTGCGATTGAGCGAGTTGAACTGTCCGATCCTGGTGCAGGCCTGTCCGGACGATCTCGATCAGTTCGGACTGGAGCGGCGGCGGGATTCGTTCTGCGGGAAGATTTCAGTGTGCAACAACCTGCGTCAGTATGGCATGAAGTACTCGCTGACGCGGGATCACACGGTGGCGATCCAGTCGCCTCGGTTCAAGGAAGACCTCGTTGAGTTCCTGGCGGTGTGCCGCCTGGTGAAAGGGCTGCGGCGCGTGCGGATTGGTGCGGTGGGCGCGCGACCGAACGCGTTCAACACGACGCGCTACAGCGAGAAGCTGCTGGAGGCGGCGGGCATCAGCGTGAACACGCTCGACCTGTCGGAAGTGTTCGGGCGCGCGGCCGAAATTGGTGTCGACGATACGCGGGTGAAGTCGAGGATTGAGGCGATTCGCGCGTATGCGGACAGCTCCGCGGCGCCGGACGAGAGCATGCTGCGAATGGCAAAGTTTGCGGTGGTGGTCGATGACTGGATGCAGGACCTCGGGCTGACGGCGACGGCGATCCAGTGCTGGAGCAGCATGCAGAAGAACTACGGCGTGAACGTCTGCACGATCATGAGCATGATGAGCGAGCAGATGCTGCCAAGCGCGTGCGAGGTGGACATCGCCGGCGTGGTGAGCATGTACGCGCTGCAACTGGCCAGCGGCCGGCCGAGCGCGCTGGTGGACTGGAACAACAACTACGGCAACGATCCGGACAAGTGCGTCTTCTTCCACTGCGGCAACTGGGCGAAAGACTTTCTGCCGGACATTCGCATCGGGACGGCGCCGATCCTGGGGACGGTGCTGGGTGAGGCGAACACGGTCGGCGCGCTGGCCGGGCGGACGCCTGCGGGGCCGGTGACGTTCGGCCGGGTGAGCACGGACGACCTCAGCGGGAAGATCCGCGCCTATGTCGGCGACGGGAAGTTTACCGACGATCCGCTGGATACCTTCGGGACCAAAGCGGTGGTGCAGGTTCAGCATCTGCCGAGACTGATGCAATACATCTGCCGGAACGGATTTGAGCACCATGCGGCGATGACGGGCGCGCATTGCGCCGGCGCGGTGACCGAGGGACTGCGGAATTACCTTGGGTGGGAGGTCATGCACCATGCGTAGACCCCCTCCCCCCGCCTTTTGATTCTAAAATATTCCAAACACAGGGGATAGATTCGAATCAGGATACTCTTTGGATACCGATGGATTGAATGGATCGCCTCCGTTTCCAGACATGGAAAAGCCCGGGCGGTTGGCCCAGGCTTTGTTTTTACTCCTTAAGTTAAGTATAACAGGTGGAGCATTACTCCTATGACAAGTCTAACTTGTTCGGTTGCAAGCAGATAAGCCAAAATGAGCCTTGACAATATTGCGCAGCGGTACACTGCGGCAGTGGGTGCGTCGGGACCGCCGAAGCCGAAGGCGCCGCGGCCGGTGGTGATCCTGGGAGCGGGCGGGATCGTGCGGGCGGCGCACCTGCCGGCGTATACGAAGGCAGGTTTTCCGGTGGTGGCGATCGCGGACAGCGCGGCGGGGAAGGCGGCGGGGCTGGCAGTGGAGTTTGGAGCCGGGCGGGGATTCGACTCCGTGGAAGAGGCGGTGCGGTTCGCGCCGGCGGATGCGGTGTTCGATTTGGCGGTACCGGCCTCGGGGATCCTGGACGTTCTGCCGCTGCTGCCAAAAGGAGCGGCGGTCCTGATCCAGAAGCCGATGGGCGAGACGCTGGAGGAGGCGACGAGGATTCGGGCGCTGTGCCGCGAGCGAGGACTGACCGCGGCGGTGAACTTCCAGTTGCGCTATGCGCCGAATCATCTGGGCGCGGTGGCGCTGGCCAAGGGTGGGCTGCTGGGCGAGTTGCACGATGTGGAGGTGCAAGTGCGGACCTACACGCCGTGGCAGTTGTGGACGTTCCTGGCCACTGCGCCGCGGCTGGAGATTCTGTATCACAGCATTCATTACCTGGACCTGATCCGCTCGTGGCTGGGGAATCCCGTGGGCGTGTACGCGAAGACGGTACGCAACCCGCAGTGCGCCACGCTGGCGGCGACGAAAACTTCGATGATTCTCGATTACGGCGATTGGAAGCGCGTGGTCGTGGTCACGAATCACGGCCATGACTTTGCCGAGACGCAGTGCAGCTTTGTGCAGTGGGAAGGCACGGGGGGAGCGATCCGGATGGAGATGGGGGTCAACCTGGACTATCCGGTGGGCCGGCCGGACACGCTGGCGTACGCAGTCCGGGGTGGGGGCAGCTGGACCAGTGTCCCGGTGAGCGGAAGCTGGTTTCCGGATGCATTTGCGGGGAGTATGGGAGCGCTGCAGGCGTATGTCGAAGGGTCAACGAGCGAGTTGCCGATCGGGTTTGAGTCGGCGTACGAGACGATGGCGCTCGTGGAGGCGGCCTATCGGTCAAGCGAAACCGGTGGAGTGAGTTTGGATCTGTGACCCGGTGGTTGGGTGCAGGTCCGATAACCTCTTATTGCAAGGAGTACACTTCAGGTGCTGATGGGTGGACCGACGTCTGGGGTGAATCAACTCTTCGCAAGGGGAGTCTTCGCTTCCCGATTCGCCCATCGGCAACCTCCTTCGCGCCCATCCCCGGGCTCCGTGCAAAGTGGAAGCTACTGTACTGAGTTGAAAATTGAGTATAGACTTCCCGTGCAATTGCGGCTCATGCCGATCCTGACGAATTAGAGAGTGGTCCCCTTGAATTCAGTGCTGCGCCGTGTCTTCGTTTTGAGTACCGCTTCCCTGCTGCTGACAGCGCCGTTGTGGTGCCAGGTGGAGAATAGCCTGGGAATCGACCACCGGTTTGCGAACATCGACGCGCAGAGTTTGATTGGGCTGCCGATGGGGTCGCACAAAACGACGGTGGAGAAAGATGGGGCGCTGAAATGGTCGCAGTGGTCGCTGAAGCGGAAGCCGCTGGATGTGCCGATCGGCTTCTCGGCGCAGATGGATGGGATGCTGGCGATTGAGCCGTTTGCGGGCGATGCCGCGATGAAGCCGGGAGCGCAAACGCTGTACCAGGGGCGGTATCCGTTTGTGGTGACGCAGTTTGCGGGCGGGGATGTGAAGCTGGAGGAACTGGCGTTCGCGGTCGATCCGGACGCGGTTCCTGCAGCGCTGCCGACGGCGGACTCGGGCGCGAAGGGTCTGGATGTGGTGCGGCTGGTGTTTACCAACGATGGCGCCGTGGCCCAGACGATCGCGCTGAAGCTGAGTGGGCGGGAGCGGAATCTGCCCGGACATGTTGAGGGCTCGGCGCTGATTACTGGTGGCGGCGAAGATGTGGCGATGATGTCCGGCGCGACGGCGACAGCAGAAGATGGCGGGCTGACGCTGGGGGTGCGGGCGACGCTGGGGCCGAAAGAGTCGAAGACGGTGTGGGTGCGGCTGCCGTATGAGTGGTCCGCCAAGCGGAATTCGGAGTTGTCGACGCTGGGCGGCGAGGCGCTGCTGGCGAAGGCGGCGGCGCAGTGGGACGGGATCTGGGCGCGCGGCGCACAGGCGCACTATCCGCAGCAGGTGCTGAACGATTTCTTCGACGCTTCGATTGCGTATGTGTTGATCCTGACGGAGTACGACGCGCAGGGCGACCTGTGGGCGCTGGACGGGCCAGATGTGTACCGCCAGTACTGGGGGCGGGGCGAGTACTTCCAGGCACGGGCCATGGAGGTGGCCGGGCATCTGCAGCCCGCACGGGAGAGCGTGGAGCATGCGTTCCACATCATGAACGACGATGGCGAATGGGATGGGCCGCCGACCAGCGGATGGCCGGCGTGGGACAACATCGGCGGCAATGCGGGCGCGGTGTGGGACTACTACCTGTACACACGGGATAAGGCGTGGCTGGCAAAGGCGTATCCGTCTCTGCTGCGAGCTTCGGAATGGGTGAGGGCGCATCGTGAGGAGACGACGGTCGAGGATGTCAGCGGGATTCCGGTGGGTGCGCGTCCGATCCGCAGGATGATTACGGGGTCGAAGTGCAGGCCGGAGCCGGAGCCTCCGCTGGCGCCAGGAGAGAAGACGTACTGGTATGGGCTGCTGCCGTGGTCGTATGGAGACTCTGGGCTGCCGGAGGGGCATTCTTACTCGCACAATTTCCTGGCGGCGTATGGCGTGCGCGTGACGGCGGAGGCAGCGCGGGTGTTGGGCAAGGCAGAGGACGAGGCTTGGCTGGACAAGGAGTATGGCGCGTATGCGGCGGCGATTCGCGACTCGGTGGAGCGTTCGATAAAACTGGAGAAGACGGCGGTGCCGTATCTTCCGGCGCAGCCGACGCGGCCGGATGCGGCGTATTCGCAGACTTTCCTGGCGATCACGCCCACGGGGCTTTATAGCGCGAACGATCCGCTGGTGAGCGGGCTGCTGGCCAAGGTGGAGAGCGAAGAGTCACAGGGACTGCCGACGAATGTGGCGTGGGCAGGTCTGGCGGGCGTGTGGCCGGGCGAGTCGTTGAATATGAGTGAGACGTACTTGTTGCGCGACGATGTGAAGAAGAATGCGGCGATGCTGGTAGCGGCGCTGAATCACACGTACACGACGGATGTGTTCAAGGAAGAGATTTTGACGGATGTAACCAAGGAGCGCGCATGCGAGGGACCGCACAGCAATCGGAAGAACGGCCAGGGCACGGGCGATATGCCGGAGGCGTGGGGCAATGCGAATGCGGTCAACCTGCTGCGGGACATGCTGGTGCAGGAGCGGTCCGATACGCCGTCGCCGCAGGGGACGAAGAGTACGCTGCATCTGCTGGGCGGGGTTCCGGCGGAGTGGATTGCGAAGCCGGGCGAGACGGTGAGTGCGGAGCGGACGCCGACGACGATGGGCGCGGCGGTATCGGTGAAGATGACGCGAACCTCGGCGACGGAACTGCGGGTGGAGTTCGATCCGGGTGTGGGTGGGGGAGCGATGAATACGTTCGTGCATGTGCCGCTGGCGCCGGGCGCGAAGCTGAGCGAGGCGAAGATCGATGGGAAGCCGATTCCGGCGAGCGCGGTTACGGTGTCGGCGAGCGGGGAGCAGGCGATTGTTGCGGCGGGTGAGTTGTCGCACAAGGTGACGTTTGAGTTTATGGTGCGCGCGCGATGAATCGGAGGGATTTTGTTGCGGCGGCGGCCGCTGGAGTTGTGGCGGCGTCGGTGCGCGGATTTGCGCAGGATGCGGCGAAGGCAACGCTGGCGATGGATGCGAACAAGATGGGGCCGACAATTCCTCGGGACTTTACGGGACTGTCGTATGAGTCGGCGCAGTTGGCCAATCCGGAATTCTTCTCCGCGAAGAACAAGGAATTGATTGCGCTGCTGCGCGGGCTTTCGCCCAGCGGGAACCTGCGGCTAGGGGGCGGGTCGAGCGAGTTCACGACTTACTCCGATGCGGACCCTGTGGGAGCCCCGCCGTTCGAGCTGTTTGGACCGGACACGAGCAAGACGGTGAAACAGGGCACGGTGACGACTGCGCTGGCGTTGCGGAATCTGCGGGAGTTTCTCGACGCCACCGGATGGAGTTGCCTGTACGGGCTGAACCTGGGCCAGGGCACGAAGGAAAATGCGGCAGCCGAAGCGGCGGCGGCGTTTCGAATTCTGGGGCCTCGGCTGATGGCGTTTCAGATTGGCAATGAACCGGATTCGTTTCGCAACCGCTACCGGCCGGCGACGTGGGGGCCGGCGGACTACATGGCGGAGTGGAACGGCTTTCACGAGGCGATTGTGGCGAAGGTGCCGGAGGCGAAGTTTGCGGGGCCGGATATTTCGAACAAGCTGCCGTTTCTGACGGCGTTTGCGGAGGAGGCGCCGAAGCATAAGGATGTGATTTTGCTGACGGCGCACTACTATGCGATGGGGCCGGCGCGGAGTCCGGATGCGACGCTGGAACAGCTGGCGGCGCCGGATCCGAAGTTGGCGACGATGAAGGCGGCCGCGTTTCCCGTAGTGGCGGAAGCGATGCGGACGGCGGAACCGCCGTTCCGGATGAGCGAGGGAAACTCATGCTGGGACGGTGGAAAGCCGGGAGTGAGCGACACGCTGGCGTCGGCGCTGTGGTGCGCGGACAGGATGCTGCGGTTCGCGCAGATGGGATGGTGCGGCGTGAACCTGCACGGTGGCGGCAACGGATTCTATACGCCGATTGCGGGGGCTCCGTCGACGGGTTTCACGCGGCGGCCTGAGTACTTCGGGATTCAGTTTGGACAGAGTCTCGCGGGGGCGCAATTTGTGGAGTCGACACTGAGCAGCGGCGGAGCGGGATTGCAAACGTATACATTAGTACAGGCGGGCCGGCGGCGAATTGCGATGATCAACAAAACGGAGACGGCGGTACGTGTTGTGTTGCCGGCGCGGACGAGCGAGCGAGCGATGAAGTTGAGCGGCCCGAGCCTGGAGAGCAAGGTTGGGACTGCATTCGGCGAGGTTCGGGTGGCGCGCTCGCGCGAGGTTGTGGTGGAAGGACACACGGGGATGATTTATGAGATTTAGCGGTTCGGCAAGTCGGGTTAGCCGGCGGCGGTTTCTGGCCGGCTCGGCTACGGTTGCGGCGGCGGTGGCGACGCGTCGGGGATGGGGGGCTGCAACTACGGAGGCTGAGTCGACGCGGTACGTGCTGCACTTCGCGCAGCCCGCAGCGACGTGGCCGGATGCTCTGCCGGTGGGAAATGGGCGGCTGGGCGCGATGGTGTTCGGGAACCCGGCGTTGGAGCGGGTGCAGTTGAACGAAGAGTCGATCTGGGACGGAGAGGTGCGCGACCGCAACAATCCGCGGGCGGGCGAGGCGGTGCCGAAGATTCGCGAACTGCTGTTCGAGGGAAAGATTGCCGAGGCTGAGGCGCTGGCCACGTCGGATATGTTCTCGATTCCGCGGAGGATGCCGTGCTACCAGACGCTGGGTGATCTGCGGCTGGATTTTTCGGCGATGGGTCTGCTGCCGGAGACAAAGGTTGAGGACTATCGGCTGGAGTTGAACCTCGACACTGCGATTGCCACCACTCGCTTCACGCATGCGGGAACGAGCTACGTGCGTGAGGTGTTTGCGTCGGCTCCGGATCAGGTCATCGTGGTGCGGATGACAGTGGAAGGGCCGGGCCGAATTAGCTTTGCCGCGCGTTTGGATCGGCCAGCGCACTTTAAAACCAACTCCGACGGCAACGATGGGCTGGTGCTGGCTGGCGAGGCGATTCCGGTGAATGACAACCCGGGAATGACGGTGAAGGAGAATCCCGTGGGGATTCGCTTTTACAGCAAGCTGCTCGCGGTCGCGGAGGGCGGATCGGTCAAGAGCGACGAAGGTGTGTTGACCGTGGCGAACGCCGAGGCGGTGACGCTGCTGATCGATTGCGCGACCAGCTATCGCTACCCCGTGGGACTGGACGCGATGCGGGCGGCGGTTGCGGGAAATCTGAAGGCGGCAAGCGCGAGGCCGTACGCAGAGCTGAAGGCGCGGCACATGGCGGATCACCAGCGGTTCTTTCGACGGGCGGAGATCCGGCTGGGCGACGATGCGAATGCGGCGATGCCGACGGACAGGCGCGTGCAGCACATCAAGGACGGTGGCGAGGATGTTGGGCTGCTGCCGATCTACTTCCAGTTTGGGCGGTACATGCTGATCTCGAGCAGCCGGCCGGGAACGCTGGCGGCAAATCTGCAGGGGATCTGGAACGAGTCGGTGGATCCGCCGTGGGGCAGCAAGTACACGGTGAACATCAACACGGAGATGAATTACTGGCTGGCCGAGCGGGCGAACCTGGCGGATTTGCATCTGCCGATGTTCGACCTGCAGGACGCAACGCGCACATCGGGAGCGGTGACGGCGAAGAAGTACTACGGCGCGCGCGGCTTTGTGGTGCACCACAACACTGATATCTGGGGCGACTCGGGGCCGATCGACGCGCTGGGCGGCGGAATCTGGGCGATGGGCGCGGCGTGGATGTCGACGCACCTGTGGGACCACTTCGACTACGGGCGCGACCTCGGGTTTCTGCGCGAGCGTGCGTATCCGATGCTGCGCGAGAATGCGCTGTTCCTGCTGGACTACCTGACGGAGGCGCCAGCGGGAACACCGTACGCGGGCAAGCTGGTTACGGGGCCGTCGTGCTCGCCGGAGAACAAGTACAAGCTGCCGGATGGCAAGGCGTTCAACCTGTGCATGGGGCCGACGATGGATCTGTCGATCACGCGGGCGGTGCTGACGCGGCTGGTACGGGCTCATGAGTTGCTGGGTACGTCGGCGGCGGATGCCGAGTTGATTGCGCGAGCGAAGGCGGCGATGGAGCGGCTGCCGGCGTTTCGCGTTACGCACGACGGACGGCTGCAGGAGTGGCCTGAAGATTTCGCCGATTTCGAACCTGGACACCGGCACATCTCGCACCTGTGGGGGCTGTATCCGGATGACCAGATCACGCTGCGGGGGACGCCGGAGCTGGCGAAGGCGGCGCGGATGACGCTCGACAAGCGGCTGGCGGCGGGCGGCGGAAGTACAGGCTGGTCGCGGTCGTGGATCATCAACTGCATGGCGCGTCTCGAGGATGGCGAGGCTGCGTACGAGAATGTGCTGCAGCTGTTTCGGCAATCGACACGGCACAATCTCCTGGATGTGTGCGGGTTGAAAGAGAATTCGCCGTACCAGATCGACGGCAACCTCGGCGGGCCGAGCGGGCTGATCGAGATGCTGCTGCAGTCGCACGGAGGCGTCATTCGCCTGCTGCCTGCGCTGCCGAAGGCGTGGCCGGAAGGGAGCTTCCGCGGGCTGCGGGCGCGCGGCGGACTGGAACTCGACCTCACCTGGAGGGGCGGCAAGGCGACCAGCGCGACGTTGCGAGCTTCGCGGGACGGCGAGGTTCGACTCGCGGCGCCTGCGGGGCAGAAGGTCGTATCGGTAAACAGCGGTCGTGGACGGGCGCGATTTGTCCAGGACAAGGACGGAGTTATTTCGATGTCTCTGGGACGCGGCACCGACTGCATTCTCGCCTTCGCCTGATTGCTGGCCGTTCTCGAGCATGCGTTGTAGGCGCGTCGGCGACTGCTTTTGGCTGTCGGCATGGCCCCCCTCCCCCTATACCAAAATCGTATAATCTTCAGAACAAACGGCTTAGATCCTCGCCGAAAGTGCAAAATCCTCATTCCATGAGACTTATTTTGTAAAATATCTGGAATCAGTAGTTTGTTGGCGTTTACCACCCACTTGCCGGACGAGACTCAGGGCCAGGCACAAAGCCGCGCTCCTGTTGTTCTCTTAGTTAATTATACCGTGCGTGTCAAGCGGCGGGCTGAAGCGGGCTGGCGTTTGCCAGGGCATTGCACTTGAAAATCTGCCAGAGTAAAAGCGGCTTAATTCTTGAGCTATAAGCCTGAAAGCTGTCAGCTGACAGCTCAGTATTTTTGAGTCTGGAGGACGCGACCTTATCGCCAAATTGGCCGAAAATCGCCTGCTTCGTTGGGAGCGCTGGGCGGAAACTTCCAAGTGCGCTTGCCCTGCGTCGTTTGCGCCGTCGGGCAGGGTAGGACCGGCGCCACGAAGTAACTTTTGGAATACAGCTATCAGCTATCAGCTATCAGCCGTGAGCTATGAGCGATCGGTGCCTTGCAGAAACAAGAGGGAGATGCCGAATGCATCTCCCCCTCTTGTCTTGCGTATGGGGTGTTAGAAGAGGATGTGAACGCCGCCTTGTAGCTGACGGTTGGAGTTTTGCTGTCCAGAGATTGTTCCGAATGCGCTGGAGGTCGGGCCCAGGTTCGGTGCACTGAACTGAACTCGATTGAAGGCATTGAAGGCGTCAACGCGAGCCTGGATCTGGATACGTTCGAAGAGCGGGATATTCTTGAGAGCAGAGAAATCCCAGTCGTTGGTTACGTCCGCACGAAGCGCGAATTGCGGGAAAGTGCGGAAGTTGTAGGAATTCGGTTGGACGTTCGGATTGTATCCCGAGGCCCCGACCGTGTTATTGCAGGGAAGGGCCGGGTTGGTGCAAGTCCGGGTATCAAACACCGAAGTGTTGAACGCGGTACCGTGCGGGTTGTGAGGGTTGTTGGCGAAGTCATGCCAATTGCCGTTGTAAATTACATTGCCCCAGCTATAGGGTGTCCCGGAGTCGAAGCTCCAGATGGTTGTGACGCCCCAGCCTCCAGCGAGTTCGTCCAGCAGCTTCGAGTTTGTGTTGAGGAATTGCCGGCCCTTACCAAACGGAAGCATATAGATGCCGGTGAGGTGAAGGCTGTGGGGGAAGTCTGAAGCAGTTTCACCGTACCATAGTGCCCCACCCTGGTTGAGCTGCGATTGAGCGCCAAGGTTTCTGGAGTAGGTGTAGTTCACATTGAACTCGAGACCGTTTGCCATGCGTTTCTCGAGGCGGACCAGAAGTGCGTTGTAGTTTGCACTTGCACCCGGAATCAGTTGCTGGGTCACGCTGGTGTATTCCGAATAGGGCCAGAGCAGCGCGGAGACTGCGACGGTCGAGGCGGTATTAAGGGAAGTGGCCGGGCCGGGGATAGTGCCCTTGTATGGATTAGCGATGGTTCCGTTATAGAGAGCGGTAAGGACCGGATCATAGTACCGGGATGGGCTGAGATATTGCACCGGAACATTTCCAGAGCCTGCGTTCACAGCATTGGAGTACGACTGGTGTACCTGGTGGTTGTTGATGTAGCCGACATCGAGCATCCAGTTCTTGCCGAACTGCTGCTGGATATCGACGCTGCTTCGCTCAGAATAGGCAACCTTGACACTCGCGTAGTAGACGATCTTGTTTCCAAGGTTGGTGTTGATGCCCAACGAAGACCCCAGGGGTTGCTGGATGGGATTGGAGGCTGTTGGAAAGGGGTCGGAGACTGTGGTAGCCGGCGTCAGGTTGTTGTTGGTGGTTGTAATCATGTTCGTGGTCTGTGAGAACCCGTAGGTCTGACTGCTGGAATAGTCATTGAATGGGTTGTCATAGATTCCGAAGCCAAGCCGAATGGCTGTTTTGCCGTGCGAAAAATCAGGAGAATACGCGAGCCCGACCCGGGGACCAAGGTATGCAGGGGCCGTCGAGTAAGCATTACGGTTGCTTGGAGTGACATACAACAGGCCGCCGGTCGGGGTGAATTGGGCCGCGGGAAGCAGGTTGTTTGGTACAGGAGCCAGTGCGTATGCAGTCTTCGCTGCGGATGTGACCGCGTTGGTGATGGTCGGATCCCAGCCGGCGGTCATGTGGTTTCCGCTCTCAGTGATCGGCGTTTCGTGCTCGACCCGCAATCCCATGCTCAAGGTAAGGTTATGCGCAGCCTTCCAGTCGTCCTGAACAAAGAGCCCCGTGTACCAGTTGTTGTATTGGAATTTGGTGTTTACATCGAAGGAACCACTCGTAGGGAGCCCGAGTTCGAACAATGCCAAGGTATTGCCGAACGGCTGTAGAGTTCCCTTACTTCCGCTGGTGACGAAGTCTGTTGCCGAAGCGGAGACCGTGTAGGAACCGTCCGCATTTCCGGGCGACAGGGTTGAGTCCTTGTTGAGGCGAATGTCCGGCCCAATTTTGAGAGTGTGATGTCCCCATGTCTTGTTGAGGCTCGCAAAGAACTGAATGGTGGTGAAGTATGCAGTGCTTCCTGGGGCGGTGCTGAGGCTTGGGATGGCTGCGCTATCGGTAAAACTGAATCGCGGCAGCGCAAAGATGCTTGAATTCCCGCTTATGTAGGAAGGGAAACCAACAGTAGCGGGATTGATGCCATTACTTGTCGGCTCTGAACTGTTACTGCTTCGACTGAATCCGAGACGGGTATTCAGATTCGTCGTCGGGTTGAAGTTCTGGACATCATCGAGGGAACCGCCCCAAAGCAGCACAAGTCCCGTTGTTCCAGAGGCGATGTCATTGAACACATTGCTCTGAACGGTGTTGGACATGCTGCGATGCAGTTCGCCGAATATCTTATTGCTATTGCTGATGTTGTAATCGATTCGGGCTGCATTGGACTTGTAATTGTTCTGGGTCGGATCGTTGGCGAAGAAATTGTTCGAACCATCGGGCTTGGTGGATGCGCCGTTGTAGTTCGGCAGAGGTACGAACTTCAGATAAGCTTGAGCAATCGGGTTGACGCTGAGCCCCGAGTTGGACAGGATGTTGCCTGGTATGGCTGTTCGAACAACGTTCGCGCCCGAAAGTGTCCCCGAGTTCGGGTTGTAGAGTTGATAGCTGGGGGCGATGGCAAGCAGAGCTGAAAAGTCGCCATTTCGCTCCGCCTGAGTCGGAACACTCGCGATCGTGGTTGCAGGCAACGAACCGATATATCCCTCGAAGGCATAGCTGAAGAAAAGTTTGTCATGCCCATTGAACAGATGAGGGATAAGGACCGGACCTCCGATCGTACCTCCAAACTGATTGAAGTGAGTCGATGGAACTGAGGTTCCGGCGGGGGTGAAGTAGGGCTTTGCCGTCAGGGGTCGCGATCCGGAGTAATACTCCGAGATGCTGCCGTGGAACTGGTTGCTACCGCCCTTCGTTGTGATGTTCACGGTGCCGCCGCTGGTATCGCCGGTGGATGCATCGGAAGAGAATTCATCGACGCGAACAGCCTCGACAGAGTCCAACATCGGACTGAACCCTGCCAGGCGGCTGCTGTCCTGCATATTGGGAACACCGTTGAGCAGGAGTTCATTGGAAGCGGAGTTGCCGCCCCCGAGGGAGAAGTCATCGGCTGCGCTGTTGTCAAACGGCCTCGTCTGCGATTGGGAATGCTTTCCCTTTGATACCGCTCCATACTCATCGCGGGCGAATCCCAGCGGGGAACGCCCATTGCTGGGCAGGTCTTCGATTTCTTCAGACGTCAAGGCCTGGCCGGTGGAAGCTGTGGCTGTATCGACGAGTGGAGATTCCCCCGTAACGGTCACCGTTTGCGAAACTTCTCCGAGTGCAAGAACGATGTTCTCGGTCACGGTTTGTTCGGTTTGAAGGGTCAGTCCCTCATGAACATAGTTGTTGAAGCCCGCTTGCTTCGCGTTCACCCGGTAGCGGCCGGGGGCGAGAAATGGCACGGTGTAGTCGCCTGCGCTATTGGAGGTGACAGCCGTGCTCATGCCAGTGTCCATATTGGTCACGACAATCTGGACCCCGGGGACAATCGCTCCAGTCTTATCTGTGACGCGACCCGTGAGGGTTGAGCGGGTCTGTTGAGCAAACACGGGTGCACAGAAGAGGAGAAATAGAAGGGCGATGCGTTTCATGCGGCTACTCCAGTTCAATGATGAGGACAGACTCTGCCTAAGCGTCGCCAACGATAGAGAAGCGTTTCAAACAGTGTCAATGCCAAATGTGGAAACTAAGGGACAGGTGTAATCGATATCGAAAGTAAATTTCGTTTTTGGAAGACTCCGATTGGCGGACATACGTTGCGGCGTATCGGAGTGGTCGGCGATGGGCTTCCGGGGACCGGTCGAGGCGGGCAGAGAGAAGGTGACTGCTCGGAACTGGCGATGGGCGGTGCTGAACGCGAGGCCGCTGCTGGAGGCTCCAGATCTTAAAAAGAGCTAAACATCAGCTGTTTCGGGAGGCCACCCTATGTGGGCTGGCCCGCTGACGGAGACGGATCAGGCTTCCTGGAGCAGCCTGGCGACGCGGTCAGCGGACTCGAGCACTGCCGCCTTGATGCTTTTCTCGAGTTCGGGGGTCATGCGCGTTGTGGGTGTGGAGATACTGATGGCGGCGACAACCGGCTGGCCGTCGTTCCGCATTGCGGCACCAAAGCAGATACCGCCGCGAATCGACTCTTCGCGGTCCGCGGCGATGCCGGTGCGCCGCGCCTCTTCGAACTCGGTGAACAGCTTCTGGCGATCGACGATGGTGTGTTCGGTGCGGGGGGTGAGTCCGTAGACCTCCAGGATGCGGTCGGCGAGATGGCGGTCCTGGAACGCGGTGATGACCTTGCCCATGGCGCTGCAATGTGGCGGCAGCACGCGGCCGATCTTGTTGGTCATGCGGATTTCGTGGAAGGTTTCGACGCAGTCGAGGACATGGATGCGGTCGTCGAAGAGGTAGGAGACGCTGACGGTTTCGTCGAAGGTATGGGCCAGACGCTCGAGTTCGGGGCGTGCGACCGCGCGGACGCGATCGGCGGCCTGAACCAGCCATCCGAAGACGAGTTTGGGGGCGAGCTGGTAGGTGCCGTCGCGATGCTGTTGCAGGTATTTATGCTTTTCGAGAGTCAGCAGGACGCGGAAGAGCGAGGTCTCGGGCAGCTTGACGCGCACACTGATGTCTTTGAGCGAAAGCGGGATCTGGCCGTCGAAGCAATCCAGCACTTCGAGCGCTCGGCCGATGGTGCGGAGATAGTACTGGCGGTCGCTCGGCGAGGTCTCGCCGGACTGGAGCGCCCACTTTGGAATGCGCCGGCGGACTGTCTTTTCTGCGACTGCGGTGGCCCTCTTCAATGTTTCTTTCCTCATGATTCCCTCGTGCAAGGTTGCGAATGACTATAGCAGGCTGAGGGCGTTCTTTCATTCTTTATCGTTAACTTCCAGAATGGAATTGACACGCGGCGGCCAGGTTGGGTAGAACGGAGGCTCCTCGATCCGTCATCCGGCCGCTTCGGCGCTGGATGGCTGGATTGCCCGATTTTCCGCCAGCCTGAGAAAGAAGTCCCCATGCATCGTAGAGATTTGATTCGTTTCGGCGCTGCGACCGTTGCCGCGGCAGCGCTTGACCCGGGAATGCTGTCTGCGGCTTCCGTGGGTAAGCCGGAAACCTCGACCGGGAAGAGCGTCGAGCAGTGGGGCCTGTTCGAAGTGCCACTTGTTGGACCTTCGAGCGGGAATCCGTACAAGGAAGTCACTCTGACAGCAGTGTTTACGCTGGAGCATCGCAACGTGCGGGTGACCGGATTCTACGACGGCGACGGCACCTACCGGGTGCGGTTTATGCCCGATGCCCCGGGGCGCTGGAGTTACGCGACGGAGAGCTCGGCGAAGGAACTGGCTGGGCATACGGGCGAGTTCGTTTGTACGCCGCCGACGACTGCGGGCAATCATGGGCCGGTGGGGACGGCGCACCAGTATCACTTCCAGTACGCGGACGGAACGCCCTACTTCCCTTTCGGCACAACGACCTACGCCTACCTGTTTACGACAGAAGAGAGCGCAAACGCGTCACTGGGCGGAATGAAAGTTGCCCATTTCAACAAGAGCCGGGTGTGTGTTTTGCCCAAGCCGCTGGGCAAAGGACCGCAGATTCTGCCGTTTCCGAATACAGGTGCGGGGGCTGACGGCCGGGGCGGGACGAACGACCTGACGCGGTTCAATCCGGCGTACTTCCAGCAGTTGGAGCGGCGGTTGGTGGACCTGCAGAAGGCGAACATTGAGGCCGACCTGATCCTTTTCCATCCGTACGATGCGTGGGGGTACAAGGCGATGGGGGCGGAGGCCGACGACTTTTATCTGCGCTACGCGATTGCGCGGCTTTCCGCGTTCCGGAATGTCTGGTGGTCGATTGCGAATGAGTACGACCTGGTGCGGTCGAAGACGATGAGCGACTGGGACCGCTTCTTTCGCATCACGCAGGCGGAGGATCCATACTCACACCTGCGGTCGATTCACCACAGCCGGGTGATCTACGACCACTCGAAGCCGTGGTGCACGCACGCGAGTTTGCAGAGCTACGACTTCGAGAAGTCTGCGGAGCGGCGTGCGGCGTGGAACAAGCCGATTGTCTATGACGAGATTCAATACGAGGGCGATGTCGATCGGCGGTGGGGCAATCTTTCGGCCGAGGAGATGACGCGGCGGTTCTGGCTGGCCACGGTGCACGGCGTGTATGCAACGCACGGCGAGGTGTTCGGGACGACGGACGATGATCCGGTGCCCCAGCCGACGTGGTCGGACGCGGGCAGATTGAAGGGCGAGTCGGGCGAGCGAATCGCGTTCCTGCGGGCGCTGGTGGAGAAGACCACCAAGATTGGATTCAACGAGTCGGAAGGCGCGTACTATCTGTCGGCGAGTTCGGCCGAGGACTCGATTCTCTATTACTTCGACTATCATCGGCCGGCGCGGTATGACTTTCCGTTGCCGGGGACGGCTAAGTTTTCGGCGACGCTGATCGATCCGTTTGCGATGACGGCGACGCAGGTGCCGGGGGAGTTTACGGGCAAGTCTAGGATTGCGCTGCCGAGTAAGCCTTACCGTGCTGTGTTGTTCCAGAAGACGGCGGATGTGAAGGGCAAGGCGAAGCCGGAAGGCGGGCCGTTAGTGCCGACGAATGAGCCGGGGTGAGGAGCGGGCGACGATTCGTGGTCGACTGAGGGCGTCGAACTGCATTTTTTCGATCAGGTATGAGCTGTGAGGTTTGAGGTATGAGCGGTCAGCGGTCAGCAATCAGCGATCGGCAGTCGGTGGAGAGCGGTCGACGGTGCGCGCACGTTGTTTTCAGCACGGCATTGCTTCTGGGAATGACGGCGAGTGCGACGGCTGCTCCACGCATTCGTGTGTCGGCGACGGCGACGCCGCGGGAGTTGTTTGCGGAGCAGCGGCTCGATGAGGCGGTGAAGGGGCTTCCAGGGAATGAGCAGATTCTGCTGGCGACGCGGAGGGACCCGCTGCTGAAGGCGTACGACAAGCAGATTCCCGACTTCTGGCCGGATGCGAAGGAGGCGTTCCTGCTGCGGCGGCTGGGGAACACGATCGTCGTGACCGGGTACGATGCTTCCGGAGTGTTGTACGGCGCGATGGAGCTGGCGGACCGCATTCATGCGGCGCATGCGCTGCCGAAGGAACTGGACTACCAGGATCATCCACAACTGAAGATTCGCGGCGCGGCGCTGGGTCTGCAAAAGCCGGAGATTACGTATGACGGCGCAGAGTACGACTATCGCTACATGCCGGATGAGTTTCCCTGGTTCTACGATAAGGCGGAGTGGACGAAGTATCTCGATACGCTGGTTGCGGAGCGTTACAACGCCCTCTTTCTGTGGAACGGCCACCCCTTCACTTCCCTGCTGAAGCTACCCAAGTATCCGGAGGCGCAGGAAGTTCCGACTGAACAACTGGAGAAAAATATCGCGATGTTCCGCTGGCTGACAGCGGAGGCGGATAAGCGCGGGATCTGGGTGCTGCAGGGGTTCTACAACATTCATCTGTCGCATCCGTTTGCGAAGGCACACAACGTTCCGATGCATCTGTCAGCGCCGACGGAGTTGTCGGCGGAGTACACGCGTTACTGTATCTCGGAGTTCATTCGCGAGTATCCCAACGTCGGAATCTTTATGACGCTGGGCGAGGCGATGGGTCCGCACTATGGGCCGGAGTGGGCGACCAAGGTGATCGTTCCTGGTGTCACGGAGGGACTCGCGCAGTTGGAGAAGCAGGCAGGTCATCCGATTCCCCAGCCACCGATCGTGATTCGTGCGCATGCCACCGACATCGAAGATGTGATGCCCGCGGTGAAGCCGCTCTACTCCAACATTGACACGATGTGGAAGTGGAACGGCGAGTCGCTGACGTGGACCAACATTCGCGGGCCGGTGAAAGAGCGATTTGAAAAACTGGTCGCCGGCTCGAACACAACGATCGTTAATATCCACCTGCTCTCGAACCTGGAGCCATTTCGCTGGGGCGATCCGGACTTCATTCGCCAGACGGAAGCGAACTTTGTGCGCATCGGGATTGGCGGGCTGCACCTGTATCCGTTGCGCTACTGGGACTGGCCGTACACGGCGGACGATACGACTCCGCGACTGAACCAGATGGATCGCGACTGGATCTGGTACCAGGCGTGGGCTCGGTATGCATGGAATCCGGAACGCGATGCGGCGAAGGAGCATGCGTACTGGGTAGGGCAGTTTGCGGAGCGGTTCGGAACGTCGGATGCGGCGGAGCATCTGCTGGCAGCGTATGAGCTGTCGGGGATCTGCGCGCCGAAGCTGTTGCCGCGGGTTGGGATTACGGAGGGCAATCGCGAGGTCCTGTCGCTGGGGATGACGATGCCGCAGTTGATTGATGCGGCGCGGTTCAATCCGGCAGAGACGCTGTGGACGGGTGATGCGCCGGACGGCGAGCGGCTGACCGACTACGTCGCGAACGAGGTGAATCACAAGCCACATCATGGCGAGACGCCGGTGGGCGTGGCGGCGGAGGTGGCGGCAAGTTCGGCGAAGGCGGTGACGGAGGTGGAGGCCGCTGCGCCGGGGATCAGCGCAAGTGCGCGGCCGGAGTACCAACGCATCGTGAACGACATGCGCGCGATCGCGGCGCTGATGGCGTACTACAACCACAAGACGCAGGCGGCGGCGCTGGTGATGCGGTTTGGATACGATCATGATCCCGCGGACTTGCAGAAGGCGGAGCCGCTGCTGGCGGCTAGTGTCGACGACTTTGCACAGCTGACGAAGTTGACGGAAACGGCGTACCGGAATGCTGCGGGGATGCAGACTTCGCAGCGGCAGATCCCGGTACGCGGGGGTCCGCAGACGAATCATTGGCGCGACTTGCTGCCGGTGTATCAGAAAGAGCTGGCGACGTTTCAGGGGCGATTGAAGAGCCTGAGTTCGTCGCAGCCGACGGAATCGGCCGCGACTCAGTTGCCGCAGGTGACGTTCACGCTGGAGCCTGGGGCGGGCGAGACGTTTGCGGTGAAGGCGGGCGGGAGCCTGGAGAGCGATGCGGCCATGCCGGTGACTTCGGTGGCCCCGGAACTGGATGGGCTGACGGGGATTCGCGTGTCGGCGAAGCAGGAGAAGCCGCTCGAGTTCACGCTGGAGAAGCCGGCGCAGATTCTGGTGGGGTTCTTCAAGTCATCGTCGAGCAAGGCGATGAATGTGTCACCGGCGACGGAGCAGTGGAATATTTTGCTGCCCGATGCGATTACGACGGCGAAAGGGTTGCCGGTGACGGTGTGGGCGAAGCCGCTGCCGGCGGGGCGGAACGATCTGAACCTGGGCAAGGGGGCGTACGTGGTGGTCGGGTTCATTCCGGAGGATGCACACGTGACGCCGCATGTGAATTTTGCGGGGAGTGGTGGGCTGCCGAATCTGGATTGGCTGTTTGAAGACTAGAAACAAATTCGTTGCACGGATTCGGAAGGGTAAACGCAGGTCCTTCGACTGCGTTTGGCGCGGGCGCCAAACACCGCTCAGGATGACAGATTCTATCTCCCTACTGCGGCGCCACTAAGGGCGAGGTCGGGTTCAGATGTCGCCCTGCAATGTGACTGGAGGTATTCCCACCGTCCCGCGATGAAGCCGCGGGAAGGTGGGGTACCCGGTTCGGTGGTTCTACTCGGCAGCGGGTACGGTGGGCTTCGCGGGATTCTTTGCGGCGGGTGGGTCGGGGACGTCGCTCGAGAGCAGGGTTTTGTTGCGCCAGTGGGATTCCGCGATTTGTTTTCCGGACGCGTCAAAGTTATCCCAGGTCCAGGCGCCATCTTCGGCGTAGTGCTTGGTCCAGATGGGCGTGCCGTCTTCGCGGAGGTATTGTTCGTCGCCGGTTTTCTGGCCGGCCTTGAAGGTGACCGACCACATCGGCTTGCCGTTTGCGTAAGTGAAGGACTCCGGGCCGTCGAGGAGGATGCGGCCATCCGGGACAACGAGCGATCCCCAGGTCGCGACGGTTTTTTCGTGGGCGTCCCGCACCTGATGGGAGACACTCGCGTCGCCGGCTTTTGTATTCGCGGCATCGGCCCCGGTGGCGTCTTTGTCGAGGACCCAGGCTTCGTTGAGTTCGATTTCGTAGTTGGGGGAGTTCTTGGAGGTGACGATATGGATGGTTCCGTCGGCGCCCTGGGTTGCGGTGGTGTAACCGACAGTGAGGACGTCGGCGGGCAGGCGTTTGGTGGTCCAGGTTGTGCCGTCGTCGTCAGAGAGGGCGACGTAAGCGCCTTGGCTGTGGGCGTGTTTCTGTTTGCCGTCGTTGAAGTCGCCGGTGAAGAAGAGGCGGCCGCTGGCGAGGCGGATGAGGCTCGGTCGCTCGCCGCTGGCGAGGGGATCGAAGGGCGTCTTCGACTTGTGCCAGGTGGCGCCGCCGTCGGTGCTGCGCGCCATGGGCATGCGGCCGTCGATGTTGGAGTTCTTGCCGCCATAGCCGAGGAGGTCGCCATTCTTCGCGATGACGATGGTGGTGTGGCGGCCGGCGGTGCGGCCTCCGGTGTCGTACCAGGTTTTACCTTCGTCCTTGGTGGCCCAGACGGCTGAGATGGAGCCGTTGCCGTCGTCGTCCTTGCCGGTGGAATCGGTGGGGATGTAGATGGTGCCGTCCTTGGCGCGAACGATGGAGTTGATGGGCTGCGAGACGTAGCGGCCGATGGGCTTGGGGAAGCTGGGGAACATGACCTGGGACCAGTGCGCGCCATTATCGTTCGAGGTCATGTAAGCGAAGGGCGGAGCGCCGATGAGACGGGCGAAGCCGAAGAACATCCAAACCTTGCCGGGATGCGCTTTGTCGTTCCAAAAGACGGGCGCGGCAAGGCCTGCGTCGGCGAAGAGGGGGAAGGGCTCGGGCATGTCCCAGGCTTCGGAGCCCGCGCGGCGACGCATGATGAGGACGGTCTGGTCGGGATCGTCCTCGTTCTGCGGCGTGTTGTAGTAGGCGGCGAGGAAGTCGCCGTTGGGGAGTTCCTGAATGGCGGAGTTGTGATAGTTGATGCCGATGGCGGGCGCGATGCCAAGCTTCCAGCCGACGCCGGGCATGCTGTGTCCCTGGAGGTTGGGGAAGAGTTCGTGGGTGTGGTACCAGGGCTTTGCGGGGTTGGGGCCGGTGGCGAGGGCGTTGGGGGCGATGGGCTGCTGCTTGACCGCGGTCTCGAAGAAGAAGGACTGAGCGGGCGTGGGCGGTGTGGTGACTGGCGGCGCCTGCACAACACGGAAGCCGATGTTGCCTTCCTTCGATGCGTAGGCGGGAGCCATGCTGGCGCGGTTGGCAGCGCGGGCGAAGTAGGGTGCGGTGGCGGGGATGTTGAGGTCAGGGGTTACTGTGCCGTCCTTCTGCTTGCCGCCGGTGTGGCGGTAGTCGAGGCCTCCGCCACGGACCACCTTGGTGTAGCCGGAGGAGGCGCCGGAGGGATCGGTCTGCTCGCCGGGTTGGTAGGGGCCGTACCAGTCGGCGGTCCACTCGGGGCGGCCGATCCCCATGTTCTTTGCGCCGAAGGCGTTCGGAGTGTCGGCTTTGGGCATCTGGTCGAAGTTGCCGTAGATATCCTTGCCACCGGCGCGGGCGATGTATTCCCACTCGGCTTCGGTGGGGAGGCGCCAGGGCTTGCCGGTCTTCTTCGTGAGCCATGCGCAGTAGGCGACGGCCTGGTGCCAACTGACTCCAGCGGCGTATTGCGGCGTCGCGGGACCGGCGACGTAGGTGGGGTCGAAGAGCTTGTATTCGGCGGGCGAGACTTCGGTGATGCTGATTCGAAATGCATGGCTGATGCGGACGGGATGTGCGGGGATTTCGTCGAAGTCGCCATGCTCGGGGCGCGTGGACATGACGCCGAAGCCGTTGGTGATGGATGCGGGCAACGGTGCTGCGTCGGCGCCCATGGTGAAGCTGCCGGCGGGAATGGAGACGGTCGCGGGTACGCCATCCTTGGCGAGGGGAGGCGCGGCGCCGGCGGTGGGGGTGGGGCGGCCATCCTTTTGCGCGAAGGCGATGCCGAGGGCAGCGGACAGGAGCAGACTTGTAGCCGCGAGGTGGAACTTCTGATTGTTCAGCTGTTTCATTTCTTTCCTTCCTTCGGGGACGACTCGTTGAGGGAATAGTCCAGGGGGCCCAGATCTTTGCGGGCGGCGACTTGCCTGCCATCGACGAAGAGCATCATGCCCTTGCCTCGTCCATAGCGCGTGCCGGTTGAATCCCACAGGACCGTGAGCAGGTGATGGTGATATGGAAGCGCATCGATGGCGAAGAAGCTCCACTGGCCTGCGGGCAGCAGAGGGTGCAACACGACGCGGTTGTCGGCGCGGGGACGCAAGCCGATGAGGCCGGTGATGAGCGGATCGGCGAAGCCGGAGTGGTTGTAGTAGTTGCCGCGACCAACCTGCTTGTTCTTCGCGATGAGCATGTCTTTGGCGATCCACTCATCGGTGTCGGCGTCGTAGTCTTCGTCGATCCAGTCGATGGCGTGGCCGTTGCTGAGAGTCTGGTGCTGCGCGAGGACGTAGCGGGAGAAGAGCTTCAAGTAGTCGGCGTGGCTCATGAGCGAGGGGCCGGGCTGGTCCTCGTAGGCGGCGAGCGCAAGCAGGGTCTGGGTCATAGCGAAGGGCCACGCCGGGCCGTTCCAGGTGCACTGGTCCGAGCTGGCGAAACGGAAGCGCGGACTGCGGCGCTCGGCCGTGGTTGCGCCGAATTTGCCGTCGAAGCCCCGAGGATCGAAGAGCTGCTTCCATGCGACGGCGTGCGACGCGGCGGGGACGCCGAACATCCAGGGAATGTAGCCGATCTGTTCGCGAACGCCGGCGAATTGCAGCTGTGTGCCTGGGTCGATGAACCTCTTCTGCTTGCGAATTCTGGAATCGGCGGCGGGAGAGAGGACTTCGTAAAACTGATCCTTCGGGTTCCAGAGGCGCGTCTCGATGAGGGTGTGGAGGGTGTCGGCTTTGTGATTGAAGGCGGCGGCCGTGGCGGAGTCACCGGCGGCCGTGGCAATTTCGGCGATGGCGCGTGCGTCGCCATACATGTAACTGTTTAAGGTCGGACGGTAGCCGTCGCCACTGATGCTCTTCTCCATGGCATCGCGCGTGTCGATGGACCAGAACAGGCCATTGGCATCCTGCTGGGTATCTTCCCAGGATTTGTAACTGGTTTTGAGAGCTGGCAGAAGCGAGACGCCGAGGGTCGAGTCACCGCTGGCGAGAGTGAGGTCGCGAACGGTGGCGGCCATGGCGTCGGAGTATTTGTGGCTGTCGACGCCCGGGGAGAACCAGTAGCGTGCGTCGTCTACGGCGATGGTGGGATCGCGCAGCCAGCGGGCCTCGCCGATGTGGAAGGGGGCGGCGTCGGGTAACGCGCCGTAGCTTCCGTCGGCCATTTCGGGTTTCGGAAGCCACTCGGTGATGACGTAGCCGGCGGGGGTTTTGACGAGGTGCTTCTTCCACGCATACCAGCGGAAGTAGTACATCTCTTCGAAGCTCTTGTCGGAGGAATCGAACCAGGGGATGGTGCGTTGCATCCATGCCCAGGAGTCTTCGCCGCTCTCTCCCTCGTAGAGCTTGCCGGTCGCTTCGCGTTCCTGCTGATGAAAGGTGTCGACGTAGTGGCGATAGTCGGTGGGCTTCAGCACTACGGCACCTGGCGTGCTCGAAGGCGCCTGCGCCGCCAGAGACAGCGCGAAGAGGGCCGCTATCGCCAGCGAAGCGACAGCGGTCCCGATCCATGCACGTTGGAAGGTCATCGACATTTTCTTCTTCACGTACTACGCGGTGATGGTCGCCGCATCTTTGACTGCGCCGCCGGCTTGATTTCCGTTGCTCGCGGTCCGTGACTTCGCATCGTGTCCAGGAAGGAGAAGCGCCCTGGCCTCGTCCAGCGCGAGGCCGGCGCCGCGCTTGAGGCTGGTGATGTCGTTGGTGCAGAAGAGGAGGTCGATGCCCTGGTCGAGCCAGAACTTGAAGTCCGACGGAGCGCAGGCGGTGGCGATGCATTTGTTGTGGGCGCGGGCTGCCTTGACGACGCGGGTGGCGGCTTCGCGGACGACGGGATGCAGAGTTTCGCCGGGATAACCGAGGCTGGCGGCGAGGTCGGCGGGGCCGACGAAGAGGTCCACACCGGGGACGGCAGCGAGTTGATCGAGGTTGTCCATCGATTGCACCGACTCAACCTGTGCCAGGAGGCATAGTTCGCTGTTGAGGCGCTGCTGGATCTCGTTGACGGAGTTATGCACTCCGTAGTCGACGGCTCGGGAAACGCCGAAGTAGCCGCGACTGCCGACCGGGGCAAAGCGCGCGTACTTCAGTATCTCGTCCATCTGCCATGGCTCGTCCACCATGGCGACGTCGATGATGTCGGGACCGCACTCGGCAGCTTTGAGGATGTTCTCGCGGCGCGAGTCGGGGACACGGATCATGGTGAGCATGCCAGAGCCGGCGGCCATGCGGCAGAGGTCCGCTGCTTCAGCGAAGGTGATGGGGGCGTGCTCCATCTCGATCCAGATGACCTGGTAGCCGAGATATGCGGCGATCTCGAGGAAGACGGGATCGTAGAAATAGAGGGCTGCTCCGAGTAAGGTTTGGCCGTTGTTCTGTTCAACTGCTCTGCGCAATCGATTCATGTGAGTCTCCTAACTTCTGTTCGCGCTTCGATTGACGGCTCATTGCGAGCCAGTCCCATAGCGTGGGACCGGCGACGCGATCGGCCGGGAGTACGACACTTGCAAGGCAACCAACCGCAAACATCAGGGTGTTGCCGACCGCCCCGATGGTGAGTTCGTGCCAGGGATAGTTCCAACGATGCAGGTTCCAGGTGTGACCGCCGTTCATGGTGAGCGTTGCCCAGGCGGTGAAGATGAGGTTGACTGCGATGGCGATGACCGCAGCGGCGCGGCCGGCGCGCGGGACCAGAAACGCAAGCAGGAAGAGGCCGGCGAGACCACCCGCCACGATCGCCGTGAGCAGGTAGTAAAGGGCGAGGGCGGAGCCTTGCGTGGTGGACAGGCGGATCGCGCCTGCGATCGCGAGGAAGCCGCAGACGGCGACCGTGATCTTGCCGATGCGAAGACGTTGCGCGTCGGTGCTGCGAGTTGCGTAGCGTCCGTAGAAGTCTTCAACCACGATGACGGCGAGGCAATTGAGGTCCGACGCGAGCATGGACATGGCCGCGCCGAAGAGGGCCGCGAGGAAGAGGCCGGCGACGCCGAGCGGCATCTGGGTGACCATGAAGTGGGGGAAGACCTGGTCGGGTTTGACGACGGACGCGGGAAGATGTTCGCCGGTGAGACGGTAGAAGGCCCAGAGCAGGCTGCCGATGAACATGAACGCGGTCCACACGGGGAGGCAGAGCGCGGCGCCCATACCGATGCCGCGCAACGCGGCGTGGTCCGTGGTGGCGGCAAGGTAACGCTGCACGACGGTCTGATCGGCGGTGTACTTCTGCAGATAGAAGAAGAGGCCGTAGAGGCACATGGTCCAGAAGGTCTGCGCGTGGAGATTGAACGCGAAGCCGCCCAGGCCAGTCTTGTGGTTGGCGGCGATGAGGTGGAGCATCTGTCCGGCGTGAACGCGAGGCGAGAAGAGCAGCAGGCCGATGGAGACGATGACGCCGCTCCATAGAACAAAGCCCTGGATGACGTCAGTCCAGATAACGGTCTCGAGGCCACCGATCAACGTATAGAAGATCGTGATGACGCCGAGGATGACGATGATGCGGGTGAGGCTCCAGCCGGTAATGCCGCCGACAGACAAGGCGAGCAGGTAGAAGACGAAGCTCATCTTGGAAAAGTGGCCGACGGCGAAGGTGAAGGAGGAGTACATGCGGACGCTGGGGCCGAAGCGCTTACCGAAGTACTCGTATGCGCTCATGGCGACGACTTGGCGGAAGAACGGTACCACCACGATGCCGATGCTCGCGATGACGAGCACGAACATGATTCCGGGGACGAGCAGCGACCAGTCGCCGGCATAGGCCGCACCGGGATAGGCGATGAAGGTGACGGATGTGATGATCGTCGCAAGCAGTGACATCCCGACAGCCCAGCCGGGTACGGAGCGCTTGGCGAGGAAATATTCGTCGGTGGTGTTCTGGCGGCGGGAGAGGCGCACGCCTACGCCGACGAGCACTGCCATGTAGACGACGATGACGGTGACGTCGAGGGGGCGCATGTTAGCGGGACTCCTGCAGAGGCGGAGTGAGGCTGAGGCGGCCGGCGGCCATTTTGACAGCCATGCGCATGGCAGTCTGCATGTTGCGGCAGTCGGCGCGATTCTGACCGGCAATGTCGAAGGCGGTGCCGTGGTCGACCGAAGTGCGGATGACGGGGATGCCGAGGGAGATGTTGACGGTCTGCTCGAAGTCGATGAGCTTCATCGGGATGTGGCCCTGGTCGTGGTACATCGCGACGATGAGGTCGAACTCCTTGCGGACGCCGCGCAGGAAGATCGCGTCGGGCGAGTGCGGGCCGGTGCAGTCGTAGCCCAGGCGCTGAGCTTCTTCGACCGCGGGGGCGATGATCTCGGAATCCTGACGGCCGAAGAGGTTGTGCTCGCCGGCGTGCGGGTTGAGGCCGCAGACACCAATTTTCGGCGGGCGGCCAAGCATAAGGCGCATGGCTTCGGCGCCGAGTTCGATGGTGCGGACGATGCGGCGCGGGTCGAGGCGGCAAGCCTGTTCGAGCGCGATGTGCGTGGAGACGTGGACGGTCGCGAGTGTCTCGTTGGCAAGCAGCATGCGGGATTCGGTGGCGCCGCAGATCTGCGCGATGTACTCGGTGTGGCCGGAGAAGCTGATGCCGGACATGGTGACGGCCTCTTTGTTGAGCGGCGCGGTGACCATGGCGTCGGCTTCGCCGGCGAGACACATCTCCGTGGCGAGACGGACATATTCGATGGCGGCGAGGCCGTACTCGGCGGAGAGCTGGCCGAAGCGAATGAGCTCATCCGGGTTGAGAGCGCCGGGCGAGAGGACGCGGATGCGCGGATCGAGGCGCGCGCGATAGCCGGGCTCGGCTGCTTCAAGCGCGGAGTGGTCGCCGACGATGATCCACTCGGCGAGCGAGAGGAGGTCGCGGTCGGCGAAGGCCTTCAATGCGATTTCGGCGCCGACGCCCGCCGGATCGCCGATGGTGATTGCGATTTTAGGCAGGTGCACAGGCCCTCCCGTTGCAGAAGCGATTGCAGAATTCGAATACGTGGACAAGCGCGGCGTGCGGACCGAAGCCGCCGGATTTGGTGACAACGATGCAACCGTCGGCGATACCGCCCTCGATGATGCCCCAGGGGATGCCGGGGGCGAGTTCGCTGGCGAGCAGAATGCTGGAGGCGTCGAGTGCGCGCAGGACGAATGCCGCGGTCTCGCCGCCGGTGAGGACCAGCGCGGCCGTGGGCGCGGCAGCGAAGGCGGCGCGGATTTCCTGATGCGACGGGTTGGCCCAGTTGACGCGATGGATCGCGTGGTCCGGAGCATCGGGATGAGCTTCGAGATGGGAGACCTGCAGCGCCGTGACAGGGTGGTCCGTTCCGACGAAGAGGATCGTTCGACCTTCCCGCTGGGCGGGACGGACTGATTGGCTGGAGCGCGATGCGGGAAGTGTGGCGGCGAGCGCGTAGGCGAGGCCGGCTGAGCCGGTCCAGAGGATGGGTTGCTGCAGGCGGGATGCAGCGGCGGCGAGACGTTCCAGGTCGGCCTGTGATTGCGCATCGCAGAGCAGGACGCGGATGTTGGCGGCCAGAGCGCGTGCGATTCGCTGCTCCAACTCGGATTCGGCTGCGGCGGGGAGCGTGTCGACGTAGGCGCTGTCGACCGTGGGGAATAGATCCCACAGGGCGACGGTTGTGTCCTGGGCAGCGGCGTCGCGGATGCTGAGGATGCCGGCGCGGACGGTGCGGCCTGCCTGCGGAAACGCGGGCGCCACCAGTGCGAGGACCGCTCCGGATGCGTTGAGGGCGGCGAGGGTCTCCGCGCCGAAGTGGCCGCGTGCCGCGGAGTCAACTTTCTTGAAGAGGAGATGAGGGCTCGATGCGTTTTTAAGATTTGCCACCACCCCGGTTACAAGCTTCGCGGCTTGCTCCGGCGGGAGATTGCGGGTCTCGGTAGTGAAGGCGAGGACGGATTCCGGATGGTGGCTATAAGGGCTTGCCGCGTCGAGCATGACGCGGACGCTGCGGCCGGAGGCGAGGAACGCAGCTCCGCTGTCGCAGGCGCCGGTGAGGTCATCCGCGAGGATGAAGACGCGGGCAGCGTTGCTGTGTGGGGCGAGTTGTCGGCTGACGGTCTGCATAATGAAGTTCGTGGCGCGTCGGTTAGGGTGTCGCTCCGGAGGATGTGGATTCGGATTGGGCCGCGGCGGTTGCGCGTTCAACCCAGCTTGCGTAGACCAGATCGTTCTTCAGCAGGTTCCAGGTCGGGCGGCTCATGACGTCGGTGTCTTTGACGGTGAGCAGCGGCACGTCTGCGGCGATGGCCACGATGCCGGCATCGCGATCTTCGCGGGCATAACTGCCGGTGAGCGGAAGGCCGACAGACGCCGCCCAGTCGCGAATGGAGATGGTGGGCAGGCTGGCGATCTTCGCCTGCGGCCAGTTGGGAAAGTTGAGTTGGCTGCCGAGCCACTCGGCGGCGCGAGGCGTGACCCACGATGGGCGATGGCTGGCGCCGGGATCGAAGTACGTGGTGAAGACGCCGCGGTCGCTGCCGTTGAGAGCGATGACGCGTTTGCGCATGTCGGCGAAGAAGTCGGGACCGTGGGTTGGGATCGCGACCACGGTGTCGTTGGTGCCGTTGATGATGAAGGTTGAGCCCCGGCGCGCGCCGAGGGTGAAGAGGATGGCGGGGCGGTCGCCGAGGAAGAGCAACGCTTTGTACGGCGCGGCCTGGCACATCACGGCGTGGCCGGCATCCCAATAGCCGCCGGGGCCGTCGAGGTCGCCGCCGCCGTCCAGCAGGAGTGCGTGGATACGGGGATCGGCCGCGCCCGCGAGCGAGGAGATGAAAGAGCCCATGGAGAATCCGAGGACGGCGATGCGATGCTCGTCGACGTCGGGACGCTGGGCGAGGTAGGAGACGGCCTGCATGACATCGAGCACCATGAGGCCGCCGAGGCGCGGTGGCATGCTAGGTGGGTTGGCGATGAGTTTGTCGTGCTCGCCGGTGAAGTCCTTGTGGTCGTCGTTGCGCTCGCCTTCGCCGATGGGGTCATAGGTAACGACGACTGCGCCGGCGCGGGCGTAGAGGATCCCGGTGTACCAGGAGTACCAGCTGGACTTGTCGGCGCCGTGGCCGTTGACGACGACGATGGCGGGCATCTTGCCTGTGGGGCGATCGGCTGGGCGATAGACAACCGCGGGGACGCGCAGATTGTAGCCGGTGCGGTAGGTGACGCGTTCGGCGACGACGCCGGGGGTTGGCGTAAAGCTGCCGAAGGACTCCGGCGCGGGATCGGGGAGCGCATCGGGGATGAAGAGCGCGTGGCGCACCTGCTGGCGCCACTGGTTGATTTGTTCGGCGCTTGCGGGCTTGGCCCGGGTCGCGGCCTGTGCGCTCGCGTGCGGCTGACAGGCCAGCTGCGCTGCGAGGAGCAGCAGCAAGGGCGTCTTGCGGAGATTGAGAGCGAGGGTCATGGGTTGGATTCTCTGTCGGCGCTGAAGGTGTAGTCGCCGGCTTTGCGGAGGATGAGGGCGGATCGGGTTCCGTTTTCCGCCGGTGCGACTCGCATGTGTTTTTTATTGACGAGAACCGTCCCGGAGACGGGGGCGAACGGAAGGTTCACGATTGCTTCGATTCCGGGCGGAAGGGTAATGTGCACGCCATCCGGCTTGACGGCGACGCCGATAGGACCTTGCGGCGTGGGCTCGACGCCGCGTACCCAGTCGAGGCCGGCGAGATCGGGGCGGATGGTGACCTGGCGGAAGCCCGCGGCCGTCGGCTGAATGCCGAGGACCTGCTCCATGAGCCAGGCGGTGGGTCCGCTGGACCAGCCGTGAGCGAGCGAGGCGTAATAGCCGGTCTTGCCGTCGGCCTGGAGGTGCGCGTGAAAGTCATCCTTGGGCCAGCGGGGATCGTAGGCCTCCCAGAAGCTGGTCGCGCCTTCCGCGAGCATGCCACCCCAGTACTGGCGCATCCATTGGAGAGCCTCGGGGCGGTGGCCGAGGTGGGCCATCGCGTTGAGCACGTAGTAGCCGTAGTAGGGAGTGATGGCCGGGTCAGACGTTCTGGGCGCAACCACGTGGGAGAGGACGTTGGTCCAGATAGCCTTCTGCTGATCGGGCGTGGCCGCCCGCGAGTCGACCGCCATCGCGTTGGTCTGCCAGCGGGTTCCGAAGGTGCCGGTGGCGGGGTCGAGCAGATGGTCCTGCGCCGCCTGCCGCAGTTTGTCCGCGGTGGCGTGGGCGTCCGCAGCATTCACTTTGTCGCCGATCTCGGTCAGCAAATAGGCAGCGTCCTGAAAGCCAACGTAGAACTCGAGTTGCGTGGCGGCGCGCGCTTCCGGCGTATCCGCGCTGAAGCCGTCGGACCAGTCGACGAAGACTTTGTGCTTTTCGGGATTGGTGAACGTGCCGTTGGGGTCGAGATCGGCCTTCATCACGGCGAGCAGGTCCAGCAGTTGCTGGTGCTGGCTGCGGAGGTATTCGAGATCGCCGAGGTGCTGATAGAAGTCGGTCTGGCCGGCGATCCAGAAGGCGGAGTAACCGGCGATGGTATTGACCTCGCGCTGGACGGGGGAGTTGCCGATGAGCGCGGACATCGTGGATTCCATCAGGGCACGGTCGGCGAAGATGGAGTTGATGACGTGGCCGCTGACGTCGAGATCGCCCATCCAGCGGCCGCGGTCGCGTTTCGGCGCGTCCCAAATGCCCTCCTGCATGCAGAGATGGGCCGTGTAGGCGCCGGTTTCCCAGATGCGGTTCAGCAGCGGATCGGAGGATTCGAACGCACCCTTGTATTCGACGGGGTATGTTATGCCCTGGACGTCAATCCTGCTCCAGGAGGAGCCGGAATCGGGCGGGAAGATGAGGCGCACGTAGCGGAAGGCGCTCTTGGGGCCGTAGGCCTCGCCGTGTGGAGGCACGGTGACCTTACGGACACCGAGGAATGGGTGGGCGAGGGCCTCCTCGGCCGACTCACCGTAGCTGGTGCCGACCGTGATGACGTGGTCCGAGGCCGAAACGAGGTGGATGCGGCCGTTGACCTCTTTGCCGAAGTCCAGAGTGACGGCGGACTCACCCCCCGGGACGTCGGGCGTGAAGCTGAAATTGCCGGTGGCGGAATGTTCCTTGCCGGACTCGCCCGTGGCGTCGCGGATGGATACGGGGACAAGGCGAAAAGTCCGCATAGCGGGACCGATGCCGGAATAGCCGGGCCACGCATAGAGGCCGGCATCGGCATTCCACTGCAGGAAATCGCTGCGGCTTCCAAGCACGCCGAGCGTCTGCACAGGCGCCCAGGCGGAGTCGTCGAAGGTGGACGAGGTCCAGTCCGGCGGGGCCTGGAGCGAGCTGCGCCAGGAGGCGTTCGAGACGAGCAGCGGTGGGGCGTCTTCGGCGACGCCGCGGGGAACGATTTTGACGGCGAGGACTTCGCCATAAGTGACCTGGTTGATGACGGGAGAGGCGCCGGTGTGGAGCGAACTGTGGCCGCGAACTTCTTCGACGGCGATGACGTTCTGGCCGGGGTGCAGCGCGGCGGCGACATCGGCGGTTGAGACCTGGAAGCCGCGAACTGCGCCTTCCGTGTCGCCGAATTGCATTACTTTCACTCCGTTCAGCGTGACTGTAGCTGAGCGCGGACCCGCGATGTAGAGGGTTGCTTGCGGCGGCGGTGCTGCCACCGTAAAACGGGCGCGGAAGTAGTGGGGAGCGATCTTGTCGCTCTGGCCATGGACGCTGGCCTGCAGGGCAGGATCGAGCGCGGCGGCATCACCCTGGGTCCAGATGAATTGTTCGGTGAGGGTGTTCGCGGGCGGCAATTGCAGCACCAATGGATTGTGCGCGGGGTCCAGATGCTCGGCCGGTTTTGTGGCCTTCTGCTGGGCAGCGGCAGTCAAAGCAAACAACGCGATCAGAGCGCTGCAAGCGACGCAGAGTCGTGGCGTCGAGTTCTCGATGCTGCCTCGGTGTGTGTCCCTGGCAACCAAATGGCCCCGTTTCCTTTTCGCGAGAGGATTGACTTCCAATACCGGCAGGGCACAGTATATGCACACAATTGAAAGTTAGCGAGCAGTTTTGAAAAGGCGACTCCCAATGGCGCAATTCCGGGCGCACGACTGGCCCAAAGACACTCCGAATCTTACCAAGTTCCTACTGGCTATTACCCTCGTGGCTCCAACTGCCGCTGCTGCCAAGACAACTACGTGCGACGTGCGAGCTCTGGGCGCGAAGGGTGACGGGCAAACTAAAGATACTGCGGCACTTCAGCGTGCGATCGACCTTTGCGCGAAGGGAACGGGCGGGGTAGTCCACCTGGCCGCCGGGACCTACGTTTCGGGCCCACTGACGCTGAAAAGCCATGTCCACCTGTTGCTGGACAAGGGCGCGACGCTGCTGGGCTCGCCGGATGTGATGGACTACCCGGTCCGCGAGGATGCGAAGTGGCGCCGGGTTTCGCTCCTGCATGCTGACCACATCGAGGACATCGCGGTGACCGGCGAGGGAACGATCGACGGGAATGGCAAGGTGTGGTGGGACGCACAGCTGAACCGGCAGAAGGGGACGCCGGAGAATCCGCGACCACTGCTGATTGACCTGACGAATTCGAAACAGATTCTGATTGAGGGTGTGACCATCCAGAACTCGCCGCAGTACAACATCACAGCATTCTGGTGCGATGGGCTGACGGTGCGGAATGTGTCGATTCTGAATCCGGGGCGGGGCGCTCCGAATACCGATGGGATCGATCCAGTGTCGACCAGCCATGTATTGATCGAGCACGACACGATCGACACGGGCGACGACAACGTGGCGATCAAGTCGGGACTGGTGGAGCGGGGTGACCCGAATGTGCCGAGCACGGACATCACGATTCGCGATTGCACGTTTCGTGCGGGACACGGGCTCTCGATCGGCAGCGAGACGGCCGGCGGCGTACGCAATGTGACGGTCGAGCGAGTGACGTTTACGGGCACTCGGCAAGGAATTCGGATTAAATCGGCGCGTGGGCGTGGGAATGATATTGGGAACTTCACCTACAAGGACATCACGATGGAAGGAGTGGAGACGCCGATTGAGATTACGGAGTACTACACCGGCATGGTGAAAGGCGACCCGGGGCAGCCGGTGACGGAGCATACGCCGAAGTTCCACGACATCACGATTGAAAATGTAACTGCCACGGGAGCAAAACGAGCGGCGGTGATCATGGGACTGCCGGAGAGTCCGATCAAAGGACTGGTGCTGAGGAATGTCAGGATTTCAGCGACGGCAGGGATGACGATTCAGAATGCGCAGTTGACGGAAGAGAACTTAGTGGTGACTGCGGCGAACGGCGAGGCGGTAACGCGTGGAGTGGGCGTGACCATCAACGGCAAGTAGTGCGCCTGACGCGCGAGTTAAATCGGGCAGCGCCCCGAGTGGAGGACGCTGCCCGCGTGGTTGGATTCGCCGCTCAGGCCGCGGAGGCCATCGACTTCATGCGCTCCTGCATTTCCTCCATGGAGACATCGCGCACGTGGGTCGACAGGTACCACATATGCCCGAAGGGATCCTGAAGGCCGGCGGTCCGGTCGCCGTAGAACTGGTCTTCGAGCGGGCGGATGATCTTGGCACCGGCGTCAGCGGCTTGTTTTGTCGTGGCGTCGACATCCGGCAGATAAAAGTGGAGCGTGATGGGCGATCCTCCGTAGTGACCCGGACCGTAGGCGTTCATCTTGGGTGCCTCGTCCGCCAGCATGAGTCTCGAATCGCCGACTTGCAATTCGGCGTGCGCAATGCCGCCGTCGGGCCGCGGCATCCGCATCACTTCCTTGGCACCGAAGGCACGGGCGTAGAAATCGAGAGCCTGGCTCGCCTTGCCTCCGGAGATGATGAGATAGGGCGTAACGGAGTGATATCCGTCAGGAATGGGCTTGACTTGCTTGGACATTGAGACCTCCTTCTTTCTCTCGTTCGCTCGTTCGGAACCAAAGCTTACTCCTTCCGGAGGAGCGGTGAAATCCGCCCCTGTGAAAAAGAAATGAATTCGGTGGAGTGCCGCATTGCACAATCGCGCCTTCGCTCCGAAGCCGGTGAGGTATCTCATTCCAATCAGATATTTTGCGGCGAATCCTCTTGGGTCAGTTCCGCGAACCCGACGGCCCGACCTATCCGCTGAGGCCAACTTTGTAGCGCGGCCACAGGGGGCGGATGCTGTGATGGTCGACAACGGGAGGCGCGTCGCACTCGACAGCGAGGACGGTGACAAGGTCGTCGGGCGGGGTGACGGGCACGCCGGTGAGGCGGAGGGAGATTTTGTCCTGCGTGAACTGGATGGGCTGTCCGGTCTTGAGGACGCGGGCGGAGAGTACCTTGGCTTGCACGCCGCCGATGGCGACGACAGCCGGGGGTTGGTAGAAGCTGAGCCACTCCGCCGCGGGTGTGCCTGCGGGCCAGAAGTAGACGTGGACGTAGAGGGTATTGCCCTTGCGGGTGAAGTTGTCGTAATTGCCGAAGCTGATCGAGGCGCCCCCGTCAGTCCCGTAGATGGCGGAGCCATTCGTGTCGAGCCATGCGCCGACGCGTTCGAGCACGCGGACGGATTCTTCGGGGACTGAGCCGTCGGCGGTGGGGCCGATGTTGAGGAGGTAGTTGCCGCCCTGCTGCGCGCAGGTGGTGAGGTCGTTGACGATGCGCTTCGGAGACTTCCACTCGGTGTCGTTCTTCTGGTAGCCCCAGCCGAGGTTCATGGTGTCGCAGGTCTCCCAGGCGCGGTTGTCTGCCTGGATCTTGTGCTCCGGCGTGGAGAAGTCGCCGGGCAGGCCGTTGCGGTTGTTGACGATGATGTCGGGCTGCAGGTCGAAGACCATCTTGTTCATCTCTTCGGCGCGCCACTGTTGAGTAGTGAGGGGCTTGTCGACGTCGTACCAGAGGATGTCGATCTTGCCGTAGTTGGTCATCAGCTCGCGGATGAGGCCGTGCGTGTAGGCAACGAATCGCTTGCGTGCTTCGGGATCGGTCTCGCAGCGGATGCCGTCGGGGTGATGCCAGTCCATGAGCGAGTAGTAGAGGCCGACGCGAAGGCCCTCGGCACGGGCGGCTTCGACGAACTCGCGGACGAGGTCGCGTTTGGGCCCCTGCTGCATCGCGTTGTAGTTGGTGAGCCTCGTGTCCCACATGCAGAAGCCTTCGTGGTGCTTGGCGGTCATCACCATGTACTTTTGTCCGGCACGCTTGGCGAGGCGCGCCCACTCGCGCGCGGCGTTGGGTTTGGGCGTGAAGTGCTGCGCAAGGATTTCATATTGCGGAATTGGAATGCCCTCCGATTCCATGACCCACTCCTGGTGGCCGATGACACTATAGAGGCCCCAGTGGATGAACATGCCGAACTTTGCTTCGCGCCACCAGGCAAGGCGACGCGCACGGGAGGCAGCTTGCTCGCGCGATTCGGGCTGCGTCTGCGCGGTCTGGGGAGCCCCGGCCTCCTGTGCTGCTGCGGCAGCGGCTGCGGGGAGCGTAAGGCTGGTGGCGCCAAGGGCGAGGACGAAGTCTCTTCGAGAGACGGGATTCTGTGACATGCGTGTGGCTCCGGGACGATACAGATCGACGAGCGCATACTACCAGAGCACAGCGGCACGGCTCCATGACGATCCACGAACGAGAGGCGACGAAGGATCACCTTGACATGAAGGCGCTGCGACTTCGCATAATAGGGGCGGTATTTGCAGAGGAATTTGATCTGCGAGGATTGGTAAATGACTGCAGGTCGAATGCTCTTGCTTTATTGCGCAGCTCTCCCTCTTTTCCTGATCGCGTCAGCGACGCGGCTGCCTGCACAACAGGCCGTTGAATTGCCCGCTCCTCCGGCGGTAACGGAGGCGACTGCACAAACGTTCTCGTTTGCTTCCGATGGGCCCGCGGGGGCGGGCTGGTCAAGGCCCGATGAGATTGCGCGGACGTATTTCCACGAAGAGTTGCCGGCGCTGTTCAAACGCACGCTGGCGCTGGGGGGCGATGTGCCCGCGCGGGGAAAGCTGTCGTGGATGTTCACCGGGCCGCATGCAGGCTTTACAGTGGAGCTGACCTCGTCGAAGGTTCGGCTGGTGGAGCGGTACTACGACTCCACGGGCCTCTATTCGGGCCAGGGAAATTATCCGGAGAAGATTGTTCGCGATGAGGAGCAACAGTACACGGGGCACGCGCTCCAGCTGACGGTCGTGATGGATGCGCATTTGTCCGTGCAGGTGTTGGTGAACGGTAAGGAGGTTTTGCGGCAGGCTTGCGTGTTTGACGTAACGCGGCATCAGCTGATCTTCGCAGGGCCAAGGACAGAGCACCTGGTGGTTGAAGGTGCGCTGCTGGCGATGCCGGCGGAGCAGGCCTCGATTGCCGTAGATGAGCATGCGGTACACCAGACGATGATTGGGTTTGGCGGAAGCCCGAGCATTCCGGCATATGCGGAGTTGAGCGAGGTGGGCAAGAAGCAGTATTGGGAGTTGCTGCGGCGCTACAACCTGCTGCTCGACCGCGAGTATCCGATGGGGACGGAGTTGAAGCCGGACTTGTCGAATCTGGAAGACATGAAGGACGCGACGCCGCATTACTATGGCGACAACTTTCCCAACAGCGAAGTATCGAGCTTCGACTACAGCAAACACGCGCTCGCGCTGGGCGGCGAGGTGATCTACGAGATGTGGGCGTTGCCGAAGTGGGCGATTCAGCAACGCACTGCCGACAGCAAGCCGCTGATCGACGTCTGGGGCAAGCCGGTGAAGAACGTCGCGAACCCGGAGGAGTATGCGCGAATTGTGGTCCGGTATTGCCAGTTGGCGAAGGAGCGTACGGGTTCGGCGCCAGCGATCGTCGGAATTGAGAACGAGGTGGAACAGCCGACCGAGGTGTTCACCGCGATGGCGTTGACGCTGCGGCGCGAACTGGATAAAGCTGGGTTCCAGTCGGTGAAGATTCATATGGCGGATGCCAGCTATATGTATCTCGGGATCGAGCGCGCGAGGGCGTTGCAGAAGGATGCAAGCGGCTGGGCGGCGATCGACTTTGCGGCGGCACATGAGTACGACTACCAGGAATTTCTCTCCAATCCGGACATGTACGACGAGCGCCTGCGCGCGATGAACACTGCGGATGCGGGCAAGCCGTTTCTTGCAACGGAGATCTGCGTGAACGATCCGCACTTCCAGGAGCCTTCGTACCGGATCGCGTTCAATGTGGCGCAGCTCTACGAGAAGAATCTCACGGAGTTGGACGCAGAGGCGCTGATGTATTGCTGGACGCTACTGGATGTGGAGCAGCCAAGCTTTGGTGGGTCGCGCTCGTTGCTGGTACCGGATCGAACCAAGGGATGGGCGCCGGTGGCATCGAGTTACGAACTGCGCGCGCTGGGGGCGTTCAGCCGCCACGTGATGAAGGGCATGCGGCGAGTCGAGGCAAAGACGGCGAATCCGGATCTATTGACGGCTGCGTTCGAAGATGGCGCGAAGGCGAGCCTGATCGTGCTGAATCGTTCGACGGTGCCGGAGAAACTCGATGTGCAGTGGGCCGGTCGGAGATGGAGCGAGATCGAACGAACGAGTTTGTACTCGGAGAATGAGACTTCGACTTCCGTGCCGGCGGAGATCATTGTACAGCCGGGTGAAATCGTCACGCTATCTACCTTTACCGCGAACTGAATCTTTCGCGATTTTTGAATGAGAGGAAACTGGGTTGAATCTATTCGTGAAGATTGCGTGTGCTGCTCTGGTTGCTTCGTCCGCCGCTCTTGCGCAGAGCAAGCCTGCGGGCGAGTTTATCTTTGAGCCGGGGTCGGCGCCGTTTCCGGAGTGCCATGCGTCGACCATCGTCGCGTTGAAAAACGGGGAGCTGATGGCGGCGTGGTTTGGCGGCACAAAGGAAGGTGCGCCGGACGTGGCGATTTGGGGTTCACGGCGTGTAAACGGCAAATGGTCGGCGCCGGTTGAGTTGGAGCGGGAAAAAGGTTTTCCGTCGTGGAATCCTGTACTGTTCCACACGAAGGATGGACGGCTGTGGCTGTACTACAAGGTTGGGCCGTCGCCCTCCCAGTGGGCCGCCGGGCGGAAGTTCAGCGACGACGAGGGCAAGACGTGGTCGGCGGAAGAGCGACTGCCGGCGGGGTTGCTGGGGCCGATTCGCGCGAAGCCGCTGGTGCTCGACGACGGGACTATCGTGAGCGGGAGTTCGGTGGAAGCGCATGAAACGTGGGCCGCGTGGGTGGAACGCAGCACGGACGGCGGCAAGACGTGGGCGAAGATTGGGCCGATCACCGTGTCTCGCGAAGCGGATGCGGCGGAGACCCGGGCGGCCGATCCACCGAAGGACGCGCCGGGCTGGGCGGCGGACAAGGGGCCGCGGAAGTATGTCGGAATCATCCAGCCGTCGGTGATTTCGCTGGGCGGAACACATCTGCGGCTGTATGCGCGATCGCGGACGCTGGCGTCAAAGGTCGCGGTGGCGGACTCGATGGACAACGGCGTGACATGGACGCAGGCGCGATTCATCGACGTGCCGCAGAACAACTCCGGTCTCGATGTGGTGCGACTCGCGGACGGGCGCATCGTGATGATCTTCAACAACACGACGGTGGGACGCACGCCGCTGAACCTGGCTGTGAGCACGGATGGCGAGCACTTCAGGGTCTTTGCGACGCTCGAGGACACAGTGGGACAATACTCCTACCCGGCGATCATCCAGGGCTTCGATGGCAGTCTGGAGATGACGTACACATGGCAGCGGAAGTCGATCAAGTATGTGCACCTGGCGCTCGCCGAGGTGCCGAAGCGGTAAGTTGAGCCGTCGACGAAAAGAAATCGGGGCTGCCAATCATCGGCAGCCCCGATTCTTTGAAACAAGAAAAACACTAGAAGGTAAGCCGGGCAGAGAATTCCATCTGACGCATGTCGCCCGCGCTGGTGGCATAGCCGAAGGAGCTGGCATTGGTCGGCGTGCTGAAGTTGAAGGTCGAGTTGATGGAATTGATGTTGGGATGGTTGAAGACATTGAAAGCCTCTGCACGGAGCTGGAATCCAACGCGCTCCGTGATCGGGAATGTCTTATTGACAGCGGTGGCGAAGGAGATCTCGCGCGGGCCGCGCAGGACGCCAGGCTCAGAGTTGCCGAAGGTGCCCCAGGCAGGGACGGCAAAGGAGGAGTAGCTATAGAGTGGCTGCTGGCCCAACGCCTTCTTGCCGCTGCCTGCGTTGCGGACCAGCGGCGCGATCTGATTGGGACGGTTGGCCAGGCCGGCGAAGGAGGAACTGAGACCGACCGGAGCCGCGAAGCCACTCTCTGCAGTCAGCAGGCCTGAGGTTCCCCAATGCGAGAGAAGCTCCCTCACAAGGAAACTGGATTTTCGGAAGAAGGGAATCTCATACACGTAAGCGCCCGTGAAGACGTGGGTGCGATCGTAGCTCGGGCGCCCATAATCGCCGCGGGGATTGCGGGGGTTCTGGAATCCGATGTTTGAGTCGAAGCCATAGGCAAGGTTTCCCTGGGCGCTCTGGTTCTGATTGCCGAGAGCCTTTGAGTAGGTATACGCCGTGTTGAGTTGCAGATCGGGAAGACGGTAGACGAAGCCGGTCTGCAGACCGTGATAATTGGAGCCGCCGATCGAGACGCCAGTATTGATGGAGGAGTATCCAGGGTAGGGACGATAGTAGTTTGTGTTGAGCTGGGTTGCTCCGGAGACAGCGGAGTTTGCACCGTTGAGGCAAGGATCGTACAACCACTGCGAGGCCGGGGCGGGATTGATGTTATTAGAGGAGGCTGAGCAATCCGTGCTGTGGGTGCTGGTTCCGTTGAGTGCGAAATTGCGGTCGACAGAATTGGAGAAGATGTGGTCCACCTTGTCACCGGCATACGCGATGGCCATGACGCCGTGGGGGACAATCTCATCCTCGAATGTCAGCGACCACGATTGGAGCATGGCTGGCCGGTAGGTGTTGTCGAGTCCGGACAGCGCCTGCAGACCCGGTGCTCCGGCCGCGCCACCTGCAGGATTGCTGAACTGGGTGTTCGAGTACGAGGGAGTGGAAACGTACGGGGAGTTGCTGATGAGGCCGGATGTCTGGAACATGCCCACCTGGGCGTAGCCGACGCCGTAGCCGCCATGGAGTGACATGGTGCCGCGGTCATTCAGCCTGTAGGCAAATCCGAGTCGAGGGGAGAAGAGATCCTTCTTGGCGACGGTGAAACCGCACGGAGTGCCGTTTTGGCAAGCCGTGACCACACCATTGGTGAGGTAGTTGGCGACCGCGCCGCTGCTGGTGACGGGCTGGTTGGAACTGTTGAGGAGGAAGACACCGGTTGTCGTGATAACGGGAGCCACGGCAGGATTGAAGGCTGCCGCGCTGAAGTCGGTGATGTCATTGCCTTCCTTGGTGGAGGGCGAATAGAAGCTATAGCGGATCCCATAGTTCAGGGTCAGCTTAGGAGTCAACTTGTAGTCGTCCTGGGCGTAAAGCTCGTACCAGTGCTGGTGGAAGGCGCCAGCGCGCTGAACGTTGGACTGGGAGTAAGCGCTGAGCTGGCCGAGCAGGAAGTCGGCTGCGATATCGCCGGTATGCGTACCGCCGAACGAAAAGTTTCCTTGCGCGAAGGCACTGGCGTTGAGGCGAACGATGTTCCACATGTAGAGTCCGCCGACCTGGATCGTGTGCGCACTGTGCACCCAGGTAAAGTCGTCCGAGAAGATGCCGTCGCCGGTCTTGGAGAAATTAGGTTGCGCGCCAACACCGAGCCACGACCAATAACTACCAATACTGACGCCGGGGAGACGATAGTCGCCGTTGCTGAAGGCCTGCTTGAAGGTCCCAGCCGGAACAAAGTAATTGCCGGTAGGAAGCAACTCCACCTTCTGGTAGGTGTACGCGATACTGGCGGTGTTGATGACGCTTGGCGTAATGGAATAGTTCCAGCGCACCAGGGCGTTGAGGGCGGGCGTGTAAGCGACAGCGCCGGGCGTGGGAGAAGGATCGTTGTAATTCCGAGCCGGGCGTATGTCGTTGACCTCCTCATGCATGTAGCGAACGGTGAGGAGATTCTTGCTGTTGATGTTGTGGTCGATTCGATAAATCGTGTCGTTCTGACTGTCCATTTCGGGGTTGGTGTTGATGTAGTTCGCGAAGGCGGTGTTGTTGTTCTGTGGCAGATTGGGCAGCGGCAGGAAATTGTTTGCTGGATTGATAAAGTATGCGGACGCGGAATCGAAGCAGGTCGGGCGGATCTGGGTCAGATTGCCGGAGCTGTCGTTGCTGAAGCACTGGGCCTGGCTGAGGCCACGGGCTGAGAGCAAAGCTTGACAGAAACTGTCGCAGGTAAGCGATTTTGCCGTCTTGGTGAAGCTGAGGCTGAGATCGCCACTGCGGATGGCCGGGGTGAACTCGGATCGGGAGTTGAGCAGGGAGGCATAGTGATTGGTCTTGAACTCCGCGCCGGCAAAGAAGAATGTCCGGGTGCGGCCGGTGTTATAGACCTTGGGAATGAAGATCGGCCCACCCAGAGAGAAGCCGTAGACGTTCAGATGCAGGCTCGACTGCGTGACCGGCAAGCCGCTGATGGAGTACGGGCGGGCCACACCAAAGCCATTGTTGCGGATGTACTCGAAGGCGGATCCGTGGAAAGCGCTGGAGCCTTGCTTGGTTTCAATCAACACCTGACCGGAGCCAGCATAGCCGTACTTGGCAGAGTACGAATTCTTGAGTACGCGCAGCTCGTTGATGGCGTCTATGGATGGCGTGATGTTGATGTTGATGAGCGATGTCGGCGTCATGTTGTAAACGCCGTCGATGGTGTAGGTCGTCTCTTCCGACGAGGCTCCGCCGACGATGAGGTCGGTCTGCCCAAGATAGCCCGCGTTCACTTGCTGATTGGTGCCGTTCACGCTCGAGACGCCGGGCACGAGTGTGGCAAGCTGCTGGAAGTTGCGGCCATTCAGCATCAGGTTTGAGACTTCCTTGGCTGAGATGGTTCCACCGCTTTCCGCGGATTCCGTTTGGACAGCGAGGGTGTCCGCCTGCACGGTAACGATGGCGGTTGCGCTGCCGACGGTGAGCCGAATGTCCTGACCGCGCCGCTGGCCTGGATCGAGGTGCACTCCGGTGACAGTGGAACCCTGGAAGCCGTTCTTCGCAAACGAGATTGAGTAGTCGCCACCGACGAGGTTCTCGACGGAGTAGGAACCTTTGTCGGCCGTGACGGTGGTCGACACCTGATGTGTGGCTTGGTTGGTGACGGTCACCTGAACGCCTGGAACAACTGCACCGGACGGATCGGTAACGGTTCCCGCAATGGCCCCGACGGTGGTGTTCTGCGCATGAAGGCCAAGGCCCGTGGCCAGGAGAAGAACGAATGCAACGAACGTAGAAATGTTGCGGAGCAAGCGGCTGTTCAGCATGTGTGCCTCCGAATGGATCAAGAGAGATCGAGTCAGACTCGGGCCGTAAATTCTGAAATTGGTCTGACTGGAGGGTCAACCTAAGGAGTGCCGCGAGCACTGTCAAGACGGAACAGCAACAACCGCGGAGCGTCGCGAATGACCGCTAAAATCAAGGGTTTTCGCGAAAATAAGTTCCGCTACGTGGAATGCAAACGTGCGTGATTTGATCAGGGGCGCGGAGGAGCGGAGCAGTGTGTAGCAATTCGGAACACATAGGCGATGTCGCCGGGAGGAGGTACCGCAGGCAGCGTGAGGTGGAGTCCGTCGGTCCCCTGACGGAACGAAATTGCGGTGGGTGAGCCCAGGAGCTCGACGGCGCAAACCGGTGCCGGCAGATACGGATTGGCGCGAAAGAGAGTGTGGATGGTGAGCGATCCCGACGCAGGCCAGCCGAGCGCGGCAGCGTAAAGGACCCTGCCATCGCGCGAGGTTGTGAAGCGAATGTCCTCGGCGGTGTAGGTCTGGATGTCGGAGTTCTTTTCCGTGGAATTCCTGGGCGCCTTGGTGGGACCTTCGCCGAAGACCGTGAAGGGCCGCGAGTCGTAGACGGCTTCTCCGTTGAGTTTGAGCCAGTCGCCCATCTGCAGCAAGACAGTGCGGGCTTCCTCGGGAATGGTGCCGTCGGATTTGGGACCGACATTCAGCAGGAGGTTGCCGTTCTTCGAGACGGTGTCGAGCAATTGGTGGATCAGCGACTTCGCGGTACGGTACTCGTCGTGCTCGACGTAGCCCCATGAGTGAATCGAGATAGAGGTGTCAGTCTGCCAGGGGAGAAGGCGAAGCGTGTCGAGTTTGCCGCGCTCGATGTCGAGCGTGGCGGCGTTGGCCGGCATCGATTCTTCCTTGTAAGTAAGAACCGGCTGCTGATTGCGTTCAACGGAACGATCGTAGTAGTATGCAGCGAATTGCTGCAGCGCAGGCTTGTAGGCCGGCTGGCCAATCCACCAGTCGAAGTAAAAGAAGTCGGGGTGGTACTTGTCGACGAGTTCGGTAGAGCGGGCGAGCCAGTCGTCGAGCCACGTCTGATCGGGCGGCTGCCAGCGCTCGAGATGTGATGGGTCGGGCTCCTTGGCCGCGTAGTCGAGCGTGCCATCGGGACTGGGAAGGTTCATAGCGGCGGCGGGGCCGTAGAGCTGCGCATCGAGCGGAGGGTTAGCCGGGTCCGCCATGGCGTCGTGCACGTCGGAAGGAATGGAGCGGCCGACTCCGTACCACCACCAATGCTCCGCGGTGTGCGAGGACACGCCGAAGTGCAATCCGCGGGCACGCGTTGCCGCGGCGAGTTCGCCGACGACGTCGCGGTGCGGTCCCATGGCAGCGGCGTTCCACGGCGTCATGTCCGAGGCGTACATCGCGAAGCCGTCGCAGTGCTCGGCGACGGGAACGACGTAGCGGGCCCCGGCGCGGGCGAAGAGATCGACCCAGGCCGCAGGGTCGAAGTGCTCCGCGCGAAACATGGGGACAAAGTCCTTGTAGCCAAACTTTGTGAGTGGGCCATAGGTGGCAACCTGGTGCTCGTAGGCCGAATTGCCGGGGATGTACATGTTGCGCGTGTACCACTCGTTCGCAAAGGCGGGGACCGAATAGACACCCCAGTGGAGAAAGATGCCGAACTTGGCGTCGCGGAACCAGTCCGGCGCACGGTACTGTGAGAGCGAATCCCAGTTGTCGTGGAAGCGAACCTTGGTGTTGGCGGCCGCGGTTTCGCCGCGGACCTTGGCAACCTGCCGGGCGATGTTCGCGGTTGAATCCTGCTGCGCGGGCACCTGGGCGAGCAGCGATGGGCTGATGAAAAACGCAACGGCGAGGAGAAGAGATTTCACGGCGACACCATAGCAGAATGCAGCGAAGTTAGACACGCGAAGATGAGGGCTGCCACGGCCGAGAGCGGGCGACCGCAATGCCGCGGGTCTCGTTGGGATACTTGCCGGAGACGGCGCAATAAAAGTGGTAGAGAGCGCCATCGTGATAGAGGACCGAGGGCTTGTGCGCGAAGGTTTCGTCGATGCTGCCGGGAGCGCCAGTGTCGATGAGAACTTCGGGGACTTTAGTGAAGTGGAGGCGATCGTTGCCGAGAGCGAGCATTTCGCAGGCGCGGCCGGGGCGTTCGTACCCGAAGCCGAAGTAGAACATTGCGTACTCACTGCCGTTCTTTACGACAAATGGATTCGAGGCGAAACGGCTGTCGCGGCTGTCGGGAGTTGGCGGGGCCTGATCGTGCAGCGGATTTGTAACGGGATAGGTGGCGGATCCGCGGGTGCCGTTGCGGAGGATGGGATTCAGCAGCGAGCGCGTCCAGTGTTTGAGGTCCGTGCTGGTGGCGACACCGGTCTGTTCATGCCAGCCGCCGCCTTCGGACTTCGGCAGCGGATCAGTCTTGGCGTTGTAGTAGAGGTAGTAAGTGCTGCTATCGAGCAGCAGGTCGGGGCGATAGAGGCCGCCATGCTCCCAGGGAGCTCCGTCTTCGGGGCGCAAGATGGGATCGGTCAGCGTCCAATGGAGGAGATCGCGCGAGCGTGCGAGGCCGATGACCGCGGCGCCTTCCTCGTATCCAGCGGAGGGATAGGCGTTCCACGCCGCGAGATACTGCCCGTCGACTTTGAGCGCCTCGCCAGAGCCGTGCAAGTTCTTGTCGCGCAGGATGGAGCTGATGGCGAGGTTGTATTTCGTGTAGGTGGAGGCAGCATCGCGCGGACCGACGAGTGCTTCGCGGGTCCAGTGCAGGAGGTCATCCGAAGCGGCGAGTCCAGTCTGGTAGCCGGTGCCGTCGAAGCCGATGTAGAGCATGTGGAAACGGCCGTTCGCGCGGAAGACGATGGGGTCGTCGACGGCTCGCTCGTCGAAGTCGCCCTTGTTGCCTGTCGCCTTGACGATGAGTTCCGGATACTTGTAGGGAGTTCGGTATGGAGCAATGGGGTCGGCGAGCGCATGAGCGAGGCGTGCGGACGAGGCGCAGGCAGCGGTCACGAGCGAGTTCGCGAGGAAGCGGCGGCGATTCATTGGTCAATCGGCTCCAGCTCGAGTACGGCGACTCCCTGTGCTGGCAGTTCGACCGCAGTTTGATTGTGGTCGCGTGTAACCTTCGTGGATGGAAGGATGGCCCGATAGGAGCCATTCACGATTGCCTGCACCGGTGTGTTTGCGTGATTGATGAGGATGGCGAGATGGTGCGCAGCACTGGAGCGGAAACATATCTCGACGTCCTTCGGAAGTTCTGCGCTTACTGCCGCAACGCCGGCATCCTTTGCTGATCGGGCGAGAAGCTCCCGCATAAGAACCTGATCCGGCAGTGTACCGAGGTACGTGATGCTTCCCTTCCCGACCGGGCGGGTGATCATGGCAGGCTTACCTTCGAGCCAGCCGTCGCCGGAGCCATAGCGAAAGTCGATTGTCGTCTCCGGCGAAGATGTGGAGAGAAGCTCGGCCCAGATATCAGCGGAACTGCTTGTGCCTGCGATCTTCACGGGTTGATCGAGTGCGTAGTACTGCTCGACGCGCCCGCCAAGGGCGGGAACAAGCGGGCCTGGCTGACGCTGCGGATTGAGCGAATCAAATCCGTCCTTCATACCGGAACGCGGGCCCAGCAAAAGATGGCCTCCCTGTTGCACATAGGCGAGGAGTTTGGCAGCAAGAGCATCGTCAATGACGTTAAGCGACGGCGCCACCAGCAATTTGTAACCGTTCAGGTCGCCGGCTTGCGTAGGATCGACAATATCGACAGACTGGCCCGCGGATTGGGCGATCCGCTGCAGCGGTGTGTAGAAGCGGAGCAGCACTTGTTCCTGGTCGTAGTCCTTCGTGAAGAGCTGGTAGTCGATGGCCCAGCGGGAGTCGTAGTCGTGCAGGATGGCGATCTCGGCATGCGGGCTGGTGCCGGCGAGCGCGCCGCGCGTGAGTTCGAGGTCGCGGCCAAGCTTCGCGATCTCGTCGTAAATCGGCAGCGGCGTGCCGTCGGGGCCGACGATTGCGCCGTGGTATTGCTCCTGGCCGTTGAGCGCGCTGCGCCACTGCCAATAAAGAACCGCATCGGCTCCGTGTCCGATGGTCTGCCACGCGAGCGCGCGGGTCTCGCCGGGCCAGAGCGCGTTGTTGATCGGCGCCCAGTTCACCGAGCCGGGCTCGGTCTCCATCACCCAGAAATTCTGCCGCTTCCATCCACGGACGAAGTCGTTGAGCATCGCGTTCTTCGGCGCATCCAGATGGCCCTGGCCAACGTAGTCGTCCCAGCTCGCGAGGTCGAGGTCGGCCGTGATCGCGTAGTGATCCCAGTTATCCGACCAGGCCAGGCCGCCGATGTTGGTGGTGATGAACTGCGTGGGCAGGATGAGCGGACGCAGCACGTCGATCTGATTCTTCTGGAACGAACGCCACGTGGCCGTAACGAAGTGCTTGTGATCAAGCAGCAAGCCGGGATTCTCGTGGGCGTCCTGCATGGGGATTTGGTCCCAGGCGGTGTAGGTTTGCGACCAGTAGGCAGTGGCCCAATGATGATTCAGGTTGTCGAGTGTCTTGTACTTGTCGCGCAGGAACTGCTGGAACTGGGCGCGCGTGGCGGGGTCGAACGACTCGTCGCTGTACTCGTTGCCGATCTGCCAGCCGAGGACGTTGGGGTTATGGCCGAAGCGGCGTGCGAGTTGAGCGACGATCAGTGCGCAGAGCTGACGGTAACGCGGGCTGGCGTAATTGAACTGACGGCGCTCGCCGTGTTGGCGCCAGTGGCCGTCGGCGTTCATGCCCAGCGTCTCGGGATACTTCTGCGTGAGCCACGCCGGCGGCGCGTCGGTGGGCGTTCCGAGGACGACGGCGATGTGGTGCTTCGCAGCGAGAGCGATGGCGCGGTCGAGCCAGTCGAGGTCGTAATGGCCTTCCGTCGGCTCCAGCGTGGACCACGCGAACTCGCCTACGCGGACGACGTTCATGTGCGCGTCCTGCATGAGCTGGAGGTCGTGGTCCCATTGCGCCTCGGGCCACTGTTCGGGATACCAGGCCGCGCCGAGCAGAGGCGCGTTCGGGGTCGCATAGGGTCGTGAAGACTGGGGCTGAGCGATGGCGACGTCGCTCGCCAAGAGGAAAAGCAGGAGCAATCCGCGCAATGATGAAGCAGCTTTCAAGATGACTCGAACATACATCGAACGCAGCGGCTAAGGCCAGTGGAGAACGGAGCCGGGATGAGTCGCCACGCAGAAATGCAGAGGAAGCGAATAACCGTGTTCCGCAATGCGGTTCCAAATGCGGCGAAAACCAGCTTGGTTACAATCACCGGAGCCTTGGATGACATCTTCGCTTTACTCTGCGGGGCGCTCCGAGTAGAACGGGAGATGTCGCTGGATGACGTACTGTGGAGATAGAGACGACGTGGCCCAGACCCTAGCATTGATTCATACGAGCCCTACACTGACGCCGTTGTTCGGGGCGCTGTGCGCTGAGTTCATGCCCGAGACGACGGTCTTCCACATGGTGGACGAGAGCCTGATCAAGGACACCATCCGCGAGGGACGGCTCCAACGGCTGACGATGCGGCGGCTGCTGTCGATGATCGAATCCGCGCAGAACGCCGGCGCCGACGCCGTGCTGGTGACGTGTTCGTCGATCGGGCCGGGCGTCGAACTCGGCCAGAAGCTGTTCGACATCCCGGTGATCCGCGTGGATGAGGCGATGGCCGCGGCGGCCGTGAGGATGGGGCGCAGGATTGGAGTGATGGCTACGCTGCGGACGACGCTCGAGCCCACCATCGCGCTGCTGCGGGAGAAGGCAGAAGAGGCCGGCATCGAGATTGAGATTGTGGAATCGTTGTGCGATGGAGCGTTCGATGCGGTGCTGGCGGGCGACTCGATCACGCATGACCGGATTCTGAGCCATGCGTTGAAGCACGAGATGAAGGGCGTGGACGTGGTGATCCTGGCGCAGGCCTCCATGGCGCGGGTGGTGAAGACGATGCCGGAGGGCACGCTGTCGATGCCGGTGCTGAGCAGTCCCAAGATGGCGGTGTTGCAGGCGCGCGACGTGATGGCGGGACTGAACGGCGCGGCGTCTGAGCTTGTGGCAGCGAACGGCCGGCAGGGGCACCGTTGAAGAAACGCCACGGCGTGCTTGGATTGCTGTGCGCGGTGTCGGCGATTACCTTTCTGGACCGGCTGGCGCTTCCGGTGGCCGAGCCGGGGATTCGCGGTGATCTTCACCTTTCTCCCTCGCAGTGGGGATGGGTGTTGAGTTCGTACGTACTGGCGAATGCTCTGTTCGAGATTCCCTCGGGCGCGATGGGCGACCGCAATGGCCAGCGGCGAGAGCTGACGCGGATTGCGGTGTGGTGGTCGGGATTCACGGCTCTGACCGGCGCGTGCCGGAACTTTGTGCAGATGATGGGCTCGCGGTTTCTGTTCGGAGTGGGCGCGGCGGGCGCGTATCCGAACGCCGCGGGCGTCGTCTCGCGGTGGTTTCCGAAGCAGGAGCACGCGCGGGCGCAGGGGTTCGTGTGGGGATCGGGCCGGCTCGGCGGCGCACTGGCGCTGCTGCTGTTGCCGCAGATGGAATTGCGACTCGGCTGGCGCGCGATCTTCTGGGTGTTGGGCGGCGTGGGGCTTGTGTGGTCGGCGGTGTGGTGGAGCTGGTTTCGTGACTCGCCGGAGGAGATGGCCGGCATCCGCGCCGAGGAGCTTGCGGAGATTCGGGCAGGAGAGATCGCGGCGGGCGAGGTGCACGGCGGTGTGCCGTGGAGACGACTGCTCGCGCTGCCGCAGCTTTGGCTGATTGTGATTGCTTACTTCTGCTATGCGTGGGGCAGCTGGTTCTACTTCGGCTGGTTTGCGACCTGGCTGACACGGGGCGCGGGGTTCTCCGTTCCGGAGATGGGACTCTTTGGCTCGTTTCCCTTCCTGATGGGACTGGTGGGAAACCTGGTGGGTGGAGCGGTGAGCGAGCGGCTGGTTGAGCGGCATGGGCGGCGGCTGACGTATCGCTGGGTGACGTGCGTCTGCCTGGTCGTGAGCAGCGGTCTGCTGCTGGGGATGAGCCTGGTGCGGGGACACGCGGCCATCGTAGTGCTGGCGACGCTGGGGTTTGGCGTAATGGACCTGATGCTGCCGGCGGCGTGGGCCATGTGCATGAGCCTGGGCGGACGCTTCGGCGGTACGGCAACGGGCGTGATGAACACCGCGGGGAATCTAGGCGGGTGGTTCTGCACGGTGATCTTCGGGTACGTGGTGAAGGCGACCGGCGACTACAACATTCCCCTGCGCGCGGTGGCGGCGATGGTGCTGGTGGGGGCACTGGTGTTCTCGAGGGTGGATTGCACGAAGGGGCTGGGCGAGCGGCCGGTCTAGTTTATGCACCGCGGACGAGGTCGAAGAAGTCGGGAGTACCGACCTGGCCGCCCTTGAGGACGAGTTCGAGGCCGTCGAGGGGGGAGTCGGCGTGGGCACGGCAAAGCGGGCCCCCGGGCTGGATGTTGGCAACCCAGGTGAGCGCGTGGATGCCGAGCTGCTGGACGGCGTGGGAGGATGTGTCGCCGCCGCAGATGAGGACGCGGCGGACAGGAGCGGTCGAACGGGTGGAACGGGCGAGCAGTTCGCGCAGGAGGTTGCCAAGCGCGATGCCGAGGAGATCTCCGTGGGCTGCGGACGCGGGCGTGCCGAGTGCGGTGTAGAGGATCGTGTCGCGGCCCGAGGCGAGAGATTGCGCCGCGGCTTCGAGAGCGGCGGTGTAGGCGGCGTCTCCGGGGTTAAGCAGAGTGGCGGGGTCGATGAGGATGCCGCGGTAGCCGTGGTCGAGGGCATAGCGGAGTTGGCGCTCGGTGACAGTGGAGCAGGACCCGCTGACGACGAGGAGTGGTCTGGCGAGTGCGGGCGGCTCAAGCGGTGGTATTGCGGGAAAGAGGTCGAGCAGGTCCCACGCCGAGACCAGGGCGGCGGTGAGGCCGGAGCTTCCAACGCAGAACAAGGGTTGCTGTTGAGCGCGACTCCACAGAAGTTTCCCAACTGCCTGCTGCATGGTGAAGTCGATGGTGTCGAAGACGGCTGCCTGATGGCCTGCTGCGATCTCGGCATCGAGTGCGGCGGACGGATCGTGCCACAGATTCATGGCGTCGATGAGGCCGATGGGGATTGGGGTCTGCGCAGCGAGATGGAGACGGAGATCGGCCTCATGCATAGGCGTGACCGGATGGCGGGCCATGGGGTGACGGTCAATGCGCTGGATAGTGCCGTCGGGCGCGGCGGCGAAGAGGTTGCCGAAGGCGACGTAGCGGCGGAGGTGCGGCGCTCCGACGACGATGGGGATGCTGGCCGGAGAGAAGACTTGGCGGCCGATTTCGATGACGCGGCCAATGCTGCCGGTGGTGGGGGAGCTGTCGAAGGTGGAACAGACTTTGTAGTGAGTGATCGGCGCGTGGAAGCTCTGCAGCGTGCGGAAGATGGCCGGCAGGTTGGCGGACATCCACTCGGGTGACCGCGAGCGGGCGTCGCCCGCGATGCCCACGGCTGGCACGTTGGGGAAGGCGGCTAGACGGGCGGGAGTGGGCGGGCCGACGAAGAGGACAGCGGGGATGCCATTCGCGCCGAGTTGCTCGAGCACGTCGGTGGAGCCGGTGAAGTCGTCGCCGTAGTAGGTGTAGAGCATAAAGGCAGTTGCTAGTTGTTAGTTGCTGGTTGCTAGTTGAAAGACAAGAGCAAGAACAAGTGCGAAATGCGGGGATTCTTCCCCTTCGGCTTCGCTCAGTGTCAGAACGAACATTTCGATGGGACGGGTTGAGGTGGTCAGGTGCCGAAGAGTTGAAGGGCGGCGGCTAGTTCGGGGTGCGTTGTGGCGTACGTGGTGAGGGGGACGTTGGTGGTGGCGGCTTCCCAGGCTTGCTGCAGGCTGCGGACGCCGGCGGCGGGGCCCATGGGATGGCCCATGATGCCTCCGCCGGCGGCGTAGATGAGGTCGGTGGCTTTGCCGGGGCCAAGGGGGAGCAGGGCGCGGTAGGTGTCGGGCGCCTGGCGGGCGGATTGGCCGGAGGAGAAGACGGGCATAATCTCGCAGCCGGGCGCGGGCGGCGGGAACATGGGGGTGAGGCAGGCGCGGGCGGAGGCGATGACGGAGTCGTCCGGCTCGCAGAACTTGTTGCGGAGGCCGTTGACGTGGGTGTGGTCGATGCCGGCGAGGCGCCAGAGTTTCTGGAAGGCGACGAACGACATGCCGAGGGCGGGCGAGCGGCCCAGCATGCCCCAGCCATTGCGGTGGCCGTGAATCACGAGCTGCGAATGCGCGCGCAGGACCTTCATCGCCGGCAGTCCGATGGAGTTCATGCTGACCATGAGGCAGGTGCCCCCGTGGGCGATGAGGTGGTCGTGCCGGCGCAGCATCTGGTCGAGGTCGCCGGTGAGGTTGGCGGCGTACATCACTCGCTTGCCGCTGCGGTCGTGATGGCGGTTGAGGACATTGAGCACCGCCGTGGTTCGCGCTTCGAAGGGGCAGTGCGGGCCGTCAGACTGGAGTTCGTCGTCCTTGATGAAGTCGATGCCGGCTTCAGCGAGGACGCGGATTTGTTCGGCGGTGGCTTCTGGCGAGAGGCCGATCGAGGGCTTGATGATGGTGCCGATCAGAGGACGCCCATGAACGCCGGTGAAGGCGCGCGTCCCGGTGACACCGAACTGCGGGCCTTGATACGCGTCGAGAAAGGCAGGCGGGAGAGTGAGGTCAAGGAGCTTGAGTCCGGAGAAAGCTTTGAGTTCTGAGAGATTGCCGGCGACGGTGGCGAGGAGGTTGGGCAGCGAGGGTCCGATGTTGTGGAGCGGCCAGGAGAGCGTCACCTCGGCGGTGCGGCGGGTGCCGTCCCAGTTGGGTGGAGTGCCGGAGCCAGGGAGCGATGGGGTAGCGGCGGGTTCACCTTCGACGATGGATTCAACGCGGGCGGCGTAGCGTTCGCGGAGTTCGTCGGTCTCGCCGGGAACGCGGAGGAAGGTGCCAGTGGATTGCTCGCCGGCCATGGTTTCGGCGGCCTGGGCGAGCGGGAAGGCGGTCTCGATTAAGTAGCGGGCTTGGATGCGGGAGGGCATAGGGAAGGTTCGAGGGACTAGGTTCGAGGTTCGAGGCAAAAGCAAAAGCAAAGACAAAGGCAAATGCGGGGATTCTTCACTTCGTTCAGAATGACAACTTCAAAATGTAACAACCAACAGAAACTGTCAGGCTTTGGTGAAGTAGGTGGTGTAGGTTTCGTTCTGGATCTCGTGGAGCGGGACGAAGGTGACCTGGCTGCCGGAATAGTTTTCAACGAAGGACTGCGGCCCGGTTTGTTTGAGGCCAGCGGGCAGCGCAAAGCGTTCGCTGCTGAGTTCGGGTGTGGGGCTGACAGCTACGTACTGCACAGGGCCGCGCATCAGGGCGACCGTTTCCGGATGCAGATCGTCGATCGCTTCCGTGCGGAAGGACTGGGGGAGGGAGAGTTCGAGGCGATCGCCGGCGCGCCAGGTACGATGGATGGCCGCGTAGGTGCCGGGGCGAGCGGGGGCAGGCAGCGGTTTACCGTTGAGTTTGATAGTGGCGGATTGCGTGAGCCAGGCGGGCATGCGGAGGTAGACACTGAAGTTGGTCGGGCTGGCGGGATGCAGGATCAAGGTGGTGGTGTCTTCGGCAGGGTAGCGGGTATCCTGCGTGAGTTCGACGCGCGTGCCGGCATGGGTGAAGCGAAGGCGCGATGGGGTATAGAGATTTACGTACAAGCCGTCGTCCGATTTGAAGTAGAGGTTCAGCGGATAGTCGGCCACGGTTTGCGCGAGGGTGCCGGAGCAGCAGGGCCACTTCTTCGAGTAGAAGACTTTGGTTGCGACGGGTGAGTAGGTGGAGTAGTAGGGATAGTCGCCGTCGGAGTCGGGCGGGCGGACTGCGAGGATGGTGTTGAAGAGGACGCGTTCGAGGTTGTCGGCGTGGGTGATGGAGGTGGGTGCGGGCGTGAAGCGGATGAGGTAGCGCGCGAGCTTGGTGGCGGCGTAGGCGCCGCAGGGCGTCTCGAAGTGATCGACGGTGGAGGAGAGCGAACGATAGAGTTCGCCGCGATGAGGTGTGATGAAAGTCTCGTTGGGGCCCCAGCCGCCGGATGCGAACTGCTGTTGCGTCGTAAGCAGGGTGAAGGCGTGCTCGATGGCGTGCTTGTAGGCGTCGTCGCCGAGGACCAGCCACGCCTTGGCGCCGGAAGAGAGCGCGATGGCGTGCGAGTACGCGTGCTGGCCGGGGAACGGATCGGCGCCGTCGGCGAGTGGGTAAAAGAATTCGCGGTCGAGGAGGTAGCGGCGGCCGAGTTCGCGGAAGGCGTCGTTGCCGGTGAGGGCCGCGGCGGTGAAGAGATTCTCCGGCATGACGTAGGTCTCGTCGTAGGGGGGATCCTTCTTGCCGATACGGTCGTGGCCGCGCTCGGGGAGCAGTGGCTGCGCTCCGGCGAGGACGCGGTTGAGGAGGTTGCGGGCGCCGGGGATGTTGCTGAGCGTGGCGGCGTCGATGAGGCCGGCGAAATGCTTGTCGAGGGTGTAGCAGATCCAGAGGTTGGTTTGCGGGCGGAGGATGCTCTGGTTGTCCGGGCCGAGGGTGGCGGCGAAGCCATCGACCAGGTCGTGGACCTTCTGATGGCAGGCCGTGTCGCCCGTGGAAGCGCCGAAACGGGCGAGGCCGGAGATGTATTGGCCGAGCGTGTGGCCGGGGACGAAGCCGTCCAGATCGTACCAGCCGCCCATGTCGCGTCCGGGGGCGGGCAGGCCGGCGCGCTGGCGGTAGACCTTGAGCAGGCGGTCGTTGGAGAGAGCGAGGTAGTGGGCGCGGAGGGCATCGTACTGGGCTGCGAAGGGGCCACCGGTGAGTTGCACCGCGGAGTAGTCGAACTGGCGGAGGGGTTCGCGCGACGCAGTGGCGGTGGTCGCGACCAGGCGGGTCGCGGCGGCGAGGGCTGCGCCGGCTTGGGCAGTGGTCTTGACGAAGGATCGGCGATTCATCTTCATGACGAGGCCTGCAAGGTTAACGCACAGCTGCCGCGGCGGTGGCGGCGGTTCGAGTTGCGGCGCCGTTGAAGCTTAGCCTTGCGTCCAGGCGTTCGTCGAGCGGATAGATGAGGTCGACGTTGCGCGGCGTGATGAGCTGGTGCTTGACGAAGACGGTGAAGGGCACAGACTTCTTCTGCAGCATGCCGAGCGCGAGCGGGATGATTGCATCGCCATAGCGCTCGGGGAAGTAAGCGACGGTGCCGATGAGGCGGGTACCGGGGCGGCGCAGTTCGTTGCGGGTTTCGCGGATGGCGTTCTGGCCGACGACGGCACAGCGATCGCTGGCACCGATCTCCTCGAAGGCGTGCAGAGCAGCGAGGGCGCAGACGTCGTTGACGGTGCCGATCAGGGTGCGGCGGGCAGGGGCCCGGCGGAGATACTGGCGGATGACTTCGAGCACTTGTTCGAAGTCACCGCGGCCGTTGAGGTGCGCGACCGGGACGTTGACGATGGAGGGGAGTTCGGCGCGCAGGCCGTCGACCAGGCCGGTGATGCGGAGTTCAAGCAGCGAGCCGGCGATGGGAAGTTCAAGCAGGACGAGCTGGTCGACCTTGCCACCCCAGTTCTCGCGCGCCCAGCGGCCCATGGCTTTGCCGCCGATGAGGCCGGCACGGTAGTTGTTGGCGCCGAAGTAGGGGCAGCCGGGGTGAGGGATTTCGATGGCGATTACCGGCGTGTTGGCTTCGAGGAACTTGGAGGCGATGGCGGGGGCGACGCGCTCGTAGGTCTGATACTCGAGGACGAGGTCGACGCGCTCCTCGATGAGGATGTCGACGTTGCGGAGGGCTTCTCGCGCGGAGTAGCGATTGTTCACCGTGATGAGGTGGATGTGCTCGCGGGCGGCGGCGGTCTCGACGCTTTGCATGACGGCGCGGCAGAAGTCGGAGTCACCCTGCGCGGCGAAGCCGATGCGGAAGGGGCGCGCAGTGACGGGGCCGAAGCGGTTGCGATAAACGCCAGAGCTGGCGCGCTCCAGCAGGCCGCCGTGGATGAGGGTGCGCAGCAGGCGGAAGACGGTGGTCTTGGGCAGGTGGGTGCGCTCAATCACGTCGGTGAGGCTGAGCTCTTCCCCGAGGGAGCGGAAGACTTTCAGGACTTCGCAGGCTCGGAGGACGGTCTGGGACTCGTTGCGGTCGCCGCGGCGGTTGCTCGCCGGGGCGGCAAGTGCCGGAGTGGAGGGCGGAGAAGTCTTCCTGGCGGACGTGGTGGATTTCATGGGGCGGCTCCCAAAGTGTCAGGATTCTATATTCCGTTTTTCGGAATGAGCAAGTGCGAATGCGGAATTTGTGATGCTGTCGCATTGAAAAGGCAGGGCTGGAGTTAGTTATTTCAAGTATCTGCTACCACGTTCCGCTATATGGAATTCAATTTTGCGCTTCCCGGCACCCCGTGCGCTAGCATGGTGCAGCTTCGCGGGGGTGCAGTTGAATCCAAATCCGTTTCTTGGTGTGCTGCTCCACTGGACCGGCGGCCTCTCGGCGGCGAGTTGTTATCTGCCCTTCCGCGGAATCCGGCGGTGGTCGTGGGAGATCTACTGGCTGGCGCAAGGCGTCTTCAGCTGGATTGTCGTCCCGCCGATCTTTGCTGCGATGCTGGTGCCCGGGTTCGCCGCGATCCTGCACGGTGCAAGTGCGAACACACTCTTCTACACATGGTTCTGGGGAGCGATGTGGGGAATCGGAGGCCTGCTGTTCGGGCTGGGCGTGCGGTACCTGGGGATTGCGCTGGGGTACACGATTGCGCTGGGATTCAGCACGGCGTTTGGGACGCTGATGCCACCGCTGTTTGCGGGACAGCTTGCGGGGATTGCGAAAGATCGGGCGGGGCAGGTGGTGCTGCTCGGCGTCGCGGTGTGTCTCAGTGCGATTGTGGTGAGCGGATTCGCCGGAAGGATGAAGGAGCGCGAGCTTGCGGGGAAGACAGTGGAGGAGGCGGCCGCGCCGGGCGGCAAGGGCGAATACCGCTTTGAGCGCGGAATCCTGGTAGCGTCGTTCGCGGGAATTATGAGCGCGTGTTTCGCTTATGGGCTCGCGGCGGGGAAGCCGATGAGCGACGCGAGCCGTGCGCTGCTGCTGGGAACAGGGCGCAGCGACCTGTGGCAGAGTCTGCCGGCGCTGGTCGTGGTGCTGTGGGGCGGATTCACGACGAATGCGCTGTGGTGCGGCGGACTGCTGGTTCGGAATCGGTCTGCCGCGCAGTTTGCGGGACAGGCGGCAGATGGGGGCGCGCGGGTGGGAGCACGGCAGATGGTGCTGAACTATGCGTTCGCGGCATCCGCGGGGTTGCTGTGGTACCTGCAGTTCTTCTTCTACTCGATGGGGCAGACGAGAATGGGCAAGTACGACTTCAGCAGTTGGACGCTGCACATGGCGGGCACGATCCTGTTTGCGACCCTGTGGGGAGCGGTGCTGCACGAGTGGCGCGGCACGAGTCGCCGGACGAAGGCGATGGGGGCGGTAGGGTTTGGGTTATTGGTGCTGTCGACGCTGGTCGTGGGGTATGGGAATTATTTGAAGACGCGGTGAGGCACTTCGTGCGGTATTGGACTTCGTGTCCCTCCTCTCGTTGGTCGGCACGAAATTCATTGCGACCATCG
>Ga0102924_1000072_pt1 | contig 114561 bp, 105 predicted proteins | sample PaiPotPPM11metaG_FD_80116 | JGI IMG/M metagenome (GOLD analysis project Ga0102924, IMG submission 80116) | Iron sulfur acid spring bacterial and archeal communities from Banff, Canada, to study Microbial Dark Matter (Phase II) - Paint Pots PPM... ...
GGGCGGGGGCGGGGCATTCTGAGGAGGCTGCATTGATCCCGCTCGGCTTCGCCTTCGCTCGACAGCCGAGGCGGCTGTCGCTACGTGATTCGTTCAAAGAAAAAGGGCCGCGAGTTGAATCGCGGGCCCTTGTTCCATCGAGTGCGCAGATTGTTATTGTTCGCCGGCTGCAAAGTTACTGCCCCACATGGCGTTGCTACCCCACATGGCGTTGCTGCCCCACATGGCATTGCTGCCCCACATCGCATTGCTACCCCACATGGCATTGCTACCCCACATGGCATTGCTGCCCCACATGGCGTTGCTGGCAGAGGTTTGAGTGGTAGTGGATTGCGACGTGCCAGTGACGAACTGAGATGATCCCCACACAGTGGCGTACGCCCACGTGGAAGAAGTGTTCCAGACGGAGGATGGGTTGGCGTTCAAAGTCACGGTGTCGGTGGTTCCGTTAAACGTAGCCACCGGAGACATCGCCGTCCCCTTGGCCACATCGGTGTTGGCGAGGGCAGCCTCCACATCGATGTACCCGGCGCCGACCGTGAATACGTCGTATTGGTCGGTGTAGGTAATTCCAGTGGTTGGGTCTGTCGTGCTGCTGTAGGCCGGCAACGACTTCCATGCCGTCTTCATGAGGCGCGCCTTCACTTGATCGGGGTTGAGGGAAGGACTCTTCTGCAGCAGATCGGCGACGACTCCGCTCACCACGCCAGTCGCCATGCTGGTGCCACTCAACGTGAAGTACTTCGATGACGGAGAGCTGCTTCCTCCCTTCACATAGTAGTTGTAGGGAACCTGATTGCCGGGATACTCGGTGTAGAGGGTCGAGCCTGGAGCTTCCAGCGAAACCAGCAGATTGCCGGGAGCCAGAATGTCAGGCTTGGCAATCGCATCGAGCGCCGTCGGCCCCTTCGAGCTGTAGCTGGCCATCAAATCGTCGACGCGAGTCGGCGTTCCCATGGGCTTCATCGCGCCCACGGTGATCACATAAGGATCGTTGCCGGGAGCAGTCACGGTGCCGTAGCCATTCGTTGCCTGATAGCGCCCGTTGTTGCCGGCTGCAACCACGACCACGATCCCGCTCTTCCACGCTGCTTCGACGGCATGGCACAAAGGATCGAGCTTGTAGCTCTCGTAGATCGGGCGTCCCATCGAAAGATTGATCACGCGGATGTTGTACGTGCTCTTCAACGAGATTGCCGTCGTGATCGCTGAGATCACCGCGCTGTCAGTGCCGACACCGTTCTGATCGAGAACTCGCAAGTTAATCAGATTGGCATGTGGAGCGATACCTTCAAATGTCTTGGAATACGATGTGCCGGTCGAACTGGCGCCATTGCCCGCGATCAGGCCCGCAATATGCGTGCCGTGACCGTACTGATCGTTGGCGCTGCTATTGCCCGGAACGAAGCTCTGATTCCAGACCACGCGCGACGCTCCCCAAGCGCCACCGTTCAAGTCAGGATGGCTGGCGATCCCACTGTCGATAACAGCAATGCCAATGCCAGCGCCGGTGTAGCCAGATTGCCAGGCCGAAAACGCATTTACGGCGGGCGCAGCGTTGCTAAGAGTAGGCGTCAGCGGCCGATCCAGGCTGATGTATACGACATCCGACTGGTTCGAAAGACTCACGATGCCGTTGCCGTCAAGCACCGCAACCAAGCCGTTGACCAATGGCAACTCGGACAGGATCGTGCCGCCAAGTTGCAGAATGTCGTTGACCAGGCATCCCAGCAGACCTAATAGGCCGCTGCAATTCACCTGCGTTCCCGGCGCATACTGCACAATGACTTGCGCCTTCTGGGTCGAAGGATAGTTTTGCAGTTCTGGCGATATTTTCGAGTTGTCGGCGTGCGCGAAGGTAACCGCAAAAATCAAAATTAGAAGCAAGAACCTTTTCATTGTCCCCCCAATTGCCCAAAAGACCACAGCGCTCAAAGGCGCGTAACCGTCCTAAGTGACTTTGATATGTGCAGGTGGGGGTCCAAATAGGTACTGCGGTTACCCTTATTTCTCAATGAGTTACGGGAGCCTGTTGCGAAATTCACCGGGCACTTTGTCCCACGCCCGGGGCACGGGCCAAATCGTCTCGCGGGTGAGTTGGCGGGCGGCGTTCCAATATCGCTGCAAGTAACTGATTCGTCGAAAACCTTGGTAATCAAGGAGTTTCTTTTTGGGCGGACATGGTCCCGCGCTTAGTTGAGAATTTAAGCACCACCTATGTCATGGATACGATCCATTGGCGCACGTGTGTTCATTGCCGGGATGGCTCTGGCAGGAGCCCTGTGCTTTGCCTTGGCATTTTCGCACTGGCGGTCGGACGATCCGGTCAAATTTGTTTGCTATCTGTTGGCAGCGTTGCTGGCATCCTCGCTAAAAGTCACGCTGCCGGGACTTGATGCAACGCTCTCGGTCAACTTCCTGTTCACACTGCTGGGAATTTTGGAGCTCAGCATGCCAGAGACGCTGCTGATTGTCCTGGCTAGCACGGTGGGGCAGGCGTATTTGCGCCGAAGGCATCAGGTGAAGTTAGTGCAGTTCGTCTTCAACTGGGCGCAGCTGACGGTGTCCAGTTCAATCGCCTACGGCGCCTACGCGCTGGTGGTAACGCGCGTCCTGCACGGGCCGGGGCCGCTTGCTCTTCTGGTGGCCGCGATCATCCACTTCAGCTGCAATACGGCGGCCATGTCGACCATTATCGGGCTGACCGAAAATAAGCCCATCCCCAAGGTCTGGAACGACAGCTATCTCTGGTCGTTCCGCTACTACATGGTCGGCGCCGCGGTCGCGGGGTTGGTCCACTTCCTGAACGGACACATCGGATGGCAGTCGTCGCTGCTGATCCTGCCGCCGATTTACTTGATGTACCGGTCTTATCGCCTTTATCTCGGCAAGCTGGAAACGGAGAAGCGGCACGCCGAGCAGGTTTCGAGCTTGCACTTGCGAACCATCGAAACGCTCGCGCTGGCCATTGAAGCCAAGGATCAAACGACTGGCGAACACTTGCAGCGGGTGCGCGTCTACGCGATGGAACTGGCGAAAGAACTGGGCTTGAGCGAGGACGAAACCGAGGCGCTGCGGGCAGCATCCGTGCTGCACGACATCGGAAAACTGGCGGTACCCGAACACATTATTTCGAAGCCGGGAAAACTCACGCCGGAAGAATTCGAGAAGATGAAGATCCATCCCACCGTCGGAGCGGAAATTCTGGAGCAGGTTAACTTTCCCTATCCAGTGGCGCCCATCGTGCGCGCCCATCATGAAAAATGGGATGGCAGCGGGTATCCGAACGGACTGGTCGGGGAGGCCATTCCGATCGGCGCGCGCATTCTCTCCGCGGTGGATTGCCTGGATGCGTTGGCGTCGGATCGGCAATATCGCAAAGCGCTGCCGCTCGATGAGGCCATGGCGAAGGTGGTGGAAGACGCGGGCAAAAGTTTCGATCCGAAGGTGGTTGCTATTCTGCAGCGGCGCTACATTGAACTCGAGAAGCTGGCCAATGAGCAGCCTTTGCAGAGCCCGCCGAAGTTGTCCACCGACGTCAAGGTAGTGCGCGGCCTGGCGCCTGATGCGGGTTTCGAGAAATCCGCCGGCACAAATGCCGTCGCGTCGGGACCGGCTGCAAATTCCGCGGCCTTGATTGTGGCAGCGCGGCTGCAAGGGCAGGAAATCATCGCACTCAACCGCGGTTCAGGCTCCTTTCTGCGCAGCGAGGATATTCTTTCTCTGCTTGCAGTGCGCCTGAAACACCTGGTACCGCACGATGCGATTGCCGTCTACCGCCCAAGGAATGGCATGCTCACGGCAGAGTTTGTGAGTGGCGAAAATGCTCGCCTGTTCTCTTCTTTGAAAATTCCGCACGGAGGCGGGCTCTCAGGCTGGGTCGCGCAAAATCATAAAGCCATCCGCAACGGCAATCCGCTGGTGGAACCGGGGTACGTGGACAATCCCGCGAAGTACAGGACGCTGCGTTCGGCGCTGGCTGTGCCCATGGAAGGCGCTGCCGGGGTTACGGCGGTCCTCGCTCTCTATCGTGCAGAACCGGATGCGTTCACAGAGGACGAACTGCGAGTGGTGGAAGCGCTGGTTGCCGGGCTGGGAATTGCAGTCGAGAGCGCGGGGAAAATGAAGGCGTCAGCCGTCGGTGTAGGGACGAGATAAGAGCCGCCTTGTGATCTTGAAGTACCTTTTGTCATCTTGAGCGAAGCGAAAGACCTGTGCATTGCTGCTATCAAATGCATAGGTCCTTCACTTCGTTCAGGATGACAAGGCGTATTCAACGCTCTCGTACTGGAACCAGCCGAACGATACGATCTTTGCCCCGAGCAATTATGATTTGCTCGCCCATGCAAGCTTTTTCAATCAGCCGGGTGAGGTCAGTCTTGACTTCTCGTATGCTAACGATTTTCATTCTTCACCTCACTCCATCTCAAAGCTCACATACAGCAGGCCGCCATCGCGCTCGACTTGCAAAACCACTGCCTCTCCGGCCTTGACCGCTCCGACCGCCGCGCGAAGACCTTCCACAGAATCGATGGCAGTCGTGTTTAGTTGATGAATGATGTCGCCCGCCTGCAAGCCGGTGTCGGGCAAGATCAAGTCGGCAGCCCGTCCCACGACGACGACTCCCGACTGGACTCGCAGCGACGAGCCTAAACGGGAGCGCAGACTGTCGGTGAGATCGATCGCTAGAATGCCCAGGCGGGAGATCAGGCTGTTCTCTGGATTGACCGCATCGAGAAGTTCGTCCATGTGATCGCGCTGTTCGATGGCAGGGACGTAGAGTGTTTTTTTCTCGTTGCCGCGCAGAATTTCGAGCTTCACCACCTGGTCAAGACGATGCAGGTACAGGGCGGCGGAAAGCGACGGCAAAGTTTCGATGCGCCGGTCATCCGCCGTGAGAATAATGTCCTGAACCTGCAGGCCCGCGGCGGCTGCTGGGCCGTCCGGCTTCACGTCGTCCACCACAACGCCCCAACTGCGCGGCAGGTGCAATCCTTCCGCCAGGGTCGGAGTAATCTCCTGCGCTCCGGCGCCAATTTCTACGCGATGCACGTGCCCGTCTTTGCGCAGGCTGCGGTAGACAAAGTCGACCACTCGCGCCGGAATGGCGAAGCCCAGACCCTCGCTGCCTCCGCCTTGCGACAGAATGAAAGTGTTGATGCCCAGCACGTACCCGTACGTATCCACCAGCGGCCCTCCGCTGTTGCCGGGATTGATGGGGGCATCAGTCTGCAAATAAGTGAGCGCCTTTGTGGGATCGGGCTGGCGGGCAAGCGCGCTCACCACTCCCATGGTCACGGAATTCTGCAGACCCTCGGGGCTGCCGATGGCGAATACAAGTTGGCCAACGTGGGGTCGCTGCTGGCTGAGCAGCGGCAGTGTCGGCAGATCGGTCTCATCGATTTTGAGCAGGGCGAGATCGGTTTCCTTGTGCTGGCCTATGAGGCGCGCTTCCAGAATGCGGCGCTTCCCTATCGGCACCAGTCCGGCTGAGTCGCCCATCGGCAGCGGCAGCGCGACGCGAATGCGCTGGGCATTTTCGACCACGTGAGCATTGGTAATGATGTAGCCGTTAGCATCTACGATCACTCCCGAGCCGACCGCGTGCTGGCGGACGATGAAGGCAGTCTGGGAACGGTCTTGATCGCTCTCGCGCAGCGGCCCGTATCCTGTGACGAGGATCTGCACGACGGCAGGGGCCACCCTCGCAGCCAGCATTTCCAGGGCGCCATTCAGTTGCACCAAAACCGCGGGAGGCTCGTTCGGTTTCGCTTCCGTACTGCCTGGAGCGGCCTTCTTCGGCGCTGGCTCTGGACTCGGAGGCTTCTGGACCGATGGCGTTTGAGCGACTACGATCGCGGCTCCGCAAAGAGTAAGGACAAGAATGAGTGCCGCAGCCGCGGTCCTTCTGCTGAATTGAAACCGTTTCGCCATATAAGCCCTCCGCTGAATGTCCCGAGATAGTGAACAAAACACTATCACGGTCGATTGACCACGGCCCCGGGGCCAGATGTGGAACTCGTCGCACCGCTCCAGAAAAGCCTTCCAATAGCGGGGGAATCTAGTTGCTACCGTTGACTAACGGGTTATCAGGCTTTTACGCGGGTGCCTTTCGTGATATAACCGCCCGTGAGCATAAATAGCGGGCCTGCGCCCCGCCAGGAGCTTGGTGTGACGATGTTGGCCTCATTCGCAGACGAGAAAAACAGAGCAGGCCAGACTAGAGGAGGCACCGTGGGGGAAGAAGCACGGACCGGAAAACGGTTCCCGCTGGAATTGCCGATCAAGATACATAAAGGAGAAAGCGGCGGAGACTCCGAGGGAACGACGGGAAATCTCAGCGCGGCGGGAGTGTACATTCGCGCCGATTCCTCGATGGAGATTGGTTCCCCGGTGGAATTTGAAATCACGCTGCCGCCAGAGATGACCGGCGCTGCGGAGAACGTGACCATTCAGTGTAAAGGGAGAGTAGTGCGCGCCGACGAAACCGGAACCGGTGGTGAAGGCCGCGGCGTGGCCTGCGTGATCGACTCGTACGAATTCGTGAGGAAATAGATTTTCGGGGAGCGCTGACAACATGCTCAAACTGATTCTGGCCGACAACCAGGCGATCTTCCGGGCGGGCATTGCCAAAGTCCTTGCCGTCGAAGATGAGATGCGTATCGTGGCCCAAGCCCAGACGCCTGAACAGATGTTCATGGCCCTCGACAAATTCCGCGCTGCGGTATTGGTTGTGGCTGCGGGATTCCACAATGACTTTGCCGCCATCGTGCAAGCCGCGAACAAAGCCAAGACGCGCGTGATCGTGCTGGCCGACACCGGCGAAAGCGCGCAGCGACACATGACGAATGGCGCGCACGGCGTCGTCTATCGCAATGTTACCAGCGCGGCGCTGGTCGACTGCGTGCGCAAAGTGGCGCGCGGCGAAACTTGGGTGCAGGACGTGGCCGTGCCCAGCGAACTCACCGAAAACGACATGGTCGGATTGCGGGTGCGCGACCGGCTGACCGCCAAAGAACTCCGCATCGTGGCGCTGATCGTGCAAGGTTACAAGAACAAGGAGATCGCATCGCAGCTCGGCACCACGGAGCAGGTGATCAAAAATTATCTGCGCAACGTTTATGACAAGATCGGTGTTTCGGACCGGCTGGAACTTGCGCTCTTTACCATCCATCACCGCATTCTGAATGAGGCTGCGGCCGCAACCACCACAGGCACGGCGCCGCAACCGCCCGCGGGAGTTGCCCAGTAGGATTTTGCGAATGGGTTTCAAAGATAGGCCGCCTGCGGGCGGCCTTCTCATTCGAACTGATTATGTGGAGCGGGCACTCCTGCCCGCTTGCCGGCAGCGGCAAAAAGCAGCGGGCAAAAGTGCCCGCTCCACACAGAAGGCACTCTCAAGACTCATCCGCTGATCTTCTCGCCCACTGATTTTGCCTGGGTGAATAAGTACAGATAATCCGGGCCGCCTGATTTGGAATCGGTACCGGACATATTGAAGCCGCCGAAGGGGTGTGCGCCCACCATCGCTCCGGTGCACTTGCGGTTGATGTACAGGTTGCCGACGTGGAATTCCTGGATGGCGCGATTGATCTTGTCGCGCGACTTGGTGTAGACGGCGCCGGTGAGGCCGAATTCGGTGTCGTTGGCGATCTCAAGCGCGTGATCGAAGCCGCGCGCTTTGATCACGGCCAGCACCGGGCCGAAGATTTCTTCTTGCTCGAGTTTTGATTTCGGCGGAATGTCGGCAATCACCGTCGGCTTGATGAAGTAGCCTTCGCCGGGAGCGCGCTCGCCGCCGGTGATAAGGCGTCCGTCTTTTTTGCCTTGCTCGATGTAGCCGAGGATGGTTTTCATCGAGCCTTCGTTGATGACTGCGCCCATCGCGGCATTCTCGGTGACATCGCCGACCTGGATTTTTTCGACACGAGCTTTGAGTTGCTCTAGAAACTTGTCGTAGATTCGCTCGTCGACGATGGCGCGTGAGCAGGCAGAGCACTTTTGGCCCTGGAAGCCGAAGGCGGACTGCGCCACGCCTTCAACGGCGGAATCAATGTCGGCGTCGGCATCGACAATGATCGCGTCTTTGCCGCCCATCTCCAAAATCGCGCGCTTGATCCAAATCTGGCCGGGAGCCTGCGTCGCTGCAACTTTGTTGATGTGCAGCCCGACTTCGCGGGAACCGGTGAACGCGATGAAACGAGTCTTGGGATGCGCCACGACGGCATCGCCGAAGCTGGCTCCGGCGCCGGGACAGAAATTTACGACACCCTCGGGCATTCCGGCCTCTTCGAGCAATTCGACAAACTTCGCGGCGATAGTGGGCGAATCGCTCGACGGTTTCAGGATGACGGTATTGCCGCTGACGATGGAAGCGAGCGTCATTCCGGCCATGATGGCGCAGGGAAAATTCCACGGCGGAATGACGGCGCCAACGCCTAGAGGGATGTACAACAGCGTGTCGTGCTCGCCGGGTAGTTGGATGGGCGTCTGCGCCTTGGAAAAGCGCAGGGCTCCGCGCGCGTAGAATTCGCAGAAATCAATGGTCTCGGAAATGTCAGCGTCGGCCTCGGCCCAATTCTTGCTGACTTCGAAAACCAGCCACGCCATGAATTCCATCTTGCGCTGGCGCAGCAAGTCGCCAACCCGAAAGACGAGGCTGGTGCGCTCTTCCACGGTGGTGCGACTCCAGGATTCGAAGGCGGAGAGAGCGGCTTTCATGGCGGGCTCGACGTGATCCTTGCCGGCTTTCTGGTGGATGCCGACCACCTGCGAGGGCTGCGACGGGTTCAGCGATTTGATCTTGTCGGTGGTCTTGACACGCTTACCGCCGATGATGAGGTCGTATTCGCGGCCCAACTGACCGCGTACCTTGGCGATGGCGGCTCGCATGCGGCGCGCGTTGTCTTCGTTGCGAGAATCGAAGAAGGGCTCAGTGACAAATGGTCCCTGATGCAGGGTCGAGCGCGGCCGGACGGGGGCTTCTAGCGTTGCCATGGGAGGATTCCTTTCGAGGTCATCGAGGATTGCTTTAAATATTTTACACCTCGTGAGATTACTACGTCGGGGGCTGTCGAGTTCCAGAACGGGCCGGGTTTGTCTCTCTGACTGCGAAGTAAAAATCCCCACCCTAACGTCGCAAAATGCGCGACGTTAAGGATGGGGCACCCCGGTCGGTGGTAGACTCGAACGTTTTCGTGAGAGGCACGAACATGGACATTCAACGCGTGGGAGTGATCGGTGCGGGGACAATGGGCAACGGCATTGCGCATGTGTTCGCGCGCGGGGGATACGACGTGGTGCTGTGCGATATAGAACAACGATTCTTGGATCGCGCGCTGGAAACGATCGGCAAGAACCTGGAGCGCGAGGTCGCGAAGAATAAGATTACCGCTGAGGCCAAGGCTGGCGCCCTGAAGCGCATTCGGGCGATAACGGACCGCGGCGAACTTTCTGAGTGCGACTTTGTGATCGAGGCGGCGACCGAGAAATTCGAAATCAAAACAGAAATTTTTCGCGATCTCGACCGCCTGATCCGGCCGGAAATTATTCTGGCTTCGAATACTTCTTCCATCTCGATTACCAAGCTCGCGGCGCAGACCCGGCGGCCGGAAAAAGTGATTGGCATGCACTTTTTCAATCCGGTGCCGGTGATGAAGTTGGTGGAAGTGATTCGTGGGCTGGCGACCTCGCAGGAAACTTTCGCCAGCGTGCGCGACTTGGCAGTGAAGCTCGAGAAAACGCCGGTGGAGGTGAACGACGCGCCGGGATTCGTTTCCAATCGCGTGCTGATGCCGCTGCTGAATGAGGCAATGTATGCGGTAATGGAGGGCGTGGCCACAGCGGAGGCGGTCGACGAAGTGTTCAAGCTGGGAATGGCGCACCCCATGGGGCCGCTGACGCTGGCCGACTTCATCGGGCTCGACGTTTGTCTGGACATCATGCGCGTGCTGCAGAGTGGGCTGGGCGATCCCAAGTACCGGCCATGTCCGCTGTTGATCAAGATGGTGGACGCTGGGTGGCTGGGGCGGAAGAGCGGGCGGGGATTCTACACATATTGAGGATTGATGATTTCAGATTTCAGATTTTTGATGACTGAATGAAAACCGATGAGAGCTCGGGCGATGGTTGGTTTTATCTGCTGGCTGCGGCTTGTGGGATTGGTACGGGTTGGGCCGACGTTGCGATTAACGATCTGCTCTTCACTGCGCTACTGGTGCTGATGGCTTGCATTCTGCTCGGGATGCTGCGGCCGCGGTGGCCGTGGCGTTGGGTGTTGGTGGTGGGAATTTTCATTCCTTTGACTGAACTGGCTGCTTATTTGATTTTGACCGTGAAGCCGACGCGGGCGCAGGTGTATGGATCCTTTCTGGCCTTTCTTCCCGGGATCGCAGGGTCGTATGGTGGATCGATTCTGCGGCGGGCGCTGGATCGGTTGCGGGAAGGAAAGTAAAAGCGATTTGCGTTCAGGTCTTGGGTCTTAGGAATTAGGTGTTGAGATGTCGACCTACTACCTAAGACCTACGACCGAAGGCCTGCGTCCCAAAGATAGCAGATAATCAAAAAGTTACTCCCGATCCACAGCGCGTGCGCGTATGCTGCGAGCATGAGTGTGTATGTCTCGATGCTGGCGAGCGGGAGCCGGGGGAATTGCGCGATTGTAGCCAGCGCCTGCACCAGGATTCTGGTTGACGCCGGCATCTCCTGCCGCGAGACGTTCAAGCGGATGAAATCGCTGGGAGAGGATCCGCACATGCTCTCGGCAATTCTGATCACCCACGAGCATTCCGATCACATTTACGGACTGGCAACGCTGGCCAAGAAGCTGCGCATCCCAGTATTCATGACCGGAGCTACGCATCAGGCGTGGGCGCGCGCCATGCGCAATGAAAAAGGCGAGCGGCCACAGCTGGAAAAATTTGAGGCGTTCCAGTCCGGGCATCGCTTTCAAGTTGGCGATATCGAGGTGAGGCCATTCACCATTCCGCACGATGCGGCCGACCCGGTGGGATTCACATTTCGCGCAGAAGGCATCAAGGTTGGCGTCGCCACCGATCTGGGATATTTGCCGGTGAGCGTGCGCGATCATCTACGGGGCTGCGATGTGCTGGTGATGGAATCGAATCATGATCTGGAGATGTTGCGCGGCGGGCCGTATCCGTGGTCGGTGAAGCAGCGGGTGATGAGCCGTGTGGGGCACCTGTCGAACCTGGCTCTCGCCGATTTTCTCACAAACGACTATGATAATAGTGCAACGTTTGTGGTGCTGGCGCATCTCTCTGAGCAGAACAATCATCCGGAAATCGCGCGGAGAGAGGCGGAGAAAGCGCTCGCCACGCGGGGTGGACTGTTCCATAACCGGGTGGTTCTGGCGTCCCAGACTGAGGCTATCGAGCCGATTCGCCTGTAACGGGGCTGATTGATTCCCCCATGAGTCAGCAGTGCATTGATCCAATCGTTGGCAAGATTCTGGCGGGCTGGCGCTACGATATTTCTGGCCTGGCGCCGGAGATGCGCGGCGACTACGAAAACCATTTCGCCGCGTGTGAGTGGTGCCGCAGCCGGCAGCAAATCCATCGCATCATCGATGTAGGACTGATTGCGCTGGCTTCGATTTCCGCGGGCGTGTTTCTGCTGGCATTTGGCGTGATTTGGCATCTGGGGCCGCGGCATGCCTTTTGGCTGGAGATTGCGGCGCTCGCGGGATTCGGCCTTTCCGCGCTGATCTGGCTAGGCGTGGCGGTGGCTACCCCGGCGCCGGTAACCGTTCTGGATGCGGCCAAAGAAGGGGCACGGCGCGTGCATGACCGCTTGCCGGAGGAAATTCGGCAGCGGCTTCCCGAAGAACTTCGCATCAAAATTACCGGGACCTAAATGCAGGCGAGCTGGCGCATGATCGCGATGGGGCTGCTGGCAGCGATTTTTATCGCCTTGCCGGGGGCGCAGGCGCTGTCTGCGTTTTCTATCGCTCCTGCACGACATCCCGCGGGTTGCCATAGCCATTCGCCCGCAACTCCGTCGCCTACTCCCCTCAGCTATCAGTGTTGTGTGAACGGGCACGCTGCGGCAATCCCGAATGCTGCGTTTTCGAATCGTCCTCTGGAGGCGCAGGTTTGCGGCATGGCGGTTGCTCAGCAGCTTCGTTTAGACTCATCTTCCGATCGCCTTTCTGTGTTGTTTGTAGTTCCTTCCAATAGCCCGCCTGGCGCGCTTTCTCTCAGAATCTAGAAATTCTTGCGCGGGCGTTCCTCAGGGGCCAAAGCCCGTTTGTTCTGAGGTGGCTGGCGGCACGGCTGAAGCCGTGCCCTTCCCAAAGCCTTTCGTGGGGACCGGCTCCTAGCTTTTAGTTTTTAGCTTTTAGTTTTTAGCTTTTAGCTTTTAGCTTTTAGCTTCTGGCTTCTGGCTTTTGCGCTCTGGCGTTTCCTACTGATGGATGAGAACAGTTCGACGAGGGTTTTCGTGGAGAAAATATTTTCTGCCGTTTTATTCCTAGTTGCGTTGGCGCCCGCTGTGGCGCAAGAGGCGTCCGTGGGGCAGATGGATATGAGTATGCCCATGGGCCAAGCCGCATCGCAGCTGCCTTCGCCGCATGAAGGGTCGGGGACGGGCTGGCAGCCGGCTTCGGTGCGGGGATATGAATGGATGTGGATGCGCGGGGGATGGGCGTTGATGGCGCACGGCGTAATTTTCGTGGACTACAACCAGCAGGGCGGCCCGCGCGGCGAGGGCAAAGCCGAGTCGGTCAACTGGGGCATGACCATGGAGCAACACAAGCTGGGCAAGGGCACGATTCTTTTCCGGCAAATGTATTCTGCGGAATCGCTGACCTCGCCGCATCCGGGATTTCCTGAACTTTTTCAGACGGGCGAGACCTACCACGGTCAGGCGCTAGTAGATCATCAGCACCCGCATAATGTGTTTGCCGAACTGTCCATGCTCTACCTGCGGCCTTTAACGGAGAAGGTTTCGTGGGAATTTTATGGCGGGCCGTCGGCCGAGCCTGCACTAGGTCCGGTGACCTATCTGCACCGCGCGTCGGCGGCAGAGTTGCCGATGGCGCCGCTGGGTCATCATGTGCAGGATTCGACGCACACCAGTTTCGGAGTGGTTACGACAGGATTCGTGATCGACCGCGTGAAGCTTGAGGCTTCCGCCTTCAACGGGCGCGAGCCGAATGAGCAACGCTGGAGCATCCAATTCGCGGCGCTTGATTCCTGGTCGGGGCGTGCGATCTTTGCACCCGCGCACAACTGGACTGCACAATACAGCATTGGGCGCTTGGAACATCCGGAGGCGCTGGAGCCGGGCAGCCAATGGCGCCAGACTGCATCGGTGGAATACAACCGGCCGCTGGCATCTGGGAGCTGGGCGACCACGCTGCTTTGGGGGCGGGTGCACAAAATCGCGATCAACACGACTTTGAACAGTTACTTGCTGGAATCGACGCTGAATTTTCGGGAACGAAACTATGCCTTCTCGCGGCTGGAGTTGATCGACAAGGACGAACTTTTTCCGAAGGCGGCAGTACATCCTGCCTACCGGGTCGGGGCCTATACGTTCGGCGGTGTGCGCGACTTAATTCACGACCTGGCTTGGCAACTGGGGCTGGGCGCGGATGTGACCTTCTACTCCAAGCCCGCAGCGCTCGATTTGGCCTACGGGGAGCATCCCATTTCTTTCCAAATATTTCTGCGGATGCGCCCCGGAAGGCCAAACCAAGGTCATCACTAAGACACAGAAAAAAGTTTTCCTGCGAAGCGTTCCGCCGTAGAATCGCTGCAATCCTCCCGCACGTTCGGAGAGAATTATCCTTTCCATGATCCGAGCTCTCAAGACACTGCGGGTGGTGCAGTGGGCGATGCTAGGCAGCATCGTGCTTTACGCCATCGTTGGACAAGTTGTGGGCCCGGCTGCGCGCGGCGTCGACTCCACACTCAGCTATTTGTTCGCTACTTTGAGCGTAGCAATCGTGGGCGCGATCTTCGTGGTGCGGCGCACGCTGGTGTTGCGCGCAGGGGAGAGTCTGGCGAGCCAGCCTGAGGATAGCCTTAGCCTCAATCACTGGAGAACGGGCTACATTGCGACCTACGTGCTGTGCGAGTCCCTGGCTTTGTTTGGCCTGATTCTGCGCTTCCGCGGCAGCCCGGTGGAAGCGAGCGTCTACTACTACCTGGGCGGCTTTATTCTGCTGTTGTTCTTCTGGCCGCGACAACCTGCGGCCGCCTGATGTTCCTCGCGGCGGTATGATGGTTCTGAGGTGATCGCATGTCGATCAATGAGCCGGGAGAGATGGCAGGAATGCGCGCCGCGGGCGAGGTGGTGCGCTGCATGTTGGACGCGATGAAGGCGCAGGTGCGCCCGGGAATTACCACCGCGGAGCTCGACGAAGTCGGCGCGAATGTGATGCGGGAGCAGGGAGCACAGTCCGCGCCAGCTCTGGTCTATGGTTTTCCGGGTGTAAGCTGCATCAGTCTCAACGACGAAGCGGTGCACGGCATTCCCGGCAATCGGGCGCTGCAGCAAGGCGACCTGGTAAAGCTCGATGTCACTATCGAAAAAAATGGATTCATGGCAGATGCCGCGTTAACCGTTCCAGTGGGTGAAGTATCGGAGGAGCGGAAGAACCTGGTGGCGTGCGCGGAGCGTGCATTCGCAAAGGCCATGCTGGTGGCGCGGGCCGGCTTTCGGGTTTGGGAGATTGGGCGCGCCGTGGAGCGCGAAGTCCGGCGCAGTGGATTTTCGGTGATTCGCTCGCTGGCTGGACATGGGATTGGCCGCACTATCCACGAAGAGCCTCGCGTGCCCAACTTTCCGGATGCGCAGTCGAATCAGGTGCTCACCGAAGGCCTGGTGATCACGGTGGAGCCGATTATCGCGGCGGGTTCGGGCCGGGTGTTCATCGCGCCGGACAAGTGGACGATGGTCACGGCGGATCACAGGCCTTCGGCTCACTACGAGCATACGCTGGTGATCACCAAGGGTGCGCCGATACTGCTGACCGCGTGATCTTAACCTCTCCCGTTTCGTGGTGAAAAGACCTTGCAAGCAACGTCTCTACGTATTGATGTGGCAGCTGGCCAAGCCCCGCTTTTCCAGATACTGCTGGTGGTAGTCCTCTGCCGGATAAAACGTTGCGGCGGGAACGATCTGGGTTGCGATCGGCTTGGAGTAGCGGTGCGCCTTCTCGAGAGCTTCTTTCGAGGCCTGAGCTTGCGTCTGCTGCTCCGGGGAATGAAAGAAAATCGCAGAGCGGTACTGCGTGCCCCAGTCCGGGCCCTGGCGGTTCACCTGCGTGGGATCGTGGTTCTCCCAGAAAACTTTCAGCAGATCGGCGTAGCGGACTTTGGCCGGATCGAAATCCACTTCCACGGCTTCGGCGTGGCCGGTGCGATCGGTGCAAACTTCCTTGTAGGTGGGGTTCTCAGTCTTGCCGCCGATATAGCCAACACGGGTTGAGAGAACTCCCGGAATTTGCCGGAAGGTGGCTTCGACTCCCCAGAAGCATCCTGCTGCGAATGTAGCCTTTTCCATTGCCTTTGCTCCCTGCGCTGAACGATTGTTCGGTCTGTATTCTCCTCTATTGGATGGCCGAACGCCAGAAAGGTCACAGGCTTGTAAAATCCCGGTCTGGGTACTCTCGTGAATTGACGCTCTTTCCGAATCACGATAGAGTCCGAAAAGGATCCTGTAGGGGTTCCGATTCGTGTTTTTGTTGACCAGCCACTTCCAAGCCGGGGAAAGAACTGCGCTGAAATTCGCGCTCCTGGTTCTATTGGTTTTGGCTGCGGCTCAGGCTGCATTGGCTGTTCCTGCATTCACGCCTCAGACACGCCTTGGATACCGCAGTGGCGATCAGTGGGAACCCGCCATCGCAGCCGACGGCCATGGACACGTCTACGTGCTCTATCCGCAGTATGGTACTGTGCCCGATTGCCCGAACTGCACGGCTCCAACTGTTGCGCTGATCGTCAGCAACGATAATGGACTGTCCTGGCAGTCTTCGCGTGCCCTTCTTCCTGTTGCAACCGGGCAGTTCGATCCGCAAATCGTGGTCGATCCTCTGGACCGGCAAACCGTGTATGCATCTTGGATGCAGAACAACAAGCGCGACATTATCGTGGCGCGGTCACTCGACTTCGGGCGCACGTGGTCGTTTTCGTGGGCGGAGCGCGGGCAGACCGATGCCGACAGGCCCGTGCTGGCAGTCCGCGGCGCGGATGTTTATGTGGGCTTCAACCACGAGGAAGAATTCTTTGTAGCCGCCTCGCATGATGCCGGACAGACTTTTGCGGCGGTGCAGGTGAACTCCAATGCCGCGCCTGGATCGTCGCTGGCAGGCGGGGCGACGGTCGATCCGGCAGGCAATGTTTATTTTGGCTGGACTGCGTATGCACGCCATGAACTGCCGACGCGTCCGGTCAGCATTTTTGTGAGCCGCTCAGCCGATGGCGGGCGGACGTGGAACACCTCGCTGCTGGATGTGTCGAGCGCGCCTCCCGACTGTGACGCGCAAAGTTGCGAGACCGGTTATTTGGGCCCGCAGATCGCGCTGGCATCCGACGCCGCAGGAGCGCTCTACGCGCTATGGAACGCGGGCGCCGTCAATGGCGGACCGGAGCGCATTTACTTTTCGTCATCGATAACCGGGGGAGCAAGCTGGGCGGAACGGGCCAATGTTTCGAACGCCGAGCCGGGCGTGGAACATTCGTTTCCTGCGTTGGCGGCGGGCGCGGCGGGCGACGTTCGCGTTGCATGGATGGATGCGCGAACGCCTGATACCAGCCAAGTCCACCGCCAGTTGTGGAATACCTACTACCGCAGTTCAACCAACGGCGGGGCCACGTGGAGTGCCGAGACGCAGCTTTCGGGGTCGGTGCGCGGCTACGACTACATTCAGCCGGGAGGGTTCCGCTTTCCTTTTGGAGACTACTTCGGGCTCGCGATTGATAGCGATGGCGCTACGCAGGCGGTGTGGGGCGAGGGACAGAATTACAAGGCTCCGGGATCGATCTGGTACGCTCAGGGACGATAGGGCACCTTGTAGTGCCGGCGTCTCGCCGGCTGTCTCGGGGGCATCTTGCCCGCGAAGAGTGCGGGCGGGGCGCCCGCACGACAGCCGCCGGGACGGCGGCGCTACCGTTAACAACCAATTTATTCCATCAGCATTGCGCCGGTGAGATCGGCGAGCTTTGCCACGTGATGCTCGTGGCACCATTCTTCCAGTTCATCCACAACCTTCTCTGTGGCACATGGGTCCCAATAACTTGCAGTACCGATCTGCACGGCGGAAGCTCCGGCCAGCATGAATTCAATGACATCGGCGGCAGTTGAAATTCCGCCCATGCCGATCACGGGAATTCTCACCGCGTGCGCCGCGTCATAGACCATGCGCACGGCGATTGGTTTAATCGCCGGACCGGAAAGCCCGGCGGTAACGTTGGCGATGCGCGGCTTGCGGGTTTCGGGATCAATCGCCATGGCCACGAAGGTGTTGATGACCGAGAGCGCGTCGGCGCCAGCTTCCTGCGCCACGTAAGCCATCTGCGCGATGCTGGTCACGTTGGGAGAGAGTTTGACGATGAGTGGCCGCGCGGCGATGCGTTTAGCCGTGGTGACAATTTCATCCAGCGAGCGCGGGTCGGTGCCGAACTGGATACCTCCCTGCTCGGTGTTGGGGCAGGAAACATTCAGTTCGTAGGCGGCGATGCCCTCTCCCTGGTTGAGGATCTCGATGGTTCGTTCGTAGTCTTCGCGGGTGTAGCCGAAAACATTGGCCAGCACGACGGCGTTTTTGATATTGCGCAGGTGCGGCAACTTCTCGTCGAGAAAAGCCTGGGCACCGATGTTCTGCAGGCCGATGGCGTTGAGCATCCCAGCCGCGGTCTCCCACAGGCGCGGCGGAGGATTACCAATCATCGGTTCCTTCGACAATCCTTTCACTACAAGAGCACCCAGCTTGCCGAGGTGGACCACGTCCTCAAATTCAACGCCGTAGCCGAAGGTGCCGCTAGCGGCGATCACCGGATTCTTGAGTGGAATGCCGGCTACGCTGACGCTGAGATCGGGGGATCCGGAATTGGCGGAAGGGCTCATGGCTGGCCTTCTCCGGCGGAGTGCGTGGGCGCGAGCGCTTCCGTCAGTACTCGACCGATGGCGTGGGTCGGAGCGTTGATACCAAGCAGAGAGGCGAACGTGGCCGCCAGGTCAACGGGTTCGGTCGGCATCCGATAAGTGCCAGGCTGGAATGGCAAACCGTAAAAGGCGAGAGGCACGTGCGTATCGTAGTTGTAGGGCGAGGCGTGGTCGGTGCCTTTGGCCGGACCCACGGTGTAAATGTCGGAGACGCCCATTACGTACCAACTTCCTTCCGATGAATAGCTGTTCAAGTACTTTCGCCCCAGCGGAGTGTTGGCAACTTCGCCGTCGGCGAGTTGGGACTTAGTGTAGTAGCCGCGCAGCCCGGCTTGCTTCATGGCTTCGCCGACGGCAGCCTCGGCGTCGTGCTCGCGCACGTGAGCGGCGGTGAAAGCATCTTGATCGAGCCACGCCATGGGATAGTCCAGCTTGACATAAGCGGCAGCGTGGCCGGAAGAAAATTTTGTGGCGATCGCGCTGTTGAGTTGTGCTTCGAGTTTCTTGCTGTCAAGATTGGCGGCGGGAATTCGCAGCTTCTTCACCGCGTCGGGTAGAGAAGAAACCCCGTGGTCCGCCGAAAGGGCGATCCACACATTGGCCAATCCGATTTGATGTCCCAGGAATGCGAAGAAGTCGGCCAGTTCGCGGTCGAGATCGAGAGCCATCTGCTGCATCTCGGGAGAATCCGGCCCGACCTGGTGACCGAGAATGTCGTTGGGCGAGAGGCTGACGGAAAGCAAGTCCGTCGCGGGACCCCGACCCACGTTTTCGTACTGCACCAACTCCTGGGCGAACTCAAGTTCATACTCGTTCGCGAATGATGTCGGGCCGACGACTTCATAAAAGCCGGCGTCGGAGCCGTCTTTGCTTTTGCGGTGCGCAGTCGAGCGGAGAATAGCTCCCTGCGCATCCTTCCACTCGCGATCCCAATATTTCGCGGGACGGATGGAGTTGAACTCCTGCACCCAGTGGGGAAGATCACCGCGGTAGTAGGTGGATGTGACCCACGCGCCGCTTGTGGGATCGATCCAGTAGGCCGCGTCTGCGGCGAAGCCGCCAGGAAGGACGGAGGCGCGATCCTTCAACGAAACCGCGAATACGCGAGCCTTGCCTTGCGTCGCCAGTTTAAGTTCATCGCCCAGCGTGTCGGCGAGGAGATTGTGTGGTGAGGCGCCAGCTTTTTCTCCGGCGACGCCAACCAGTTTCGTGTTGTCGTCCTCGACGGAAGTCACCATCTGCTTCTTGCTGGGCTCCCACCATTCGTTGCCGACAATGCCGTGGCCGTTGCTGTAGGCGCCGGTGAATAAAGTGGCGTGTCCGGGAGCGGTGCGTGTGTTGGCGTAATTGTAATTACAGTTGGAGAAATATGCGCCGTGATCGAGAAGCAGGCGGAAGCCGGCGTCCCCGAACTGATTGCGGTAGCGTTCGAGATAGTCGCCGCGGAACTGGTCGATCACGATGACTACAATCAGCTTGGGATGGGCGTCGTAGGCGGAGGCGAAACTGCGAATCGGCAAGCTGGCAATAATCGTCAGCAAGAAGAAGAGGCGAACAGCCACAGATCTGGGGGACGACCTCATCGCGAAGGTAGTTTACACAGTCGGAAAGAATACGCCAAAAGTAGTTCGGCTCTGCACTTCTCTAGGAGTCTGGCGGACAGCCGAGGCGGCTGTCGCTACGCGAGCGGCGTGCATTTCGCGGGGCTTTTCCGATACATTAGTTAGTCCCATGCTTGATCTGAATTTTGTTCGCGAAAACCTGTCTTTAGTGGAAGAAAAGCTGCGCCAGCGCGGCATGGATCCGTCTGCCGTGCTCAGGGATTTTCGCGAGGTCGACACGCAGCGGCGGCAAGCCATTACCGAGGCGGAGACCAGTAAGGCTCAGCGCAACAAAGCCTCGGAAGAAATCGCAAAATTGAAGAAGAGCGGGCAGGACGCCAGCGCTGCCATGGTTCAGACCAAGGATCTGCGCGAGAAAATTCAGGCCCTGGAAAAGACTGCGGCGGATCTTGATACGCGGCTGCGCGACATTCTCGCGGGCATTCCCAACCTGCCGCATGCCAGCGTGCCGGTCGGCAACAGCGCCGAGCAGAATGTGGAAGTGCGGCGCTGGGGGTCGCCGCCGAAATTTGATTTCGCGCCCAAAGCACACTGGGACTTGGGCGCCGAGCTCGGCATCCTCGATCTGGAACGGGCGGTGAAGCTGACGGGTGCGCGGTTCGCCGTCTACTGGGATCTCGGCGCAAAGCTGGAGCGGGCACTGGCAAACTTCATGCTCGACCTGCACACGCGCCAGCACGGATACACCGAGGTGCTGCCACCTTACCTGGTGAATTCCGATTCGATGTATGGCACCGGGCAACTGCCGAGGTTTGCGGCGGATTCTTTCCGCGTGCCGCACGGCGACAAGGATTTGTGGCTGATTCCCACGGCGGAAGTTCCGGTTACGAACCTTTATCGCGACGAAGTGCTGAAGCAGGCGCGGCTGCCGATCTCATTAACCGCTTACACAGCGTGCTTCCGTAGCGAGGCGGGATCGTACGGGAAGGATGTGCGCGGGATTATCCGGCAGCACCAGTTTCAGAAAGTGGAACTGGTGAAGTTCGCGCGGCCGGAACAGTCTTACGAGGAGCACGAGAAACTCACGCGCGATGCTGAAGAAGTCTTGCAGAAACTCGGCCTGCACTACCGCGTGGTCACGCTGTGCACGGGTGATATGGGAGCGTCGGCGGCGAAGACGTACGACATCGAGGTCTGGCTGCCGGGCCAGCAACTGTTCCGCGAGATTTCGTCATGCTCGAACTTCGAAGCGTATCAGGCGCGGCGGGCCAACATTCGCTACCGTCCCGAGGGCAAGAACAAGACCGAATTTGTGCACACGCTGAACGGCAGCGGGCTCGCTGTCGGTCGCACCTGGGTGGCGATTGTGGAGAATTACCAGCAGGCTGACGGCAGCGTGGTGATTCCCGAGGCGCTGCGTCCCTATATCGGGTCCGAAAGAATTACGCCCAAGAAGTTTTAGGGAAGCAGGTCTTAGGTCTTGGGTCTTAGGTCTTGGGTCTTAGGTCTTGGGTCTTAGGTCTTGGGGGTTAGGTGCTGCCTATTTGGTGTTGAGTCCTTGGCTCTGAGCGTATCTGTTTTGATAGCCCAACACCTACGACCCAACACCCAACACTCAAGACCTGATTCGCATTGCCAAGAGAAGGAGTGGTCACTAGACTTGCAAAGAGCAGAACTCACAAGCACCGCGGTCCCCGCGCCCCTGCCCATGAAGGCCATCTGGCGAACAATTCGCGGATACATTCTGTGGCAATACGAGCGGGGCACACTCCATTACGACATTATGGTCACACTGATTCTGATTTTCGTTTTGTTCTCGCCGCGTGTGATTAACTTCAACGACAAACCCATTGCGCGGAATCCGCATCCGACAGAAGTGGTCGTGACGGCCGACGCTCAAGGCCGTCTCATTTATCAGGTCGCGGCCAGCGCCGTTTCGCCTGGGGATGACGTTTCGACGCAGGATCAGTTGCTGCGAATCATCGAACCCATCTCGGGCGCGATTTCGATCGTGAGTTACGAACCCGTGAAAGATGGCAAGGGTAAAGTTCAGAGTTACAGAGTCTTAGCCCAGCGGGAGTAGCCGCGGCCAGGTAGCGATCCAAAAGAAAGTCTGAATGAAACGATTCCCGGTCATTCTCATTCTCGTCGCGCTCGCTCTCTCTATCCTCGGCTTCACTTCTATCTTCGGCTTCGCTGCGGCGCCACAGGCAAAGCCCGCCGACTCCGGCGCACTGGATGCTGTCCTGAAAAAAATGGACGACGCCGCGCCCAGCTTTCACACCTTGCAGGCCGATTTTGAGTGGGACTCCTACGAAAAAGTGATCGATGAGGTCGACGAGATTCAAACCGGCACCATCTATTACCGGCGCAACGGCAAAGAGATCGAGATGATGGCCGTAGTCAAGATGGCTGGAAGCGATCCGGCCAAATTAAAACCAGACACGAAATACGTGCTCTTCAGCAACGGCAAGATTTCGATGTACCAGCCCAAGCCCGATCAGGTAACGGTTTACGACCTTGGCAAGAATAAAGTCGATTTTGAAAGTTACGTCGTCCTGGGTTTTGGCGGCAGCGGCAAGGACCTGGTGAAGGCATTCGATGTGACCTATGCTGGCCCGAAGACGATTGATGGCGTGGCGACAGCGGAGCTGCAACTCATCCCCAAATCGGACAAAGTCCGCAATAATTACAACAAGATCATTCTTTGGATCGATCTCGACAAGGGGATTTCGGTGCAACAGCAGTTTTTTTCGCCGCAGGGAGACTACCGGCTGACGAAATATAAAAACATTGATTTGAACGGGAAGAAGATACCGGACGACGTTTTCAAGTTGAAGACTACAAGCAAGACGCAGACGCTTTCGCCCAAAGGTTAAGTTATTGAATTTAAAGAACAAGAAGGTGTGCTAAGAATCGCGTTGGGGACGATATACTGGCCCCACCCTTCAGTTGGGATCATTCATGGCCAAGGTTTTTACGATTACGGTGCCTCCGAAGTTGGGCAATAAGCGCCGGGAACGCTCCTCAGATCCTCGTTACGTGGATGGGCAGCGCCTGCTCGTCGACGCCATGAAGTATCTGGCGCAAGCCGACCCGTTGCAGAACCGTCCAGCGATCGAACTCATTTCCGAACATGTCCGCACGCGCTTTCGCATGAGCGATTCGCTGCTGGGGTGATGCTCCCAATAACCTCCCTGTTTGATCATGCACGCCGGTGAAAGATCGCCGAGGCCAGAACTATAACCACGGGATAGCATTCGAGCGTGTAGCGAGGTTCGGGATTCTCCATGCTGCCAAGAAATGCGGAGCGCAGCAGTAGAAATAAAACCAGAAGCCCAACCCCGAAGCATGCTCGGGCGCGCACCAGTCCGGCAAGGGCCATCACGACATAGACCAAATTGACCAATCCAAATACCAGACTGACCGTAAGCCATCGGCGGTCGTCGTTGAACTCCCACCAGCGCGGATCGGAAGGAAACAACTCGGTTCGCGGACGCAGCCACATGTCTGCTATCCGGACGACCGGAAGCCATAGGTAATACCGCAGCGGGGCACCGTGAACGCGTTCCGCCGCCAAAGCGGCGAAGCGGGAATCGAGTTCCGGAGTCATATCGTGGTCGCGGTTGTAATCGGCAAAGAGTTCGCCAGTCTGCTCCCGCTGCTGCTGGGAATCGAAGGCGCGCCGGGGCAACTTCGTCGGGTCAATTTCTGCTCCGGGGACGCTCCAGTAAATCTCCTGCACCGAAACGTAATCTGCAATCCAGGTTTTGGTCCAGCGATTGAAGCCGTTCATGACCACATCGTCAGAATCGGTCGCGTAGCGCGGTGCGAGCGGTTCGAAGCGATGCAGCGTGTGGAGATTTCGCAGCGTCCAGGGCACCAGCGGCGCGAAGGCTCCCACGGCGACCAGCACTCCAGCCCAGAAAAGGGTTTGAGTGGCGAAGCGCACGTCACTTTCCGTGGTGCGCAGGCTCTTTCCCAGCAGCCACAGTAGATATCCGCCGATCGCCGCCAGTAATATTCCACCATCGGGCCGTAGCAGAATCGCTCCTCCCACGGATAGGCCGCAGCCGAGCCAGACGCCGTAGCGCTGAGCTTGCGAGGCCGATTCACCGACGCCCAGCGCGCAGAAGGCCAGATCGAAAGCGAGAGCAGTGAAGAAAATTTCGAGTGTCTCGGTGAGAGCTGCCGCAGCATAGTTGGCGAGAAAAGGGCAAAGCGCCGCCAGAAGGAACGCCACCTGCGCCGCTCGCGCGGAAAACATCCGCCGAGCAAGGTCAGCAATCACGAAGCATGTCGCCAGGTCGAACAGCACCTGCACAAGCAGGACTGCGCTAAAGTTTCCGACTCCGAAGAGTGCGAAGATTACTGCCAGAAACGCCGGATATCCCGGCAGGCGAGAAAGAGTCGGACTGATCGTGCCCGAGTTGGTGATGCCGTAGACGCCGTGCCGCAGCCAGTTCTGGGCGATGTCGGCGTAAAAGCGGGAATCGTCTACGACCGCCGGAAAATAGGCGACCAGCAACAGGCGTAGGCCTAGCGCCGCCAGGCTCGCCGCCACAAAGAACTGCGCTTTCTTTTGCACCAGTTCCAGCACGACCCGCGCCAGTTGGCGCACGGCGAATCATAGCGCGTTTGCGGTCATCCCGGTGGTAGTAAAATGCATCTAATGACCAAGAGCAGCTGACTCACCCTGCCTCGTCTGGAATTGACCGTCTGCCGTCCGCGGCATACGATGAACAGTCCCCCATGGCTCAGCCAGTCTTTTATGATCCACGACGCGCCCGATGGAAACGCCTGCGGCGCCTGGTTGACGTTACGGCGGTCTTCGTTTCGGCGCTGATCATTTTTTTCGTCTACACGGCGCTGCGCGACGAGCCTTTGCCGGAGCTGCTTTTTTCGCCTCAGAAACGCGCCTTCAAAGCGCTGAAAGAGAGCGAAAAGGACAAAGCGCGCGATCGCCAGAAGAAGCTTCTTTCCCGCTCTCACCGCAAGACCAAAGTGGCTCCCTCTCTGGTCACCATGAATCAGGGCGAGGGAATTCGCGCCGCCTTCTATGTGCCTTGGGACGCGGCCAGCTTCTCCTCTCTGCGCTCTTACGCGCGACAGATCGACATTCTTTACCCGGACTGGCTGCACGTGCTCACCAAGGACGGACGACTCCAGGGCATCGACGACCAAACGAGCAAGTTCTTTGACGTGGTGCAGGGCAACACTGTACTGCCGGTCGACGACCGAGTGATGCCCTTATTAAGAACGGACGATCCGGCCATGGAAGTTTTCCCCATGGTGAACAATTTCGACGGCATCGATTGGGTGGGTGATGTTGTCGACTTCTTTAATAGTCCCGATGCTCGGGCAAACTTTCGCCGGCAAGCGGCACAGTTTCTTTCCTCTGGCCGCTACCGAGGACTGATGATTGACTTTGAAGCGTTTCCTGCTAAGGGTCAGCCCGGCTACGTCGCACTGTTGAACGAACTGTCCAGCGATTTGCACGCGCATGGGATGAAGCTTTATGTGGCGGTGCCGCCGCATAACGGCGAATACGATTATCCTGCGGTCGCAGCGGCAGCCGACGGGGTCGTAGTGATGAACTACGACGAGCACTTCCCCGGCGCCGCCTCCGGTCCAGTGGCCTCGCAGGATTGGTTCGTCCAGAATCTGACGTTTGCGAAGAGCGTTATTCCTCAGAACAAAATCATTTGCGCGATCGCCAACTATGGCTACGACTGGGTGCTGAAACCTAAAAAGGGCAATCTGCCTCCCGAATTGCACGATACCTCGGTGAGCGTGCAAGAGGCATGGCTGGAGGCGCGGGATTCCGACGAAGACATCAACTTCGACGACGATGCGATGAATCCCCACTTCAGTTACCTCGACGAGAAAAGTTTCCGGCACGACGTCTGGTTCGTCGATGGGGTAACGGCGCTCAATCACATGCGAGCCGCGCAAACACTGGGGATTCAGACATTCGCCCTGTGGCGCTTGGGGAGCGAAGACCGCTCGCTGTGGCGGGTATGGGACGCGCCCGGGGATGCGGGGGCGGCCGACAAGCTGAAAGATGTGCCGCCTGGAGCCGACGTGGACATGGAGGGCCAAGGCGAAATCCTGCGCATTGAAGACAAGCCAGCGCATGGAACCCGCGATCTGACCATCGACACCAACAGCCGCCTCATCACGGATGAAGTTTTCCAGAACCTGCCCGAGCCTTACCGGGTGGGGCGCTACGGTTATAGTCCGACGAAGATTGCGCTGACTTTTGACGACGGCCCCGACCCGGATTGGACTCCGAAGATTCTCGATGTACTCAAGCAGAAGCACGCGCCTGCGACTTTTTTCCTGATCGGCATTCAGACCGACAAGTTCTCAGGCATCGCGAAACGGATTGACCGCGAGGGTCACACTATTGGGAACCATACGTTCACGCATCCCGATGTCAGCAACATCTCCACCGCCTATATGAAGGTGGAGTTGAATCTGACCGAGCGCCTGTTCGCCAGCCTGATGGGAGTGCGGGCCACGCTGATGCGGCCGCCCTACGCAATTGATGAGGAGCCGGACACGGCCGACCAGGTGCGGCCGCTCGAAATTCCGCAGGAAATGGGCTACATCACCGTTGGCAACCGGATCGATCCCGACGACTGGAGCGGACATCCGTCGGCGGAGAAGATCGCGTCGTACGTGCTGTCGCATCTGCCGCCCTGCCGCCAGGAGAATCTGCGGTGCGGCAACATCGTGTTACTGCATGACGGCGGAGGAAACCGCAGCGAGACCGTTCGCGCTCTGCCGATGATCATCGACGGAGTGCGGGCGCGAGGCTATGAGATCGCCCCGGTCTACGAACTGCTGGGTAAAACCCGGGCGGACGTGATGGCGCCCTTGCCTCGAGGCGAGCTCTGGGCGGCTCGCCTGGACCGGCTGGGCTTCTGGATGTTCGACGCAATGATCATCGGCATCACCTGGATTTTCCTGCTCGGCGACTTGCTGATGACGGGGCGCCTCATCTTCATCGGCACGGCGGCGGTGTATGACCGCGTGCGGGAAAAGATTTTTGGTAAGCCGGCGGAGGTCGCCTCCTATAAGCCGAAGGTCGCGGTGTTAATCCCAGCCTACAACGAGGAAAAAGTGATAGAGCGGACCGTGCGGTCCGCGCTGAATTCGAATTATCCGAACCTGCGCGTGATTGTGATTGATGATGGCTCCAAGGACCGGACGCTCGAAGTGGCGCGGCGGGCTTTCGCGGCCGAAGCAGCCGCCGGAAAAGTGCTGATCCTCACCAAGCCGAACGCAGGCAAAGCTACGGCTCTCAATTACGGCATCGAGCATATTGGAGACGCCGAACTTTTCGTCGGCATCGACGCAGATACCATCATCGCTCCGGATGCAATCGCGCGGCTGGTACCGCATTTCATCAATCCTAAAGTTGGGGCCATCGCGGGCAACGCTAAGGTGGGCAACCGCGTGAACCTGTGGACGCGCTGGCAGGCGTTGGAATATATCACCAGCCAGAACTTCGAGCGCCGCGCACTCGACGTGCTTGGCGCTGTGAGCGTTGTGCCAGGCGCGATTGGGGCATGGCGCGTTTCCGCGGTGCGCGAGGCCGGAGGGTATCACGTCGACACAGTCGCCGAAGATGCCGACCTCACCATGGCGTTACTCCGCCGCGGGTATCGCGTCGAGTATGAGGATTTGGCCCTCGCTTACACCGAGGCTCCAACCAACGCAAACGGGCTGATGCGCCAGCGCTTCCGGTGGTCCTTCGGCATCCTGCAGGCGGTTTACAAACACCGCGGAGTTTTCGCTCGCAAAGGCGCGCTGGGATGGGTGGCGCTTCCCAACATCGTGATTTTTCAGATCCTGCTGCCGCTGGTTTCGCCGCTCATCGACATCATGTTCGCCGTGGGTACGCTGTGGTATTTCATCCAGAAACATTTCCATCCCGACTCGACGAATCCCGCCAGCTTCCACAAGTTAGTCTTGTTTTTCTTTGCGTTCCTGGTAATTGACTTCATCGCCTCGGCGATTGCCTTTGCGCTAGAGCGCCGCAGCCCGGATGACAAAGAAGACGCGTGGCTGCTGAGCCAGGTCTGGCTGCAGCGCTTCGCCTATCGACAACTGTTTTCCGTCGTGCTCTTCAAAACCCTGAAGCGCGCGCTGGAAGGCCGCAGATTCGCCTGGGACAAACTGGAGCGCACGGCCGCCGTGAACTACGTGCCGGCGGAGACTCGAGACCACGTGAACGTGCCATAGTGAACCGAAGCTGAAGCGTAGCGCCGGCGTCTCGCCGGCTGTCGCGGGGGCGTCTCGTCCCCGCACTCGCGCCTATGGAAATGCGGATAGTTATTGAGATGCTCCAGGCTGTGGCGCAAGGATGCTGCCACGACAGCCGCCGGGACGGCGGCGCTACTCACCGGAACAGCAATGGCGCGAACTCCGCCAGATTCCTGCGCCAGACCATCCACGTATGCATGCCGGGCGTCTCGATATCGGTGTGCTGAATGCCTTTCGATTTCAGCCATTCGCGCAGGTTTCGGTTCACCGTGATCAGACGATCCTCGGTGCCGCAGGCAATCCACAGCAGGTGGATTTGCTGGCTCGCTTTTGCATCGAGGCCCGGGAAATCTTTTTCGAAGTCATCGGGGATTCCACCCGAGCTGAACGCTCCGATCCAGGCAAACTTGTCGAGACTGTTCAGCCCGGTCAGCAGTGATTCTGAGCCGCCCATGGAAAGCCCGGCGATCGCGCGTGAATCGCGGTCGACGGCTACGCGATACTCGCTCTCAACTTTGGGCATGACCTCGGTAAGCAGTGCCTCGCGGAACCGCGAGAAATTCTTGTCACGGATGTCGTTACGATTCCAAACTCCCCATCCCACGGTGATCATCTCCATGGTGCCGTATCCGAGCGGCATCACAACGATCATTGGTTTTGCTTTTCCCTGCGCGATCAGGTTGTCGAGGATCACGTTGGCGCGCCCCACCGCAGTCCAGCCGCTGGCATCGTCGCTGTAGCCATGCAGCAGGAACAACACGGGGTAGGTCGTTTTCGCCGCGGGATCGTAGCCTGGCGGAGTGTAGACGTAATAGTCGCGCTCGTCGTTTGCCACGGCCGAGCGGTAAAAGTGGTGATGAATCTCGCCGTGCGGTACGTCATTCAATTCCCAAGGCAGCGACGGCGGTCCCTGCACATGCACCATGTTCTCGGTGTTGAGCAGGTTCGGTTTCAGCAGGTGGTTAAAAGGATCGATCGCGCGCTCGTTATCGACGATGATGGAATAGCCGTAATAGTCCGGAGAAAGCGGCGCCGTATTCACTGTCCAGACGCCCTTCTCGTCCTTCTGCATGGCCACCTCTTCGGTGCCTTCGCGTGCAAGCTTCACTTCCTTCGCGTTGGGAGCCATGAAGCGGAAGGTCACGCTGTTGTCCGAGTGCACTTCAGGGGTGTCCAGCCGTGGCCGCTGCGGAGGCGGAGCCTGCGCGGGTTTGGCTTGCTGAGCAGTCGAAAAAGCGCAAAGCATGCAAAATGAAACCAAAAGAAAGACGCAAACTTTCATGAGCCCGAGTCCTCCGAGGAACAAACGGCACAATTGTATAAGGAGGCCGGCGGCCTCAACAACGCAGGATTAAATCTGAGGTCTGGGGTCTGAGGTTTGAATTTCGATTTAGCCAACGGCTAAGAGCTAAGGGCCAATAGCCGCTTTACTTCCCCTTTGCGGCGACGTCGAGCCGAGACTCGGCACGATGCAAAGCGTCCAGGGCGCGGTCCACGTCGACGCTCGTATCCCCGCTGGTGAGTCGCTGCTCGGCGCGCTCTTTGGATTTGCGTGCACGCTCCACGTCAATCTCCGACGGACGCTCGGCGGTCTCCGCCAGAATCGTTACTTTGTCGGGCAATACTTCGGCGAATCCCCAAGCCACCGCCAAGCGCGACTCTTGAGAATGTTCGCGGTAACTAATCTCGCCTACCGCTAATTCGGTGATCAGTGGCGCGTGACCCGGCAGCACGCCCAGATACCCGTTCTTGCCGGGAATCTGGACTTCCTCGGCCGCCGTGTCTACGACTTTCTTTTCCGGCGTGACGATCTCGAGTTTGAAAGTATCGGCCATCAGTGTCCAGTGGTCAGTGGCCGGTTTTCGGAATCAGGTGGTTTAACTGACCACCGATCACTGGCAACTGGCCACTGTCGTTTACGCTGCTGCCTTCATCTTCTCTGCCGCTTCGAGCACTTCCTCAATCGGGCCCTTCATGTAAAAAGCCTGCTCGGGGATGTCGTCGTACTTGCCTTCCACGATCGCCTTGAAGCCCTTCACCGTGTCCGCAATCTTGACGTACCGTCCTGCCGCGCCAGTAAATTGCTCGGCCACATGGAATGGCTGCGAGAGGAAGCGCTGAATCTTGCGGGCGCGGGCGACGGTCAGCTTCTGATCCTCGGTTAATTCGTCGATGCCGAGAATGGCGATGATGTCCTGCAGATCTTTGTAGGTCTGCAACGTCTTCTTCACCGTCTGGGCTACGTCGTAGTGCTCCTGACCCACGATGCGCGGATCGAGAATACGCGACGTTGAAGCCAAGGGATCGACCGCAGGATAAATTCCGATTTCCGTCAAGGCGCGCGAAAGCACGGTCGTCGCGTCGAGGTGAGCGAACGTAGTGGCCGGAGCGGGATCGGTCAAGTCGTCGGCGGGAACATAAATCGCCTGCACCGAGGTGACCGAACCTTTCTTGGTCGACGTAATGCGCTCCTGCAGTTCGCCCATTTCGGTGGCCAGGTTCGGCTGGTAGCCTACGGCGCTGGGCATGCGGCCGAGCAGCGCGGAAACTTCCGAGCCGGCCTGCGTGAACCGGAAAATGTTATCGATGAACAGCAGCGTGTCCGCGCCCTCGGCGTCGCGGAAATATTCCGCCACCGTTAGTCCTGTCAGTGCTACGCGCAGGCGAGCCCCTGGAGGCTCCGTCATCTGTCCATAGATCAGCGCGGCCTTCGAGTGCGCCGGATCGCCCGGCTTGATCACGCCCGACTCCGTCATTTCCAGCCACAGGTCGTTGCCTTCGCGGGTGCGCTCTCCGACGCCGGCAAACACGGAATAGCCGCCATGCTGTTTGGCGACGTTGTTGATCAATTCCATGATGACGACGGTTTTGCCCACGCCCGCACCGCCGAACAAGCCGATCTTGCCGCCCTTCAAAAACGGCTGAATGAGATCGATGACCTTCACTCCGGTCTCGAACATTTCCGCCGTGGTCGCCTGCTCGTCGAAGGCCGGCGCCAGCCGATGAATGGGAAGCTTTTCCTTGTATTCAATTGGGCCCAACTGATCGACGGGCTCGCCGATCACATTCATCACGCGGCCCAGAGTTCCGCGCCCGACGGGCACAGAGATCGGTCCGCCCTGGTCAATGGCCTTCATCCCGCGCACCATGCCGTCGGTGGGCTCCATAGCAATGCAGCGTACACGGCCCTCGCCCAAGTGCTGCTGCACCTCGAGAATCACCTTGATAGGATTGGGCACGGTGAAACCATCGCTCACGACTTGCAGCGCCTCATAGATTGGTGGCAACTTCCCCTCGGCAAACTGCACGTCGACCGCGGGACCCGTAATTTGAATGACATGTCCTACGTTTTCAGGCATAAGACCTCAGCTGTTAGCTTTTAGCTCTTAGCTTTTAGCTCAATCTCGCGCCTAGTGAACGATTGCTCCGCCTTTCCGCAAAGACGTTTCCGAGCAATCTCGCACTAGTCTTTCCCGGGAAGCTAAGAGCTAAAGGCTAATAGCTAATAGCTTCTTCTCACATTGCCGCTGCGCCGCTGACAATCTCGATGATCTCTTTCGTGATCTTCGCCTGGCGCGCCCGGTTCATGGCCAGGGTCAGCGAATCGATCATGTCGGTCGCATTATTAGTGGCGGAGTCCATTGCCGTCATGCGGGCGGCGTGCTCCGCGGCCACCGACTCCATCAGCGCGCGGAAAATCTGGATGCTGATATATTTCGGCAACAGGTCGCGGAACAATTCTTCCGGCGGCTGCTCATAAATGTAATCAACTTGCGCTGCGCCAAATTCCGCGGCCGCTTCGTCCGCGGGACGTTCCGTACCGCGCAAGCCTACGCCCGCGCTCACCGCAGCTTCTTTGGCTCGTTTCTTTTCCTCTTCGGTCATCTCCTCGGCCAGCCGCACGGTTTGCTCGCCGATCTGTTCGATGGGAAGAATCTGCTCCACAACGAGCCTCTGCGCGATGACCGACTTGAATTCGTTGAACACGATATAAACGGCGTCGATCTCTTCGCGTTTGTAGCGGGCAATCACATTCTCGGATAGCGTTCGCGCCTGCGCGAACTCGACCTTGCCGAGAACGCCCACGTGCTCGCCGGTGATCTGGACGGTCCCAGCGCGCTCGGCGGCCTCCGGCTCAGCTTCCATCTCTTCGGAAAGATCCGCCAGACTTCGAGTCTGCACCTTCGCTGCGGGATAGCGCCGCCGCAGGAAATCCCGTCCCTTGCGGCCAATGGCCTCGATGTCCACATTCTTCCCACCCTTGGATTCGAGGAAGCGTGTGGCGGCTTTCGTGATGTTGGCGTTGAACGCGCCGGCCAACCCTTTGTCGCCAGTGACCACGATCAGCAAAATATTTTTCTCTTCGCGCTGCGCCAGCAGAGGATGCTTCGGCTCGCCCGTCTCCGGATCGTAAATCTCGGCGCGCGCCACCAGCGACTTCAGAACGTTGGTCAACATCTGCGCATAAGGACGCGCCGCCAGGGCTCGTTCCTGCGCCCGGCGCAGCTTCGCCGCCGAGACCAACTTCATGGCCTTGGTAATCTGCCGCGTGTTGATCACGCTGCGAATGCGGCGCCGGATGTCGAGAATGTTTGCCATGGAAAATCAGCTTTTAGCTCTTAGCCGTTAGCTCAAACCTACGTCGCTCCGCCTCAAGCTAAGAGCTAAAGGCTAAAAGCTTACTTACTTCGCCACTGCTTCCCTCTCCGATACAAACTGCTCCTTGGCTTCTTTGATCACGCTCTGCAACTGGCTCTTCAACGCGTCATCGAGAATCTTTTTCTCCATGATCGCGCGTAGCAGGCCGGGATTGGTCGATTCCACATATTTGTAGAGCTCGGCCTCGAACTCGCGTACTTGAGGTACCGGCATGTCGTCGAGGAATCCGTTGGTGCCAGCCATGATGATTAGAATCTGCTTGGAGAACGGCAGCGGTGAGAATTGATTCTGCTTCAGCAACTCGACCAGCCGTTGTCCGCGATTCAGCTGGGCTTGCGTAGCCTTATCGAGATCGCTGCCGAAGGCGGCAAACGCCGCCAGTTCACGGTACTGCGCCAGTTCGAGCTTCAACGTTCCCGCTACCTGTCGCATAGCTTTGATCTGCGCGCTGCCGCCCACGCGACTCACCGACAGGCCGACGTTCACCGCTGGGCGCACGCCCTGGTTGAATAAGTCCGTTTCCAGATAGATCTGGCCATCGGTAATCGAAATGACGTTCGTGGGAATGTAGGCTGAGACGTCGCCTGCCTGCGTCTCAATGATGGGCAGCGCGGTCAGCGACCCGCCACCCATCTTGTTGCTCAACTTCGCCGCACGCTCCAGCAGTCGCGAGTGGAGATAGAAAACGTCTCCGGGATAAGCCTCGCGTCCCGGTGGACGCCGCAGCAGCAGCGAGATCTCACGATACGACGCCGCGTGCTTGGAGAGATCATCGTAGATGAGCAGCGCATGCCGCTTGGTGTCGCGGAAGTATTCGCCCATCGCGCACGCCGCATAAGGCGAAATGTATTGCATGGGAGCCGGCTCTGATGCGGATGCCGCCACGACGATGGTGTACTCCATCGCCCCGTAATCTTCCAGAATCTTTACCACCTGCGCGATCGACGAACGCTTCTGCCCGATCGCGTTGTAGATGCAGATCAGATCGTTGCCTTTGCTGTTAATGATGGTGTCGAGCGCGACCGCAGTCTTGCCGGTCTGGCGGTCGCCGATGATGAGTTCGCGCTGGCCACGGCCGATCGGAATCATGCTGTCGATGGCCTTGAGCCCGGTGGCCATCGGCTCGCGCACCGGCTGGCGGTCAATCACGCCCGGCGCGATGCGTTCCAACGCAATGAACTTATCGGTGGCGATAGGTCCTTTATCGTCGATTGGCTCGCCTAGCGAGTTCACCACACGCCCGATCATGGCGTCGCCCACGGGCACGCTCATGATGCGCCCGGTGCGCTTCACCTCATCGCCTTCCTTGATTTCGGTATATTCGCCGAGCAGCACCACGCCCACCTGGTCTTCTTCCAGGTTCATGGCGATGCCCGCAACTCCGTGCGGAAAAGAAAGCAGCTCGCCGGCCATGACCTTATCGAGTCCATAAACGCGTGCGATGCCGTCGCCGAGCGTGATGACGGTGCCAGTCTCATCCACGGAGATCTGGGTTTCGTAGTTCTCGATCTGCTCGCGGATCAGTTTAGTAATTTCGTCTGCTTTGATTTGTGCCATAAAATCAGCTCTTAGCCTTTAGCTGTTAGCTCTTAGCTACAGCCCATTTCTGAATCTACGTATTCGGCGCTCTCAGCTTTCAGCTCGATTCTCTTCGGGCTCTCTGCGGCGGTTCTCAGCGAACTCTGCGGTCAAAAGCTTTCTCTGTCTCAACCGGAAAGTCGCCCCCCGAATTCAAGAGGCTAGGAGCTAATCGCTTCCCTGATCCTCTCCAGTTGGCCCTTCACCGAACCGTCGTAAATCGTGCTGCCTACACGGACCATTGCGCCTCCGAGCAGCGTTGAGTCCAGCGCGTAGCGCGCGCGAACCTTCTTGCCCGTGGTTTTTTCGATCTGCGATTCGAGAGCCCGCTTTTCCGGGTCACCTAATTCGCGAGCGCTGGAGATTTGCGCTTGCGCGAATCCCAGGCGGGCATCCAGTTCTTTTTCCAGTTGCTCGATGATCCTCGGCAGGAAATGCACCCGCCGGTGATCAATCAGCACGGCCACGAGGTTGCGCACCGGCTTATCGATGCCTTCGCGTTGCACAATCGCATCCAGCAGATTGCGCTTCTGGTTGGCGGGCACCGCTGGGTTCTCCCAAATCCGCCGCAGTGGCAAGCTTTCGTCCAGCAACCTCGCGATCTCGCGCAGTCCGGCCACGGCCCGACTGGCGTCGAGGTGCGCGCTGAGAACTACGTCCGCGAAAGCCCGGGCATAGGTGTTGGCGACCGAAGCCATAATTAGTTCCGGTCCTCTCCAGAATCGTTGGCGCCCAATTGCCCGGCAAAATTACGTACCAGAGCTTGATCGGTGGCGGCGTCGACGCGAATTTGTTTGCCTGCCAATCCAACTGCGAGGTCGGCGGCGTAGGCTTTCAGCTGGCGGCGGGCGGCTTTGACTGCCGCTGCAATTTCTTGCTCCGCTGAGGCCACGATCTTCCGCGCATCTTCCTCCGCGGCGGCCTGGATCCGGGCTTCCTCTGCCGCGCCTTCTTTTTCGGCGGCGTCGCGCATCATTCCGATTTCGACGTCGAGCTTCATCAGACGCGACTCGATGTCAGCCAGCCGGCGGCGCGCCTCTTCGCTGGCCATCTGCGCCTCTTGCATCGCCTTCTGGATGGCAGCGCTGCGGTCGCGAAAGATTCCCGGCAAGTACTTGTAGCCGGCCCAGACGATAACACCGGCAATAACAACAAAATTCAGGACGATGCTTAGCCAGTAGGATTGCTGAAGATTCAATCCGGTGAGCCGCGCAATCATTTGCACCGAGCCTGATTCCTTGAACTCGGCCATTTCATCTTTCCCCTCGCCAGCGGCTTCATTACTCTCGTGGGCAAGTTGCCGGCCGGGGCCGTAATTCTGGCGCTTGGAATCGTCGCGGGCTTGCTTTTTCTGACCAGGAGCAGGCGCTACCTCAGGGGCAGGCTGCTCGGGCGCAGGCGCCTGCGCATGCAGGAACATCACGCCAAAATTTAACAGGAGAATGGCGAAAAGACACGAGCGGACGAATTTTGTAATTGACGCCATCTCTTGAAGACTCATCAACGTGCCACCTGCGCCGGCTCCAATACCCGGCGCACGATCTCCTGCGCCAGAGCTGCCACCTCACCTTGCAAGCCCGCCTGGGCCGCGGCGCGATCGTTCTCAATGTCTTTCTTTGCCGCCAGCACTTGCGTCTGGGCCCTGGTGTGAGCCTCGTTCAGCGCACTGGTACGAGCCTGCAGCGCGGCCTGCCGCCGCGCTTCCTGCGCCCGAAACACAGCGGCTCGCGCCTCGCGCAGTTTTTGTTCGTACTCCGCGGTGCGCGCCTCGGCCGCGGCAATGTCGGCTCGCGACTTCTCGATTGCGCCCTCAGTCTTGCTGCGCCGCTCCGCTAGCACCCGTTGCAATGGCTTGTGCACAAGCAGGGTGTAGAGAGCGTAGAGCAACGTCAGCAGAATCACCGTCGGCACGGCTCCGAGCAGTAATTCCCCTAGTTGTTGAAGAGTCTCATCCATGTGATGCTGATATAGACCGGAAAATGAGGGCTATGAAAACTGTTAAGTCTAACGTCCGCCTTAGTTTATTGTCAACGCGAAGAAGACCGGTTTTGCCCGAAAACCTGGGTCTTTGCAGGCTCGATTCCCAAAAAAGTATGGCGGTTGCCGACTAATTTCCAGACCGATGGAAACAATAGGGTTAGGGAATAGTTGCAAGTTTCGCCACGGTAACGTCGCAAATTCCTGCACATAGCGCTTGACTTCGGCCAAAAGAGGAATAGCATTGAACTATCACCTCCGATCCAATTCAGGATCGAATGGGCCGATAGCCAAGGAATGTCACCGCTTCTTGGTTGCCGGCCCATTTAAATTGCCAGACTCCGGAAGCGACCCGAGACCTATGCTTTCTCGATCAATTTTGGATGCGTCTTCCGGATCCACGACTCGACATCCCGCCGCAGTCGAACGGCTAGGTTCAACATTTCGCCAGCTTCGCGATCCGAAACGGCACCGGCAGAGTCGTAACTACTGCTGTTTCGCTTCTTTCGGAAACCGTCGAGGGCGTCGATCACACTTCTCTCAGGAGCCATGGTGAATTCCAGCGATTGGATTACTCGATAGTGATGATTGTCTCTTGATGCGCGGTATCCAGCGGCCGCCAAAGCTGCGGTAGCTGCCTGCAGGCCTGCGTTATAGGCGATTGTGAGTCTCCAATCCGCAGGCAGCCCCGAAACCTGACATGCCGCCAAGTCTCGGTCGGCGATTCGCAACAGATCGGCGATCTCCTGTGAGCTAGTGGCATGCTGAACCAACCAGCTATTTTGGAGCCAGTTTTGCAAGGTCACGTTGCGTCCCAATCACGAACAGTTTTTTTCCACTCGCGACACTCTTGAGGAAATGATTCCCCTCTTTTAGTTTGGAACGGAACTCCGACACGGGGAAGACAGTCGGATTGATCTCGCGTCCAAGCGCTTTCTGCGCGGGTGCAAGCGCGGTTACAACTTCGCTGAATAAAGCATCGCCTAACACCATCAGGTCGACGTCGCTCTGATTCCTCTCCTCCTGGCGTGCGACTGAACCGTATATGAATGCCATCTGAATGCTGTCGGCGAGGCTCGCCAGCGCGCCGCGAATCGTGTCGTGGACGCCAACTGTTTTTGCAACCAGGCTCCTTATCTCTGAAAAGATCGGACTGCGCACGTTGGCCTGATACAAAACCTGATTTCCTCTCGTCGTGCGGACAATCAACCCCATTGCGGCCAAATGCTTGAGCTCCCGCTGCAGAGCACCGTGACCTCCGCCAAGGGCACGAGCCATTTGGCGTAAGTAGAACGATTGGTCGGTGTGGCCAAACAACAAGGCCAGCAGAGCGCTGCGGGTGCTGCCAAACAGCCCAATGCCCCATGTTCCCATTATGGGTACAATTGTACCCAAAAAGTGTACATACGTCAAAGTCCTTTAACTACCCATTCCCTGACTCTCCGCACTACGGATGCCGACGCTTCTACTTCCAGTTCCACCGCCCCATCCTTGTACGCCCGCGAATAAATCCGCGCCTTCTCCTCCAGCATGGCCAGCGTCTTGCCCTCCGCCTGAGGCACGCGCAGATGCACGCGGCTGACGGGATCTTCCTCGATCATCGCGTCAATCCGCTCCAGCAAGCGATCCAAGCCCATGCCTTCCATGGCGGAAACGTAAACTGTTTTCGAATTGTCGCGCATCGCGTCAGCCTGCAACGACTGGGCCACTTCGTCATCCAGCAGATCGATCTTGTTCATCACTCGCAGCCGCGGCTTCTTTTCTGCCTCCAGTTCTTTCAGAACAATTTCCACCTGTGCGTCCTGCTCGGCCGAAAGTCGGTTGCTGGCATCGGATACATGCAGAATCAGCGATGCACGCTGCACCTCTTCTAGCGTGGCGCGGAAGGCCGAGACCAGAGTGTGCGGCAGGCTGCGAATAAATCCCACCGTGTCAGACAGCAGCACTTTGCGCTTGGAGGGCAGCTCCACGCCGCGAATCGTCGGATCCAACGTGGCAAACATGCGCGGCGATTCCAGCACTTTGGCCTGCGTGAGCGCGTTGAACAGCGTCGACTTGCCTGCGTTGGTGTAGCCCACCAGGGCGACGGTCGCGACCGGCGCCGACTCGCGCCGCTGCCGCTGCTGGCGGCGAATGCGCCGCACGTTTTCCAGCTGCTGCTCGACATGGCGCACGCGCCGCGCAATCTTCCGGCGATCGGTTTCCAGCTTGGTTTCACCGGGACCGCGCGTGCCGATGCCGCCGCCTAGTTGCGACATCTCGACTCCATGCCCGGCCAGGCGCGGCATCATGTATTGCAGCTGAGCCAACTCGACTTGCAGCTGGCCTTCCCGGGTACGCGCATGCCGGGCAAAAATGTCGAGGATAAGCTGAGTGCGGTCGATCACTCGCCGCTGAATGATTTTTTCAATATTGCGCTGCTGCGAAGGACTGAGATCGTGATCGAACAGGAGAACGTCGGCGTTCACTGAAGCCGCCGCACCTGCGATTTCTTCAAGCTTGCCCGCGCCAATCAATGTCGCCGGATCGGGCCGGTCGCGCCGCTGCAAGATCTCGCCAACGACTTTTGCGCCGGCACTTTCAGCCAAAGTGCGAAGCTCCGCGATCGACTCGTCGGCGTCGAATTCGGGGATGCTTGGCTTGCCATTTGATTTTGGCGTCCCCGCGGGCTTCGCTTGCATCGCAGAGGCTTCGCGCGCCACGGCCGCCTGTGCCGTAACCGCACTCTTCGCGCCCCGGCTCCGGGTGCGGACATCGATGCCCACCAGAAACGCGCGTTCGCGCTCCGGTTCCTGAGGAACAACCTTCGTTCCCAGAGGCACACGTCCGCTGAGACGCGAGGTGCCGCGAGATTTCTTGAGATGAGAACTTCGCAATCCGAAAACGCCTTATCCTTCGGTGCCTGAAGCGCTCGGCGTGGGAATCGGCCCGGGCGCCGATCCCGCGCCCACCGCCTTGTCTGGATGCGCCACGTGAGCGACATGGGTCGCCGCCATCCGCCCCATCACCACGGTGGAGATGGCGTGCTTGAAGATGAGTTGCTCCTGACCGTTCGCCTCCAGCACCACGGAGTACTTGTCGAAAGAGCGGATGCGGCCCGTTAATTTCACTCCACTCAGCAGATAAATCGTAATGCTGAGTCTCTCCTTGCGGGCCGTGTTGAGGAAGGAATCCTGGATGTTCTGCGCCGGCTTATTGCTGTCCATAGCCGATCTCCTTGATAGGTAGACTGCGAACTGCCAACCAGCCGCTCACGACTTCGCACGCGAGCCGCTTCAAAGCAACAGCATGTTCCCGCAAGCCGCTGCCACAGGAACAAGGGGGGCAACTCTGCCGACCGCGCGCGGAAACTGCGCCATTCGGCAGATGTGAGTACCATACGGCGATCTGAGCCGCTTTTCAACCGGAATTGGCGGACCCCGTCTTACGAACATGTGGCCCCGGATGCATTCGTCTGGGACCGGCCCACGGGTTGACAGCCGTCGCCACAAAGTGCAGACTTTCCTCGACTGCACGAGCCACCGATGCACGTTCGGATTCGTGATTGTCTTTTCCCGTTAAAGCCTGTTTGTCTCTTCGCCGAATGCCCGCTTCTCGGAGCACTCGGAGTCTCAGCAACCTGCACTTCCACATTGCAGAGCAAAGTTGGCGGAGGAAACCTAATGCACCATTTCGTCGCCGTCGCCGCGTCATTCGTTATGCCTACCCACACTGGCACAGAAGCCACGCAACTGATCCTGCGCTGGTTCCACTTCATCGCGGGAATCACCTGGGTCGGCCTGTTGTATTTCTTTAACCTAATCAACGTTCCGTTCATGAAGCAGGTGGACGCCAGCATGAAGCCCAAAATTCTTCAAAACATGACCTTACCTGCGTTGAACTGGTTTCGCTGGAGCGCGCTGGTCACGGTGTTTATCGGATTCTGGTATTGGGGTCAGTTTTATGTTGCACCCGACGCTGAGCGTGTGGGCAAGAACGGCGGCAGTACGATCGGATTCTTCCTGCTGCTGTGGATTGTGGTCTGGGCGATCCTGTTCCTGGTGATCAAGAAAATGACGCCCAGCGGATACGTCCTCGGCACTCTGACAGCAATTCTTTGCATCGCCGCTGGATGGCTGTTTGTGAACTACACGCCGGTAGGTGGGGACGACAACCACGTGCTCTCGATTGGAGTGGGAGGCGGCTTCGGCATTGTGATGCTGTTCAATGTGTGGGGCATCATCTGGCCTAACAACAAGAAGATCATCCGGGGAACGCTGGCGGGCACTCCTCCCGCCGACGCGGCCACCATGGCGCGCCAGGCGTTTCTGGCTTCGCGTACAAATTTCTTTTTGTCGGTGCCCCTGCTGTTCTTCATGGCCACTAGCAGCCACTACACGATCCTGGGGAAGTAGGAACCGAAGACGAGCGTCGCGAAGGCCACGCCCTTGATTCTTGGCGAGACCATCAAATAAAACGGGCCGGGCATAAAGCCCGGCCCGCACGTTTCCAGCAGGATCCTAGAAGATGAACTTGGCTCCCAACTGGACGAGTCGGGAGGATTCACCTGCCGTAACCAGGAATGGCCTGAGGTTCAGGATGTTCCCGAAGGTCCCAGATGCGACATCGCCATCAGGATTGGCAAAGTTAGCGTGGTTAAACACGTTGAACGCTTCCAACCGCATTTCAAACGTGGTTCGTTCTGTGATTGCCGTGTCCTTCTGAATGGAGAAGTTAGAGCCCCAGTAACCCGGGCCACGGAAGTATCCCCTCGGCGTGTTCCCCAGCGTTCCAAGTGCGTTATCGGTGAACGAGGCCGGATCGAACCAAAAGTGATCTTTAGATGCCCGTGGATTGAGAGCATGTGGGGTTGACACGATGTCCGGACGGTCCGGACAGGCATAGAAGGAGAAGCTTGTGGAACAAGTTAGAGATAGCTCATTGCTATCCTGGAAGTTAATGGGAAAGCCGGACTGGAGAATTGTCTGGCCTACCAGGCGCCAACCTTCAACGAGCCTACCCGGTACTGCTGAGTAGAGATGGTGCAGACTGGGAATCTCGTAGCTAAAGGTCAAGGCGAAACGATTACGAGCATCGAAAGCTGAACTTCCGTAATCGCGACTCAAGCGACCGTAAGGATCATACGCACCGGCAAATTGAAATGAAGTGTCCTCAAAGCTCGAACTGGTATCCAGCGAGTGTGACCAGGTATAGCTGGCCAGGAACTCCAAGCCGTGGCTGACCCGCTTATCCGCGGTGACCTGCAGCGAGTTGTAGTTTGACCAGCCGTTGCTGTGCTGCATGCCGCTATTTCCAAAGATATCACCAGGCAGTGGGTAGTGACTGGGGAACAGAACCGGCTGCGAATCGGGATTGCCAGGACCAGAACAGTTGGGGTCAGCCAAACACGCCTGTACCCCGGCCGGAGTTGTTGAATTGAAGCTGTAGGAACTAATGAGGTTGTACGCCTTTGAGCCCACATAACCAACGCGCAGAATGGTCCTGCCGGGCAATTCGCGCTCAATGGTCAAGTTGTAGTTAATGGAATATGGGGTCGACAGTTTGGGATCGTCCACGCTGATGCCCATCGGGTAGTAGACGGAGAAGTCGATGAGTGACCCGGGTGGAGGCGCAACATAGGGGAACTTATTGGGAATGCTTCCCCGGCCCGCTACGTCCGTCCAAGGATTGGGGAAAGACGGAACCAAGCCGATATCACCAACGCCATTGCTGCTCTGTCCAATTGGTGGCGAACCCAGATCCTGGAGGTTGAGTTCCTCTTCGGAGCGGTTGAAGTACATGCCGAAGCCACCACGAATCGAGGTCTTGCCGGCACGACCGATCCACCGGTTATCCCCGCTCGGGCTGTAGGCGAAGCCAACGCGTGGCCCAACGTGATTGAATTTAGTGCTAACCCCGCCGCGAATGTCGCATCCGGGATCGCCGGGAAACAAATAACCCAAGGGCGCTCCGGCAGGATTTCCGTCAGGCGCGACGCCCACCGGGAATACTCTCGACTGTACGCCGGGAGAGATGCAGGCACGCGAGAGACCGTGATTCTGATACTCGGCTAGAGGCGTATCGATCTGATACCCGGCACCGTAAGTGAGGGTAAGATTGTCCTTTACGCGCCATTGGTCCTGGAAGTAGGCATAGTGCTCGTAGGCCTGAGCAATGATGACTTGACCAGATTGTTGGTTATAGCTGGTCGGTATTCCCAACAAGAAGTTCAGTCCGGGATCACCAGAGCCGAACTTCGCACTGTTGCTAAAAGAGAACGAGCCATTATTTCGTGCGCCGAATGGATTCCATACCTGGAAACGCCGTCCGTCATAGCCCATCTTGAAGCTGTGACGTCCCTTGATCCAGCTGAAGTTGTCGGTGAGCTGATAGGTCTGGTCCTTGCGAGGTTGAGGGCCGTTGCTGGTGAATCCCAGGTTGAAATAGCCGGTCACCGTCATCCTCGGATAGCCGGCGCCTTGCGGAATCTGGGGAAAGATGTTGGTGAAACCCACGCTACTGGGAGTTACCAGCTTCTGCGGAGTCCCCGTGTCGAAGTTAAGCCGAGTGTAACCCACACGAAACTCGTTCAAGATGGAGGTGGTGAAGGTGTGCGTCCACGCGGTGGTGAATTGTTTGGTGTAGGGAGCGCTCTTGTCGCCGAAGCCCGGCAAGGTCGCGGCCGAGAATGCGATGTCATTCAGCGTGTGTTGGTCGTTCGCGTAAGCGTAGAACCAGAGACTGTCCTTCGAACCGAAATTCTGGTCGATCCGGCCAATGTATTGATTCGCCTTCAGAGTGGTCAGCGGCTGGAAGGAATAGAGGGTGCAAGTCGCGTTTCCGCAATTGGGGAGCGGGACAAACTGCTTCACCAGTTGTGCCGATAGCGAGTTGTAGTCGGAGGTGGGTACCACTCCGGTCGGGAAACAGGTGGCGAATGTGTCCACGCCAGCCACGCAGGGCTGCCCATTCGATCCGGTCATATTGAACGGAATCTTATGGGTGGTGCTCATCTTCGCGGCATTCCAAGTGCCATTCAACATGGCTTGCGTGTAGACATTGGTCGTGCCGAGACTATTCGCTCCGGGCTGGCGGGCGCGCGTATTTTGCAGACCAAAGAAAAAGAATGTGTGGTTCCTCCAGATCGGCCCGCCAATCGTGCCTCCATATTGATTCTGGTGGAACACCGCCGGCGTCTTCTGGAAATAGGCCTTGGTATTAAGGAAGGTGTCGCGATAGAACTCGAACCCCGTGCCATGGAAGCTGTTGCTTCCCGACTTCGTGATTGCGTTCATGATCGCCCCTGAGTTACGGCCAAATTCAGGATTGATCGTGTTCGTGACCATCTTGACTTCCGCAATCGTGTCTGGGTTCGGAGGAGCCAGCGGGGAATTCAGAGGCAAATCATTGAAATCGCCGCCGTTCATCAGATAGCTGTTCTGCTGTGCCTGGCTGCCATTGGTGGAATAGTTTGTGTTGAAGCGCGTATCGGGCAACACGACGCCCGGCAGTGTCTGCTGCAGCACCACCCAGTTTCTACCGTTCAGCGGAAGGTCCGTGATGGTCTTCGCGCTGATGTCTGCAGTTAACTGCATGCTGGACTGCTCAACTTGGGCGGGATTCGCCGTGACCTCGACTGCCTCGGCCGTCGCGCCTAACTGCAAACTCACGTTATTAACGTATACTTCGTTGACCTCCAACTTGAGGTTGCCCAACACCGAGGTTCGGAAACCGTCTTTGGAAACGGTGACCGAATAATTGCCGACAGGAAGATTGGGAATCTCATACGAGCCGCTCTGATCGGTCGTCGCATGTTTAACGGCACCCGTGCCGAGGTTGGTAATCTTCACTGTCGCGCCCGGCACAACCGCGCCACTAGGATCGGTTACGGTTCCGCGAACTCGACCGTACAGTTCGTCAGCAAACGCCGGGGGGACAGATACTAAGGTTGCTACCAGGGCAATAAGCCCTGCAATCAGTGCGAAAATCCTAAAACCATTCACGCCCTGTTTCATATTGCTTTTTCTCCTCGAAAACGTAGAAGTGGAACGATCTAACCTGCTTTGGAACCCAATTCTCTCGACTGAATGCGACTTCACGGCGCAGGGGCCCATGGGAGCCGGGACTTGCTCAGATCGGTAGACAAACGCTGGAACAACGTAACAGAGCAAACAACAGACCAAAACAGTTATGGAATTAACACCATTGTTTTCAATGACTTTGTTGCGCATCGGAGATGCGGAAATACCGAAATATGTATCAGCCTTAACGTTAATCTATGGAATTTGGGATGTTTCTTGTAGGCTGCGGCATCACTTCAGGTAGCGCCCCTTAGCGTCGACGTTTGGTCGAACTCGGCTTCACTGTCTCTCCCGGCGCCAGCACTCGCTTCACAATCGGCGTGTTCAGCTTGTACTTCCTCTCGCTGACGTTTCCGTTATTGTCTTTCACGCGCAGGATGAAGACTGGAAGGGTTCCTTCCTTGTCGAAATTTTCTTGTGTAAGGGTTACGGGAAGGATTCCGTCAAGGCCATGTTCCCGGTATGCGGTCTCATACCGATGTTTGCGCGTGTTGCAGGTGAAAACGCGAACCTGATCGAAATCGTAAGGCAGGCCGTCGTGCGGTTCAGTGAGCACGCAAAGGTATTGTGAAACCTGCTTCTGCAGGCCTTTGTCGTTGTCCGGCACCTGGTTCAAGACGAAGAAGGCGACAAAACGTTGTCCCTCGGCGTACTGCGCAATTTCGAGGGGTACGTCCACATCGACCATGCGCGCCAACACCCATCCCACGCGGCCCTGATCGTCGCGCACCAGCCACCAGTCCTCAAGTATGGGCTCCGCGGAAGCTTTCACCCCAAGGCGGCCTGGCTTGGGCGGCGGCGCCGCGCCCATCTGTTTTTCGGCGGTCGCCCGCTTCAGAATCGAGACCTTCGCGCTCGCGGCAAGTTGGTACAGATGTTCGGTTTCACGGCCGGGCGTCACATGCAAATTGGTCTCATTGCGCAGCACCCCCGGCGCCTGGACGGGATCGCTCTGATTGTCCTGGGTAAGTTTTTGGATGGCATCGTACGTCTTCTGGTCGACGAGGTAGCGCTGCTCGATCCAACCCTCGATGCCGCTGCCCGTTCGTACGCGGGCGAACCGCTTTTCACGGTCCAGCACTTCCACGCGCTCGCCGTTCTTTACGTTGCCGACGCGGTTGTAAATAGCCGCAACCTGGTCGCGCAGCGCTGCCTGTGGCGCCGACACGTAGGCGACTTCCAGCACACGATGATGCCCGCGGCCGCAAGCGGGAAGTATCAGGATTGCCGCCAGTACTGCCGGTGTAATCCAGCCGCCTCGGAATGAGTCCAACAATCTCACGATTGAGTTCGAGCGCAAACGGAAGTTTCCAATATAACGCGTCGCGGCCTGCAGTTCCTGCGTAGAGGTTTACGATTCATGAACCTGCCAGGCGGAATGAATTGCCGGCCAAGACATATCCAGCCAGGGTCGGTTACCATAGAAAGTGACTCTTGACGGAAAATCACGGGGACGCAGGTTGCCCGGTTGAGATTTCCTGCTTCTAAGTTAATGTGGGTTCTTTCTCGTTCGAAAAACAAACTCTGATGAAGAACATACTTCGCAATCGTTTGCTTGTGTTTTCTGTATTTTTGCTCGCCGCGCTAACCTCCGCGGTTTCCTCCTCGGCGCAGGATACGCTCGACTCGGTGCTGCGCCCGCCCAAGGGAGCGCAAGTCGCCATCGTGGTATTCGAGGACTTGCAGTGTCCGATGTGCAGCCGCACGGCGCCGCTACTCGAGCAGGCCTCAAAAACCTACAAGATTCCGGTCGTGCGTCACGATTTCCCGCTTCCCATGCACAATTGGTCCTATCAGGCGGCCATCATGGCGCGCTATTTCGATACCCATTCCAAGGCGCTGGGAAACGAGTTCCGGGATTACATTTTTGCCAACCAGCTCGAAGTCAATCCACAGAACCTGCGGGCCTACGCAGAAAAATTCGCCACCGAGCACAAAGTCGACTTGCCCTTCGTGCTCGATCCCGGCGGCAAGCTCGCCGCGCTGGTCAATGCCGACCGCGACCTAGGCAAGGCGATCAAACTCGACCACACGCCCACGGTTTACATCGTCAGCAGCCGCAATCCCAGCAAGCCCTACGTGGAAGTCAAGGACAACAGCCAGCTTTACCTCACCATCGACAACATGATGAAGGAATAGGCCACGGCGATTGATGATTTCTGATTGTTGATTGAATTCAGCGGAGGCCGCTCCGCAATCAACAATCAAAAATTATCAATCAACAATTCCTCTCAGGCCGACCCGTGTAGTGCCCGGTCGAATGCACGTGCTCGTGGTCTTCGAGCGATTCCAGGTGGGTGATTACTTCCGCGGGCTTCCCGAGTTCTACCGGTAAACGTTCTTCCAGCGTTGTCGCCAATCGATGCGCTTCCCCTACCTCCAAGGCGTGCGGAAATAGCAGGTGCACCTCAATAATTTGCCGATATCCTGTGGTGCGGTATCGAACGCCGTGATATTGCACGCCAATCTGATTGCAGATCAGGTCCAACTTTTCGCGGATCGACTTGCCGGTTTCAGGATCGGAGTAGTCGAGCAGCCCTACGGCCGAGCGCCAGGCCATACGCCCGCCGGACCACAGAATGTTGATAGCCACCGCGATCGCCACCAGCGGATCGAATGGCTTCCATCCCGTGAGCAAGACCAGGCCGAGTCCGGCGACCACGCCAAAGCTGGTGAAACAGTCGGTGAGCACATGCTTGCCATCGGCTTCGAGAATCAGCGAGTGGCTGCGTTTGCCCACGCGCAGTAAGTACCAGCCCAGCCACGCATTGAGCATTCCTGCTCCCAGTAGCAGCACCGTGCCCGATCCCAGATTTTCAAGCGGCAATCCGCCAGCCATTTTTCGATGGCCTCGATCAGAATCCAGATGGCTGCGATGACGATCATCGCGCCCTCAAATCCGGCGGAGAAAAACGCGATACGCTCGTACCCGTACAGGAACGTAGGAGCGGCGGGCTTGCTGCTGAGCCGCAGGCTGAACGCGGCAAAGGCCACCGCAATCACGTGCACCACCGACTCGGCGAAGTCCGACAGAATCGCCGCGGATCCTGTCATGTAATAGGCAGTGGTTTTGCCGAGCAACATCAACACTCCCACCGCCAGCGAGAGGCGCATGGCGAAACGCGAGGCTCGCAATTCTTCCTGATCGCGCGCAGCTGCGGTCACATTCGGCAATGCAGTGAAGAGAGGATCTGACATGGATTCTGTGTGAAATCATCGTCCCACGATCCGACGAAGCAGAATGTGATTGAAATCACGTTAGGGATGTTAACGGAGAGAGGCAGACTCGCTTCCGGCAGAACCCGGGCGGGGCGCCCGCGCCACATCAAGGGCTAATCTCCGAAGCCGATTCCAATCGCCCTGGCTGTGCGTACCAGTTCTCCATCCGGGTGCACCGTTTTCAATTGGCCAATGGCGTTGGCGATGTCGACAGCGATAATCGAATCGGCGCGCAGCGCAACCATTTTTCCGAACTTGCCCTCGGCAACCAGATCCACTGCGGCCACACCGAAGCGCGTCGCCAGCACTCGATCAAAAGGCGAGGGCGAACCGCCGCGCTGAATGTGTCCCAGTACGCTGACCCGCACTTCCTTGTTGGCAAACAGTCCGATGGCATCGCCGATGGTGTTGCCCACCGGATTGCCGCGAGCCATCTGTTTCAACTCGGGTGGCAGCTTGATGCCTTCGGCCACCACGACAATGGTGAAACGGCTGCCCCGGCTTTCGCGCAGCGCAATGAAGTCGCAAATCTTCTTCATGCAGAACGGAATTTCGGGGATCAGAATGACGTGGGCCCCACCCGCAATGCCCCCAGCCAGCGCGATCCAGCCACAATCCCGCCCCATGACTTCCACCACCATCACGCGATGATGCGAGGCTGCCGTAGTGTGGATCTTGTCGATGGCATCGGTGACCGTGTGCAGCGCCGTGTCGAACCCAAAAGTAAAATCGGTCGCCGACAAATCGTTGTCGATGGTCTTGGGCACGCCCACGATCTTCATGCCCTTCTGAAAAAGCTCATAGCCGATTTTCTGCGAGCCGTCACCGCCGATGGTGATGATCGCGTCGATGCCCAACTTCTTGGAATTGGCGATGATCTCATCGGAGATGTCCCGCACCACTTCCTGCCCATTTTCCTTGGTCTTGTAGCTGAAAGGATTGCCGCGATTGGTGGTGCCGAGAATCGTTCCCCCGCGTGGCAGAATTCCGCTGACCCGGTCGAGCGTGAGTGGGAAAGATTTCTCCGGCCAGATGAGCCCGTCGAACCCATCGGGAATGCCGATCACTTTCCACTTGTATTTGAGGACAGCCGCTTTGGCGGCGGCGCGAATGACCGCATTCAGGCCGGGAGCGTCCCCGCCTCCGGTGGCAATGCCAATACAACGTATGTCAGGCATGGAAAAATCCGTCGTGAGAACTCACGATCATAGGGCGTGATGGAGAGCAGAACAACGTTACGAGGGGACGTATGCACTCGAAAGCGTGGGACGAGCATCCCAAAGCCCAGACTGCTGTGGATTATTTTTCATCCGTATTTCATCTCCGCGTCACCTGCCCGTAACCGTTGCCTCGCTACCTTCTGCTGAGCAACTCACTCAGGAGGAATATTCATGCTCGCACCAGGTTTCCTGGCGAAAGCCAGGCAGCATCTCGCCGTTGCCACCAGCCTGTTCGCAATCCTCGCCAATCTCGGCGCGCCGCTTCCAGTTGCGGCTCGAGATAACGACAAGCATTCCACCGCTACTCCCATCAAGCACGTGATCGTCATCATCGGAGAGAACCGCACCTTCGACCACGTATTTGCAACCTACCAGCCCCGTCGTGGCGAGAGCATTTCGAATCTGCTTTCCAAGGGCATCGTCAACCCAGACGGAACTCCCGGCCCCAACTTCTTCCTGGCGAGCCAGTCCTCAGCCAGCGACACCAGCGCCGACGGATATCAACTGAGCCCTTCAGGCAACGCCGCGTATTCGGTTCTGCCTCCGGTTCTCGCCGGTGGCTATACCACGGCCCCATTCCCCGATGTCGCCACCGCTATGGCGGTTGAGAACGGCCTGCCCAACGATTACTACAAGTACTTAACCACCGGCGGCACCGGACTCGCGCACGGAGCGGTTGACACTCGCATTCCCAACGCGGCCTCGCTGCCCTCCGGGCCGTTCCAGATCACGTACCCGACGCATCCCTACGATGCGTACGACAATAGCCCGGTCCACCGCTTCTACCAGATGTGGCAGCAGTTTGATTGCAACGCGGCAAATGCAACCGCATCGAACCCCACCGGATGCCAGTCCGACCTGTTCCCCTGGCTCGAAACCACAATCGGCGCCGGCTCCAACGGACTCGCTCAACCTTCCGGCTTCACCGATACCAGCACCAAGGAAGGTTCGACCTCCATGGGCTTTTACAACATGCAGCAGGGAGACGCGCCTTACTTGAAGTTTCTCGCCGACCACTTTGCGATGAGCGACAACTTCCATCAATCCGTGATGGGTGGAACCGGCGCCAATCACGTCATGCTTGGCACCGGCGACGCGATCTGGTTTAGCGATGGCAACGGCAATCCCGCTGAGCCCCCGCACAACCAACTTGTCGCCGCGGGCAGCCCCAATGCCGGCGTTGTCGATGAAATCGAAAATCCCAATCCTCAGCCCGGTACCAACAACTGGTACACGGAAGACGGTTACGGCAACGGCTCGTTCGGCTCCCCTTCGTCTGGCGGAGGAACATACACGAACTGTGGCGACATCACGCAACCAGGAGTCGCTCCCATCACAAGCTACCTCGGTTCGCTTCGGCGGCCCATTAACCCCAACTGCGAACCAAATCATTTCTATCTCCTGAATAATTACAACCCGGGCTACTACGGCAGCGGCAAGAGCGCCTACGCCGACATCACTAATCCCAACGAAACCGTCTTCACGATTCCGCCATCGCCCCTCCGCAACATCGGCGATGCCTTGAACGAAAAGCACATCTCGTGGGCCTACTACGGCGACCAGTGGAGCACCTACCTCGCCAATCCCGATGGCAACTACGTGACCGCCGATAACACCTACTGCAACATCTGCAATCCGTTCCAGTACTCAACCTCGATCATGACGAGTGCTTCCGGTCGGGCCCACAATCAGGACACGACTGCCCTCTATCAGGGGATCAAAGACGGTTCGTTGCCTGCTGTTTCCTACGTGAAGCCCGACGGATGGCTCGACGGTCACCCCGCTTCTTCGAAGCTCAACTTGTTCGAGGGCTTCGTGAAGAAAATCGTTGACGGCGTCCAGGCCAATGAGGAGTTGTGGGAGAGTACCGCCATCATCGTCACCTTCGACGAAGGCGGCGGCTACTACGACTCCGGCTACATTCAGCCTCTCGACTATTTCGGAGACGGCACCAGAATTCCCACGCTGGTGGTTTCTCCGTTCACCAAGGCCGGACACATCTCGCATACCTACGCCGACCACGTTTCGATCCTGAAATTCATCGAAGCGAACTGGAGACTCTCTCCGCTGACGCCTCGCAGCCGAGACAACTTCCCCAATCCAATTACCAGTAGAAAGAATCCCTACGTCCCGCTGAACAGTCCCGCCCTGGGCGATCTAATGGACCTGTTCACCTTCAACGACCGAAAGTAAGTTCGAACCGGGTGCCCCACCCTTGTCGCGTGCTATGCGACAGGGTGGGGATTTTGACGTGAAGTCTTACCCTTCGCCCTCTCTGCCCTCTGTGGTTGAGTTCCTAGCCCGAGAATCCCGCACGCGTATCCCAGCATCCTTTATGCTAGTACCTGCACCTTATGGCCCCGAAAACCAAATCTTCCAATGGCGGTTCCAGCGCCGCCGTAGTCGAAACCCCGACCACGTCCAACCCCGAACGCGAGCGCGTTTTCAGCGCCTATCGCCAGTGGGGATACCTCGAAGGCGATCTCGATCCCCTCGGTTTTCTGCGTCCGCGCGATACCCCGGAACTGGAACATGAGGGCGAGTACGCCCGCGAAGCCCGTGCCATCTACTCCAGTACCATCGGCGTCGAAGTCAACCACATCTACTCCCCGGAGCGCCGCCGCTGGATTTTCGAGCAGATGGAATCACCGTCTCAAGGTTTCGATATTACGGAAGACATCCAGCAACGCATTCTCGACCTGCTGATTCGCGCCGATGTTTTCGAGCAAGTGATGCAGCAGCGTTATCTCGGAAGCAAACGCTTTTCGCTCGAAGGCGTCACCGCCCTAATCCCGCTGGTCGACGAAGTTCTCGACACCGCCGCCCAGCGCGGCGCCATCGAGTTAGTCATGGGCATGAGCCACCGCGGCCGCCTCAACGTGATCGCTCATGTGGCTAAGCGTCCACCGCAGGAAATTTTCGCCGGATTCGAGGACGTCGATCCCCGCAGCGTTCTTGGCTCCGGCGACGTGAAATACCACATGGGCGCCACCGGTGAATACCAGACGCGCAGCGGCGGCAAGGTTCACATTCATCTGGTCTCGAACCCCAGCCACCTCGAAGCGGTTGATCCCGTCACCGTTGGCCGCACGCGCGCCAAGCAAGATCGCACCGGCGAAGGCGGACGCGAAAAATATCTCCCGCTGCTCGTCCACGGCGACGCCGCTTTTGCCGGGCAAGGCATTCTCGCCGAGACCATGAACTACGCTGATCTGCCGGGATACACCGTCGGCGGCACGATTCACGTCGTGGTCAACAATCTTCTGGGCTTCACCACCAGCTATACCGAAGAACATTCCACGCGATTCGCCGCCTGCATTGCGCGCCGCCAGTCGATTCCAATCTTCCATGTGAACGGCGAAGACGTCGACGCAGTCGTGCGCGTTGCCCGCCTGGCCACCGAGTACCGCTACAAGTTCGGCACGGACGTGGTCATCGACCTGATTGGCTATCGCCGTCACGGCCACAGCGAGGTCGACGATCCCACCATCACGCAGCCGCTTCTGTACAAGAAGATCAAGGAGCATCCGCCGCTCTGGGAAATCTACGCCGACGACATCGGCGCGACGGATGCACAGGCGCGGGCCGCCGCCATCCGCGCGGAATTTGAAGCCGCGCAGAAGAAAGCCGGCAGCGTCAAGCACAAGCCTTTGATGCGCGAACTCCCCAAGTATTGGGACAAGTATTTCGGCGGTCTCTACAGACCGGAATACGAAGTCGAAACCGGACTGTCGCCTGAAGAGTTGTCCGAGCTCACGACTCGCCTGACCACGTACCCGGAAAGCTTCCACATTCATCCCAAGGTAAAGAAGCTTCTCGAGCAGCGCGCGGAAATGGGCTCTGGCAAACGCCCCGTCGATTACGGCATGGCTGAAGCCCTTGCCTTTGCCAGCCTAGTGAAGGCCGGCATCCACGTTCGCATGTCCGGCCAGGACACGCGTCGCGGCACCTTCAACCAGCGGCACTCCGTCCTCGTCGACACCGAAAACGAAAACGAATTCGTCCCGCTGGAAAACATCGCGCCAGGCCAGGCTCGCTGCGAGATCTACAACTCCACTCTTTCCGAGGCCGGAGTGCTCGGCTTTGAATACGGCTATAGCCGCGACTATCCCGAATCTCTAGTCCTCTGGGAAGCTCAGTTCGGCGATTTCGTCAATGTCGCGCAAGCGATCATCGACCAGTTCATCAGCGCCGGCGAAGCTAAGTGGAATCTGCTCTCCGGCCTTGTGATGCTACTCCCCCACGGCTACGAGGGCCAGGGACCGGAGCACTCCAGTGCCCGCATCGAGCGATTCATTCAACTCGCCGCCAAGCACAATATTCAGATCGCGCAGCCCTCCAATGCCGAGCAGTATTTCCATCTTCTGCGGCGTCAGGGGCTACGCCACTGGCGCAAGCCGCTGGTCGTGTTCACTCCAAAGAGCATGCTGCGCCACGCGGACGCAAGCTCGCCCATCGAGGGTTTCACGCACAAGAATTTTCTGAACGTCATTCCCGACAATGAGGTCGGAGAAGCCGACCGCATCCTGATCTGCACCGGAAAGATTGGCCACGAACTCCAGGCCGAAAGAAAGAAGCGAAAAGACACCAGCACCGCGATTGTTTTCCTGGAGCAGCTCTACCCGTTTCCGGAACAAGAAGTGATCGCCGAATTCGATCGCCACGGGAAAAACGCCGACATCGTCTGGGTGCAGGAAGAGCCTGCGAACATGGGTGCTCTCTTCAACATGCTCACGCGTCTGAAGAGAATCGCCGGCGACCGCCCGGTGCTCTCGGTGAAGCGTTCCTCCAGCCCCAGCCCCGCGACCGGCAGCGCCAAAGCCCACGAAGTAGAACAAAAAACGCTGCTGACCCTAGCGTTTACGACGAAGGGTTAAGCGAGATTCACGTAGGGACAGCCGCCTCGGCTGTCCAGCGAGCGAAGCGAGCGAGGTGTGGCGCGGGCGCCCCCGCCCGCGTCTTTCCAGCGGTGCCGTTATCCCGGCCGCTCCGTCACCGCCTTCCCACCCGCCCCCGGCAGCTTCGTCTTCGGCCCACCCGCCAACAACTCCTCCAAACTTCCATACGCGTAAATCGTCGGCGCATGATTCTGCATCAACCCGCCAGTATCCGCCGTCGGCCCATAATTGCTATGCAGCTCGCGACCCAGCATGCGTAGCATGGCCGTCAACTGTCCGCGATGATGCGACGTATGCGTCATCCGCCGCACCATAACCCAGGCCCGCGATCGCTGCACGTCAAAGAATTTCGCATCCGCCTCCCACCACGCCTCGTCCTTAGCCTGCAGCGCCGCCAGCCGCTTGCCGCTGTCGTCCGCATAGCGCTTGATGAACTCCAGCTGGGTTTCCGAAGCCGGCAGCGGCGGAGCTCCCACATCAATTCCCAGCATGTTGCGGAACCACAAATCCTCGCTCACGCACTGATGTACCATCTGCTCGCGCACGCTGCGCCCCCGCGGATCTCCATCGCGCGGCCGCACTGCGAGATCCGCATCGCGGAACTCGCCCCAGACGCTGACCACCTTCACCCGCTCGGTTGCGTACGTCTCCACCAGAAATGCGTATCTCATAACGCAAATGTTACGCCACCTTCACCATCTAGTGTGGTGCGGGCGCCCCCGCCCGCGTGCTCTCAGGAAGTGCGCCGCGATTCTTATGAACGAGAGGTTAATCAGAAGGAAAGTAAATGTAAGGATTGTCCAACGTTTGTGAGGCATCAACCGGAAAGCAGTGACGCCCCGCGGGATGGGACCACACGCTTGCGCGCGGTGACACCTGGTTCAGTTCGCTTGGGAGCGCGAACGTTGCGCACAATTCGTAGCGGCTTCCTTCCGTAGGACGATACTCATAGGCTGCGCGAGTAATGGGATCGGCCAAGGCAGTATCCCGCAACTCGTCAAGGTGCCCTGGCAGCCTCCCGTTGGCGGTCCAAAGGCTACGGATCTTATCGCTCAGCTGATACAAATCCTGGGCACGCTTTCGATCCGCTCGCAGCGCTCGTTGAGTGCTCGGCGTTCCGAGGTACAAGAATCCCAAAATCAACATAACCACGACACCCAGGCCACTTAGACCGGCCATCCATGCGTCCCCACGCATCTTACCTTCAACATCTGACTCCTCGGATCGTCTCAGCCCACCGAAGTAGTAAAAGAACACGCCCCCAGAAATCACTAATACGACAAAGGCTTTCGCAAGAAATCGGGATGTAATCTCGCCGCGCAAGAAGAATGTTAGGGCCGCAATCAAGTCGCCGATGAAAACGCATGCGGCGATGACCAGAGCCATGTAGGTTAACCACTTGCGCACCGGCGAACTGCGTTTTTCTGGATGCCTTCTTTCCTCGCGCAGAACCGATCTGGTGACTAGCAGATAGATCGGAAAAGCCACCAACATCGAAGCCATCGATGCAGCGGCACTCACCATGTCGTAGCCTTGATAATACCCAGTCGAAAACAGAGTATCGGCCAACCATCGATCGATTAGCGTAAAGGCGAGCGCCCCCAGCCCAAACGTCCACGTGCCTAAGGTGGAAAAGATCAGCAAATAGAAGAAAGCGTCTTTGGCGGCTGTTCCAGCACCTCCGCGACGGGGAACCTCCACTCCGATCACTCGTTCGTAGTGAGCGGCTAGCGCCTCATAAACTTCTTTCTCCGGCCATCCTCGGGCCGTCAAGATCCCGACGAGAGACTGCTCTGTTGCGCCGCTTGCTTTGGCACGTTCAATGAATTGGTTAATATTCGCGCTGGCCGCCATGCGTAGCATCGTATCTTAGAGCCGACAGGTTTAAAGATTTACTTAGTCTTCGACCGCCAACATTCTTTGGCGGACCTCGAATCTAGCCCAGATGTTACCCTTACCTTCCGGTCGCATCATGCCCCGCCGCCCTCAACCTCTCCGCATCGCCATCGACACCGGAGGCACCTTCACCGACTGTGTCTGGACCGACGCAGGCCGCCTCCGCATGCTGAAAGTTTTCTCCACCCCAGCCGATCCCTCGCAGGCCATCGTCGAAGCCCTCCGAAAAATTGCGCCGGAAGAAGACTTCATCCTTCTCCACGGCACCACGGTCGGCACCAACACTCTGCTGGAACGCAAGGGCGCGCGCACCGCGCTCGTGACCACGGCCGGCTTCGAAGACGCCATCGAAATCGGACGCCAGGCACGCCCCAAGCTCTACGATTTCTTCTTCGACCGCATCGAACCGCTGGTTCCCAATGAGCTCCGCTTCGGAATTCCGGAACGCACCGCCAGCAACGGCGACATCCTGAACTCACCCACACTGGAAGAATTGCACGATATCGCCGAAAAGATCACTCGAGCAAAGCCGCAGTCCGTCGCGATCTCATTCCTGTTCTCGTTCGCCAATCCGACCAACGAACGATCCGTCGCAGAAACCCTGAAATCCGTTGGCGTCCCACTTTCGATCTCTCACGAAATCCTGCCCGAATTCCGCGAGTACGAGCGGACCTCAACGGTAGTCATCAACGCCTACCTCCAACCGGTCATGCAGCGTTACCTGGAGAATCTGGATGACCGCATGCGTTCTCGGCTTCCGGCGCCCGGTTCCCGGCTTTCGAAAATCCCGGCGGTGGCGCCCACAGCCGAAAGCCGAAGGCCGGAATCCGGTTCTCGCATTTTCGTCATGCAATCCAGCGGCGGCATCACCGCGCTTTCCACCGCCACCCGCGAACCCGTCCGCACCGTGCTCTCCGGCCCCGCGGGCGGAGTGGTCGGCGCCGCGACCACGGGCCGCGCCAGCGGCTTCGATCGCATCATCGCCTTCGACATGGGGGGCACGTCCACCGACGTCTCGCTCGTCGAAGGCTCCATCACCACCGCGACCGACGCGCAAGTGATCGGCCTTCCCATCAGCGTGCCCATGCTCGACATCCACACCGTCGGCGCCGGTGGAGGCTCGCTCGCCCGCTTCGACGCCGCCGGAGTTCTGCGCGTCGGTCCCGAATCCGCTGGAGCTGATCCGGGCCCTATCTGCTATGGCAGCGGCACCCAGCCCACGGTCACCGACGCGAATCTTCTTCTCGGACGTCTGCAGCCCACGCGTTTTCTCAGCGGCGATTTCACTCTCGATCTCGATCGTACCCGCCGGGTCACGCAAGAGTGGCTGAAAAAGCAAAATTCAAATCTGAATCTGGAAAAGTTCGCCGCCGGAGTCATTCGCATCGTGAACGCCACCATGGAAAAAGCCATCCGCGTGGTTTCCATTGAGCGTGGCCGCGATCCGCGCCAGTTCGCGCTCGTCGCCTTCGGCGGCGCCGGAGGCCTGCACGCCTGCGCCCTCGCCGAAGCCCTGAGCATCCCGCGAGTCATCGTCCCCGCACTTCCGGGCGCGCTCTCGGCGCTCGGCATCCTCGCGAGTGATGTCGTGAAGGATTACTCCCGCACCGTCCTGTGGCGCATCTCTGGAGAAGTTCCCGCGCAGCAATTGAATCGCGAATTCTCCACGTTGAAAAAAAACGCCGCGAAAGATTTTCGCCACGAAGCCTGGCAGGGAAGACCGCTCTACAAACGCAGCGTCGACATCCGCTACCGCGGCCAGGGATACGAGCTCAACATCCCGCTAACAAAAAGTCTCCTCCGCGATTTCCATCAAGAACACCACCGCCGCTACGGCTATAGTCACTCCAATCGCGAAGTAGAGCTGGTAACCCTCCGCCTCCGCGCCACGCTAAGATCCACCACGTCCCACGTAGGGGCGGACGCATTCGTCCGCCCCAGCCGAGCAAAGCTCGGCAAGCTTTCCTCGCCAAGAAGTCTTGTCTCGTTCGAGAGCAAGAAACTGTCCACGAAGATCTACGCAAGAGACGATCTGCAGCCTGGCAGGAAATACTCAGGCCCCGCCGTCATCACCGAATACAGCGCCACGACTGTCATCCCACGAGATAAGAGTTTCTATCTCGACCGCGCCTCCCACCTGATTGTTACAATCCGATGAAATTCGCGCCCGAACCGCACACTGGCCGCTGACAACTGGCAACCGCCCGCGGCTTTCCAGTTACAATAATCCCGTGAAACCCAGCCTTTTCGTGGTTGAAGACGATCCCGACATTTCCCGCCTGGTCCGCCATCATCTCGAAAATGAAGGCTTCGCCGTCCGTGTCTATCCCACCGGAATGAACGTTCTCTCCGACGCCGAGCGCCAACGTCCCGCGCTGTTCGTCCTCGACATCATGGTGCCCGGCAAGGACGGCCTGGAAATCTGCCGCACCATTCGCCAGACTCCGGGCCTCTCCTCGGTTCCCGTAATTTTTCTGACTGCGAAAAGCAGCGAAGCCGATCGCGTCCTCGGTCTCGAACTCGGCGCTGACGACTACATTGCCAAGCCCTTCAGCCCGCGCGAACTCGTCGCTCGCGTCAAGGCTGTGCTTCGCCGCTTCGAGCGTCCCCTGCCGCCCAGCCCCATCAAAATCGGCGAAATCGAGATTGATCCTTCGGCCATGACGCTCACCGTGCGCGGAAATCCCGTTCCCACTACGGCCACCGAGTTCCGCCTGCTCGACTACTTCGCGCGCCACAAAGGACGGGTCTTCAGCCGCGACCATCTCCTCGATTCCGTATGGCGCGACACCGCCTACGTTACTCCGCGCTCGGTCGACGTCTATGTCCGCCGCATCTGTGAGAAAATCGAGCCGGACCCCGAGAACCCGCGCTATCTGAAAACCGTACGCGGCGCCGGCTACCGCTTCGAGGCTCCGAAATGATCAGCGGGTTCAAGACGAGGAAAAATTGAAGAACCGCATCTTCTTCAAGCTCCTCGCTGTTTTCCTGATCGTGATTGCTGCCACCGCCGCCATTCTCGATGTCATGATTGGCGGCGCCTGGGAAGCCTCGCTGCGCACCGAGATTGAACGCAACCTGACTCAGAAGGCTCTCCTATTCGCGCACCGAGTCGAGACCGATCGCACCCACACTCTTACCGAAATCGCCGCGCAGGAAGGCTTAGCCGCCGGTGCGCGCGCCACTATCATCGACGCCTCCGGAAAAGTGCTCGCCGATTCCGAAGCCAATCCCGCGATCATGGAGAATCACGCCACGCGTAAGGAATTCGCCGCCGCCCTCAACGGTAAAGTTGGCGAGAACGAGCGCCGCAGCGCGACCGTCGGCATTCCGTTTCTTTACGTGGCCGTGCCAGTATCTGGTGGTGCAGTTCGCCTTGCCTATCCGCTTTCCGATGTCGAAGCAGTGCAGGCTCAAGTCCATCGCCGGCTGATCTGGGGCTCAGCCGTCGCTTTCGTAATCGCCTTGCTCATTGCCGGCTCAGCTTCGGTTTGGACTTCCCGCCGCCTCGAGCACATCGTCGACGTCGCCGTCCGCATCGAGCAGGGAGACCTGCAGGCGCGAGTGGAAGACAAGCCGCTCGATGAAATTGGCCGCGTCGCAGCGGCCATCGACAAAACCGCCAGCCAGGTCGAACGCAGTTTTGCGGCCGTGCGATCCAGCCAGCGTCAGCTGGAAACTTTGCTCAACAGCATGCAGGACGCGGTCATCGCCGTCAGCGCCGATGGCCTTGTGCAGTGGGCCAATCAGCCGATGGATCGCCTTGTGCCGCAACACGCGCGCCTCAATGCCCCGGTGGTCGAGACCATCCGCGACCCCGATTTTCTCGCTGCCGTCAAGGCGGCGACCACGACGAAGCAGGTAAAGACAACTCGCGCCACCTCCATCGTCCCCGGCCGCGCCTTCGATGTCACCGCCGCGCCTCTGCCCGATGGCGGCGCAGTCGCCGTGCTCCGCGATCTCACCGAGACCGAGCGCGTAGAGAAAACCCGCCGCGATTTCATCGCCAATGTTTCTCACGAACTCCGCACTCCCCTCACCTCGATTCAGGGGTACTCCGAAACTCTGCTCGATCTCAGCTCCGACAATTCCGGTTCTAATCGCGAATTTCTCGAGATCATCCGCAAGAACGCCGCTCGCATGTCGCGACTCACGGAAGACCTGCTCACCCTGGCGCGTGTGGAATCCGGCGAGACACGCTTTGAGACCGAGCCCGTTCCGCCCGTCGAACTGCTGCACGACGCTGAAGAAAGTTTTCGCGAGATCGCCCGCGGCCAGGGAGTGGAACTAACGATCGCAGAAATCAACGGAGGCAATGGCTCCCTTGAATCACTGCCCGCCGTGCGCGCCGACCGCGAAGCCATCCACCAGGTATTTTCCAATCTCATCGATAATGCGATGAAGTACGGTCGCGCCGGCAGCCGCATCGTCCTGGGCGCGCGCCCGGCTCGACGCGGCATCGAATTCTACGTGCAGGATTTCGGCGCCGGTATTGCCTCGGAGCATCTGCCGCGCCTCTTCGAACGCTTTTATCGCGTCGACAAAGCCCGCTCCCGCGAATCCGGCGGCACCGGCCTCGGTCTGGCCATCGCCAAACACATCATGCTGGCCCACGGCGGCGCCATCCGCGCTGAAAGCGAACTCAACCACGGCAGCACTTTCTTGTTCACGCTCCCCAAAGCGTGAATCGCGGCAACTGCGTAGCAACAGCCGCCTCGGCTGTCGGCGACGACCAGCACTGCATATCTAGCGGAATCCCGTTCTCAGCGCTCTTCGCGTTCTCGGCGGTTAAATTCTTTAGACTTTAGAGGAAGGCATCTCCCGAACACCGCAGGACGGGCCACAGGCAGCCGTTAACGCTCGTCCCAAAAAAATCACAGAAAATTCACAGCTCATTAACCAAAAGTTCCAGCCCCGACTCTATGCTCGGTCCTTGCCAACCCCAGCCCACAAGCGACAGAATCGAGATAACGACTCCCAGAATTTGTTTCGTCGTAAGGGTTCTCGCCCGGCGGATATATTTATAAGTACCGCAACCAAGATTCCCGATCCCGAGCCGGCTCATCACCACATTGTGCGGCGTACCGTGGAAGCCTGCCACATGGCGCAACAAGCGGCCGGGGCCGCCGCTGAAGGCATCGCCACCGGCTCCAGCCCATTGCTCAACTCTCTCCGTCAGCGCGAGCGCGAACTCGACACGCTCGACCTCGAGATCGACAGCGGAGTCACCACCGCCATCACCGAAGTCGGGCCCGCCGAGGCTCGCGAACTCCTGGCCTGCATGAAAGTCATGATCGCCCTCGAGCGCATTGGAGATCTGCTGCTCAGCTTCGCCAACAGCGCCCTCGCCGTCAGCGGACGCATCGACTCCGAGGACACTCGCGACCTCACCCAGATGGCGACGCTCCTCGAAAAGATGTTGACCGATTGCGGTGCCGCATTTTCAGGGCGCGATGTTCCGAAGGCCATTGAGGTCCTGCGCGCCGACGCCGAGATGGACCGCCTGCGCAACCTGATTTTTCTGCGTCACATCGAGAATCCGGAAAACGCCCACCGCCAGGCCAGCCTGCAGATCATCTTCATGACCCAGTCGCTGGAGCGCGCCGGCGATCATGCCAAGAATCTCGCCGAAGAAGTTTGTCACTTTGTCAGCGGGCGCACGGTCCGCCACGTCTCCATCGCTTACGACAAGTCCGTCGAGCAGATGTTCATCGACTACCTGCGCCACCGCGACCACAAGAGTTGATGAATGAATGTGGGTGGGACAATCCTATCCGCCACGCGAAGGCCACCGTCCGGCATCCAGACCATGCATCATATATTCAGCGAGTTGATAGTCTATTTCGTCCCGCGACGTGAATCTTGCTGGCGGGAACGCCATCCCTGCTGCGCCGTGAACGCCCTCACCGACTGCTCCAACTCCATCGAAATCGTGTCTGTCATCTTCATCATGTCCGGCATTAGATTGCTCAAGTCGATCACCAGAAAATTGCTGCGGACGCATTCCGCAATCCCATTCTGCAATAGCCGGGCTTCGGTGATGAGCATTGGAACCGAGTAGCCTTGATGGTATCGAAGGGTTCCGTGCTGCTCGGCGGCCTTCTGGCGGGCGACGCCGATATATTTGTCGCGCGCGCGGTTGATTGCCTCGTCCAGTAATGAAGGAACGTGATCTTTCCGGTCGGCCTCGGACAATTGCAGCAACTGCAGTTCGTCATTCTCGTTTACCCGCCGAAGCCATTCTCGGATCACATTTTCTTTGTTCTCTTCGATCACTGCCGGCACGCGCTTAGTGCCCGGTCGACCTGCAGACGGTTGACCGGTGGCTAGTCCCGCCTTGATTTTCTTGACGAGCTCGTCGACCGGCGTTCCCTTGATCAAGTAGTCGTTCACGTGCTGTCGCAAAGCTTCGAGCGCCGTCTCAAAACCGGGATAGCCCGTCAAGATGAAGGTAAGAGTCTCGGGATGCGTCCGTCGCATCGCGCTCACCACCACAAATCCGTCCGCCGGATGTCCGACGTTCAAGTCAGAGACGAGCACATCGAAACGATACTGGCTGATCTCGGCCAGTGCTTCCGGAACGGTGCCCACGGCGGTGACGACGAAACCCTCGCTCTCCAGAACCATGCGCAGCATGGTTCGGATATTTTCCTCGTCATCTACCACCAGAACTCTGGGCGCACCGGACATCGTCTGCTCCCTTCTTCAATAGTCTGCGGCAAAAATGGGGATCAGGAAGCGCGATCCAACTCTGCTTCCGTATCCCCAAGCCCTAAGATTGATGCCATGTACCGGAAGGAGGTTTTACTTCCAATTTCTGACTCGCTCTTACGGGTAATCCCCGAGGCGAGGTTCAAGGCTGGAATTTCTTGTTACGATTTTCGCCGGATTTTGGTTTTCAGCACACAAGCGCCGGTGGGCAAATCAAGCGTGATAAACTCTCGCACGGTGGATCAGACTTCGCAGCCTCCGATTGTTCCGTCGTGCTCGGACTGTGCCACGCAAACGAAGGCCGCTGGCGGCGGTGCGCCCACTCAATCCGCCTCGCGCATTTGGAAATCGAGCAGTGGCAGCATGCGAATCGATACTCCTCACACCAGCGTCATCACACTCCCCGCCAGTCAGAAGGCCATCTTGCTCGATCACTTGAAGAAAGAGGCGATGATCATTCCCATGCCGGCAGCGCCGTCTGCGATTTCGAGTTCGCAGAACTTACAAGCCTCTGGCACGGCGGCGCATCATCCTGCTTTGCAGGTACACGATTTGGGAAAAGCAATGATCGAGGGTGTGGAGGTCGAAGGCAAGCGCTACGTCCTCAAACAAGAGCAGCAGGCAATGTCGAAAATGCAGGCGCAGCAAATGTCTTCGAAACCGCAGTCGCCGCAAGCTTCGCAGACGCCAGCAGCGCCCATGCCCGGGATGCCGGCCATGCCCATTCCCCCGAACCTGCAGCAGTTGGCCAAACTGGAGCCCACTGTCACCGAGGTTTGGACCAGCGTCAAACTGGGGACGGCGGTGCTGACCAAGGTCAAGAGCTCCGCCGGTGAGCAAACCACCTACTGCAAGCCCACCTCCACTGACGAACCGCATCCCTCACTGTTTGAAATCCCACCGGGATACAAATTGAAAAAAAGTTAAGTCTGCTCTCATGTGGGGACAGCCGTCCTCGGCTGTCCAGTCGAGCGAAGCTCGACCGCTTCAACCGGCAACTGCCAAAACTGGGTCCCGCCGCGTTGAACGCTCCGTTGTCAGCGTCGTATCATGGATACGGAATGGCTTTCCCCATAAAAATCTGCAGCGTCTGCGAGGAGGAGTTCGAGTTGAAGCCGGATAAGCCCGGTTTCGCCGACCGCTGTCCCGCGTGCAGCACTCCCGAAACAAGTGCCCCCGCGAACAAGCGCCGCGTAGACGCCGATGAGCGCAAGAATACCCGTGAAGCGAACGCCGCTCGCCGGGAAGCGATGCGCGATCTGCTGTACCGCAAAGATCGCTGATTGTGTTTTGTGAACTGGAATGCGATTCCTAAGCGCATTCTTCAATCGATCCGGCTTTTGCAGCCTTCGCAGTCACCACAGGTGGCGTCGCTCTCTGCTCTCCTCTGCGAATTAGCACGATCGCTCCCAGGATCGCGACCGACGCCAGCACGACTCGCATAGTAAGCGGTTCGGAAGCCAGCAGCCATCCCAGAAACACCGCGACCACTGGATTCGCATAGGTGTGCGTGGCCACCAGTGCCGGCGGACACCGCTGCAGCAACCACGTGTAAGCGGTGAACGCGATCACCGATCCAAAGACAATCAGATAAGCCAAGCCGAAGATTGACGTCAGCGAAATGCTCGCCCAGTGGGTGGCATGAAATTCTCCTGTCAGTGCCGCGGCCGCGAGCAGCATCACAGCGCCGCAGATCGTCGGGAGCGCCGTGCGTCCCAGCGCATCATTCGGCAGCTTCACCTTCGGAGAGATCACCACTCCCGCCGACCACGCCAGCGAACCCACCAGCACCGCCACCACGCCCGCCAGGCTGGACCCCTTCGTAGTCAACTCCGCGCCGGTGAGCAGGGCGACGCCGAGCACTCCCAAACCGAGGCCCAGCGCGCTGACCCGGCTAATCTTCTGCTGGCCCATCGACCAAGCCAGAATAAGTATGAACATCGGCTCGGTGGCAATCAGCAGCGCGGCCAAGCCTGATCCCACGTACTGTTCAGCCCAATGTAGTGAGCCGTGCCCAACCAGAAAAAATAATGCTCCGACGATGATGCCGGAAATCCAATTCGCTCGCGTTGGACGAAATCCGCGCGCCCATGCCCATGCCAGAAGAATCGTGCCCGCGATTGAATGCCGGATGCCGGCTGCAACCAGCGGCGGAATAGTCTCGACCGCATATCGTATGCCGAGATACGTGGAGCCCCAGACGAGGTAGATCGCCGCGAAAGCGAGCGCCAGTTGGATTGAATAGGCGCGGCTGCGAACGCCTGCGAACTTGCGGGGACTGGTCACGAGCAGAGGCCTGCCTCCAATGTTTATCAGGTCACCGCTGCGGATGAGGGCCATAATTTGCGCTGCCTGATGGTTTGCCATTACCTAACCTCCAAACAATATATCAGCGGTTAGATAAAATGCTAGCTCTGAGGTTCTAACTTGTCAAGTATGTTTTAATGGTTAGATAATACTATTAGAGGGATTACTCAAATTAAGGAGCCTATAAAGATTGCGCGCCGCCGTCCGCCACGCTTCGATCTGATTGCGGGCAACGTCTGCTTGGACTTCGTGAACACGCTCGATGACCGTCACATCAAGCCCAAAGAACTGCTGCAGACCTATACCGATCTGGCGCGCTTCGCGGAAGACACTGGCTTGTTGCAGCACAACCAGGTGGACCGGCTTTACGAGCGCAGTTATGCCGATCCGGAGCGCGCGCAAAAAGCGCTGCTGTGGGCGAGAGAACTGCGCGAGGCCATTCATGATGTTTTTTGGGCAATCATGAACCAGCGCGCGGTGCCGCCCGCCGCTTTAGCGAGACTGAATAACTTCGTGCAAACGGCGGCTGGACACATGAAGTTGGCTCCGGCGAAGGGCGGCTTCGAATGGCGCTTCGACGATCTGATTGATTTCGAGAGCGTCCTCTGGCCAATTGCGCGTTCGGCGGCCGATCTGCTGGCTTCCGATCACTTGCAGTTCGTGCGGGCATGTTCCTCGAAAACTTGCGAATGGTTTTTTCTGGATAGCAGCAAGAACCATCAGCGGCGCTGGTGCGACATGACACGCTGCGGAAACCGTGCGAAGGTGCGGCGGTTCTATGCGCGGCAGAAGAAAGAACGTTAATTTTGAGACGGGTTGCAGGTTGATCAGCAGAGCAGGCAGACAGGATCGGCTGGCTGTCCGCGATCACACCGACTTTGCTGGCCAGTCAGCCTCTCGCGTGTGTCCTCCCGTCCTCTTCATTTCGTCCATTGCATCCATGTGTGCGTCGTACAGCCTCTTGAATAGTGCCGTCTCAAAGGGCGCCGTGTCTTTGGGGTCTTTGCGTTGCATTTGAATAAAGCGTTGCTGGACTAACTGAACTAACAGCACCAGCTCATCGTAGCTAAGATCAACTGTCATGGGTGCTCCTTTGCTCAAGTGTAACGCGCGATGTTCTAAAGAGGGCACGGAGAACACAGAGGGAAGCCTCCTCAGAGAGCTCAAAATCCCCCCCCTGTCGCAAAGAACGCGACAAGGATGGGGCACCCGGCCTCAATTACAATCACGGCAATCTCTCATCTCATCGGAGGGTACGTGAACGCTCGCATTTTTGCGGTTGTGCTGCTGGCAGGTTCCGCGCTGGCGCAGAACGTGGTCCACTACACCACGACCAATGCCAATGTGAAATATCTTTTTGCTACGGCTGAACCAGTTTTGCGTTTGAAGTCGGGTGACATTCTGGATACCAATACGCTGGACTGCTTTGGCAACGGGCTGAAGAAGCCGGGAGACACGCTCAGCATGGCTACAGGAGACAATCCGCTGGCCGGGCCGTTTTACGTGGAGGGCGCGGAGCCCGGAGACACGCTGGCGGTAAAGATTCTCGATTTGCAAGTTGACGGCGACACGGGCGTGGGCGCGTTCGCTCCCGGATTTGGCGCCATCAACGAGACCAACTACACGCCGATGCTGCATGCGCCGCTGCCCGAGCGGGTGTGGTTTTATCACATCGATCATGCCGCCAATACCGCGACCTTCAAGGCGCTCGATTCCGATTTTTCGGTGAAGATTCCGATGCATCCATTCTTTGGGTGCATTGGCGTGGCTCCGGCAAATGGCGAGGCGCGCAGTTCAGTCGTGCCCGCGGAGTTCGGGGGAAACATGGATTCGCCGGAGGCCAGCGTGGGCAATACGGTTTACTTCCCCGTGAACGTGCAGGGCGGGCTGTTCTACATTGGCGATGGGCACGCAGCCATGGGCGATGGCGAGGTCGCGGGAACTGCGATCGAAGTTCCGCTGAAGGCACGAGTGCAGCTCAGCGTGATCAAGGGGCGGACGATCAGCTGGCCGCGGTTTGAGAACGATGACGCCATTATGACGGTGGGTGCGTATCGTCCGGTCGACGATGCGGTGCGCATTGCATTCACGGAACTGGTGCACTGGATTCACAAGGACTACGGGCTTTCGGAGCTGGATGCTTATGAGTTGTTGTCGAAGGTGGCGAAGATTCATCTGAACGAGATGGTCGATCCGAATTATGTGGTGGTGGCGTCGATTGAGAAGAAATATTTGCCGGCGAAGAAGAAACCGTAGAGATGCGGCTTGCTACGTCTTGGCGGGCGGTATTTCGGATTGTACGACGCGAACCTGCTTTTGGGAGAGGACAGACTTCACCAAGAGGGCCGCTCCAACAAGGCTGATGATCACGCAAACTAATCGAAGCAGGCCACTCAGTACTAGACCTGACTCGTACTTTGTGTCAAAGACACTTACGCTCAGGCGCGGATTCGCGACCGCAAGACTGCTGCCATCGGCTAGCACGTCAACGTCAAGTTTATAGCGTCGACCCTTTTCGCCTCTAAAGAACCCAATTGTGCGAAATGCCTCACCGGTCGAGTATGTCGCACCGCCGCCTTTTGAACCGTCCGAAGTATCCTGCGCAACAATCCCGTCGCTGAACAGTGTCCAGTGCACTCGCACGACGGAACTTAGGGGGCAGGTTGCGTGCATGTCATTGCCTAGCAAACATCCCAAATCATCCACGGGAATCTTGCCTTTCGCATTGATATCAATGGCGTACTGCGCGGTGAGATTGATGCCAAAGTCGCCGCTGCTGAAATGACTGCCCTGTGCAAGCGACACAGGCAAGTCCACCGGGCGCCAAGTGCGAGTGCGAAACCACACCGTCCAGCATGAGAGCGAGCATACCAGTGGCCATCAGCAATATTCCGATCCAGCTTGTCCGCCTCAACCGCATGGCCTTCCTCTCTCAACCGTGAGAGAAGTATTGCAAGCAGCTTCTCTATGAGATTTCTTCTGCAGAGAAGAAAAGGGACAGCCGAGGCGGCTGTCCCTACGTGAGCGCTTTAGCCTTTTATGATCTTTTTTGCTGATGCATCCCAGACTGCGATTGACTTGTTGAAGTAGGAGTAGTTCGCCAGGTGGCAGCCGATGGCGGCGTGGTTGCCGAAAACTTCGTTCTCGACTACCGGTTTGCGCGTGCGAACTGCGTTGTAGAAGTTGGCTTGATGATCGACCGTGTCGCTGTATCCGGGCGGGTTGGCGTAAGACTCGCCCTCGTTGTCGACCTGCCACTTCAAAGCCTGGGGTTGCGGGTGGTCTTCGTGCCACTTCTGGAGATACTGATCGCGCAGCGCTTTGGGCCAGCCAAAGATCGAATAGCCTTCGGGTTCGGGACGTGTGTCCTGCGGCGTAAAGGTCAGAGTCGAATCCTTGATGATCATGGTGCCCTTGGTGCCGTAGAAACCGATGAACTCGCCGCCATCGTTGTTCAGGTTGCAGCGCAGAGTGACGCGGAAGTTGGGATAGTCGTAGAGAGTCTCGATCAGGTCGGGGAACTCGCGGCCATCCTTGAAGTGATAGAGGCCACCGCTCGACTGCGCGCGCTGTGCGGGCTCGGTTGTTCCGGTGATGAAGTGAATTCCCGAAATCAGGTGAACGAAGAGATCGCCGCCCAGGCCCTCGCCGTAGTCGGTGAAGCAGCGCCAGCGGAAGAAACGCACGGGATCGTAGGAGCGCTTGGGAGCATTTCCCAGGAAAGCGTTCCAGTCGATGGTTTTCTCGCTGGCATCGGGCGGAATGGGATAGACCCACGCGCCGCTCGGCGAATTGCGGTCCCAGTACGCGTTGATGGAGAAGACCTCGCCTAGTTTGCCGGAATCGTAAATCTCCTTGGCTTTGGCGTACAGCACCGAGCTGACACGCTGGCTGCCGACGGCGACCATGCGGTTGTGCTTGTGTGCGGCCTCGACCATGGCGAATCCGTCTTCAACGGTGTGCGACATGGGTTTCTCACAGTAGACGTCTTTGCCCGCGGCGCAAGCGTCCTCGAAAATGTGGCGGTGCTGGTGATCCATGGTGGCGATGAGGACGGAGTCGACGTCTTTGCGATCGAGAATCGAGCGATAGTCGCGGGTGGCGGGCACACTGGGGTTCTTAACCGCTTCCTGCGCGGCAGTGTGGCGGCTGTCGTAGAGATCGCAAACGGCGACACACTGAATGCCAGGCACTTCGAGCGAAGCCTGGAGATGTTCGCATCCGCGAATGCCGGTGCCGATGGAAGCGAAGCGCACCGTGTCACTGGGAGCGACCGGGCGAGCCTTGGCGTAAAGCATGTGAGGCTGCAAAACCGTTTTGGCAACTGTGGTGGCGGCGACGGCGCCCGTGCCGATGTGGATGAACTGACGACGAGTCAGGGGATTCTTGGCCATGAGATTCTCCACTTTGGATTTGGAGTGCGTCCGTGACAGCGCACGCGCCGACCCGGAGTACTTACGGGGAGGAATTATTGCACACCGGAGGGGGAGTTAGTAAAACGATTTTCTTGAGGTTGAACCGGGCATGCGCGTCGCGTATCCACTTCCCTGCGCGGGAAGCGCTATCAGGAGTATTCGCTTCTCGATGGCATTCGACAAAAAACGTAGCCCCGGACGCATTCGTCCGGAACCAATCCTGTCCGCTGCAACCGGGCGAACGAGTGCGTCCGCCGCTGCGTGTGCCCCGAAAAAGCTATCCAATCTTCAGTACGATCTTCCCGTAGTTCTTGCCTTCTTGCAGCAGCTTGTAAGCCTCCACGGCCTGCTCCAGCGGAAACACCTGGCCGACCTGCGGCGTCAGCTTGCCCTGTCCAATCCATTCGGAAAGCTGCTGCCAAGCCGGTTCCATGATCTCGCGTTTCTGCGCCAAATAACTCAGCCACAACCCTTGCACGCTCGCCGACTTCGCATACATCGCGCGCAAGTCGATCTGGGGAGCCTTCCCCGTTGCCGTCCCATACTGGATGACTCGTCCAAAATCCCGCACGCACCGCAAGCTCTTCGCGGTGTGCTCTCCGCCCAGCATTTCGAAGACCGCATCGACGCCTTCGCCGTGAGTCAGATTCTTCACCGTCTCTTCGTAATCGTGCCGCTTGTAGTTGATGCCGTGTTGCAGGCCGAGTTCTTTCACGCGCGCCAGTTTTTCGTCCGACGACGACGTCCCATACATCTCAACTCCGAGCAACCGCCCGATCTGCACCGCGGCGGTGCCCACGCCTCCGGCTACCGCATGAATCAAGACGCGAGGGGGCGCGCTCTTCTGGACAGTTGCATGCTGAAGGGGAGGCTGTCCCCATGTGGCTCCTGGAGTCATGCCCGCTTGCCAGTATCCGAGGTATGCCGTGAAGAAGTTGACCGGGAACGCTGTTGCTTCTTCGTCGCTCCACTGATCGGGAATGGACCACAGCATGTTGGAGTACGTCGCGGTTTTCTCCGCGAATGCGCCCCACTGCGCGTATCCCATCACGCGTCGCCCGCTGCTCTCTTCCACTCCAGAGAACTCGCGTCCCACAACCAGCGGCGGCGTCGGCGTTCCTGGGTACCCGCCCTTGGTGGTCATCACGTCGGCGAAATTCATCCCTCCCGCATGCACGCGCACCAGGGATTGCCCCGCCTTCGCTGTTGGTTCCGCAGCGTCTTGCACCGAGAGGGCGTCTGGCCCGGTCAGCTTGTTGAGCACGAGAGCTTTCACAGAGGGAAAGTCTAGCAGGGAGACCAGCAACCGTGTTGAGTCTTGATTCGTAGGCTGCGGATCCCAGGTCTTAGGTCTGAGATGTTCTGCCGACATCCGAAACCTAAGACCCAAGACCGAGCTTCAGGTCTACCTCTACATTACGAGTTCGAGGGCAAGGCGCGCTTCGGGGTGCCGCGTATTAAATAAAAAATACTCGCCATCGACATAGTCAATGTAGCAATCGTCGCTGTAGGCCCAAGCTGGTGGCCAGGGATCAACCAGCACAAATGTGTACCCGCCATATTGGAAACGCGGACGACCCTCGACGACTTCGGGCAGATGCATGGCGAAGTGATGCTCTCGGCCGAACTCGGCCCGAAACCGCTCCTCGGGAATGCGGCCGCGATCCTCACCAGAACGGGCGTAGTCTTGCTGCCGGCGACCCTCCGGTCGGCCCGTTTCTTGTCGGCGGTCTTCTGGTCTAGCTGTTTCCTCCCGTCCCGATTCCTGCTGGCGTTGTTCCGGTCGAGTCGTTTCTTGCCGGCCGGTTTCCTGTCGCCTTGTTTCCGGCCGCGCCGTTTCTTGCCGATTCGGCTCTTGCTGTGTCGGCCTCATTTCTCCCCGAGGCTGCGCTTCCTGCTGTCTTTGTTGCTGCTGATCCGGTCTCGCGGGCTTGGCCTCGTTTTGTGCGGGTCGGTTCGCTTCATTCTGTCTGGATTCGGGCCTCGCTTCGTCCTGCCGCCTCGGTTCTTCCTGCCGCGGCTTGTCTTCCTGTTGTTTTTCGTCTTGCGCATAAAGAACCGCAGAACTCGCGATCAACGCCGCGAGGATTCCTAAATTCAAAAATCTCAGAGCTCGCATCAGATCCTCCAACTTGTATTTTGACCGACTACGGGCCGGCGCAATGCCGTGATCCAGCAGCGCGCAGAATAGCCGTTGTGAGATGCCAAGCGCCGCGGCCCCATCCTCGGGTCTTTGCTGGACGCTGGGGCGGGACGAGACCGTAGAAGCCGAGCTCGAGGTTCCAGGTGTTGGGTCTGAGGTGTTAGGCTGGCCTGCGGCCGGAAGTCCGACATCAGACGGTGCACCCCCAAGACCAAGACCCAACACCTAACACCTGCATCCCTGACTTCAGTTCGCCGAACCTTTCCCTCGGGTATATACTTTTGGCGTCGGTCTATTGATCCATCCGGCTGAGCCCCAACGGCCGGAACGGGGCGTACATTCATCCTCTAATTCATGCGCGCCCCGCATGCGAAAGTGGAGGGCCATTCCCGCCGGGGCGCGAGGAACTGGCACGGGTGCATCGCCTGGTTGTATGGGCATATGGGCAATCTGCATCCGCGGGGAGGTTTACCGTGGATATCATTTTTGTACGCCTTCTTTTTATTGTCGTTGTAGCCATCACCTGCTTTCTCATCGAGCCGTTCGGACAGACTCGCTACATTGACGCGGGGTTGGGCGCAGCGATCGGCGCCGCTATCGTGCTGTTCGAATGGAAGCTGCGCACGGTCAGCCTCAAGCGCCTGATCGGCGCCGCCATCGGAAGTTTCCTGGGCATTTGTGGCGCCTATCTCTTCGCACTCGTCATCCGTAGCAGCATTCCGCCCGGCAACACCCAGAGCTTTCTCCAGATTCTGGTTATGCTCCTGATGGCCTACGTTGGCCTCATCGTCGGCGCCAACAAAGGCGATCTGCTGAACCTGGCGGCGCTCGGCGGCATTTTCGGCGGCGAGAAACAGAGCAAGAAGAGCTACAAGATTCTCGACACCAGCGTCATTATCGATGGCCGTATCGCCGACATCGCCGAGACCGGCTTCCTCGACGGCATCATCGTGACGCCGCAATTCGTGTTGCGCGAATTACAACTTGTTGCCGATTCGGCCGATTCCCTTAAGCGCAACCGCGGACGCCGTGGCCTCGACATCCTGCAGCGCCTGCAGAAGGTCGCCAACTTGCAGATTCAGATTGTGGAAGACGATTTCCCCGCCGTCCGCGAAGTCGACCTGAAACTGATCGAGTTGGCCAAGGTCTACGAGGGCAAGATCATTACCAACGACTTCAACCTGAACAAAGTCGCGCAACTCCAAGGGGTCGAAGTCCTGAACATCAACGAACTGGCCAACTCCTTGAAGCCAATCGTGCTTCCCGGCGAGACCATGCGCGTCTTCATCCTGAAGGAAGGCAAGGAATACAACCAGGGCGTGGCTTATCTGGATGATGGGACGATGGTGGTGGTCGACAACGCGCGGAAGATGATTGGCAAGACCATCGACGTCTCGGTCACATCGGTGCTTCAAACCACCGCTGGGAAAATGATTTTCGGGAAGTGGGACGAGCGCGCCGCCTATAGCCGCCAGGCTGTGCCGGTCTCAGCGGCGGTACCACCGGTACCTTTAACCGCGACCAGCACCGCGCCGGTCGCCGCGACGGGTACTTTGGAGACCAAGCAAAGCACTTCGTAACGATCGGTCTTACTTCGCCGCGGACCGCGCGCTCCCTGGTCGGCGTGCGATTCGCCGCCGTGAATATCTGCCGGTTCGGACCGGCTGCGCGTCTTTCATCGTTCCGTTATAGACGTATACCCAGCACCGAAGGCGCTTGCCGTCGTCCATGGTGACCGGCCAGGTCCGGCGGAGAAACAGGCTGGAGTTTCGGTTGCCCGGCTCGAAGCCCTCATAGTTGTCCAGCGACGTCAGCGTGCCCGGGTCGCCCGGAAGCTCGAACACCTCTCCACGAATCACCGACCGCGACTTTTCACTCAGCACCGCCCCGGGATACTCCCCAAGATCGTAGAGGCGACCGCGCACCGACGCCTGCCCCACCGGACGAAGACGACGTACCGTGGCGGCAATCTCCGGCGGCGCGTGCCGCGGAGACAATGTGCCATATACGAAAAGATGATGAGTCATTTTCTGATCCGATGATCCTCAGGCGGAAAACGCGGCAGAAGTTTTTTCAAATAGCCATAGCCGTTTCTGCCTTCAACTACGTATTCTCGCACGTCTTTGTGTTTCGAGAGAAGCCGCAAGTAATAGTCGAACAGGGCTGCCACGTCGCTCTTCGTGAGTTGACCGCACGCCTCGAGATAAGCCATGAATTCGAAGAAATTCAGGTAGTCGGTTAGATCGGAATCTTCGTTTCGCACCAGGTCTACAACTTCCGGAGCGTCGGGCGGATTGTCATCCAAAGCCTTGCGAATTCGCTTCAAATCGGGCGCCTCGTAAAACTTCGAATACAGGCTCGAGAGCCAGGTCGCCCGCTCCAGCGCCGACTTTCTGTAATAGATGCGCACTGCTCCCAACACCGCACCCGCCGCCATCAAACTGGAGATCCGTCCGGCATTCCAAAATATCCATTGAAGAAATCGCACGGCGAGGTGCATTGGAGATGACTCCGAGGAAAGATTTTCAACATTGTATGTCGACAATGTGCGGCGAAGAATAACCGGTGGTACGCGTGTGCGAAACGTTTGACGTCGGAAAAGAGAAAAATCAATGGACCACAAAGGGCACGAAGGATCACGAAGGGGGTCGATTTGTGATGGCTTCCTTCGTGCGACTTTGGCTGGCCGGACAGCCGAGGCGGCTGTCCCCACACAGGGCCGACGGCGAATCGGGCTAATTTGAACTCCCGGCTCCGCCCCTCGTATACTTACACCCCGCCATGAAGGTGATCGTCATCATTCCGGCCGCTGGCCTCGGGACGCGGATGGCACCCATGCCCAGCGCTCTCGACGCGAAAACCCGGAAGCCGCATCCGTCGAAGCAGTTCACCGAACTGGCGGGCACGCCAATTCTTATCCATACGCTGCGCAGGTTCGCTGACGTCGATGCAGTCAGCGAAATCTGGATTGCCCTGCGGGAAAATGAAATCGAAGGTTTCCGCGAACGTCTATCCAAAGAGGCCGGAGATGTCCTGAAGCACAAAAAAATCGAACTGGTCGTGGGTGGCGAACACCGCCAACAATCCGTCGAGCAGGCGCTCAACGCCCTTTCGGCCGCGCCCGACGATGTGGTTCTGGTGCACGACGCTGTGCGGCCGCTGGTTACACCTGAAATCATTCACGAGGTCATCGAGGCCGCCAAGAAATATGGCGCCGCCATCGCCGGTCTTCCGGCAGTCGATACCATCAAGCAAGTCGAACGCACCGCCGAAGGCGCCATCATCAAATCCACCATTCCTCGCGCCGGCGTGGTCCTCGCACAGACCCCGCAAGGATTTCAGTACAGCGTGATCAAGAAAATCTTCGATGAAGCCGCCGCCGATGGCTTCATGGGGCACCGACGAAGCCTCTTTGGCCGAGCGCTCCGGACACGAAGTCGCTGTAGTGATGGGCTCGCCCCGAAACATCAAGATCACCACCCCCGCCGACCTGGAGCTGGCGGAGTTTTACCTGCGCACCTCGGCCGAGCCAGCGCAACGGCGCTAACCATTCATGCCGAAGACCAACCACAAACGACCAACGACCCGCGTAGGCTACGGCTTCGATTCGCACGAGTTCCGAGCCGGAATTCCGTTGAAGATTGGCGGAATCAGCCTGCCGCATGACAAAGGCTTGGGCGGGCACTCCGACGGCGACGTTCTGCTGCACGCTATCACCGACGCTCTGCTGGGGGCCATCGCCGCACCCGATATCGGCGCGCTGTTCCCGCCCTCCGATCCGCAATGGAAGGGCGCGGATTCGGTCATCTTCCTGCGCGAAGCTCTGAAACGCGTGCGCGACGCTGGTTACGTCTTAGCCAACGTCGATGCCAGCCTGATTCTGGCTGCCCCAAAAATCGGCCCTCACGCCATGGCCATTCGTGCGAGAGTCGCCGAGTTGCTGGGCGTGCCCAGCGACTGCGTGGGCCTGAAAGCCAAGACTCCCGAGGGGCTCAACTTTGAGAACGCCGCTCTCGCTCACGTAGTAGTCCTGCTCCAGCCCGTCCCGCGAGAGAAAAAAACAACAAAGAAAAGGGCAAGGCGCGCAGTCTAATCGATAAAAGCTATTCCGCCGCCGCAATAAACGCCCGGAAAATGGCACGCGAAGCTGCATCCTGCTCTACTGACCGCTCCGGATGCCACTGCACCGCCAGCACGAAATGATCCGGCGCAGTCCCTTCCAGTGCCTCAATAATTCCGTCATCAGGGCAGCGCGCGACGATTCGCAACCCCTCACCGATCTTTTCCGCAGATTGATGGTGCGAGGAATTCACGGGCAGCACCAGTGACCCTTGTACTCCTGATCCGTTACCCACGATTTCCGCCAGCCTCGAGTCTGGTTCGATCTCAACCGCGTGCGCCACTGCGACATTTCTCCCAGCCTCGTGATTTACTTTCGCCCGCGTCGCCTCCGGCAGAAATTCCGGAATATGCTGAATCAGCGATCCCGCACGGTTCACGTTAAGATTCTGCAAGCCGTAACAGATGCCCAGCACCGGCTTGCCAAGCCGGTACGCGTCCTCGAGCAGTAGATCATCCACCGCGTCGCGCCGCGGATCTGCCGCTGCCGTGTGGCTCGATCGCGCGGCCTTGAACCTTGCCGGATCAACGTCGGCCTTGCTTCCAGGCAGAAGCGCACCATCGCAATTCTCAATCAACTTCCTGATTTCGTCGGGAGTCTGATCGAGTCCCACGCGAACAGCCTTCCCTCCCGCCAGTTCGACCGCGCGCTCGTATTGCGGAATTGCCCGCTCCGCATACTCGCGGTCAGAAAAATGCGGAATAGGAATCGCGATGCGGGGAGCCATATTCCTAGCCCAGCCTCTCGATCGCCGACAGAGTTTTGCTCTGGCGGTAATGCCGGATCTCCATCACCAGCGCCAGCACAAAAATAATCCCTCCCGCCACCAGCGCCATGGGCAGCGCGATCAGGCGATAGGCAATCCGCATGTCGGGATGCACTCCCCGCAGCGCGGAAACTGCCACGGTGCCAAGGATACCGAGCAGCAAGCTGACCGCAAAGCACAGCAGCGTCCCGATAAATGTCACTACGCAAACCCGCACCGGGATGGTGTACCAGCGAGGAGCGTGGGATGCGCGTGCCAGGGCCATGAGCTCAGCTTCCATTCTACGGGTTCGAACTTTCATTCACCCGGTTCGCGCGGCGCCCGCCAAACGCATTGATGGTCCTGGTCCCAGCCTCCACCTCGCCGCCGTGCAGCGTGCCGCGGGGAATGAAGCACTCCTCTCCCGCCCTGACAGGAGTTCTCCTGTCGCCGATAATCAGCGTGTAGCAGCCCTGAACGACAATCATGTATTCGTCGAAGTCGTGCACATGCGGCGCCGAGGGCGTCGTCTCGGAGCACGTCCAGAATGCCATCTGGCTCCCATCCAATCCATCAAACACATACCCCTCGACGCCTGGAGTCGCCTGGCTGCTAACAGCGATCCGGTTGGCGGCATGCTTCATGAAATCAGGAAACTCTTTCATAAGGACGAATCGCTCCTCTAAAGCAAATCGGATTGGACAATGTTAAATCCAGGATCAGTTCCAAACTAGCCGATGAAGACGTAAGGTGATTTCCAACCCCCCGAATAACCGACCGCTCGGCCAGATCGGCAACCACTGAAACGATCTCGCGGCAGGGGCACCCGGGTCGAACGGGATCATTCATGCCGGAGTGCGGTTGTCGGATCGACCCTGCTGGCGCGCAAGGCGGGTAAAAAGCCGGCAAGGCCCGCGGCCAAAGTCAGAACAACCGCCGAGCCAATGAACGTCAGTGGATCGCGTGGGTTCAATCCAAACAGCTGGCTGCGAACCAAATTGGCCAGCGCCAGCGCCAGCGAAAAGCCGGCAAGCAGGCCAGCCCCGATGAGAACGAACACTTCGCGCATGATCATCGCGATGACGCGGCTCCGCAGCGCTCCGACCGCAATGCGGATTCCGATTTCGCGCGTTCGCCGCATCACAACATAAGCCATGACTCCATAAAGCCCGATGACTGCGAGTAAGGTGGCAAGTCCGCCGAATACCGTAGAGAGGCTCGCTACCAGCCGCTCGGTCCGCAGCGAGAATCCAATCTGTTCGTTCATGGTTTGAAGCCCAACGACCGGAACATGAGGATCGAACTGCCGCATGCGTTCGCGAAGTTCATTCTCGATCAGGCGTGGGTCAGCCTGCGTGCGTAGATAGATATTCATAAAACGGAAATGGGCGCCTTGGAAGTAGGGGAAGTAGGCCTGCGCGGGAGGCGTCTCCCGAATGTCTCTGTATTTCCTGTCGGCGACCACTCCGATTACTTCAATGTCCGGGCTGACTGGCTCCAACTCGTCCACCAGGCCGAAGCGCTGCCCGATCGGAGGTCTGCCCGGGAAGTATTTCCTGGCAAAGCTTTCATTGATGATCGCGTATTTGGCCGGTCCCTCGTCCTTAGCGGTGAAGGCGCGCCCGGCGACGACAGGAATACCGATCGTGGAAAAGTAATCCGGACCGATCTCGCAGAGAACCGGCTGCTCCTCCATCGGCGCTCCTTCGAAATCCTTTCCCAGAACCGCATTCTGCCATGCATATCCTTTCAAGAGTGGCATCGCCGAGAATCCCACCGACTCAACACCGGGCATGGTTTGCAGGTTGAGGTTCAGTCGTTGATAGAACGATTTGGTTTCCTGGTCGGAGTATCCGTTGAGCGAAGGGTTGATTGAGAAGGTAAGAAGATGATCGGTGGGGAAGCCGGGTCCGAGGTCCTGGAGGTTGCGCAAAGTACGAACGAAGAGGCCTGCACCGACAAGTAGCAGGAGCGACAACGCCACCTGAATGCCGACCAGCATCCTGCGAAGAGAAATGCTCCCGGTGGAGAGCGCGCCTGACCGTTCTTTGAGGGAGAGAGAAATTTCAGTGCGCGATCCGCGAACCGCGGGCAGGAGGCCGAAGACCAACGAAGTCAACACGGTGACGCACACAACGAAGGCCAGTACGCGCACATCCGGGATGGTGGAGACAACAAACTCGGCGGCCGCATCCGCGGGCAAATAGATGCGCAGAAGAATGCGATCCGCCAGAAAGGCCAGCGCCAGTCCCAGGATTGCTCCTCCGCCCGCCAGAAGCAGGCTTTCCACCAGCAACTGGCGGACGATGCGCGCCCGGCCGGCGCCGATGGCCAGGCGAAGAGCAAATTCCCGCTCTCGCGCGGTGGCACGGGCCAGCAGCAGATTGCCCAGGTTGGCGCAAGCAAGAAGAAGCACCGCCCCGGTGAGCGCGACCAAAAGCCATAGTGGCCTGCGCATATCTTCGCGGAGTTTATTGTCAGACCCCGGCAAGAGCTTAATGCGATTACGGAGAAACAGCTGCCGGTCCGCTTCCGTCGTGTTTCTGGTGAATTCAGGCTGCTGCGCCTCCATTTCGAGAATGCCGTGCAAAAGTGGCTGCAGAGAAAGTTCTGCCTGCTGTGCGCTGATGCCGGGCTTCAGTCGGCCGTAGGCCGTGACCCAACTCAACCTGCGGGGCCGGTTCTTGAGGCCGTCCGAATGAGGAGTCATCTCCGTCTTCATCATGATTGGAACAAAAACCTTTGCCGGGTTTCCAAGTTCCACGCCGTCAAAACCGGGCTGCGCGACACCAATAACGGTCATCGCGTAACCGTTGAGGGCGATCGTCCGTCCGACGATGGTGCGGTCACCATTGAAGTAGCTCCGCCAGAAGCTGTTGCTCAGCACCACGACCGGTTTGCTGTCAGGAACCGCGTCGTCGTCCGGAGCGATAGGGCGGCCCAATGACGTTCCCACGCCTAGTATCGGGAAATAGGAGCCTGAGACCAGTTCCGCGGGGATTTGCGCCGCTCGGTCGTCGTCGCCGATGGTGACGGTAGCTGGGAACCGGCAGAACATTCCCGTGAAGACTTGATTGTTGTCGCGCAAATCTTCAAACATCGGCCAGGAAATGGTGTTGGGGCCGTAGCTGTTGCCATAGTGGTTGCCAGTTTCTCGGACGATCACCAGCTGCTCGGGATGACTGACGGGCAAGAGCCGCAGAACCACCTGATCCAGAAGGCTGAACATCGCCGTATTCGCGCCAATTCCGAGCGCCAGTGTCGCCATCGCAACCAGGGTGAAAGCAGGATTCTTCGCGAGCGTTCGAACGCCGTACCGAAGATCCTGCACCAGCCTGTCCAACCAGGCTCCCGCGCTAACATCGCGAACACTCTGTACAACCTGCTCAACCCCTCCCATATCGCGGCGAGCGTTGCGATAGGCCTCCTCGGGAGACAGCCCTTCCCGAATTTTTTCGGACGATGCCAGATCCAGATAGGCCTGGAGTTCCTCATTGAGGTCGCGATCAAGTAGTTGCCTGCGGAAGATATTGTTCCAGAGCGCGCGGAGTCGACTGATCATAGAGCCTCCTATGTAGTGCGCAAGGCGGTCGCCATGGCCAGAGAGATTCGTTCCCACCGCTCCGACTCGGTGTGCAGTTGTTTTTTGCCGGCTTTGGTCAACGCGTAGAACTTCGCGCGCCGATTGGTTTCTGATTCTCCCCAGGAAGATGTAAGCCAACCGGCCTGTTCCATGCGGTGCAGGGCGGGAAACAGGGAGCCCGCTTTGACGTCGAAGGCGCCGCCAGTGATCTGTGCGATTCTGCGCGATACGCCCATCCCATGCAGTTCCTGGAGGGCAAGAGCTTTCAGGATAAGTAAATCGAGGGTGCCTTGCAGGAGATCGGATTGAGTGGCAGGCATGAACTCTCCTATCGTCTGTCTATAAGAGAGTAGCACCGCTCTTATAGACAGTCAATAAGAGAAGGCAATTCGCGTCGCAGTAGGGCCGAACCCCTTGGCAATTATTCTTAGATCCTGGGTGGATCACGAGCAAACCGGAAAGCGATAATTCCTTAAGTTGGCGCCTACGAGGGCTTGGCCCCCCCAATATCTTTTCGAAGCCATCGCGAAGGAACCCTCGAGCGAGGAGTTCTCTCGCCTGTGTGTAGAATAGGGCAGGACATGTCGCAGGCCGCCTCAGCTATCACTCGCAGCCCCGCTGAAATCGTACGGCTCACGCCGGTTTCCCAGGCGCAGAACGGAATTTGCTACGCCGTCGCTGGCGAGGTTGCGGTTAATTCGTTTGACCTGGAACGCATGGTCGCGGCCGTCCCCAAAAAGATCGCGGCGGCGCTCGAACGGAAGGCCTACTACTTCGTGCCGCTGACCGTGAGCCAGGGCGAGGAAACGGTTATCGCCGATCGCTACGATGTGGCGCTCAGCGACAACGCGGTGTGCCATCGCAACCTGAACCTAGGCGATTCGCAGTGCGTGTTCATCTCGACGCGATTGATGGACGACAAATTTTCTGTTGCCTTCGAGTTTTATATCAACGTTGGGCATGCCCTGGTGGAGCGCGCCGGGGTCTCGCGCGAGTTCAGCGAACTGGCGTGGAGCCAGGTGGAAGCGGGAGTTCGCGGGGAAACGTCTCTTGACGCGTGGGAATCGCGCAAGCTGGCCACCGCTAACGGGCCCGACAGCGAGCGCTACAAGAACGAATACCTCGACGCGACTTTCTCCGACACGATTTCCATCTACCTGCTGTCGCTCTACCTCGACGTCGACTACTACGATCTGCGCGAGCGCGACTACCCGCTGCTGGCGCCCTCCGCGCTGGCCGAACGCTTGCGCAAAATCGCAGAGTTATTCCCACCCAACCCTGGCTTCGAATTCGCCATTCTCTACAAGCGCCGCGGGTGAGACGGTGGCGTCAGAAGGCCTACGCCGGCCATCCACCGGGCTGGTCCTGTTTCAGCAATGCCGATCGCTCCGGACGGCTGGGGTTGGAACGCACGAAGACGATCTGACCCTTCATCGTGGAGACAAACTTATCGGCCGACCTTTCCCGAAGGAACAACCGCTCCAGGTAGCCAGAATAATATTCGCCGTTCACTGAGTAGGAGTAGTCGATTCGTGCAATGTAAATGTTCTTGTAGCGAGTCCTCCGCTCTTCTACGCTTCCGAATTCCACTGTACCTTGGTAGGTCAGCCAGCCTCGGGCTAACAGGGCCTTGACGTGGTTCCACGCCAAACCTCTGATCGTCAGGGCGATGACCGCGATTAGGATAATCGCGGTGAAAAGGTCGTCCCCTGACGGCGCGTATAGATTCAAGCTTGATACCTCGTTGCGCTCGATGCTGGCACAGTATAGGCAGAGTGGATAAATAAATCGACTGGTATTCGCTAACCGCGATCGGGGAAGCTTCCATGTCGAAATCTACAATCGAGCCGTTACAATCATTCCTCCCATGACCGTTACGGTGCGATCGTTCGCCAAGATCAATCTCGGGCTGCGCATTGGCGCGGCGCGGCAGGATGGATTCCACCAACTGCTGACGGTGTATCAGACGATCGGGTTGCACGATGTAATTCGCGTGAGCGTGGGGCGCGGCAATGGAATCGAAGTACGGTGCGCCGATCCGCGCGTGCCGAAGGATGATTCCAATACGTGTTTCCGGATTGTTGAGAAGGTGATGCCTGCGCTGCGCGCCAAGGGGCGCGTGGTCATTGAGATTGAGAAGCGGTTGCCTGTCCAGGGTGGATTGGGCGGGGCCTCGGCGAATGCTGTGGCGACTTTGCTTGGGCTGGAGCGGGCGCTGAAAAAAGTTTTGCTTCCCACCGAACGATTGCGGATCGTGGCGGAAGTCGGGTCGGACTTGCCTTTGTTTCTTGTGGGGGGAACTGTGCTCGGTGTCGGACGCGGGGAGCGGGTGTATCCGCTGGAAGACTTGCCGGCGATAGCTTGTGTTGTGGTAACGCCGGAAGTGGGCGTTTCGACTCCGAAGGCGTTTGCGGCGTGGGATCGCTTGTCTGGAGGGACCCAGTGTGGCGCGGGCACTCTTGCCCGCGAAGGTTTGAAGGAGCGGGTGGGCTCAGGCCCAGCCGAGCTTCGCTCGGCTGGACAGCCGGGGGCGGCTGTCCCCACACAGACAAATGAGACTGCGAAATTGACGGTCCCCGGACTGTCCGATAGAATGAATGAGCTTGGCCGCGGCTTGTCGGCGTGGCTGAGTGAACCTTACTCCGGTGCTCCTTTTCGAAGGGGCCGGGCCGAGAATCACCTTCTCGAGCTTGTCCGGGCCGGGATTGAAAACGACTTCGAGCAGGTCGTCTTTCCTGAGTATCCCGAGCTGAGTGATGGCAAGCGTGCGCTTTTGCGCGCAGGCGCGACGTACGCGTCGTTGTCGGGTTCCGGTTCCGCGCTGTACGGGCTATTTGCCTCGCGGGCGGCGGCTTTGCGGGCGACGGCCATGCTGCGGAAGCAGGGTTGGTCGGCGCGGGCGACTTCGACGCTGCCGCGGCGGACTTACTGGCGGCGTTTGATTGCTGGATAAGAGGCTCGATGGTCGGGCGCTCGGCTTCGCCTTCGCTTGGACGGCCGAGGCGGCCGTCGCCACATGTGCCGTGGCTTGGACGGGCGAAAGCGGCCGTCGCCACATGGCTCGCGGTCGACGTAGAATTTTTGATTGTTGAATTTTGATTGTTGATTGACAATTGAGATGCCCCACTGGGGTTCAATCAACAATCAGCAATTGGGCGATCAACAATTGCTTACTGGGCCGTCGACTAATGGTAGGTCAAGTGCCTTTGGAGCACTTTGTCTAGGTTCGAATCCTAGCGGCCCAGCCAGAAAAGAAGCCTTTGGCTGTTAGCTCTTGGCTCTTAGCTCAAGCGAGCATCGGAGCGCCGGTTTTGCCAAGAGCTAAAGGCTAAGAGCTGAGAGCTTAAAACTATGGCTACTTTGGTGACGCCGACCGACAAGACGGTAGAGAAGAAGAGCCCGCCCGTGACTGACGAAAAGGTCGACCGGAGGCCGCGTCCGCGAACCGATGAGAAATTCAAGATCTTCAGCGGCACGGCGAACGAGCCGCTGGCCGATGAAGTCTGCAACTTTCTCGGCATGCAGCGCGGACAGGCGCAGGTGATTCGGTTCCGCGACGGCGAGTGTTACGTCCAGATCCAGGAGAACGTGCGCGGCGCGGATGTGTTCGTCATGCAGCCGACGTGCCGTCCGGTGGACGAGCACCTGATGGAGCTGCTGTTGATGATCGATGCGCTGAAGCGCGCTTCGGCGCGGCGCATCACGGCGGTGATGCCATATTTCGGCTATGCCCGGCAGGACCGCAAGGACAAGCCGCGCAGCCCGATCTCGTCGAAGCTGGTAGCCGATCTGCTGACTACGGCGGGCACGCATCGGGCGCTGATTGTGGATTTGCATACGCCGCAGTTGCAGGGCTTTTTCAATATTCCGGTGGACCACTTGTTCGCCTCGCCGGTGCTGGTCGATCACTTCCGCAAGCTGGCCCTGCCGAATTTGACGGTGGTTTCGCCGGACGCGGGCGGCGTGGAGCGGGCGCGGTTCTTCGCCAAGAAAGTGGATGCGGCGCTGGCTATCGTCGACAAACGCCGCGTGGAAATCAACGTGGCCGAAGTGATGCACGTGATCGGCGACGTCGACGGGCGAACGTGCTTGATCATCGACGATCTGATCGATACAGCGGGAACGCTGGTAAAGACCGCGGACGCTTTGATGGAGAACGGCGCGACTTCGGTTTATGCCTGTGCATCGCATGCGGTGCTGTCGGGGCCGGCGGTGGAGAACATCACCAACTCGGTGATTAAGGAAGTCGTGGTCACGAACACGATTCCGCTAAGTCCTGAGGCGGATGCGGCGCGAACTCAAAAGGGAGGGAAGATCAGCGTCCTCTCAATTGCGGGATTGATTGGCCGGGCGATTCAGGCCAATCATGAAGAGACTTCGGTGAGCAAGCTGTTTACATAGGTCCTTCGGCGACGAAAAGCCGTCGCCTCAGGATGACAGTTTAATTTTTTAGACAGGAATTGAAATTTATGGCGACTACATTGGAACAAAACGTACTCGAAGCACAACCTCGCGAGGCCGGCACCAAGAATCATGCCCGGCGTGTGCGACGCGAAGGAAAGATTCCGGCGGTGGTTTATGGCGCCGGCAAGGATTCGCTGCCAATCGCCGTGGATCCGCGGCACGTGATGCGCATTCTGAACTCGGAGACCGGACACAACACGATTTTTGACCTGGCCCTGAGCGGCGGCGAGCGCAGCAAGGCCATGATCGTCGACTGGCAGTACGAGCCCATCAAGGGCAAGCTGCTGCACATCGACCTGAAGCGCATCGCGCTCGACAAGGTGCTGCGGGTCAACGTGCCTATTTTCCTGGTGGGAGAATCGGCCGGCGTGAAGCAGGAAGGCGGCATCATGGAGCAGATGTTGCGCGAGGTGGAGGTCGAGTGCTTGCCGGGGGATATTCCGACCCACTTCGATGCCGACGTCAGCCACCTCACCTTTGGCAAGGTGCTGCGCGTTTCGGAATTGCCGCATTCGGAGAAGATCAAGATTCTTACCGATCCGAACCAGCCGGTGGCGCACGTTACGTCGGTGAAGGAAGAAGTTGTGGCGACTCCTGAAGCGGTTGCGGCGGAAGCGGCAGCTCCGGCGGAGCCCGAAGTCATTAAGAAGGGCAAGCAGGAGACTGAGGAAGAGGGCGCCGAGGCCCCCGCTGGCAAGGCTGAGAAGGCAGAGAAGCCTGAGAAGGCTGAGAAGAAGGAGAAGAAATAACTCGTGTAGGGACGGGCGCCCTTCGGCTTCGCTCAGGGCAGGCTATTCGCCCGTCTGGCGGAGCGCGAAGGCGGCCGCCAGCTCAAGAAATTTGGGCTGAAACCTGGCGGACGAATGCGTCCGCCGCTACGTGGATCGGGATGATGGCGTGAAACTGATCGTCGGTCTCGGCAATCCCGGTATCGAGTACCAGTTCACGCCGCATAACCTGGGCTTTCTGGCGATTGATCGCATCGCGGGAAACCTGGGAGTGGATGTGAGAAACCGGCAATGCCGGGCGCTTACGGCACGGGCTGTGATCGCCGATCAGCTGGTGCTGTTGGCTAAGCCGGAGACGTTCATGAACTTGAGTGGCGTCTCGGTGCGGGAGTTGGTCGAGGAATACGAGGCGAGGCCGGAATCGGACCTGATTGTGATTCAGGACGAGCTGGATTTTCCGCTGGGCACATTGCGCATTCATACGCGGCGCAGTTCGGCGGGGCACAACGGCATCGAGTCTATCATCGCGGCGTTGGACACGCAGGATTTTCTACGGATTCGGATCGGCGTGGCGCCGGAGCGGAAAGTGTCCGACGGCAAAGAGTATCTGCTGGCGCCGATGCGCAAGGCGGACTTGAAGGTGGCCGACGGAATGCTGGACACCGCGGAAGAAGCGGTGAAGGTGATTTTGAAAGATGGTCCGGCGGCGGCGATGAACCGCTTCAACCGGAAAGAGCCGGACGAAGAGAAAGATTAGCCACGGATCAGCACGGATTTTCACGGATTTAAGAAGCTCCTTTAGGGCTTGATCCGTGAAGATCCGTGAGAATCAGTGGCCAGGAATTTGGAGATAACGAATGAATCGCATCTATGAGCTGATGTTTATTGTTCGTCCCGATATGACGGACGAAGATCTGGATAAATTGATTTCTACACTGCAGTCGGTGGTGCCTACGTCAGGCGGAACGGTACAGCGTGTCGAGAAGATGGGCAAGCGCCGATTGGCCTATACCGTACGGCGCTTTCACGAAGGCGTCTATGTGTTGATGGTCGTGGAAGGCGGAGGCCCAGTGATTCACGAACTGGAGCGCCGCTTGCGCGTGTCCGAGCCGGTCATCAAGTTCCTTACCGTACGCATTGATGAAGAGCAGAAGCGGCTGGACAAGATCAAGCAGCTTCGCGATGCGAAGAAGAAAGTAAGCGCACAGCCCGCAGCGGCGGCAGAGCCGGCAGCACCAGCGGAAGCTCCGGCGACGGCGTAACGGGGTTTGTAAGCGGGTTTCTCTGCGTTTCTCCGCATCGTTCTTTGCGAACTTTGCGGTCAAAAGCTTTTAACCGCTGAGGACGCGAAGAAATCGCAGAGTTCGCTGAGAAATGCCGACCCGGTGGTCGGACAGACATCGAGAGAAGAATTAGAGGAGAATTATGGCTGAAGAGACGAAAGCAGCAGAGCAATCGGCGCCGAGCGAGAGGCCGCGTTCCAGCGGAGATCGTCCGGGCGGAGATCGTCCGCGATTTGGCGGCGGTGGTGGCGGACGCGGGCCGGGTGGGCCTCCGCGCGAAGGTGGCGGCGGGCGCAAATTTTTCCGGCGCAAGAAAGTGTGCAAGTTCTGCGTCGAGAAGATCGAAGACATCAACTACAAGGATTACCGCATGCTGGGCCAGTTCGTCGCCGAAAGCGGCAAGATCGTGCCGCGACGACTGACGGGCGTGTGCGCGCCGCACCAGCACCGGCTGTCGGCGGCCATCAAGAAAGCCCGCAACATTGCCCTGCTGCCGTTTGCCGGGCGGGCGAGCTAAACCTTAGCCACGGATTTGCACGGATCTTCACGGATAAGACTTTTTAATTGATTTGGTTTATCCGTGTTGATCCGCGTGAATCCGTGGCAAAAGAACTTTCTGACATCGGAGCTATCATGGAAGTCATTCTGAAGGAAGATGTAGCCAAGCTAGGGTCCCGCGGCGATGTGGTGAAGGTCGCGGAAGGATATGGACGGAATTATCTGTTGCCACGCAAGCTGGCCATTCAGGCCGACGAGGGTAACAAGGCCGTCATTGCGCAGATGAAGGCCGCCTCGGTGCGGCGCTCGGCCAAGGAGAAGACGCAGGCCGAGGAACTGGCCAAGCAGTTTGACGGCGTGTCAGTGTCGTTCCAGCGGCGCACCGGCGAGCACGATCAGCTCTTTGGCTCGGTCACGTCGAGCGACATCGGCGATGCGCTGACCAAGAAGGGATTCAACGTGGATCGCCGCAAGATCCAGCTGCACGAGCCGCTGAAAACCGTGGGCGAGTTCTCGATCCCGGTGAAGCTGCACAAGGACGTGACCGCGCACTTGAAGGTGGTCATCGAGAAGGAAGCAGCGGCTGAGTAGGCCTGCTGTCCTCTTCCTTGCTAAGTGCGAGGGATTCTATCTTGTTGATGACACGCAGCGTCGTATTCGACAGGTGCTTCGAGTTCCTTTCGCGTTGAGGGCTTTAGCCCTTTGCTGTCCGTGACGAACTGAATTCCAGTGACAGGAGGTTATGCCCTAGTGTTGGCTCGCCGCTGCGTGGGCGAGACGCCCCCGCGACAGCCGGCAGGATGCCGGCGCTACCAGAAACTGCATCGTTCTCGGGGCATTTTCCTTGCCAAATCCCCGGCCGGCATTGTCCGCCATTGTTCTGTTTCCCTCTAAATCTTTGCCCCAGAATCACCTAGGCCCGCCAAATAATCTGCCCCTGCCCTATAATTTTTGCTCACGGTTTGGTCGACCCCTCGTCTATTCCTGTGCAAGCCCGGATATGGCATGAATACCGGGCAGGTAGAGGACAATAAAAAATGCCGGCCGGTGCATGGGCAATACCAATTGCCGTAGGCGGACGGGCCCACTCGAAGACAAAGAGTGAGAGAGTAGAGAGAGTCGACAATAACCATGACCCCGCGCGGGGACGCATGGCTGGGCAAGAACGCCGCATAGACGACACGATGTTGATCCGAGAGGCGCAGCGGGGAAACCGCGCCGCCTTCGAGGAACTCGTCCGTCACTACGATCAGGCGGTGTTGCGGCTCGCACTCCATCTCACCGGAACTGAGCAGGACGCTCAGGACGTCTATCAGGACGCCTTCCTCAAGGCCTATAAGAACATCGGAAGTTTCCGGTTCGAGTGTTCCTTCTACACATGGATTTACCGGATTGTGACGAATCTGTGCCTCGATCACTTGCGCAAAAGGAATGTGCGCAAGGAGGATGCGCCGGTCGTGAAAGACGGCAACGGCGGCGAGTTCGACCTGCTCGACCAGGTGGCCGACGGACGGGCGGGAGCGAATCCGGAGCGCGATTTGATGCGCCGGCAGTTGGGGGCGCGCATCTCCGGAGCGCTGGAGAAGTTGACGCCGCGAGAGCGCATGGTGTTTGAGTTGAAGCATTACCACGGATTGAAGCTGAGAACTGTGGGAGAGATTTTGCAGACTACGGAAGAGACCGCCAAGAATACGCTCTTCCGCGCCACGCAGAAATTGCGCGGGGCGCTGGCGGATATGAGGTAGACGTTGGGATTGAGCGGCCGCGCTTCGCGCTGGCCGGACAGCCGAGGCGGCTGTCCCCACATGAGTCGATTAGGGTGCAATTATGAAATGTGAATGGGTTCGAGAGAATATCGTGCTTCAGGTTTATGGCGAGTTGGCGGATGATGCTCGTCATGAATTGGGGCAACACGTGGCGCGCTGCACAGACTGTGCAGCCGAACTGAAGGCGGAGCAGGATTTTCATGCGCTGCTGGCGCAGGATAAGGCCGAAGATCCTCCGCCGAACCTGGTGGCGGCTTCGCGCATGCGCCTGCAGGAAGCGCTGGAGACCGCCAAACAGGGCAGCGTCTGGAGCCGGTTGACGTTCGACCCGGGGATTTGGCTGCGGCAAGTTCGGTTCTCCCCGGCGCTGGCCTCGGCGATTCTGATTCTTGGCTTTGCCGGAGGCGTGACGGCCACTTACAAGCTCTATGGGTCGCGACCCGCAAATACAGCTGCAGTTATAAACCCATCAAATTCTACGGCTGTTCCCTCCGAAGCTTCGATTACCGGCATCAGTTCCATCGTGCAGCAGCCGGGCACAAACCAAATCAGCATCAAGTACAACACGCTTTCGACCCAGGAAGCCCAGGGATCGCTGAATGACGAGAAGATCCAGCAGTTGCTGCTCTACGCGGCCCGCAACAACTACAACACAGGCGTGCGGGTGGATTCGGTCGATCTGCTGGCGCAGAAAACCGGAGACATGCAAGTGCGGGAAGCGCTGATCTACGCGCTGCAGAATGATACGAATCCGGGGGTCCGGCTGAAGTCGCTGAGCGCGCTGGGCAATTACGTGAAGGATGACACCAACGTGCGCGACGCGGTGCTGCGGGCGCTGGTGAACGACAACAATTCCGGCGTGCGGATTGAAGCGCTGCGGCTGATCGAGCCGGTGAAGGCCGACGGCAGCGTGCGCGGCGTGCTGATGGCGCTCGCTGCCAAAGATCAGAGCACGTATATCAAGTCGCAGGCCCGGACCATGCTGGCGCAGTTGCCAGAGATTGATTAGGAGTAGCGCCGGCACCTTGCCGGCTGGCGCGAAGGCATCCTGCCTTCGTTTGCGTGGGCGGGACGCCCCCGCGACAGCCGCCGGGACGGCGGCGCGCTACAAAGAACTCGCTACGAAGAACGATCGAGAACGGAGGGGAATATTTTGAAACGCGCGCTACAAATCGTTGGGCTGGCCAGTGTGCTGGCTCTGCTTGCGCCTCTGGTATTGGCGCAGGAAACACATGTAATCCGCGAGGGCGGGACCTGGGGTCAGGAGATCACGGGTTCGCTGGCAGCGGTCAAAAACTTAAGAGTGAAAGTCGACATGGGATCGGTCATCGTACGCGGCGGGCAACAGCAGGGCATCAATTATGTGGTTCATACGCGCTTTGGCACTTCATCCGAGCAAGAGGCGCGCCGCGAGTTCGAGCAGTACAAGATCACCGCTTACGTGAAGGGCGACACTGCCTGGATCGTGGGAGACTGGCAGGGCGGGAGGGAGCCCAAGCATTGTTCCTCGGAGTTTGCGGTTACGGTTCCGCGCGAATTGGCGCTACTCAAGCTGGAAACCCAAGGTGGCGACGTAAATGCCACGGGCCTGGCAGGCCGCGTCGAAGCGGAGAGCGGAGGCGGTACCGTCAAGTTCGATGACATTGGCGGAGGAGTACTGGCCGAGACTGGAGGCGGCGCGATCGATGTTGGAACGGTCAGCGGCGATCTCGGACTACACACCGGAGGAGGGGCCATTGTAGTTCGGCACGCCAACGGGAAGCTTGTAGCCGAAACCGGCGGCGGCAGCGTTGATGTTCAGTCCTGCGCGCAAGGCGCGGTGATTGAAACTGGCGGCAGCAACATCACCGTGCGCCATTGCAACGGAAGAGTCAAAGCATCGACTGGCGGCGGTAGCGTTGATTTGAGTGATATTGGCGGTCCCGCGGAGATCGAAACGGGAGGCGGCAGCATCCGCCTGACCTCAGCCAAGGGACACGTGCATGCGGAGACTGGCGGCGGCGGCATTGAGCTTTACGGCGTGCCCTCAGCCCGGGCCGAAACGGGTGCGGGAGCAATTACTGTGAAGCTGGTAAATACGGGCGGCGAGCGCAACAATTCCGATCTGGAAACGGGCGCGGGCGACATCACCGTGTATATTGCCTCCGACGTAGCGATCGACGTGCGCGCCAGCGTGGATATGGGAAATGGACACCACATCACTTCCGACTTCCCTGATGTTCACATCGCCGCCGAGGGCGACAAGTGGGGTCCGAAGACACTGACTGCCGAGGGCAAGCTGAACGGCGGCGGGCCCATGCTGAAGGTTCATACTTCGACTGGCGATATTCGTTTCAAACACGTCGGGCAGTGAAAGAACGATTGTCGATGGTTGATTCACGTTGAGGGAACTGCTATGCGCAAATACCTTGTGGCAAGCATCGTAGTGTTGCCGTTGCTCCTCAGCTTTTCGCACGCCACCCAGAGTTGGCCGGTAGATCCGCCGGAGCAAATCACGGTATTCTCCAGCGAAGAAGGCGGCACCAGTTCGTATCTCGGGGTTGACATATCGGATGTGACCACCGAACGCCTGAGCGCGCTGAAATTGAAGGAAGAGAAGGGCGTTGAGGTGACGATGGTCGATCAGGATGCTCCCGCGGGTAAGGCGGGCATCAAGGAGCACGACGTCATTCTCAGCATGAACGGCACTGCGATCGAAAGTGGGGCGCAGTTGCGGCGAATGATCCACGAGACGCCGCCTGGCCGCGTCGTAACCTTCGGCTTGAGCCGTGACGGGCAGCCGATGACCGTGAAGGTGCAGTTGGCCGACAAGGGAAAAGAATTCTCTTTCATGAACGGTCACGACATGAAGAACTTTAATGTCCACGTTCCCGAGATTCACATTCCCGACATCGATATTCCATCGATCAATATGGTGATGGTGACCTCGTCGGCGCGCAGCGGCCTGTCGGTGGAGAACATCACTCCGCAACTGGGAGAGTTCTTCGGCGTGAAGAATGGAAACGGCGTGCTGGTGCGGGCGGTAGAGAAGGGCAGCCGTGCGGAAAAGGCCGGCTTCCGTGCCGGAGACGTGATTGTGAAGATCAACGACCAACCGGTGCATGATACCGGCGATTTCACCCACGCGGTGCGGTCGCGGAAGGGTGCGGCGGTCAGCGTGGGCGTGATTCGCGACAAGAAAGAGCAGAACCTGAATCTGACACTGCCCGAGCACAGGGAATCAGGCGTGCTGCTTGAGGATGAAGAAAGTCTCGGGGGCCCACTGATCGATGGGGAATTCGCATTCGATTGGAGCGAGTGGAAGCGGGAAGTCGCTGACGAGATGACGCTCGCCACCGAAAAAGCTCACACTTCAGCGAGGGAGCTTCGCAAAGATCTCTGTGGGCAAAAGAAGGTCATTCAGCAGCAGGTCGAGAAGCTAAAGAGCCAATCGCTGCTTGAGCAAAAACAGTTGAAGAAGGATCAGGAAAAGCTGCGGATGCGGCTGAACCAGTTGCTGGAACAGCGAAAGCACTGGCTCGATATCTAGGAACGTTGGCGATGCGGGTGTTATTGGCCGTTGGAAATGGAGAGAGCCTGGGCGGCGAGGCACACGCGATTTCGTCCCGCCTGCTTTGCGGCATATAGTCCGCTGTCGGCCGCGCGTACCATGTCATCGCGGGTCTTACCGTGAGCGGGAAAGGCCGCGACTCCCGCACTGATGGTGATGGTCCGCGGCACTCCCGGAAACTGAAAGGTCTCAACCAGCCGCCGCAACTTCTCGGCGATGGCAACCGCCTGCTGGCTAGTGATCTGGGTGAGCAGGATTGCGAATTCTTCGCCACCGTAGCGGCAGACCACGTCAACCTTTCGCAATTGCTGGTGGAAGAGCGATGAGACCTGGCGGAGAACCTCGTCCCCCAGCAAGTGACCGAACTCATCGTTCAGCCGCTTGAACTGATCGATATCCGCCATGATCACGGCCATGCCGGTTCCGTAGCGGCGGGCGCGCTCCATCTCTTCCATGATCCGCAGTTCGAAGAAGCGGCGGTTAAAAATGCCGGTTAACCCATCCAGGTAGGCCAGTTGTTTGACCCGCTCGACGTAGTGCGCGTTCTGAATGGAATTGGCGCAAATATCGGCGACCGATTCGAGCGACTGCAATTCGCTTTCGCGAAACGCGTTGGGCTGCGAACTATGAAGCGTGAGCACGCCAAGCGTTTGTCCAAAGGAGATTAGCGGAATGCTTAGGCGTGAGCCGGACTCCCGGAACAGCCGGAGAGGCTCGGGAATAGCGCTCAGGTCATTTTCGATAATAGTCCCAGTAGCCGAGATCGCGCGCGACCAAGGCTCCTGGCCAGCAGGAAAGCGTCCCCCGGCTGGAATACAGGGTGTGAGCGTGCCTTGATGGGCTCGCATCACCAAGTCGCCTTCCTCTCGAAGGAGCAGAGATACATGCGAAACCTGAAAGGCCTTCTGAATCACCGAACATACGCGGACCAGAAGTTCCTCCAATTCCATCACGGCGGTGCTCTGCTGCGCGATGGCGTTGATCGCTTCCAACTGCCGGGCGCGCTGGCGTTCCAGCGAATACAGGCGCGCGTTCTGAAGCGCAATGGAGGCCTGGGTGGAAAATAAAGTCAGCAGCTCGATGGTTTCTCGGTCGAAATGATTGACGCGGTCGCTCTGGCAGTCGAGAACGCCTACGACTTCATCGCGCACCATGAGCGGAATGGCTAGCTCCGAACGTGTGGATTGCGCCGCGCAGATGTAGCGAGGGTCCTCGGTCACGTCGGGCGCATACACTGGCTGTTTCTTCAAGACGGAGGCCCCGGTGATGCCTTCGTGCTGTCCCAGATGAATCGTGTCCTTGCCTTCATCCCAGCCGATCTGCGAACGGACACACAACTGCTTGGCCTCCGGGTCGAGCAGCAGGATGGCCACATTCTGCAGATGAAAAAAGTCGCGCGCGATTGCCAGGATTCTCTGTAACACCTCGTCCAAATCAAAGGTGGAGAGCACGGCCTGGCCCGCGTCAAATAAAACCGCGAGTTTCGGCATGGTGGAACGAATTGTACGAACAAGGGAAGCGGTTACCAAGGTTCCGAAAGTAACGGACGAGCGCTGCGATCAGCCAGAGGCGGCCTATCGCCACTTCCTCGCAGTTCGGATCAAGCCGTAGGCAACTACGCAAAAGAAGAAATCCACAGCGGTGCCCAGGTCGACCCGAAAACGGTGGTGCTGCGCCGCCGGTGGCAACGATGGAAGCAGGGCGAAGTACGCCACATTGCCCAAAATAATCGCCAGCAAAGCCTGAAGAAAATTGACGAGCACCGATGGTTTAGACACCGCCGCTCTCCCGCGAGTTGCTAGCGAAGATCGCTCTCACGCTACACCATTTTCAATCGCCATCTCGGGCGCACGCAAGGGAACGGTCGCTCCTGCTACCATTCTTCTTCCGCGCTCCTGGAAACCTGGCATGCTCGAACTTTCCACCCCGGTTCAATATGTGAAAGGCGTCGGTCCGCGCATTGGGGAAATTCTTGCCACCAAGGGAATTCACACCGTCGGCGACCTGCTCCATTATCTGCCTTTTCGCTATGAAGACCGGTTGAATCCGCGCGGGATCTCCGAACTGCGCCCCGGCGAAATGGCAACGGTCATCGGCGAAGTGCGCAACTCGGGCCTTTTCCGGACGCGGAGAATGCCGATCTTTCAGCTGACCGTGGGCCAAGGACGCGCGCGCCTGCGGTGCCTGTTTTTCAATGCGACGTACTTGCAGGACAAGTTCAAACCGGGGCAAATGGTCGCGCTGTATGGAAAAGTCGAGGAAGACCAGCGCAGCCGCGAACTGCAAATCATTCAGCCGCAGTTCGAAATTCTGGGGGAAGTCAGCGACGGCGAGAATGGCGCGGAAAAGAAAGCTGCAGAGTCGTTGGAGATCGGCCGCATCGTGCCGATTTATGAGGCGATCGGGCGCCTTACTCCCCGCTGGTTCCGGCGCGCGATTCGCACTGCGCTCGACAATCTAACGCCCGACTTGCCGGAGCCGATTCCTGCCGCCGTGCGCGCGCACCTGGGGCTGATCTCGCCGCGCGCGGCATTGTGGAACGTGCACTGGCCTGAGCCCGGCGAAAGTCTGCAGGATTTGCAGTCTTCCCGCACGCCTGCCCACATCCGGATGATTTTTGACGAGCTGTTTTTCGTTGAACTGGGACTGGAGCTGAAACGACGTCAGCAGAAGGCGCAGACGGGTATCGCGTTTCGTCTGGATGATCGGGTGCGGGCGGCGATTAAAAAGATTTTGCCGTTTCATCCTACGCCCGCCCAGAAGCGGGTGCTGAAGGAAATTGCGGCTGACATGGAGAAGCCTTATCCCATGCGGCGCTTGCTGCAGGGTGACGTCGGCTCGGGCAAGACGATCGTTGGCTTCGAGGCTGCCATCATCGCCATCGAGAACGGATGCCAGGTGGCGCTGATGGCTCCCACGGAAATTCTGGCACAGCAGCATTATTTTTCGGCCAGGCGGATTCTGGAGAACGCCGGGTATCGCATCGTGCTGCTGACAGGATCGCTCGAATCCGACCGCAAGCGCGAGGTGCGCCGGCATATTTCGCAGGGCAACGCGCAGTTGGTGATCGGCACCCATGCACTCCTGGAAGAAAAAGTAGAGTTTGCCAAGTTGGGACTGGTGATTGTCGATGAGCAGCATCGGTTTGGAGTATTGCAGCGGCTCAAGCTGATGAGGAAGTCCTCCGATGACGATAGCCGAGCTTCGCTCGGCGGGACGGGCGGGAGCGCCCGTCTCCACACAGACTCGGCCGAGCCGGATGTTCTGGTGATGACCGCAACCCCTATCCCGCGAACGCTGGCGCTGACGCTCTACGGCGATCTCGATCTCAGCATACTTGACGAACTGCCGCCCGGACGCACTCCGATTGTCACCCGCAGCGTCACCGACGCAGAGTCGCCGAAAGTGTGGGATTTCGTGCGAAAGCAAGTGGCGGCCGGACACCAGGCTTATGTGGTCTATCCGGTGATCGCCGAGAACGAGGAGAGCGAACTCAAGGCCGCGATCAAAATGTACCGCGAGCTCAGCACTAATATTTTCGCCGATCTGAAAGTGGGTCTTCTGCATGGCCGCCTCGACGCCGACCTGAAAGAACAGGTGATGCGGATGTTCCAGCGTGGCGAATTGCAGATTCTGGTCGCCACGACGGTGATTGAAGTCGGCGTGGACGTGCCCAACGCGACCGTGATGGTGATCGAACATGCCGAGCGCTTTGGCTTGGCGCAGCTTCATCAGTTGCGTGGGCGAATCGGCCGCGGCGGCGCGAAGTCGTTTTGCGTGCTGATGACCGGAGGAAAAGTCAGCGAAGATGGCCAGCGGCGGCTCGATGCCATGGTGCGGACCAATGACGGTTTCCAAATCGCCGAACTCGACCTGGAACTGCGCGGTCCCGGTGAATTCTTTGGTACCCGGCAGGCGGGACTTCCGAGCTTCCGGGTGGCCAACCTGATTCGCGACGCAAAATTGCTGGAAGCCGCGAAGCGCGAAGCCGCCGCCGTCATCGCCGGGCCGAATGCCGAAATTTCTGCGGAAGAAATCAGTCGCGCGCTGGTCTATATGCGAGCACGCTGGCAGCATACATACGGACTGGTTGAAGTTGGTTAATGATCGCTAGCGTACCTGTGTGATCTGCCCGGGCATATCCTACACCGTGTAGAATTCTTAAATCTGGCCATACATCTACTTGGAGGGTGCGAAAGTGCACTTTGAATTCAAGCAGTGCGTTCGAGCGGTGACCGCATGCGTTCTGGCTACGATTTTCGCCGTTCCGCAAAACCTGGTGGCCCAGGGCGTGGAGCACGTCGTGAGTCCCATAGAGCTGCAGAAAGCTGCCGTGGATGCGTCCCGAGTAAGGCAGCAGAACCTGGAAACGCTCAAGCAGTTTTTCTCCACGGAACGAGCGCAGCGGGCGTTGAAGGCGGCTCATACCGATCCGGAGCAGGTAAAGAAGGCGATAGCAAGTCTGAGTGATGCCGAACTGGCGCAACTGGCGTCCCGGGCAAACAAGGCGCAGGCCGATTTCGCCGCCGGCAACCTGAGCGACCGGGACCTGATTATTATCCTGATTCTCATCGCCGCGCTGATACTGATTATCGTCGCGGTGCACTAACTGGGGATCCGATGCCTCGCTCTATCCGCACCATTGTCCTGATGCTCTGGGTTGGCGGCATGCTTTGTTCCGCGGCACTTTTTGCCGCCGACCCTACCGGCATCTGGCTCGACGTGCCATTTGTGAAGCAGGAGAAGGACGGTTGCGGCGCGGCGAGCATCGCCATGGTGATGCAGTATTGGCAACTGCAACAAGGTCGGCGGGGGGATCCGACGGCCGAGGCAGAGCAGATTCAGCGGGTTCTGCATTCGGACACGGCGCATGGGATTTATGCTTCCGATATAGAGCGGTATTTCCAGCAGAACGGATATGCCACGTACGCTTTCGCCGGAGAGTGGTCGGATTTGAAGCAGCATTTGGAAAAGGGGCGACCCTTGATTGCGGCGTTGAAGCCGGGGTCGATGACGCCTTTGCATTACGTGGTCGTCGCCGGACTGGATCAAGAGCATGGACTCGTGCTGGTAAATGATCCGGCGCAGCGCAAACTTCTCAAGGAAGACCGGTCCCGATTCGAGCAAGAATGGAAAGCTGCAGGACGTTGGACGCTGCTCGCTCTTCCTGAGGCGGGCTCGCACTGAACGCGCGTGTGTATTCGGATCGGCCTTCTCCTGGGCCTTTGCCTCCACGAATTTTTCAATCTCGCAACTACTGTTGCTCCCGCCGTGCCACCATCCAATGAAAGCCACAGACCGGTGGAGTCGAGCGCCGCGTGCCTTTAAGAGTCCGACGCTGCGTGTCCTCGCTCTGGTGTTCGCCAGCTGTCTGAGGTTGTTCGCTCAAACTAGTTCCGCTGCAGCACCCTCGGCGGACGAGGTCAAGCATTTAGCGGCCGAGCAACGCTGGGAAGAGCTGGCTCGCCTGCTCGGACCGCTGTCGTCGCGATCCGCCGACTTGGATTTTTACTACGGGACTGCGCTGGCGCGACTGGAGCGGTGGCGTGAGGCCGAGAATGCCTTTCAGGCTGGGCTCCGCCTGGCACCGCGCGATCCGCGGTTTCTGATCGAGCTTGCGGGAGTGGAATTTCGACAGAAACACTATCCGCAGGCCGCTCGTCGCCTGCGGCGAGCTCTTAAGCTGGCACCGCGGGACGCATACGCGAACGACTTTCTCGGGACGATTTATTTTCTTCAAGGGAATCTCGACGGCGCACTGAAGTACTGGAACCGTGTGGGCAAGCCGCAGGTTGCAGAATCGAGGGCCGATCCGGTGCCCCAGGTATCACCAGCGTTACTGGATCGGGCTTTTGCATTTTCGCCGGCCAGCACGCTGCGGTGGTCGGAGTTCCTGGCAACCGATGCCCGCATCCGATCGCTGGGAATCTTTTCCCGCTATCAATTTGATTTGCGTGCGCGAGAGGATGGCAAGTTCGATGTTTGGTTTCGCAACCAGGAGCGCAATGGGTTTGGCAGCAGTAAGTGGGAAGGATTATTTTTATTTCTGCGCGGATTGCCGTTTCTCAGTGTCGATCCCGAGTATTACAACTTTCACCATCAAGCGATCAATATTGTGTCCATGTTTCGCTGGGATGCGCAGAAGCGGCGCGTTTTTGGTGAACTTTCCAGCCCTTTTGAGCACAGCGCTAAATATCGTTACAACGTTGGCACGGATCTGCGCAACGAGAATTGGGTGATCTTGAATTCGGAGGCGCCCGGATTCATGCCGCTCGCAAGTTTGAACCTGCGTCGTGAAGTGCTGGGCTTTAATCTTGCGTCTCATGCCAGCGGACAGTGGTACTGGTCGGCGGGTACCGAGATTTCTGATCGCGATTTCCGCAGCGTTGTGCCTGGCACTGTCTTGACGCCGGCATTGTTGGCCAAAGGCTATCAACTCAAACAACTGGCGGAGGTCGAAGCTACACTGTGGCGCATTCCGGAGAAGCGATTTACCGTGGATGCTAGCGCTTCGTCGCAAGCCGCACGTCTGTGGTCGCAACCGGCGGAATCCTCTGAGAAGCTGCAAGGTTCGCTCGGATGGCACTGGTTCCCACGCGCCGAAGGAGACGACTACGAAATGCAACAGCTATTCCGCGGCGGCAAGACCTTCGGAACTGTTCCGTTCGACGAACTCTTTATGCTGGGATTGGAGCGGGACAACAATCTTCCCATGCGGGCACACATTGGCACGCACGATGGCCGCAAGGGGAGCGCGCCTCTCGGGCGCAATTACTTTCTGGCCAACTGGGAAACGGACAAGAACCTTTATGGAAACGGAATTGTCACGGTGAAGATGGGGCCATTTCTTGATAGCGGCAAGATTACCGATCCTTCGTCAGCGCTCGGTTCGCAGAAGTGGCTGTGGGATACCGGAGCCCAAATCAAGCTGCGCGTGTTCGGCACCGGTGTTGTGTTTTCGTACGGGAAGGACCTGCGCTCGGGAAATAACGCATTCTACTTAACGATGCTGAAATAGTTGACACGAGAATCTTTGAGGGCTCCACTTCCGGTTTGACCGTTATCCGCTAGTAATAGGTCATAGGCAATGACGCCAGCCTCGCCGATTTCTGACCAGTAATGGCAGGTCCCGGATCAGCTTTGCACAGGGGTCGTTTTGTCCCTCAGATCGAACTGCATTGAAACCGGTGCTCGCCGCGGGTTAGAGAGAAGATGTTGGCTCCCGCCTCATCCCCAGCGAACGGGCCAACCGCCGGCAACTCGCTAGAACGGTTTTTAGGGCAGCATAGAGTCAAGACTGGCTCTACATTGTGAACCGCTCAATTTCTGCAGTGCCTACATCAAAGCGAGTTGTCGGCGGCGAAGAATTATGCCCCGGAGGCGCCGATGTGATCGCCGCCGGTTGTCAGAAGCTACAATTGGGATTCCCAGCCGGAAGTTCGGTACGGAACACACCTCCGACCGAAGTAATTGCGACCGTAACATCGCTGGCCGAATTGGTAGGATCCTGGTTGATGCCGATGTGCCCGCTCCCGAAGTCAACAAAGCCCTGACCTTTGCTATACACATGAGGCGAACAGGTAGGGTCATCAAATTCATAGAACGAGATCTGACCTGAGGTTACGGTGATGTATACGGGCCCCGGATGCTTATGCCAACCCGTGGAACCCAATGGATCGTAGAGGTGGGTATCTACCTCCACATCAATAGCGGGATCGGTCTTATCCAGCGCCTGCGCTTTTGCGATGTATTGGAACGGTTTAACGGTTGGGTCACTGGGGTTCAAGGTTTGGCTCTGGTCGGTATTCACCATGAAACGGTCATACGTCCCTCTGCCAATTAAGGTGCGGTGAACGCCGATCGCAGGATTTGCCCTCGACTTGAGCACGTACCCGCAGATCGCGAAGACACACAGGACAACAGCGGTTACGACAGTTTTTAGAACTTTGCCCTTCATTTCGACCTCCGAAAGTATTCGAAACCGGATGGACTTTCTCAGAGAGGCCATCCTGGTGCAATGGAGATCGAATGAAAGTCGTATGAAGTTTTTGTGAAGTGCCAACCCACTGACCGCTTGCTACTTAGACGTTTTATGTCGCATGATCTTGAGTGCCATGACCAAGTGGCGGTTTGGGGGCAAGTACGGCCCAGGTATTTCATTTCGGGGATTTCACACTTGACCAGTCGCGGTATCGGCTGCAGCGGGGCGAGCGCATTCTGCGCCTCGAAAAGCAGCCCATGGAGTTGCTCTTCCTACTGGTAGAGAGACACGGAGAACTGGTTACACGCGAAGAGGTCGCGGACCGGCTTTGGGGCACGACCGTTTTCGTTGATATCGATCAAAGCATCAACACAGCCGTTCGCAAGGTCCGAATGGTGCTGCACGACGATCCTGATAAGCCCCGTTTCATCGAAACCGTGGTCGGGAAGGGGTATCGCTTCGCCGCACCCGTGGCCGATGGAGCAGCGACTGTGCCTGCTACGGCCGGATTGTCGGCCTTGACGCAGCCTGCCCAAGCGGGCCAAAGCGCGGCAATCGCAGCCGCTCCTGCTCAGCGGGGGCCCCGGCGACCTCCTGTCGTAATGCTGCTGGCGAGCTTGGCGGCCGTGCTTGCAATTTGGGCATCTGGTTGGGTTGCGATCCACATTCGCAACACTCGAAGCTCGACGCATCCGGTTATCGAGTCGCTCGTGGTCCTGCCACTGAAGAACCTTTCTGGCGATCCCGCTCAGGAATACCTTTCCGACGGAATGACCGAAGCGTTGGTATCTCGCCTCTCCAGCATTCACGATCTTCGGGTGATTTCCCGAACGTCATCCATGCGCCTCAAGAGTTCCGATCTCTCGATTCCAGAGATCGCAAAAGCCTTGCAAGTGGACGTTGTTGTCGAGGGCTCCGTCATTCGAGAGGGCAATCGCATTCGCGTTACTGCCCAGTTGATTCGCGGCACAACTGACGAACACTTCTGGTCGGAGACTTACGATCGGGAACTGCTTGACGTGCTTGCGTTACAGAGTGACGTGGCCCAAGCCATCGCCCGCAAGGTTGAGGTAACTGTTAGCGGGAAAGAAGAGCAGCGTCTCGCCTCATGGCACACCGTTTTGCCGGAAGCCTACGAAAGCTATTTGAAAGGGCGCGCCTCATTAAGCAACAACAACAACAGAGCTGGCACGGAGAAGAGCATTCGTTATTTCGAGGATGCAATCAGCAAGGATCCGGCATTTGCGCCGGCTTATGTTGGCTTGGCAGCCGCGCATGCCTGGTTGGGCACGGTTTTGTTGGGCGGGACTCCCGATACGGAGCGCCCACGGGTTGTGAGCGCGGCCCGCAAAGCTCTGGAGCTCGATCCGAACATCGCCGAGGGCCACGTATTGCTCGCCATAGTGGCGCAGCAACAGTGGCGCTGGGCCGAAGCCGAAGCAGAATACCGGCGGGCGCTCGAATTAACCCCCAACGATTCCGATGCTTACGTCGGACTTGCGCAGTGGCTCTTGTGTCATGGCCGCATGGACGAGGCTCTGACTTCGGCGCAGCACGCCCGCGAACTCGATCGCTTTGGATTCTCAGCAGGGGGTACTGCCTGGATTCTTTTTCACTCCCGCCGTTACGATGAGGCCGTCCACGAGTTACGCAGCGCCCTCGACGTGCACCCGAACGACATCTACAGCCTTTGGCTGCTGGGGTTTACTCTCGTCATCAAAGGTCAAGCGAGCGAAGCAATTCCGACGCTGGAAAGAGCGGGTGTCCTAGCAGACCATGGTTCCGGCTTCATTGACGTTCTCGGGGCGGCCTACGCCCGTGCAGGCCGTCGCGCCGATGCGCTGCGCATACTCGCTGAATTGAAACGCCGCAAGCAGCATGGCTATGTCGCAGCCGCATCCTTCGTGATCGTTTACCTGGGCCTGGGCGAAAACGAGCACGCTTTTGCCTGGCTCGAGGAGGCTTACAAGGAACGGTCAAGCATGTTGCAGTTCCTGAAAGTGCATCCACTCTTCGACCCGCTGCGTGGCGACCCGCGTTTTGTAGATCTGCTCCACCGCGTCGGCCTTGGTTAACGCATCCCCGCAAAGGTCGGCTAACCGGAACTTGACCTCTCCGACACAGGCTCCTTCGCTGGTAGCTAACGGCTGAACTGATAGAATCGAAGACGATGGCAGGGTCTTCCCAACTGATTCAGATTGAACTCGGCGCGCCGCCGCGGCTGCCGAAACCGCAGTGGCTGCGGGCGAAAGCCCCGGTGGGCGACAACTTCCACAACCTTAAGAAGTTGGCCCGGGGCCTGGGGCTGCACACCGTATGTGAATCGGCGCAATGTCCGAACATCGGCGAATGCTGGAACCACAAGACTGCGACTTTCATGTTGCTGGGAGATATTTGCACGCGGCGTTGCGGTTTCTGCGCCGTCCCAAAGGGACGCCCGGCGCCCATTGACCTGGATGAACCGCGGCGCGTGGCGGAGGCGGTGGCCACGCTGGGACTGAAACATGCGGTCGTCACCAGCGTGAACCGCGACGATGACAACATTGGCAGTGCCAGAATTTTTGCGGAGACCATCCGCGAGATTCGCGAGCTTTCGCCGGATTGCCGGGTCGAAGTTCTGATCCCGGATTTTCAGGGTCTGGAAGAATCGCTGCGCATCGTGCTGGATGCCAAACCGGATGTGCTCAACCACAATACCGAAACTGTGCCCCGGCTTTATCGCGCGGTGCGGTCGGGAGCGCGCTACGAGCGCACGTTGACGCTGCTGGAGAATGCCAAGAAATTTTCTCCCGGCATGGTGACGAAGAGCGGCGTGATGGTTGGCCTGGGCGAGTCGTCGGATGAACTGGTCGAGGTTTTCCGTGATCTGGGCGCGCGCGGGGTCGACATTCTCACGGTTGGGCAGTACTTGCGCCCTTCGAAGGATCACCTGCCCATTGCCCGCTTCTATGAGCCGGAAGAGTTCACTTACCTGCGAGAACAGGCTCTGCGCTACGGGTTCCGACATGTCGAGTCGGGGCCGCTGGTGCGGTCAAGCTACCACGCACACGAGCATGCCGACGCCGCTGCGGCGCCGCGAGTAGTTTCGTAGCCTGCCACATTGCTCTTCTCTAGAAGACGTGCAGCTTGATGCTCAGGTACTTCTTTGGGTTCTCCCGGATTGCTTTCAGCAGATTGCGAGTCTCGACAAGCATCTCGTTCGCGTTGTTGTATAGAGTTTCGTCCTTGATGAGCCTGCCGGCAGTGCCTTGCCCGGCTTCCAGTTCGGTGGTCAGCTGGGAGAGCTTGCTGATCGTGGTATCGAGTTTCTTTGCCAGTTCATCGTCCTTGCTCAGCTTGCCGAGGGTGCCTTTGCCGGCATTGATGTCTTCGCTGAGCTTCTTCATGTTGGCGACGGTATCGTTGGCATTGTTATAGAGAGTGGGGTCTTTCAGGAACTTCCCCGCAGTGCCTTTGCCCTGCTGAAGGTCGTCGATTACGCCATTCATCTTGTCGAGGGTGGCGATAAATTTTTCGTAGGCATCATTACGGCTGATCAGCCGTCCCAGGCTGCCCTCGCCGCTTCCCACCTGCTGCACAATTTGCTGGAATTCCGCAACCGTGGAGGAGAAGCGGTTGTAGAGAGTGGGATCATAGATGAGTTTGCCCAGCGATCCTTTGCCGCTTTCGGCAAAAGCCAGAATTCTGTCGGCCCGCTTTAACAGGGCATCCATATTTTCGAGCGTGCCCTGGCTGGCGCGAACCACTTGGTTGAAATCGGGATGTACCTGGGTTTGCAAAGTATCTCCATCCCGCGCCGGAGGGCCGAGGGCCTGCAGGCTGTCGATGTCGAGATAGGTTTCTCCCAGCACGCCTGCGGTTTCAAGCGAAGTGACGGAATCGCGATGGATGGCGTAATTGTATTTAGTGCTGACCTTCATCACCACTTCGACGGGTGTTTGCTGCTTGTCTTTGTCGGGCACGATGAGGATCTTGGTCACGTTACCGACATCGACGCCGCTCAGACGCACCGGAGCGCCCTGGCGTAAACCTTGAGCATTGTCGAAGTAAGACTTCAGGGTGATGCGGCTGGCGAAAAGACCGGTGGTGCCGGACATCAGAAACAACAGAACGGCCAGCGTCAGAGTGGCAACAATCACCGTGATCCCAACGCGCAGTTGCGACCACTTGAGCTGCTTCTGGCTAGGCAAATATAGTCCTCATGGTGCCAGTTTGTAGAGATTACAACGGTCGCGCGAAACAGCTTGGGAACGCGACCGGCCCCGTGTTCGAATGATAACAAAAACTTGAGCGAGTCTAGGCGGGTTTGGTGCGCAGTGCCGATGTTAGCAAGAGAGCAAGCAGGTAAGCCGCCGCTCCGCAGGCCAAGGTAACCGTCAACCCGAACTGGATGGCGATGACCATTGCCATAACCGATCCGAGTACGCTGGCTGCAGCGTTCATCGCCCAGGCCCATTCGACGGCATTATCGCGAGCGCTTTGCTCGGTGGGAAATTCCGGAACCGGAGAGGCAGCGAGCGCGCGCAGGCCCGTGGGGAACGGCATCCCCATGACAAATCCCAACGGGACGAGGAGAACGCCACTGATCAACAGGCGGTATCCGAAATGCAATCCGACCAGCGCTGCCAAACGACCAGGCAGAAAAAACACGTTGGCGAGAAGCGTTACGATGACCAGCACGAGAGGTATCCAGCACAGGTTCGTGCGCGGCAGCCAAAGCCTCGAAAACAGGCTTCCCGCGCCGCTGGAGAGCATCAGGAGGAAGATGACAACGGTGAGAGCGTAGGTGGGATGGCCGAGAAAAAGCACAAAGCGCTGAATAAAGGCGATCTCCACCAGGATGTAGCCGAGGCCGACAGCCACAAAATAAAACAAGGGAACGGGCGAGTGGCGAACTTTTCGGATGCGGCTTCTGAGCGCAAGAGGTAGAACAAGAAATGCCAGCACGGCCACGAGCGAAATCAGCAGCACGAGCATTAGTACCAGCACTCCGAGATTCACTTTCCAGTCGATGCCGCCGCGGTCACCCTTTTCACGGAGAATCTGCTCCGGCTTCAGCGTGAAAAAAAAGAAGGGAGCGTTGTCGGTGACGGGTGCTGTGTTGTAGGGATACCGGAGCGCGAACGCATAGGGATCGTTGCTGGCGATGAGATCGGAAAACGGATTTTGCCCAGGGTCCGAGGGCAGGTACAGCGGCTCGAGTTGCTGGTAGTCGTCAAGATGCTTGCTGACCGCGTCCTCTTCGGCGGACGTAAACGGGGTTTTCTTGGCCAACACCACGACCGGGATGCCGTCTTCATCGAGCGATCCTTGCGAAGCGACAATAAAATTGCCCGCGGTATTTGTTATCCCCAGGCGATGCAGGGCTTCCATCGCCACCGCGACGACCCGTAAGGCTTCGCGCGGATGCCGAAATTCCCAGCGCGTGATGGCGATCATTCCATCGGGCTTGAGGTGATTGAAATATTCGCGAAAGGCCTCGACGGTATAGAGATTGTTTTCACTGAGGGCGAACGCCCCGGCTGCAGTAGAAGCCCAGGTGTCGACGAGGGTCATTTGCACGACGTCGAACTGTTGAGGACTGGAACGCAGAAACGACCGGCCATCGGTGACATGAATGTGCACATCGGGCCGCTGGTAAAGATGCTGAGAATAGTCGGCGTAACGCAGGCGCATTATGGTCGTCGCGATAATGGGATTGATCTCGATGCCGGTCACGCTGGGACTGCCGTTCGCAATGGCGCGCAGCACATCGACGCCGCCACCGGGCCCGATGATGGCGAACTCGCCGTGGGGACGCAGCACGTTGGCCAGCGCCGGCGGCGCCGACATGAGGTCGCTTTCCCACTCCGTCTGGTGCCAGAGCGCCACGTCAGCATTCATGATGTAAGTGGAAGCGTCCGCGTCGATGACCACTACTTTCGCTTGATCCTTGCGGTCGACCTCCACGCGCGAGAGCGCGTTCCAGCGCGCGAACTCGACCTGCGACGGATCACGGAACATTCCCTTTGCGTAGACCACGTCGATCAGACGCCCCGAATAATTCGCACCGATCAGGGCAAGCAAAGCCAGCGTTAGCCAGGCGGCGCTCCTGCGCAGAGAGCGGAGTTCGGCCCAGATCGTAGCGGCAGCAGCCATCGTGGCGCCGGCGAATAGTACGACGTTCGGTCCACCGATCCAGTTGAGCAAGGGAACAACCGCCAGGCAGGCCAGCGCTCCACCGCACAGGTCGGCGCCGTAGAGCCGCGGGATGCGTCGCGTCTCACGCGCGAAAACGAGTGCGAACAGAAGTCCGGTGAAAAAGAAGGGGACGGCAGCGGCCACGTAGAGGGCGGTCAGGCGCCCGAAATTTCCCCAGGAGACATTCAGCGAGACTGGAACATGCAGGACGACCTCGAGTACGGCGACGACGACGACGGAATTCATCATGCATAGCCGCGCCGCCAGCGTGCGCGTGTCGATGCGAGCGAGCCTGATCTTCAGAAGGTAGGCGCAAACGCCTCCCGCGCCCAGGCCCAGCAGAGCAATCGAGATTGCGAGAAAAGCGAAGTGGTAGAAGAGGACGACGGAGAATAAACGAGTGAGGGCCAGTTCGAGCAACAGCGCCGCGAAGCTGGTGAGCGCGAGCCCCGCCAGCAGAGTCCGTTCTCCAATTGGATTTGTGGTTTTCTCGGAGGCAGGAGTAGCGGTGGCGACGGGCATATTCGATTGGAGGCGACAGTCTAGCAGATGACAGGCAGCGTATTGACGGTTGGTGCGAGGTAGTCAGCTCTCAAGAATCACTTGCGCAAAGGCCTGCTCGGCGGTGTGCGTGATCGACAGCGCCGCATTTTTCATTCCCAGCTTGGCCGCGAACTGCGCGGCTTTCCCATGGAACGCAATTGTGGGGCGGCCTCCGGGCATGCGGACCACCTCGCAATCGCGCCAGCGTATGCCGTGATTCCACCCCGTGCCCAGGGCCTTCATGGCGGCCTCCTTGGCGGCGAAGCGGGCCGCGTAACGCTCAAAGCGATTCGCCTTCGAGTCGCAATAGCGAATCTCTCCGTCGGTGAAGACGCGTTGCAGGAAGCGGTCCCCAAAGCGTTCGATGGATTGGCGAATGCGGGGAACTTCGGCGATGTCGATGCCGGTGCCTACGATCATGTTCGAGAGTGCCTTCAGCCCAGAATCTTACAGCAAACGATCTCCCCGGTAGATCAACCGGCCATCGATCATGCGCGCCTCTGCCATTAACCTGTGAGGTTTGACCGGGCCTTCTGCGTCGATGTGCAAGACTTCGTGTCCGTGAGCGACAAGCCAGTCGGAGATTAGCATGCGATGGCAGCGGAAATATACTCGCTCGGCACACATGTAGGCTGTCCTAGAATTTTCGGCGAGCGCCAGCAGTTCGGCGACCGCGTGTTCGAATTCCGGCGTAAGCATGTAGTCCGCATAGTTGCGGAAGCTTTGGTTGCGCAGGGCAATGTGCGGAGAATCTTCGAGGATCTTCTTGCGGTAACCGCCAAGGACTTGCATCGATAGATAGCGGATTCCAGACGTCGGCAGGCTTTGTTCCAGCGAATCGCGGTTGAACTGAGGCAGGCGCCGCGACATGGGGAAGGCGCGGACATCGACCAGTGTCTCGATCTGATGCGATTGCAACGCGCCGATCAGCTCTTCGATCGAGCGCGTGGAGTGTCCGATAGTGTAGAGAACAGCCAACAGATTTTGATGCGGAAAGGCTAGGGGGCGATTCGATTGAGCGCCGCCACGATCGAAGGATCCTGATCTGGGAATACCGTGCGCAAATCCAGCAGCACGCGTCCCTGTTCGACTCGGGCAATGATGGGCGGGTCAGACGCTCGCAGGCGCGCGGCCAGTTCGTCGGCGGTGAGGCGGGAACACCTGAGAGCCAGCAGCCGGGTCGGAAGAACCGAAGAAGGCGCGGCGCCGCCGCCAATGACGGATTCTCCGCCTGTGACTTCGGTGTTGAGGGTCGACGACTGGACCTGTGCCGCGAGCGACTCGGCGCGCTTGCCGATTTCCTGTTTCGTCAGCCCCATCATCCTCAGCGTAGGAATGGCGTCGTGATCGCGCGTCACATAGGCAAGCAACGTCGCTTCCAGCGCAGCATAGGTCAGCTTGTCAACGCGAAGGGCGCGAAACAGAGAGTTGGCGCGCATGCGGCTGACAAGGTCGGCGCGGCCGCTGATCAGTCCGGCTTGCGGACCGCCGAGCAGTTTGTCGCCACTGTAGGTCACGATGTCGACGCCGGCCCGCAGGCTGTCGAGGACAATGGGTTCGCCGCTGATGCCGAAATTCTGCAAGTCGACGAGGGCGCCACTGCCCAGGTCCTCCATTAAAGGCACGCCACGTTGCTGTGCGAGTGCGACGAGTTCGGCGGTCGATGCCTGCTCGGTGAAGCCAGTGATCTCGAAATTGGAGCGATGCACGCGCAACAAAAGTCGGGTGCGCTCCGTGATGGCTTTTTCATAATCGGTGGCGCGAGTGCGATTGGTCGTGCCCACCTCGCGCAGTGTTGCGCCAGACTTTGCCATCACATCCGGGATGCGGAAGGAGCCGCCAATCTCCACGAGTTCGCCCCGGGAGACGATCACTTCGCCGCCCTCGGCGAGCGTGTTGAGCGCCAGCAGAACGGCCGCGGCATTGTTGTTTACGACGATGGTCGAGACCGAGCGCTCATTCTTCGTCTCGTTGTGCTCGCTCACGGACTGCTCACCCTCGACAGCCGAGGCGGCTGTCGCTACGTGTGCCGTGCCTTCGCCGAGCAGGCTGCGAAACAGGCGATCGACGTGGACGTCACGTTTGCCGCGAATGCCGGCTTCGATATCAAATTCAAGATTGGAGAACCGGCTCGATGTTTCCTGGATGTGCGCCAGCGCAGCCTCCGCCAGCGGAGCACGGCCGAGGTTGGTGTGCAGGATAACGCCAGTCGCGTTGATCACTGGCCGCAGCGAGGGTTCCATGGCGCGGCGAAGACGCTGTTCGATGGCGTCGGTAACTCCGTTGAGTGCGAGTTGCACGGCAGGCTCATCCAGCAAGCCCGAAGCAATCTCTTCCCGCAAGCGAGCGAGCACGGCGCGGACCGCATCAGCCAGCGCAGCTGTCCCATAGCTCGCAGCGAACACTGCCACATTGGGCAAGCGCGTGAGCTCGTCGACCGATGGCAGGGTACGAAAAAGCTCAGTTTTAGCCGGGCTCTTTGTCCCTGATCTGTCGCCTGATTTCATGCTCGGATTATCCCACGAAAACGGCACAACCTCGCCGCCAAGGATCACACCTACAACGTATGTAGATAAGCAAGCAGGTCCTGAATGTCCTGTGAGCTCAGAGTCTGGCTATAGCCGGGCATTGCGTTGCGGCCGAGGCGGATGATATCGGTGACGCGCTCATCGTTGGCGGGTAGTCCGCTCAACGACAGATATTTATGCTGGAACATTCCCTTGAGGCCTGGGCCTTTCTTGCCGCGAGTGGAATAGGGCTCATGGCAGCGATCGCAATGAGCGTCATAGATTTTTCGGCCGGCGGCCTGCTGCGGATTGAGGCTGAGTTCGGCGTCGGACTTGCGGCGCTCGACGTCACACGCGGGGAGCATTGCGAACACCATGATAGCCAGCACTCCAAACAAAAATCTGGCACGAAGATTCTTCAGAAACCTCAGCAAACTTTTTCCTTTCAATTGCATCCACCATCCTCGAAGTCACGCCGTACGCGGCGCTGCGAGCCGTCTTACAATGATAGAGCAAAGCGGCGCTTTCCCGACTCATGGTTGCGATCAAACGAATTTATGAACCGGCGACAAGCAGGGACGGGGTGCGTGTACTCGTTGACCGGTTGTGGCCTCGAGGACTGACGAAGGCCGAAGCTGCCATTGCCGAATGGCTTCGTGATCTGGCGCCTTCCAACGAACTGCGTCGCTGGTATCATGCTCGTCCCGATGAGTGGCAGAGCTTTCGCAAAAAGTATCTACAGGAGTTGTCGCAACCGGAAGCCCAAGATTCGCTGCAGCAGCTCTACCAGCTCGCCCACAAAAGAAAACGCGTCACGCTGCTGTTTGCCTCGAAGAATGAGAGCCACAACAATGCGGCCGTTCTCAAGGAATTGCTTGAAGGCCGGCGAAAGCCTCCGACTGGCACGGGCCCGGGAGCGGTTCACGGCATGCGCAAACGCCAAGCAGCCGCGCGGCGCAGATAGAGTCGTGCGCCAGGTTACTCCTCGCAGCTTCAATTAGAATCGTGCCGCATGAGATCCGTCTTTCAATGGAACCTGGGGAGGCGCACGCTGGAACTCGGCAAGCGGACGCTGATCATGGGCATCGTGAACGTCACCCCGGATTCGTTTTCCGATGGCGGGCAGTTCCTGGATCAGGACAAAGGAATCGAACATGCAGAGCGGTTGCTGGACGAAGGGGCTGACATTGTGGACATTGGCGGCGAGTCGACGCGTCCGGGCGCCCGCATTGGCGCGGGCCCTCTGAATGCAGCCGAGGCCAGTCCGACTAGCACAAAGAAATCTTCAGTGGCCACGCTCAAAACTAGTGCGCCCGCGGTGAGCGCGGAAGAAGAGCTTAAGCGTGTATTGCCGGTCATCGCCGCATTGAAGAAGAAGCATCCTGCCGCCGTGATATCGATCGACACCTACAAAGCAGACGTGGCTCGCGCGGCGATAGGGGCCGGGGCCGAGATCGTGAATGACGTCAGCGGATTTCGCTGGGACGCGGCCATGTCGAGCATTGTCGCCAAGCTCAAGTGCGGCGCGGTCTTGATGCATTCACGTGGGCGTCCCGAAGAATGGCGCACGCTACCGCCGGCGGGTGACATCGTTTTGCTGGTAAAGCGTGAACTCAAGGACTGGGCCGAGAAGGCCGTGCTGGCGGGAGTGCGGCGCGAGCGGATCGTGCTCGACCCGGGCTTTGGGTTCGGAAAGCGCTTCGAGGAGAACTATCCTTTGCTGGCGCGTTTCGGCGAATTACAGTCCGCAGGATTTCCTCTGTTGGCGGGCACTTCGCGGAAATCATTTATTGGCCGGACCCTCGGCGCAGACGGAAAAGATGTCCCGCCGGAAGAGCGCCTGTATGGAACGCTCGCAACGCAGACTGCGTTAATTCTCAAGGGCGCGCACATCCTGCGAACGCATGACGTGAAGGCGGCAGTGGAAGCTGCGCGCGTGGCGGATGCGATTTTGCAGGCGAACTAGAACAAAAGCTGCGAGGTCTTTGCGGAGTCGACGCCCTCGGGACAGCCGGCAGGATGCCGGCGCTACTCGTTTTTCCCTTCGAGAAAAGTTTCACTTCCCGTTTTCGTGGTGTGCAATCAACATGCTTCCCGGCGGAGGCAGCACACGGCAGAGAAGCTTGAGCGCCCTACACTACTCAATGTGAGGATCGTTGTCAGTCCTCCTTCCTGCCCACCGCCGATGGACGAACTCACTAAAATTTCTCAGAATCCACGAGTTGCCGTGCGCCGCGGCGGAGCACCGGATCCGGACGGAGCATGTGTCGTCTACTGGATGCAGAGGGCGCAACGTGGCGTCGACAATCCTGCGCTGGATGTTGCGGTCGACGCCGCCAACGCGTTGCACAAGCCGGTCGTGGTCTTTCTCGCGCCGGTTCCCTTCTTCCCCAACGCCAACCTGCGCCACTACCAGTTCCTTGCCGAGGGCATTCCAGACATTGCTGCGGCGCTCGCGAAGAGAAACATCGGATTCGTGCTCCGCAGTTTTCCCGAGCACAGCCTGACACGGTTCTGCCACGAAGTAAAAGCTGGGTTGGTGATTGGGGACGAAAATCCCCTTCGCGAGCCCGAAGGGTGGCGGCTCACCGCGGCGAAGAAACTGAACGTGCCGCTGTGGACGGTGGATGCCGACGTGATTGTTCCTTCCAAGCTGCTGGGAAAAGCGCAGTACGCGGCGCAGTTCATTCGTCCGCGATTGCAACCGCACCTGAAGAAGTTTCTCGTTCCGGCCGGGAACCCGCGCGCGCGTGTGGCGTGGAAAAAGCCAGCGGGCCTGACCTCTCTCGAGTGCGGCTCTGACATTAGGCAAGGCTGGCATCTGGATCGCTCGGTTTCCCCGATCACAAACCGGCGTGGAGGGACCGTGGAGGCGCTCCGGCTGCTGCGCGAATTTGTTCACAGCAAGCTGCGCGGCTATGGCATGCGCCGCAACAAACCGGAGATCGACCATACCAGCCGATTGTCGGCCTATTTGCACTTTGGCCATATCAGTCCGATCACTGTAGCTTTGGCCGTCGAAAAGTCCGACGCACCAACGGCGGACAAGGAAGCCTTTCTCAACCAGGTCATCACCTGGCGCGAACTAGCGGTAAACCTGGTGCGCTTCCATCCCGAGTACGACAGCTTTGAGTGCGGAGAAGCCTGGGCCCACCGGACGCTGGCCAAGCACGCGGAGGATCATCGCCCCGTGGTTTATAGCGAAAACCAATTTGAGCACGCCGAGACCCACGATGATCTTTGGAACGCGGCGCAGACGCAGATGGTTTCGACAGGCTGGATGCACAATTACATGCGCATGTACTGGGCGAAGAAGATTCTGCATTGGAGCCGTTCTCCCGCCGAAGCCTACCGCATCGCGGTTCGTCTCAACGACAAGTACCAGCTCGACGGACGCGATCCCAACGGCTACGCCGGGATTGCGTGGGCGATTATGGGGAAATTTGATCGCCCCTGGTTCGAGCGGCCTATCTTCGGGCAGATTCGGTACATGTCAGGCGAGAGCACCGGAAGGAAATTCAATAGCAAGAAATACATCAGTCAGAATCTGATGTTGACGTTGTTTGGTTAAGGCTTTCGAATCGTGGAACTCGTGGCGGAAATAGCGGCGACCTCGTGCTCTCTCCGGTAATCCAGAATGCGCGACGTCAAGGTATGCGCTCCAACCACCCGCACGTCGGCGGTCGCTTCCATGCTCTTCTGCACCCAAATTCCATCGAGGTCGGCAAACACCAGTTTGATGCGCACGGTCTTCAGCCACCAGGAAGGAGTTTTTTCAACCTCGCCCTGAACCTGGCGAATCAGGAAGGAATGCTTGTCGATCCAGGCTTCGCCGGAGATCAGGGTTTCGTCCGCGCGCTTGGGCTTCAATGCCAGGACATAGCATGGCCGGCCCTCAAGAGTGGCCTCGCCGAGGTAGCTGAAATTGTAGTTATCGCTGCTGATGGCGCTGCTGGCTCGGTTGTCCTGGGAGGTGGCTTTCACCTCATGATCCAAGATGCGCCGCACAATTTGTGGACCTCGGTTGCTGCCCGAGGAACTCTGGATTGTGTAATCCCGAAAGGAAGGTGGCCTGAAATTGATTTCTGCCACGACTTGGGAATCAGTTTTCGAATCCTTCACGCTGAACAGGTGATATTCGCGAATGACTTGATACGAAGCATTGGGACGCGTTGCGGCTTGCGCTTTTTGCACAGCCTGGAGGATTGCGTCGAGTGAGGGGGCGGACACGGACGGTTCCTGCGCCATGACCAGGGAGCCGAGGAACGCAATCAGTGCTCCGTTCACCCATCGTTTGCTTATGCTCACTTGCATTCCTCGCGACCCTAAGATGCAGAAAGCACGTCGTGTGCCAAAAGAAATGCTGCAAAAAGAAGGACTACCCGTACCTGGGATGACAGGGAGTGAAAATTCTGCGGCTGTGGAGAGGACATTCTGCCTACGCCGAATCCGGTAAGCGGCGCCACTTTAGGCCTTAGGAGCTCATCGCGCCGGACTTAATACCCGGAGAGGATTGGGTCGGCGGACGATGGTTGGAGCCGAGCCGAATGAGCCGCCACTATTGGGGTCTAGCCAAGTAAGGCCAACGATGTTACCTTCGTAATTTCTACTCAGGTCCCAGTTCCGTTTTTAATAAAGGCGAGTTTTTGGCGTTGGATTTATGTTCATGGACAATCTTGTCTTTTGCCTTATTGCGCAGCTGAATCTGGTCTTCGGAGTGGCGGGGTTAATCTGGCCCGACAAGTTGAAACCATTCTTTGGCGTATTGATGTTTCCCTGGCCGGCATCCTACCGAGCGATCCGTTTGAATGGCGTCATTGCCATCGGAGCCTACCTGCTCGTTGTCGCCAAACTGGTTGCTGTTGGCTTTTGAGCTCGCGGATCGGCCGTGGGCCATCGCCTGACAATGAGCGTAATGATTCCATAAACAATGTCGGCTCCCAGGCCCGAGTAAACTTTGGAGGCGCGAACCAACCAAAGGGCTCGGAGGAAAGGAGCCGAACATGCTGATTATAGGTTGTGACTATCATCCGGGCTTCCAGCAAATTGCTTTCGTGGACACAGACACCGGGGAGCTGAGCGAACGGCGGCTCGGTCATCGGGAGCAGGGGGAGCAGTTTTACCGGGAACTGAAGCTGCGAAATCTAGCGGTGCGCGTAGGGATGGAATCCAGCGGGCACTCGCGCTGGTTTGAGCGTTTGCTGCACGAGCTAGGGTTTGAATTGTGGATCGGAGATCCCGCCGAGATTCGCACCAAGCGGGTGCGCAAGCAGAAGACGGATCGCCAGGACGCGCAGTTGTTGCTGCGATTGCTGATGGAAGGTCGCTTCCCGCGTATCTGGGTGCCCGACGCAGAGAATCGCGATCTGCGGCAGCTGTTGTGGCATCGGCATCGGCTGGTGCAGATGCGCACGCGGGTGATGAACCAGCTGCATGTCGTGCCGCTGAACGAAGGCTTGCGTCGCAAGAAGGCGTTGTGGCGGCCGGCCGGTCGCCAGGAACTGGAGTCGATCGTACTGGCTCCTTGGGCTAGCCGACGGCGGCGGGACTTACTCGACTTAC
>Ga0102924_1000077_pt1 | contig 113365 bp, 85 predicted proteins | sample PaiPotPPM11metaG_FD_80116 | JGI IMG/M metagenome (GOLD analysis project Ga0102924, IMG submission 80116) | Iron sulfur acid spring bacterial and archeal communities from Banff, Canada, to study Microbial Dark Matter (Phase II) - Paint Pots PPM... ...
ACGCCGTACGATGCGCACCCGCTTGATCAGCTTGATGGGAAACTCTTGGAGACGCTGATTGGGATTGCCAACCAGTTTGAGGCGGCCAATCCCACAGCCATCGGTGAAGATGATATGTCGGCCCGCAGGATCAAGCTTCCAACCCGTCTTTTTGTATTCCACGGATCGATTGTTGTGCTGAAACTGGGGATATCCCTTCTTGCCCGGTTTCTTCTTCTTGCAATTGTCATAGAAGCGGGAGATAGCAAACCATGCACGCTCAGCTGCCGCTTGACGAGCCATGGAATTGAGACGACGAGCAAAGGGATATTCTTGGGCAAGAACAGCGCAGTTCGTATTCAAATCGTACTTGTTGACACCACGATTGTCCATCCACAACCGCAAGCTTTTGTTGCGGATGAATTGGACCGTACGAATAGCTTCATCAATGGCTGCAAACTGTTTCTTGCTTCCATCAAGCTTGTACTCGTAGACCAACATGTACATTTACTCCTTTCACGAATATGGGTATATTATCCCACACATGTCAATATACACATATTCATGCTAGAGGAAAGGAAAATGAACATTGTTCATGGGGGAAGGTATTCCCTCATGCCCAAGCCCCACAAAAGGAACGCCTCTTGTCTCCCCATGCTTAAAAGCAGGGGTTTTACGAGGCACAGGTGATAACAAAGAAGTGCGATTTTGCTGGACAGGATACTCACTCTTCAGATTGAAGAGAGGAAGCAGTGACTGCAGGAGCAAGCCAAACGTTTTGTTAGCAGATATTATATATAGAGGAAGAAGTCCATGTACCGAACAAGAAGGCCGAGACAGGCATATGAACGATGGCGAACAGCACGCTGGACTCCCAAGCAGCGGATCCATCAATTGTTACGGCGAGATCCTACACTGACGGTGGACCAATTGGCGCAGACGGTAGGCTGTACCAGATCCTACGCACGCATCTGGCTACGAAACTTCTATGCACCAGGCTACGAGCCACCGCAACTGCAACCCCAGGAATCGTGATCATCATCTGCAATCCAGCATCGTTACAAAACTCGGCCAGGAAAGCCCCCGTCATTGATGCGGGGGATGAACTGGCCTACCTTAATGATCAGGAAGCGTTTCCACACGCTATCCAGAATATCCAATAGAAACGGGACAGATACAATATGGATCTCCCATTATCATCAACATACACTGGACCCCGGCCAGGCTCACCAGAACAGGTGCACGCCATCATTGCCGAACTGCGTCATCTCTATCCCAATGCCGCCTGCACACTCAATTTTTCCAATCCCTTAGAACTCCTCATCGCCACTCAACTTTCCGCACAATGTACTGACGAGCGCGTTAACATCGTTACCACCCAGCTTTTCCAGAAGTATCGCAGCGTGGAAGATTTCGCCGCTGCGAGCCAGGAGGAACTCGAGCAGGATATTCGCTCCACCGGCTTCTACCGCAACAAGGCCAAAAACATCCGCGCCACGTGCCAGCGTCTCATCACCGCATATGGAGGAGAAGTACCGCGCACCATGCAAGATCTACTGACACTGCCAGGCGTTGCACGCAAGACTGCAAACGTGGTGCTTGGCAACGGCTTTGGGATCGTAGTAGGTTTTGTCGTGGACACACACGTAGGGCGCCTCTCACGGCGTTTCGGATGGACCCAGAATACTGACGCAGTCAAGATCGAGCAAGACCTTATGCGCATCATTCCACAAAAGGACTGGCTCGACCTCTCACACCTACTCATCTTTCACGGACGAGCTATCTGCGATGCACGCAAACCACTCTGCGAACAATGCACACTGGCCCATCTCTGCCCCTCGGCACTCGTAGCTAACATACCACAGGCCGAGCCTTAACACACGGTGGCGTCACTTCACCGAGCGAGAACGGACTGTTCCCACCGTCCCTCGAAAACAAACTCCTCCAAGGGCTTACGGCTGCGTGGAGCCAGCTCACGCTCACGCAGATCATCAGGAAGCACATCTGGAGTACCAGGATACCCAAGCGCAATCATCGCGAGCGGCTGGTAGCCTTCTGGGATGCCCAATGTCTCGCGTGCCTTGTCAGCATCGAACCCACCCATCTGGTGCGTGACTAGCCCGAGATCGACAGCCTGGGTCACCAGGTTACCCACAGCCATCCCAGTATCGTAGAAGCTCGTATATTCCTTGCCAGGGCGATCATAGAGCTTGGCTACGACGAGGATAAGGACTGGCGCATACTTGGCCCAAAGGACATTGCGATCCCACAAGGTAGCCACCAAACGCTCATGGTCATCAGCATTCTCTTTGGTGGCAATGATAAAGTGCCAGGGCTGCTGATTGCCAGCTGAAGCTGCCCACCGTGCGGCCTCAAGGATGCTATATAGCTTTTCGCGCTCAACCGGGCGATCGGCAAAGGCCCGTGGGCTCCAGCGCTCACTGATCAAGTCGTGGATAGGATAGGAAGCGTCAGCCGGTTTGCGGAGAGGGAGGGTATCTGTATCTGTCATCGGAAATATTCCTTTCAATTAACTATCTATTTATTAGTAACTTATATTAGTTTAGAGTAAAAGGAGAGCTTTGTCAAGAGCAGGAAAGAATGGCTCTTCATCAGCTACTGTGACACTGGACCATTTAAATGGCTGGAATAATAATGCTCCTGTGCAAATTCGAAGAAAGCCTGACTGGCGGGAGATAGATTGCTTCTGTCCCTCACGGCAAGCCCGATTCGCCTTACTACTCTGGGTTCAAAGGGAACAATGCTCAAGCCTTTGCGATCCTCTGGTAGTGCCAGTTCAGCCACGACGGAGACTCCGAGACCCTGGCGAACTATCTCAAGAATCGAAAGTACCTGTTGAAGACGGTAACGCACATTTAGAGGAATACCCGCTGAACGAAAAACCTCTTCAATGAGCGGCTGACTTCCACCTGCAGTGAGGATAAATGGCTCGGATACTAAGTCTCCTAGTCGAATAGCGGATTTTTTTGCCAAGGGATGACTATCGGGAAGAACAGCAACCAACTGATCTTCTGCAATCTGGATTGTGTCCATCGATTCATTAGGGAGTAGCACAAAGCCGACATCTACATACCGATCGTAAAGCCATTCGATCACCTCGCGGTCCACACCTTCAAAAATACGAAGCTCGATTTCTGGATACTTTTGTCCAAAGGCCCACATAAGTTGGGGTAAGAGTTGAACCGAAGCAGTAATGCCGAAGGAGCCGATTCTCACCGAGCCTCGCTTGAGGCCTTTCGTCGCAGCCGCTTCTTGCAAAATAGCACTGTGGAGACCAAGTATCTCTCGTGCACGCTTGATCACACGCTTCCCCATTTCGGTCAGTGAGATCCCCAGACGGTGCCGTTCGATTAGCATGACTCCTAGTTCCGTCTCAAGGTTTGAGATCGCATGACTCACCCCAGACTGGCTAATGCCGAGGTGACTTGCTGCTAGACTGAAACTCTCACATTCAACGACTGCCACAAAAATCTCGAGTTGCGTAAACGTCATGGATTTATCCTTAACTTGATCTTTTAAAATAAAGCCCGCTTTACAGCAATACTATCACGCTTTCGATCGAAGTAGTATGAGTCTTTACTCATTTGACTATGACTATACTTCTGCTTACTATTATAGTATGTGGAAAACGAGGACGCTTTCTAATTCAGAAATCCTCTCAGGTATAAATCCAGATACTCCTGGGAAAATGATTTAAGAGAGAAGGAGGAAGTACGGTTTTTCCAGAAATACGGCAATAAGCTCAACAGATTGCGCTGAATGTGTTGCAAGCAAGTGAATAACGAAAGGATTCTCCCCTTTCAAGAAAGGTAGGCCATAATGACATCTGTTCCAACATCATCCTCAACATTAGTTACTAATGAATACAAGTATGTCGAACCAATTATCGATACGGACGTCCATGAGACAACAACCTCAGGGCAGGACCTCCTCCCATATTTAGCAGAACCATGGCGAGGTCTGATTGAGCATAAGGCTTGGTCGGCACCCAGTGCACCGTTTGCTTACTGGGCTAGCCATGGTACCGATCGGGCAGATTCTTTTCCAGAGTCTGGTACACCTCCAGGATCCAGTTACGACCTTTTCAAGGAGCAAGTGCTCGATTTATACCCAGTCAAATATGCTATTCTGACTGGTCGGTATATACCCGCTATCATGGAGATGCAATTCGAGTTTGCATCGGCTCTTGAATCAGCCAACAATGATTGGCTCCTTGAGCATTGGCTGAATAAAGACTCACGCATCCTTGCCAGCATCCATGTAGCCCCACAGGACCCGCAGGCGGCGGCACGTGAGATTGACCGGCTAGGAAATCATCCACGTGTCATCCAGGTAATTTTACCGATCGGACAGTGGGCCTATGGTGAGCCATTCTACCATCCGATCTTTGAAGCTGCCCAGCGCAATAATCTGGTCATAGGCTTCCATCATTCTGTGGCTGTGAAAGGCGCATTGGGAAGAGGACGTTACTACATTGAATGGCATGTGAATGTGCCGCAGGGAGCCATGTCTCTGTTGACAAGTCTCGTTTGTAATGGCGTTTTCGATAAGTACCCCCATCTGAAGTTTGCCATTCTTGAAAGCGGTTGGAGTTGGCTACCACATTTGTTGTGGCGTCTCGATCAAAACTATCGCTCTTTGCATCAGGAGATCCCTTGGGTCAAACGTCTCCCTTCAGAACACATTCGTGAGCGAGTGAAGTTCTCAACGCAACCAACGGAGGATTTCAGTACCCAGAACTGGCTCCGCCTGATCGATATGCTGGAAACTGATCGATTACTCGTCTTCGCCACTGACTATCCGCATTGGGACTTTGATTCTCCTGTTGCATCCATACCACGTGACTTACCTCCTGATCTAAAACATCGTATTTTCTACGAGAATGCTCGAGAATTGTATAATCTTGCGTAGGTCATGTCTACGTCATGTCTATGCATTTGGCGTTGATATAAAATTGCTTGTGCGCTGTACAAGCCAGAATAGGTGGTGTCTATGAAATATCGTGTTTGTAATGTTGATGAGATAGCCCCGGGAGATAAACGTAGTTTTACTATCAAAAACATTCCGATTGTTGTGGTACGCAGTAAACAGGGTGAATTTTATGCTCTTTACGGTCTGTGTCCTCATCAAAGGAGTTCATTAGCTGCAGGTGCGTTAGGTGGGCTGACTGTGGCCCCACAACCTGGCGAAACATTTGAGTATATCCGCGAAGGTGAAATCCTGCGTTGTCCCTGGCACGGCTTCAGCTATGATGTGACAACAGGAGCGTGTTTGACAGCAGCTAAGACATTGCGGGTCAAAACATACCCGCTCTCGATCAGTAATCAAGAAGTCTTTCTTGAAGTATAGGATTTTTTGTGGGAAGATTGCCTTACACAATTGCAGTAATTGGGGCTGGAGCTAGCGGAACACTTGTTGCAACTCAGCTGATGCGACATGCCCGGCGGCCTCTGCATCTGTTACTGATCGAACCACGCCCTCTTATTGGTCGTGGAGCTGCCTATAGTACGCCAAATGCGTACCATCTGCTCAATACTCCTGCTAAGAAGATGAGTGTCTATGAGGACAGACCTGATCATTTCATTGACTGGCTCCAACGACATCATAATACGCTAGCAGGGGAAGCAACCACTGCATACTCTTTTGTACCACGGTATGTGTATGGCGCCTATCTACAGGCTGTTCTTGAGGAAGCCTCAACCCTCTCCAAGTTGGTCACATTGGAACGGATACAAGATGAAGTCTCTATGCTTTCTCCATCTGGTGACAGCATAGAGCTTTACCTGAAAAGCGGTCAACCTCTTCACGCTCATCAGGTAATTCTCGCGATCGGAATTTTTCCTTCTCGCAATCCCCCTGTTTCCACACCAGAGTTTTATCGCAGCCTACGCTACCGAAGTGATCCTTGGTCATCTGAGGTGATTACTGACCTTGCCAAGGATACATCTGTGCTACTACTTGGTTCAGGCCTAGCAATGGTCGATGTTGCCGTTGCTCTCCACGGCCAGGGACATGTTGGTCCCATCACGGCTATTTCCAGACGAGGATTGGTTCCTCAACCACACTCATCGGTGCCTCTTCCTTCAATAGATCTAACTAGCCATCCATATCCTATGACTGCACATGCACTCATGCGGTGGGTACAAGATGAGATCAAGCAGGTAACAAGTAAGGGTATAGACTGGCGTTGCGTAATTGATGCCCTCATACCATCTATTCAATCCCTATGGCAAGAGTTACCTCTAGAGGAAAAAAGCCGCTTCTTGCGTCACGTTCGTCCCTACTGGGAGGCTCTCAGGCATCGTATTGCTCCTGCTGTTGCTATGACCTTGGACCAGATACGTACATCAGGGCAGTTTCAAGTTTATGCAGGTCGTGTATGCAGCTATCAGGAAGGAAGGGATAGTGTGGCAGTGACATTTGCCCTGAGGCGTATGAGAAAAGAACTCGTAGTACGTGCTGGCCTTGTGATCAATTGTACTGGTCTTAATAGTGATATTCGAAGCTTTGACCACCCACTCATTGTTAACTTACTTGAACAAGGACTGATACGTCCCGGCATCCTAGGGATAGGGCTGGACACAACAATGAAAGGCGCATTGGTGAATGCAGAAGGATGTAGTTCATCATGGTTGTGGACGCTTGGTTCTTTGCGCAGAGGACAATTGTGGGAGACCACTGCTGTTTCAGAAATACGGCAACAAGCTGAGCGGCTTGCAATGAATGTGTTGCAAGCAAGTGAATAATGAAAGGATTCTCTCTCCATGATATCTTCATAATTGGTCACACTCTTTTTTGTGGCTATAATCGCTGGCACACTCAATTCCGTAGCTGGTGGTGGAGGCTTCTTCACCGTTCCAACGATGATTTTCTCTGGCATACTGCCTGTACTGGCAAACACAACGAGTACTGTAGGGCTCTGGACAGGTACAGCAGCTAGCATCGGTGCCTATCAGCGTGAACTGGCACAAGTGCGCCTTAAAATCATGGTCTTGCTCGTTAGTATCAGCCTCATTGGCAGCATTCTGGGAGCTATTTTGTTGTTACATACCCCTCAATGTCATTTATACTTCTATTACCTTATTTAATGCTATCATCGACACTGCTCTTTACCTTCAGTGGACTGATTACCAAAAAGCTCCATGCGCGTAACATCGAAGAACAGGCACATTTATCTGTATTGACTATGATAGGTATTGCTATAGCTCAATTCATGATTGCCATTTACGTCGGCTATTTGGGTGGTGGTGGTGCCATCTTGACGTTAGCAATTCTGGCCTTGATGGGGATGGAGAACATTCACAGCATGAATGCCTTGAGAGTACTGCTGGGTGCTTCAATTAATAGTGTCGCAGTTGTTATATTTATCATTGCAAATGCTGTGATCTGGCCACAAGCAATCTTAATGATCGTTGGGACCATCATCGGTGGCTACGGCGGTGCCTACTTTGCTCGCAAGATTGAACAGAAATGGATTCGCTACTTTGTGATGGTTGTGGGTTTTGCCATGACGATCTATTTCTTCATACGGCCCTGAACTCGAGATACGCACTTTTACTGCGTTCCTCAAACGGATGTTTCTTGGGAATCGTGCATAGCTGCTCGCACAAGTTGTATCTCCTCATAAGAATACTCATTGCCGAGAAATTCCTTAACAGGCTTGAGTAAGTCACTACCCATCTGCTGCAGAGCATCTACGATGATCTCATAATGTCCATGTTAATTGCCAAATTTTATTTTGTTTTTTTCGTTCCATAACCTTTTCGTCGAAATGCTTTCGATCAGCCTATAGAGAGGATAAACACCATCTCATACGAGATGAGTCCTGACATATAACTTTCCGTGCCTGTACTGCTCGTTTTACTGATCACAACTCAGAGTGCGGAGAACGAAAATAGGTTGATTTCTGACCTCAAATCTTTTCATCTAGCGCTCAGAAGCAGCCTGAGAAGCGGCATTGTTTTCCGGCAATAATTTTTCATTTTGAACGACTCGGCTCAGATGTCATGTGCTTGGGAGAAGTTAAATGCCGCTTGCATAAAATGGCTACTGCGTTTCGCTCTGAAGAGAGTTGCATGCTGCTGTTGTTTACGCTATTATTCGCATCACGATTTATGCTGCATCGATCAAGCAATCAGGCACCGCTCCTTTCGATACCCTTTGATATTACCTGCTGACTAAAGAAGAAACGGTATAGAAGGTGGAGGGAGAGGATTGGTTATTATATTCTGTGGTGATCCAGCCGTTAGACCTAGCGATATTAGAGACTCTCACTTCCTCAAGCATACCACTCCATTTCCTATTGAGACTAATCCAATCACCTAAAATAACTGGTAAAGCATTCGTCATGATTGCGCCCGTTTTAGGATATGAATCTTGAGAAGCACCATTGATATAAAGAAGAACATTTGAACCAGTATAAACTGCAGTAACATAGTACCAAGTACCAGTAGCCAATGCCATTGTAGAACAGTGATTCTCGCTACTATTGCTTGTATTTAAATAGAGATTAATTTTTCCGTTTCCGCAATCTGGCGGATTTAGTTCAAGCATCCACGTATTATTCCCAGCTGCTGATTGCGCAGCGATTACCTGCCTGTCAGTTAAGGAGGTGGTATTTACCCATGCGGAAATAGTTATTTGAAACCCAGAGATGTTTAAACTTGAGCTATTGGGTACAGTGATATAATCGCTCGAGCCATTAAAACTCAATGCACTATCTATTTCTCCGGCTGCTGTTTTCGTATTGGTATTCGCCTGCGCAGTACCTGTATTGTTATTTGACGTTGACTCTTTCACTGTAGTATTTGCCGCATTATCAGCCATATGCCACACTCCCTTGTAATTACTATCCCATACCCCTGTCTTATTCTCCTGGCTGGAAGAAATCCCGCTGTTGCCAAAGTACATGTAGATCACCGTATCCGTGGTTGCTGAAAGCATTGGGACTCTCACCCACATCTCGATCTCTCCGGTTGAGGCATTATAGTTTTCGATTTCATGGTCAAGCTTGACTGTTTCGGTGCTGTCCGTGAATATAATGTCATACCCATTGCTGTTCCGCACATACCCGCCGTTTGCTGCTGTTCTGAGATCTGAATTTGAATTTCCGGGCAGCGAAATCAGGACAGGAAAGTTCCTGAGATCTGACCCGCTGCTCACCCTGGTGTGATCGATGGTGATTGACTTCTTGTACAGATAGTTCCCATCGTACCAAGCCTCAGGCGTAGGATGAGAGGTCCGCGAGGACAGCAGCCAAGTCAAACCACTGGTTACTGCTGCCAGCCCTGCCACACCTAGGCTCAGGAGAATTGTACGCCGTGAGATACCCCGGCGGACTGGCTCAGGTCTATTTGGTAGACGAGAGCTGCTCACTCCCTGTCCGGACTGATCAGGCGGTGTCGGAAGTGTCTGTACCCCTTCAATTGACGAAGACGTGACAGTTTGCTGTGACAATGGCACTGCTGGAGAAGTTATCGTCAGGGACGGCAGTGACTGACTTGGAACTGTGAGTGACTGAAACAGGGTTGGGGCGTGAGGCTGATTGACTCGGCTCGCCTGTTCCAGAGCGGTAGCAAAGGCCTGGATGCTGGCAAAACGCTGCCTGGGGTCTTTGGTCAGCGCTGTCATGACCACTTGCTCCACAGCAGGCGAGATCGTAGGCATTTTCTCCCGCAGAGATGGAGGGGAGGCAAACAGATGTTGGGTACATAATTCGGTAAAGGAGCCATGAAAGGGACGGTCCCCCGTGATCCATTCATAGATGACAATACCCAGCGAATACTGGTCACTGCTTGGGCGAGGTTTGCCCTGGATTTGCTCTGGTGCCATATAGGCAACGGTGCCAATGACTTCCTGCGTGCTCTGGTAACGGGAACTTTGGGCCATCAGCGCAATGCCAAAATCGGAGAGCAGCACCGCCTCACGTCGCCCCACTAGGATATTTTCCGGTTTGACATCACGATGGATGAACTTCTCCTCGTGGGCATACTGCAGCGCCTCGGCGACTTGCTTGATATAGATGACGATAGTAGTGAGGGGCAATTGTGTCCCTCGGGGATGACGTTGGCGCAAGGTACCGCCTGTCGCGTAGTCCATCACGAGATATGGGGCTTCTCCATCAACGCCAAAGTCTAGGACGCGCACAATATGGGGGTGAACTAACTGAGCGATGGTTTGAGCCTCTTTGAGGAAGGTTTGTAGGTCCTCCTCGTTGGTCATTTTCGTCTGTAAGAGTTTGATTGCGGCGGGTGTCTTGAGATAGACGTGCTCCCCCAGATAGACTTCGGCAAAGCCACCTTTGCCCAGCAAGCGGCAAAGGCGATAATTGCCCAGCTGCTGTCCTACACGATCGGTCATCTACCACACTCCTATTAGAGTGATATGCTCCTCATCGAGTGAGGAAAAACTTGCTCCACAGTTTGGATAAGTTCCGTACGTTCTTTTTAGTCTGATTTCTCTTCCCTGCGCTCCTTGTAAACTTTGCATACGCTTCCTTCGCGAAACAAGTGGTACGTGACACGTTGGACAGGTTGGCCTCTTTCTTTCATCAGTATCTTTCTAACTCTCTTCTTCCCGCTCCAATACAACTTTCTAAACTAATGCTGCTTCTAGTTTGCTCACCAATTCTCGAGATTTTTCCTCTACCTCTAAAAATGTCGCATCTGGATTGGATCTTTGCCAATCATCTATATTTCTCACTATTTCTTCACTTAAATCCCTCAGTACCTCCTTGCTCTTCATTTGATTTTTCTCCTCTTTATCCTGAATTGCTTTTCTTTTAGAACAAAACTGCTATCTCTGCTTTTCTTTTCCTTATCACCAATATCTTGTGCTGCTGGCAAATTGGGTCACTCTCCTCATTTTACCTCTCCTCCCGCTCCCTGACAACCCTCTGCGTGCAAAAAAGTGACGCTCACACCACAGAAAGACAGAAAGCGGGGAAATACCTATTTCCTCACCTTTGTGCTATACTTGAGTCAGGATTCTGCTCCAAGGGAGACGCACATGACATACAGCAACGGGAGAGATGTTGCGTCATGTGCTACGCAGAACCAGGCGAGCATCGCTCTTTGCGTCTGGTTCGCTGCGAGCCTTGCAGCCCTCAGGCAACGACCGTACAGATTGACTTCCAGTAACACAAAGGGGAAGCGTACCGATGGCTGACCGCGTAGGCCAACAGTGTGGCCAGTATCGTCTCACCCGTCTTCTGGGACAGGGCGGCTTTGCCGAAGTCTACATGGGTGAGCATCTGCATCTAGGCACCTACTCCGCTATCAAGGTCCTCCATACGCGCTTGACACACGATGATGTCAACCGGTTCCGCACAGAGGCACGCACCATTGCTCACCTGGTACATCCGCATATCGTGCGTGTCTTCGATTTTGGTATCGATGGAGAAACGCCCTTTCTAGTCATGGACTATGCCCCCAACGGCACCATACGCAAACAGTGCCCCAAAGGGGTTCCACTGCCCCTACCGACGATCCTGAGCTACGTCAAGCAGGTCTCCGATGCCCTCCAATACGCCCACGACGAGCACTTCATCCACCGTGACATCAAACCGGAGAACCTGCTCATCGGACGCCGCCAGGAGATCTTGCTCAGCGACTTTGGCATTGCCCTGATCGCCCAAACGTCTCGTTCCCAGAGTATGCAGGACGTGGCAGGCACAGCGAGCTACATGGCTCCAGAACAATTTCAGGGCAAACCTCGTCCGGTCAGTGATCAGTATGCGTTTGCAGTCATGATCTACGAATGGCTCACGGGATCGTGTCCCTTTCACGGCTCTTTTACCGAGATTGCCAGCCAACATCTCTTCGTGCCTCCCCCTTCGTTACGTGAGAAAGTCCCGACGATCCAACCTGGTGTAGAGCAGGTGGTGCTGACCGCGCTGGCCAAAGACCCCAGGGAGCGTTTCGGCAGTGTACAAGAGTTTGCCAATGCACTAGAACGGGCAGGGCAATCAGAGCAGTCGCGTGCCACGGCTCCGACAGTTATCGGACCGCTAGTCGCACCATCTGCGTCATTGACAAGAGAGACTCCACCATCAAGCTTCGCACCCGCACCTCAGGCATCCCTGGACAAAGGTATAGCCCCAACAGTGCCAGCCGTGCTTTCACCTGTCCCTGAGACTGCCTCCGCTTCACTCGCACCTCCATTGCTCAGTACAACAGAGAGACCGCGCTCATCGATCCCGCCTCCCGCAGTAGGACGACCATCGATGGCAGCAGTAAAGCCAGCGCAACCCGGCACCGCACGACGTTTCGTCCTGGTGGGGCTGGCAGGGCTAGTGATCGTGGCTCTAACCAGTGGGATCGCCTGGTTCATTGCTCATCAAGCTCCTCTGGCAGGGCGCATCACCGAGTTTCCCATCCCAATAACCAGCAGCGGCCCCAGCAGCAGCCCAGTCGAGATCACGGCAGGACCCAACGGTAATCTCTGGTTTACAGAGAGGGATGGCAACAAGATCGGGCGCATCACCCCCGGTGGCACCATCACCGAATCTCCTCTCCCTACAGCCAACAGCTACCTGGACGGGATCACAGCAGGACCCGACGGCAATCTCTGGTTTACCGAGTTGAATAGCGACAAGATCGGGCGTATCAGCCCTGCTGGCACCATCACCGAGTTCCCTGTCCCAACAGCCGACGGCTACCTGGGTGGGGGGATCACAGCAGGACCCGACGGTAATCTCTGGTTTACCGAGGGCAGTGGCATCGGGCGCATCAGCCCCAGCGGCTCCATCACCGAGTTCCCTGTCCCAACAACCCAGAGCTACCCATCTAGGATCACAGCAGGGCCCGACGGTAATCTCTGGTTTACTGAGTATGATGGCAACAAGATTGGACGCATCAGCCCCAGCGGCTCCATCACCGAGTTCCCTGTCCCAACAACCCAGAGCTACCCATCTGGGATCACGGCAGGACCCGATGGTAATCTCTGGTTTACCGAAGCTCGTGGCAACAAGATCGGGCGCATCAGCCCCAGCGGCTCCATCACCGAATTTCCTGTCCCAATAGCCGACAACAACCCATCTGGGATCACGGCAGGACTCGACGGTAATCTCTGGTTTACCGAGGCTCGTGGCAACAAGATCGGGCGCATCAGCCCCAGCGGCTCCATCACCGAATTTCCTGTTCCAACAGCCAACAACAACCCTGGTGGGATCACGGCAGGACCCGACGGTAATCTCTGGTTTACTGAGTATGATGGCAACAAGATCGGGCGCATCAGCCCCAGCGGCTCCATCACCGAGTTCCCTGTCCCAACAACCCAGAGCTACCCATCTGGGATCACAGCAGGACCCGATGGTAATCTCTGGTTTACCGAGGCTCGTGGCATCGGGCGCATCAGCCCCAGCGGCGCGATCACCGAATTTTCTGTCCCGGCGAGTAAAGGTCTTCCTGGTAGGATCACAGCAGGACCTGACGGCAATCTCTGGTTTACTGAGAGTGCGGGCAATAAGATCGGGCGCATCAGCCCCAACGGCACAATTACCGAGTTCCCTCTCCCAACAGCCAGTGGCATCCTAGATGACATCACAGCCGGGCCGGATGGCAACCTCTGGTTTACCGAGCTCTTTAGCAATAAGATCGGGCGCACCAGCCCCAACGGCACTGTCACCGAGTTCCCTCTCCCAACAGCCGATAGCTCCCCAGAGGACATCACAGCAGGACCCGACGGTAATCTCTGGTTTACCTATGGGTCAACATTTTCTAATGGTCATGCCGAGTCCGGTGGCAACAAAATTGGGCGTATCGGCCCCGGCGGCACCATCACTGAGTTTCCCATTCCAACGCCCGTAAGCGAGCCTATGGGGATTACAAAGGGATCTGATGGTAATCTCTGGTTTACCGAGGATTATGGCAATAAGATCGGGCGCATCAGCCCCAGTGGCACCATCACCGAGTTCCCTGTCCCAAGCAACCCAGGCGGGATCACAGCAGGGCCCGACGGTAATCTCTGGTTTACTGAGAGTGCGGGCAATAAGATCGGGCGCATCAGACCCAGCGGCTCCATCACCGAATTCCCTGTCCCAACAACCGGTAGCGGCCCAGGTGGGATCACGGCAGGACCCGACAGTAATCTCTGGTTTACCGAGTATGATGGCAACAAAATCGGGCGCATCACATCCGGCAAGTGATCCGAGGAGAGAGCGTCACTGCATGAGGAGAAGAGGTGCCTTTCGTAGTGGACCTCACCTGCCACCGCCAGGAATCTGTGTAGTCATTGCTTGACGCTGTGAGGTTCGCAGAGAAACAGGCACAAAGGGACTTTCTTACCTGTCTCTCTGGGCGCAGATGGAGGGCCTCTGCTCGGCCTTCGTAGGCTGCTTCATGCGTAACGTCAGAAAAAACAGGCTAAAAAAAAGAAACAGGGAATAGCTCGGCTTATAATGGATGACATCGATTGTGATGAAAAAGTAGCCATCTATCGTGATGATTTACATCAAAGGTGGAAAATGATTGTTTGCAAAAGGCGGGAGAAGATGCAGAGAAAATTTATGTGTCGGAGTGTGCCTGTTTTTACATCTTAAATAGGTAAATGCAACAAAAAGTTATTGTCGAGATATGGAAAGTTAATTCTACAAACGACAGTCCAGTTTGAATTAATGGTTCCATATCAATTGTCTCACTCGCTTCAATAAGCTCGGTATTTTTATGCCAATCAGTATAAGTAAACAGCAACACCTCTCCTCCAAAGCGGCTCTGAGCACCAGTAAATCTGAGGCTTTCGTTCTCTCTCCCAGGATCAATGCACTTCTCTTCTCTTGACTTGTAGGCTAATTACAGGTGGATACAAAAACAAACCGAGTTCCGTATAATGGAGCGACTTTGTGAAATTGGAGGCAATAATGAGGAAATTCCCTCAAATCACTATTTCATTTTGGATCATGAAGATTTGCGCAACCACTCTGGGTGAAACGGCAGGTGACCTTTTATCCATGACAATGCATATAGGCTATGCTCTTAGTTCTTGTCTTTTGATTGGGCTCTTTGTCACCACTCTTGTGTCTCAACTTCTCTCGAAAAAATATCATCCATTCCTCTATTGGACAGTCATCCTTTCAACCAGTACAGCTGGCACAACGATGTCCGATTATATGGACCGCACTTTAGGGCTTGGGTACGCCAAAGGCTCTTTGATTTTGTTTACCATTTTGATGGCTATCTTTGCCCTCTGGCGTTTGAGTAAAGCTCCTTTGTCTGTTAAAAATATCACAACGTTTAAAGTTGAATTGATGTATTGGACGGCCATTCTGTTTTCAAACACGTTGGGTACCGCTCTGGGTGATTTCTTGGCAGATAGTTCCCACCTTGGATTCGCAGGAGGTGTGCTTCTCATTTCAGGTTTACTGGCACTGATCATCTTAGCCCATTTTTTCTCCAAAATTTCTAAAACCCTCTTGTTCTGGATTGCGTTTGTCCTAACCCGTCCGTTTGGTGCAACAATGGGCGATCTTCTTACAAAAACAAAAGAAAAAGGCGGCCTTGGATTTGGCACTGTCGGCTCATCTTTCATTCTTGCATCAATACTTGTAATTTTTATCCTCTTTACCCGCCGTTCGCTCGTTTCTGGCGAAGTCAATGCACAAGCCGATTATTCAATTAAAGTCGGCGAATACGCGAGCCCTCGCACTCGGCTCACAAGTGGATTTGACAAAAAATGAGTGAATCATGGATATTCACAATAATGGTCTTTTTGTCGGGGTGTTACACCTCTGGAGATACGTGCAGAGAAGCTCAAAGAGTGTCAGAAAGAGATGCACGCCTTTACTATCCTCCTCAAGCCGATGTTCCTTGGGAACGGCGCATAGCTGCCCGCACAAGCTGTATCTCCTCATAAGAATACTCATCGCCGAGAAATTCCTTAACAGGCTTGAGCAACTCACTACCTACCTGTTGGAGAGCATCTACGATGATTTGATAATGTCCAGGCTGAATTAATGGTTCAACATCAACTGTCTCACCCGCTTCAATAAGCTCGGCCAAGTGGTTTATGATCGTGCGGGGATTGAGGTTACGCTCTTCAGCTATCTCCTTGATGCTTCGTCCCTGTTTGTACAATTCTAGTGTGAGCTGGCGCGTAGGTGAACTACCATTGGCTTTTGAGGTAGAAGCACGTTCAAATTTTCGTGGGCCCAGACCCATGGCCAGATTGTGTTGCTCACAGTAGTTTCGAATGGCATGAGTAAATGGCACAAAGTAGGCTTCAAGCTTGCTGGCACCAACTCCTGGAATTTCAGCAAACTGCTCCTTGCTTTGAGGACGTTCTTGCGCCATTGCTAGCAAACTACTATTTGGAAACACAACGAAAGGTGCTACTCCTTGACTATCTGCAAGCTGTTTGCACAGACGCCGAAGGTGCTCGAACAATTCCATATCCTCTGGTTCTAGTGCTGACATACGAGAAGAAGTGGTATCACTCGTCTTTTGCTGATGTGAAGGCACAGATGGAATCTCTACGCTACGCTGTCGGCGCAAGATCTCCAAAGAGAGTTTGTTCAGCTTGAGTACTGGATATCCGTCGTCCGTTTGGCTCAGTAATCCCTGTTGCAGTAGGGATCGAGCGAGATACGTCCACTCGTCTACACTTAAGTCTTTCCCAATACCATAAGTGGTGAGCTGGTCATGGTTCAGATCACGGATCTTCTGGGTTCTTGCTCCTCGCAGGATGTCGACTATATGACGCATCCCAAAGCGCTGCTGCGTTCTAGATACGCACGATAAGAACTTTTGTGCATCAATGGTGCAATCTTCCATTGTCGCTATTGGACGCAAGCAGTTATCACAATTACCACAGTTTTCTTGCCGGTACTCCTCACCAAAGTAGGCTAGCAATACACGACGGCGGCAAGCAACACTTTCACCATAGTCCACGACCTGCTGGAGCTGCTGGCGTGCAATACGACGTTCTTGCTCATCCTCTTTCTCGAGAATCATAAATTCAAATTTTGTACGATCTCCATACTGAAAAAAGAATATGCATTGCGCTTCTAATCCATCGCGCCCAGCTCTTCCTGACTCTTGATAGTATCCTTCCAGGCTCTTCGGCATATCGTAGTGGATGACAGCACGAACATCTGGCTTGGCAATACCCATACCAAACGCAACTGTGGCGACCAGTACCGACACATCGTCATGCATGAAGCGGGCTTGATGCTCAGTACGTGCCTCAGTAGTCAAGCCCGCGTGGTAAGGAAGAGCACGAATGCCATCTTGCTGGAGATTCCCACTTAGCTCGTCAACGTTCCTGCGGCTCTGGCAGTAGATGATGACTGGCGCATCAGGCTGAGTACGTAGTAGTTGTAAGAGTTCCCGATACGAACCTTGATGCTTTTGACGCACTTCATAGTAGAGGTTAGGTCGATTGAAACTGGCTATATGAATGTATGGATCTTGGAGTCTAAGCTGGGTCAGAATATCATTGCGTACTCGTTGTGTTGCGGTCGCTGTGAGAGCCAGCATTGGCGTGGATGGGTAACGGTCGCGGAGACGGCCCAATAGTCGATACTCAGGGCGAAAATCATGTCCCCACTCACTCACACAATGCGCCTCATCAACAGCGAATAAAGACACACCTATTCGCTTGTGCACCTCGTCAAGAAGAGATAAGAAGGGCAGGGTCACAAGGCGCTCTGGAGCTACATAGAGCAGCTTCAGCCTCCCATTCAAGGCAGCTCGTTCCCTCTCAAACCGTTCATCGGTACTTAAAGAGCTGTTGATGAATGTGGCAGCGATACCATTGGCCTGTAGCCGATCCACCTGATCTTGCATGAGGGCAATCAATGGTGAGATTACTACCGTCAAACCTGGCATCAATAGCGACGAAAACTGATAAACAAGGGATTTGCCAGCACCAGTTGGCATCAAAATGAATGCATCTTGTCTGGATAGTACCTGCTGGATAATCTCACGTTGACCCAGCAAGAAGGCATCGTGCCCGAAATACTGTTTAAGGGTATCCTCTATGTTTTCCAACATCCGACGATCTCCTCACTATTTGCTAAACCCCATGATATCACCTATAGTAAGGCTGTTTGGATCTATAGTCCTACACGTGGTCGATACTGAATAGCCTCCGCCACGTGATTGGCAGCGATCATCTCTGAGTCGGCGAGATCAGCAATAGTGCGAGCAAGTTTGAGCACGCGGTGAAAGGCACGCGCAGAGAGATGCAATTGCTGCATGGCCGCCTTTAACAACTTTTCAGCTGCAGGGTCGGTAGTGCAAAAATCGCGTACTTCAGCGGGTCCCATTTCCGCATTACAGGTCAATTTAGCATCCTTGAGACGCTGAATTTGGCGGTCACGCGCAGTCTGCACACGCGCTTGAATCACTGCCGAAGTCTCCACCTGGCGTTTATCAGCTAGCTTCTCGTAGTCAACGCGTGGGACTTCGACGTGAATATCGATGCGATCGAGCAGTGGACCGCTGATACGTTTCTGATACCGCGCAATAGCAGAGGCAGAACAGCTACAGTCACGAGCGGGGTCGCTGTAAAAGCCGCACGGGCAGGGATTCATTGCTGCAACCAACATAAAGTTCGCAGGATAGGTAATCGTTCCTTGAGCACGAGAGATGGTCACGTGCTTATCCTCCAGGGGCTGACGCAGCACCTCCAGGACATTCTGTCCAAACTCAGGCAGTTCATCTAGAAAAAGGACACCACGATGAGCCAGACTAATTTCGCCTGGACGAGGCATGCGTCCACCTCCAACCAGACCCGCATGGCTAATGGTATGATGGGGAGCCCGAAATGGGCGCTGCCGCACCAGCGGTGTCTCAGCAGCAAGCATGCCACTTATACTATAAATCTTGGTCACATCCAGAGCTTCTTCAATTACCATCCTGGGTAAGATTGATGGTACCGCTCGTGCCAACAAAGTTTTGCCCGACCCCGGAGGGCCGCTCATCAACACATTATGTCCCCCGCTAGCTGCCACTTCCAACGCTCGTTTCACATGCTCCTGTCCACGAATGGCTGCCATATCCTGTCCGTAGACAACATTACCAGCATTATCGAGTAAACTGGGATCGCATATATACCGCTCGATGCGCTCCACATCATTCAAGTGTGCAATGAGTTGTCCCAGCGTCCCAACAGGATAGACCTCTACCCCATCGACCAGTGAAGCCTCCATTGCATCCACAGAGGGTACAAACACCGTCTTGACTTGCTTCTCACGCGCTAGTGCCACCATTGGCAGAATGCCATTGGTATGACGTACACTTCCATCTAACGACAACTCACCCAGGAACAGAGACTCCTCAACCTGAGCCTCAGGACTGATCTGCTCAGAGGCAAGCAATATTCCAATGGCTATAGGAAGGTCATAGACTGGACCCTCTTTACGTAGATCAGCGGGAGCCAGATTGACGGTGATACGTTTAAATGGGAAGAGGCAACCACTATTTCTGATGGCAGCTCGAACTCGCTCTTTTGCTTCATTCACGGCAGCATCAGGAAGGCCGACGATCATAAAAGCAGCCATGCCATTTGCTAGATCAACTTCTACCTCAACGAGGGCGCCTTCCAGGCCAACGACTGCGCAACTTCGTGCCATAGCCAACATACCACTTAACTCCTATTATCAATAAGCACCGATGTTTTATATGCATTATGCATGAGCCAAGACAAAAATGCAAGATATGAGGTACTATGAGAGAAAAATCACAGCCATGTTCTTGTATACAAGAAGCACTATCCAGGTATTATGCCAGCATTTAGTGTGATATACTTAGAAATAAGGGCACTATTGAGTACTCACGATTTTAGCGTGAGGCGCAAAACAACTACACACAACATAAAGAAATTTGGAGGCAAGCGATAGATTTATCGCATTTCTATTGAGAATATGAAAAATTCTGTTGATGCACAGGTCACTCTTAGTAAAGCAGCCCAAGAGGCGTTGTTGACGGATATCTGTGGACGACCCAGTATTGAGGCATGTGGGGTGCTTCTGGGTCATAGAGACGAGGCGGACAACTGGCATGTAGAAGAGATTCTTCCGCTCCCTAACATTTTCGACTCACCCGTTTACTTTGAATTTGCTCCCGAAGATTTGTTAGCAGTGGAACTTAGCTATCCGGGACAGACTGTCGGCGTCTATCATACCCATCCCACAGGATTTAATCGGGCAAGCGAGACAGACCGCCAAAATATGGAACGTATCAATCAAGAACAGCATATCCCCTGGATATGGCTCATCATCTGTGGACCATTTGACGAAGCATTTACTGAACGAGCAAAAGGAGCTATTCCCCAGGATTCAATCATCGGATATCACCACTATGAAGAAACAGGCTTGCAACACATCGGTCTAGTGATGGATTAAGGGTCTTTTCTCACCACCTCATGAAGCAGGGCAAGTAGGACATGTCCGGGGACAACTTGAAGGCTTCAATGGGCCTTGGACAAAGTTGTCCTCTTTGTCTCTAGTAAATAGCATCTCTATTGGTTATGCTCAGAATAGATGGTAGTAACTACTCGGCTGACTGCTTGGTCGAGTAGTTACTACCATCTCTATTAGGTATACTGGAGCACTACTCTTCCAGCAGCAAGTCGTCTCGATCTCCCCACTTCTGGGGGTAACGGTAGAAATTGCGCTTCGTCAAACGAGTGCATTCAGCATCCGACATGTCGGAATTGAGCTGCCCCGGATGACACATGATAGGGAGATAAGGCGTACGTACGGCATGAGCTCCCGTCTCTCGTATGGCAAAGCTGAAGTCGATATCCATGTACTGCGGAAAACGATAGCGCTCGTCGAAGAGGCCTGCTTCCTTGAGCAATGTACGTCTGAAGGCCATACAGAGGCCATCAACAACCTCAACTTCGATCTGCTCACTTTCTTTAAAGTGTCGGAGATCATCGGTGCACAAACCGCGTAAGCCAGTAAGGCCTACCTTGTGGTCATTGAACGTTTTCTCCAGAGGTGTGAAAATGTCACCAGTGAGCTCTATGTTGGAGTCCAGCAACAAAATGTAGCGGCCTCTACTTGATTTCAAACCGATATTACGTGCCTCAGCAGCTCCCATCACACGCGACGCACGTAGAACGCGTAAGCGCGGCTCATCGCATTTGAATACTTCGGCCCAGAGATCAATACCGTCCTGCGATGCATTATCAACCAGGATGATCTCAATACTGGTATCTCCAGCAAAGCGGAGGACACTCTCAACACAACGACGAGTTTGCTCAAAGTTGTTTTGTGCCAGAATATTGACTGAGAAGGTACAGAGATCAGTTTCATCAAGGTGCGACGGGAACTGGCGCACGGTACGATACAGTTTCCCATCGGTCTCGATACTGGGTAGAATAACTAGGTGAGCTCCACGTGGATTATCTCTAATGGCATAGCCAGCATCTTCGATCTCTCGCTTTAGTCTATCTGCACGCTCATACTGACCACGCCGACGTAAGAGATCACGTTCATGTGAAAGCGCCAAAATTTCTGCGGGGATACTATGACGATATGGACGTGTAGCCATACTTTTTATTCCTTCCTTGCTACGCTAAACTCTATCCACAAAAAACCACTACCAACCGAGCGCTAAGCTAAGCCATTACAGCGCAAGTCGGCAGCCCCCCAAAAATACGAATATCTGAACTGTTAACTCCATTTTGTGCATATTCTAGCTATCCTCTCACAGTCTGTTAATAAAGGTGCGATGATCGAGAAGATTAAGTGGCGAGGAGTTGCTGGGGAGAAATCTCCCTCGCACCAGACGGGCAAATGCCACCTTAAGTACAAACTCCTGCCCCTATGCAGGGGGTTCTTGACCTTGGGTGAGGATGTGGAGACCGAGATAGTGGCACTGTAATCAGTGATGGCAACCATTCCACATTCGCCAAACACTGCCTGTTCAGAGAGCATCGTAGGTAACTCCCTTCCTAAGAAAAGGTTCGGTCAATCCATCTCTATTATACCATAATTTGGATTTTCTCTGCGACTGCCCATTGCCTGAACAAAAAGGCCGCAGAAGACAAACGTCTTCTCCAGCCTCTTTGCAGGTTGTATGTCTCTTGCTACAAAATGAGAGCGGCTCAGCTCTTCTTGTTGTGCTGTTCTGCCAGTTCTTTGACTCGCTGCACATGTGCTTTATGACAAATGACAGTGAGATCATCCATTTCAACGACAATGACATCTTCTAGCCCGATAGTATAGATACGACGTGGCGTATTGTTGTACACAATAACATTCTGGCTTCCCAATCCTATATGAGAACCAACTGCTCGGATACCTTGTTCATCTGCCGGGAAGAGTGCTCCATATTGCTCCCAGTTGCCAACGTCATTCCAACCGAGCTGGGCAGGGATAACGACAAGATTGGTCGTTTTTTCTAAGATACCATAGTCGATGGTAATAGATTGTAGTGCAGGCCAGATCTCATCAAGCACTTCTTGTTCATTATCTGTACTTTGCGCTTGCACAATGGCTTGCATTTTGTGCCCAATGTCAGGCAAATGTTGCTGGAATTGTGCTAGGATGGCTTTGACATTCCAGATAAATATACCAGCGTTCCATACATAGTGTCCGTCACGCAGGTACCTTTGCGCTATCTCCAGATTAGGCTTTTCAACAAAACGCTCGGCCTGAAATGCCTGGTATCCGTATCCCTCACTGATTTGCTGGGCAAAACGGATGTAGCCGTAGCCAGTCTCTGGTGCGGTAGGTTGAATGCCGATAGTGACTAATTTGCCTTGCTCAGCCAGCTCATAGGCTAAATAAAGTGTCTGGCGTAGTGTTTCGGCATGCTCAATTACTGCGTCTGCACTGAAAATCGCCATTATCGCTTCGGGATCTTTCCGGGCGATAGTTGCTGCTGCCCATGCAATTGCTGGTGCTGATCCGCGTCCTACCGGTTCACGTAGAACATGATTAGAAGGGATAGAAGGAAGATGCTCCTCAACCAGATTGGCCATGCTATGCCCTGTCACGACCCAGGATTGTTCGGATGACACAAGAGAGGAAACCCGTAGCAATGTCTCCTGTATCATACTATTACCACTGGGAAGTGGCAGAAATTGCTTAGGGAAAGTGGGAGTACTTAATGGCCACAATCGTGTTCCACTGCCACCTGCCAGAATAACAGCATTGAGATGTTTCATAACAACTTTAGCCTCCTCGCGACATGCGTCTTTCTTTTGAATACACTCCAGTATTACTTTTATTACTTTGCACTGTGCACATCGTATCATATACAACGATTATATCGGTGTTTGTTAATTGTGTCAATTTTAAATGATGATCCCGCTCAAGGTCATCGCTATCACTGGACAACAAAAGCAGCCACTGTTGTCAGGCTCCATATGATATCATACAAAAAAGACGAACTAGCAACGTATTTCCAGGTGAGATGTCTACTCTAGCAGACACACCCACAGACACCATTAGTTTGAGCCAGGAGGAACTATGGGCATCTTCTCTCGATTCATGAATTTTATACGCATGCGTGCCAATGCAGCTCTCGATAAAGCTGAAGATCCGCGTCAAGTGATGGATTATTCGTATAGCAAACAATTAGAGCAGCTCCAACAACTTCGTCGCTCCATTGCAGACGTCGTAACCAATGAGAAACGCTTAGAAATGCAGCAAAAAGATGTGGAAGCGAAGGTTAACAAGCTCGGAGAGCAGGCCAGGCAAGCACTGATGGCAAACCGCGAAGACTTGGCACGTCTGGCACTACAGCGCAAAGAGGAACTGGTTAGCCAACTCAACAGTTACGAACAGCAGATCAGCCAGTTAAAAGCGCAGGAAGAGAAGTTAATTACCATGGAGCGCAATGTTTCCGCACGTGTCGAGACATTCCGTACCCAGAAAGAAATGGTAAAAGCACAATATGGCGCAGCCCAGGCACAGGTAAAGATCAATGAAGCTATTACGGGCATCTCAGAAGAAATGACCGAGATGAACCTAGCTATGCAGCGAGCGCAGGATAAAGTGCTGAACATGCAGGCACGCGCAAATGCGACGGAGGCCCTGATTGAACAAGGGACACTAGGTGAACCAGGTCTTCTTGGTGCTAGCTCTGGTGATACACTCGACCGCGAGTTACGCCAAATCAGTACAGAACAGCATGTAGAAGCACAATTGCAAGCGCTAAAGCAACAACTACAACTCGGTGGACCAAGCGGACAACAACGACAAATCGAAGGGCCAGCTACAGACTAGTTACCTGTTCCCTTCTTTTTTTCCTTTTCCTTTTCCTTGCGGGATCGATAAAACGATTTGGGCTTTGGACGACGTTCCGTATCTTCATACGCCGCAGGCGCAGCATCTTCGCGTGCTGAAGTTTCCATTTCATCACGCTCGCTAGACAGCTCTTGCAAATCGTTGTAGACATTATAGTTATCGATCACTTCAGGCATACGCATCATGTGACGCATGACCTGTACCTGAGAAATGCTTGTTCTATCATGCTTGGCTGCTTCAGACTTCTTTAGCAGCTTCTCCACCAGATCCATGCTATCATCGTGAGCGCCTATGCCTTCGAGGCGCTCACGAACTACTAATAATTGCTCGTATAAATTCATGACATGTTGCAGCGCAGAGACCGATCCCGTGAACGGGATCGGCAGGAGCGCCACCTCCCTATGTTAGAACCTCATAAGGCCCTATATGATGAGGACACGGCATTACACTATTCGAAGAGGGGAACATTTTCTAGCAGGAAACGTCCAACCCTCCATGCTTCTGTGAAAACTGCCTTAACATCCACTATCATAGTAGCATAGAGCGCAAAACCCGTCAAATCAGCATGTCTTTTCAGATTTTCTGCTGTCGAACATACCCTGAAGCTTTCTAGACTGCATAGAGAGAGATTTCCTCCTGAAGCTTGTGGATGTCTCCTTCCCTCCGACATATGCTAGAGCTTTCACAGAAAGTGAGGCAGACCCTTAAAGACGCTCAGGTTAGCGGCCCATAATCCAGCGGAAGAAGCCAACAATAGTATAAATAGCGCCTATGACAATTGCTCCCGTAAATATGGTATAGTAGGCTGTACTACCACTCTGCGCGGCAGAACTAGCGAAGGAGTAGGAGATTACGCTAGCTAGGATACCACCCACGACCAGAATAACTCCCACCAGCATCTGCCTTAGTCCCCTGCTTCTGCGCAATACACGCCGTGGTCTGGCTGGTTGCGGACTTGGCGCTAATCCTTGATTGGGCTGAGGGGGCACCTGTTGATAGGACTGGTTGGGCGGCATCTGCGGATAGCCTGACGAAGAAGGCGGATATCCCTGGTAGGGTGGTGGTGAATATTGTCCTTGGTTAGGGGTCGGTTGAGATGGTATCTGCGGATAGCCTGACGAAGAAGGCGGATATCCCTGGTAGGGTGGTGGTGGGTATTGTCCCTGGTTAGGAGTCGGTTGAGATGGCATCTGCGGGTTATTTTCCATGCGTAGTTTCTCCTTTAGATAGTGAATCCATAGATCCAAATATACTTGACAATTCTTGCCCTTTAACCGATAATGGACGAGCATTAGTGGGACGCTGGATCTCTATTATCGCACATTTCCAATCTGAGCCCTTCAGTTAGACAAGCCTACTATACGTTTTGCTTTGGGGTTCGTGCATAGTTGAGTCGTCTCTTAAGTCAGGAACCCGATCCCGTAAACGGGATAGGCTTGCAGCAATCCAAATGGAGTGTTTGTGAATCCACCTGACCAGACTCAGCCACCAGTCCTCGGACTGACGGGGCTATGTTAGGAGTGAATAGATAGGTACCATAGGGTGCGTGGGCCAGCCCGATGCTCTACGGTCAGTAGTTAAACCACCTAAAGGTGGCACGGCAGGTCTATGAGGGTTAAGCCAGTGCTGCTGACACACAAACCGCTCTCTAAACCTTGTCGAGGCCCCCATTACTTTGTGCGGAAAAGGGTGCTAGCCTTCTCTAGCGACGAAGGTTAGACCGCACTTCTGACCTTCCCCCGTCAGGGGAACATCCCAACTGGAAAGTCCAGCCTTTCTTTCCTCTCACTCCATTAATGGGATAAGCTTCCAGAAAGGGATTTCGACGAGGAATGCAATCGCAATGGGACGCTCCGAACGACCATGTTGCTTCACCTGCGTCTACGGGCAACCTTCCTCTTGGAAAAGAGGAAAAATACATAGAGATCTGGTTTCGCACACTTGTAACTGTATTTTTCCCTGTATTTCACTTCGAACTCCTCAGTGTCATCTATTTACAAAGAAGTATAAGGTAGAGGTAATATGGTAAAAAGAGATATTCGGTACGTTCTGTCTATCGTCAGCTTGATGTTTTTATTCGCCAGCTGCGGACAGGACACAAATGTAACACAGTCAAATGCTCATCATGAGCATATTCTGATAGAAGGTTCAACAGCGCTTCAACCCTTCATCTCAAATATTGCAACCACTTTTGAAAAACAGACCCTGCAAGTAACAGCAAAGGTCAAAGGAGGTGGTAGTAATATTCAGTCTGTAGTAGATATACAGGTGCAGGGAGGGGGAAGTCTCACAGGGCTCGACGCTATAACGCAGCAGAAAGCAGATATCGGTATGACCGACATTTACGCTGACCCTGCTACCTATTCTAGCCCAAACTTAACCCCGGAGATTGTCATTGTTATTCCTTATACCCTGATTGTGAATCCTGGCCTCACCTCTATTCAAACACTAACAACCCAGCAAATCTTGGATATCTTTTCAACACATTCCATTCGGAACTGGAAGGAAATTGGAGGCCCCGATTTGCCTGTCATCCCTATAAGCTTGGGATCAAGGGGCACTCCTACTAATTTTCAGACTGCTATTTTAGCTGGGAGCTCTGAGGCTGGCACACCGGTCGCTGAGGACTCATCTACTAGCATCCTGGATACTGTTGCTCATACACCAGGGGCTATTGGCTACACTGCTACTCCACTTCTTAATGGGAGTGTCCGAGCAATTGCTATTGATGGGCTAGGGGCTACACCAGACAATATTCAGTCAAATCGTTATCACTTTTGGAGTTATGGGCATCTCTATACCTTAAAGAATGGTGATAGTAATATCACTGGTTTCTTTAACTATGCCCTTACGCCTTCTGCCCAGCAAGTTGCTCAAAACCTCGGCTATATCCCGCTTGCCAGTATGAAAACTCTTACGTGAAATGAATTCAGTATACAAAAAACAGAGGTAACTACTCAGGCGCCTGAGTAGTTACTTTTCCTACTTAATATCTCGCATACTGAGTTGGACACGCCCACGTTGCATATCTACTTTGAGGACGCGAACCTGAACAACCTGACCAACTGCCACAATACTAAGTGGATCTTTGACATAACGGTTAGCCATCTCTGAGATATGTACAAGTCCATCCTGCTTGACACCAATATCGACAAAAGCCCCAAAGTCTACAACGTTACGGACCGTCCCCTGCAGAACCATGCCCGACTGTAAATCTTCCATCTTGAGCACGTCATGCCGCAGAAGGGGAGGTGGCAGAGTATCACGTGGATCAAGGCCGGGCTTCTCCAGGTTCTCCAGAATATCGTTGAGCGTGGGTAGGCCAACGCTAACTTTTTTGGCAATGTCAGCTAGCGCAGTCTGCTCGCTATCAGATGCAGCTGTGGCGCGATTACGATTGGATCGGCCCAAGCTGTTCTGCAATTTGCCAAGAGTATTTTGCATAGTAAGCAGTTGACGAAATTGTGCAATACGCTCCGCAGGTCGATCCTTTTCTTGATCGCCGGGTAGCATCTGCAGAAGTCCTCGTGCTGCGTCATAGCTTTCAGGGTGAATGAAAGTATTGTCCAGAGGCTCACCGCCATTAGCAATCTTGAGGAAACCTGCAGCCTGAACAAAGGTTGCAGGACCAAGGCTGGGAACTTTCAAGAAGTCTTGGCGTGATTTGAATGGGCCATGCTCCTCACGATATTTTACAATGGCGTTGGCTACACGTGAGTTAATTCCTGACACGTGCTTGAGCAACGCAGCTGAGGCAGAGTTGACCTCAACACCAGCAAAGTTTACACACGAAACCACCACGCGTTCCAGCATGCTTGCCAGATCTTTTTGATCTACATCATGCTGATAAAGCCCCACCCCAACGGCCTTGGGATCGATCTTTACCAGTTCGGCCAATGGATCTTGTAAACGCCGAGCAATCGAGATAGTGCCACGTTGTGTGGCATCCAACGTGGGAAATTCTTCACGAGCAATATCTGAGGCAGAATACACCGATGCTCCCGCTTCACTCACAATTACATAGCCGATCTTCCCCAGTTCCTCTGTCTCCTCCTCCAACTGGCGGATGAGGCCAGCTACCAGTTGCTCGGTTTCGCGTGAAGCAGTACCATTGCCAATAGCAATAACACTGATAGCATGCTCTACCAATAGCTTGCGCAATACCTGCAGAGCTTTCCCTTCCTGGTGCAGATAGATAGTATCTGATGTCAAATACTTGCCAGTCTCATCAACCACTGTCACCTTACAACCGGTACGATAGCCAGGATCAAGACCCAGAACCTTCTTGCCTCGCAGTGGCGGTTGTAAGAGAAGATTGCGCAGATTAGCAGCAAAGATATTAATCGCATGCTCTTCCGCTTGCCGCGTCAACTCCACACGAGCCTCACGTTCCATCGACGGAGCCAGGAGGCGCTTATAGCCATCCTCCATCGCCTCCTCAAGGTGCCTAGCAAACGGTGAGGTTTCTTTTATCAGATAGTGCCGGGTAACATCATTCTTAGCCTGATCATAAGATAAGGAAACACTGACACGCAACACTTCTTCGCGCTCAGCCCGATTAAGAGCAAGAATGCGGTGTGGAACAAGCTTGGTAATAGCCTCGTTGAACTCGTAGTAGAGCTGATAGACACCGTTGGGGTCCTTCTCAGCAACCTTATCAGGATCAGCATGTGCACTCATCATTGAGTTCTTGAAAAACGAGGACCTCACACTGCCACGGACATTTGCATCTTCGGCAATCACTTCAGCCACGATATCACATGCTCCTGCATAGGCTTCCAGACTGGTCTCGACGCCTTTCTCCATATCTAAGAAAGGACGTGCATATTCCTCCAGCAGTGCTTCAGCATCACCTGACAATTCGGGCTGCTGTAAAATAATGTCGGCCAACGGGGCCAAGCCCTTCTCACGGGCAACACTCGCACGCGTTTTGCGCTTGGGTCGATAGGGTAAATAAAGATCCTCAACTTCTTGCAATGTTGTTGCAGCATCAATAGCCGCCAGCAATTCTGGCGTTAGCTTGCCCTGGTTATTGATCAACCTGCGAACATCTAGCTTTCGCTCATGCAATGCCCGTAGTGATACAGCTCGATCGGCAATTGTCTGGATTTGTACTTCATCAAGGCTTCCCGTCACTTCTTTGCGATAGCGTGCAATGAAAGGGACCGTATTATTTTCGTCTAGCAGAGCAATCGTGCGTGCAATCTGCCCATTGTCTATGCTCAGTTCGAGACTAAGCATTCGGGCTATATCTGTAATCGATAATGGTTCTTCTTGAGGGATTTCTGTTTCCAATGAGGATTGATTCGTCTGTTCCTGAGTCGCCAAATGAGTAAGCCTACCTTCCTTATAAAACTCAGTGAAATCTCTTCAGGTACTCTTTGCTGGAGAGAGTATAGCACAAACGTTCCGTTTATTCAAAGAAGTCATCGAACAAGATTCTTAGCCGACTTGGAGTGTATGAAAAACTTGTCGATGGCGTAGCATGGGGAGAGCCCACACCATCGCGTAGTCTGTATCGACCAGCTCTATTTCGATGAGAAGGGCCATATCAAACCCGTCGAGATGACGCTGACTGGAGTTGAGGCCAGACCGCTACAGGCCCTTCCGAGAACCTGACATCTACTTCATATTTTATCATGCTTTTCCCGATTGGAACCTCACAGTCCCCAACCAACCACCTATCCCACCAAGAATCCAGGCAAGTATGATCCCGCCAATAATCCAAACAACAACATTGGTCAATACAGGCTGTTGCGGCATAATGAGCAGAGCGTACCAGGATGGTTGTATGCTCCTCCATGCTATACTAGCTGCTCCGCCAGAGTATCGATACATATCAGGGTAAGCAGTAGTAATAGCGTTCAATTGCTGCCCCCACTTGATAACCAGTCCAACTCCGAGCGAGAGCCAGAAGAAGAGAGTCCCAACAAGACAGGTGTGATAGCCAGCTCGCCCCCCACGGAAAGATCCACCGCCGCGTCTGGCTGTCATAAAGCCTGCAACTATATAAAAGAGGAGGGCTAGCAGGGTAGACAGGAAGAAACTTGAGTCATTGTTCACAGATAAAACCACCAGAGTACTCAGTATACCTTGCAGTCCTCCCCACAGACACCCCTGGCTGGCAGGATCGGGAAGTTTCCGCAACGACTTGGCAGGCGGCACAAACTTCTGCTTGGCAGGTTGCGCAGGCTTCTGCACAGGCGGAGCCATTCTAGATCCTGGGCTTCCCTTCGCCCCTTTGAGTGGCTGGTTAGCATGGGGAGGCGGCGGGGCTTGGTGGTTTGTCCCAGGTCGCGTTGGAGGTAACTGCGGATAAGAAGAGCCGTTAGAGCCATTTATATATGGATGAGGTGCCGGAGAGTTTGCATATGAAGGGACAGACGGAGGATTTGGGATCGCATATCCCACCGCGGGTGCTGTCTGCATTGGAGGAGAGGCAACGGTTACATCCCCATAGCCGCTGAACACAGGCTCACGTAACGCCTCTGCGAATTCACGCATGCTCTGATACCGCTCGCTGGCATTTACTGCTAATGCCTTCAACAGCACACGCTCCGTTTTCAGAGAGAGTGCCGGACTAAGCAAGCGTGGAGCAATCAGATCGTCACGCATAGTACGACTGAGTGAAGCGGGCGGCAATCTATTGGTCAGCAACAAATACATCGTTGCCGCCATAGCATAAACGTCAGATTGCGGGCAGGTCTTTCCCACGTACTGCTCAACAGGACTGAAGCCCTCCGACACAGCCTTGATCATTGTCCGAGTGGTTTCTACAGGGTCATAGAGTTTCGTCAGACCAAAATCAACTAGTACTGCTGTTTGCTGAGGCGTCAGAATGATATTTCCCGGTTTAATGTCGCGATGTATAATCGGCGGATTGCGGCTATGCAATTCTTGCAAGATATCCACAATCGGCAGCAACCAAGCCAGCACTTCTGGCTCACTACATGGACCAGACAGCCGATGATGAGGTTCGCTCTCTCCAACAAGGCCACCAGGCACACGAGCATGCAGGATTTGTAAGAGATTTTGTCCCTCTATCAGTTGCATCACCAGATAGAAGCGTCCATTCGCCTCAAGCGCATCATAGACCTCTGGCAGGTGTTCGCTCCTCACAGTGAAGAGCACACTCGCTTCCATCAACGCCTGCCGACGCGCTGCAGGAGTCACATTATAGGTTTCTTTAATAGCGCAAGGGCGATTCCCCTCGCTGGTATCAACACCACGGTAGACTGCACCGAACCCGCCGCTATTGATCAAATCACCAATGATATAGTGGCTTCCGATCACCGTTCCCTGCGCAAGTGCTACTGGCAAGCTCATCAAACTGTGACCTGCGGATACCCCTTTCTTCAGATATGGAGAGGAAGCAGGTCTTCCTTTCTTAGGGCTTGGGCACAGGGGTAACCCTTTGCCTGAACTATCCCCTTGCGGGGGAAGATCAGAAGTGCGGTCTGATCTTCATTGCTAGAGATGGCTAGCACCCTTTTCCGCACAAAGTAATGGGGGCCTCGACAATGTTAGAAAGCGGTTTGTGTATCAGCAGCACTGGCTTAACCCTTGTACACCTGCCGTGCCACCTTTAGGTGGTTTAACCACTGACCGTAGAGCATCGGACTGGCCCACGCACCCTATGGTACCTATCTATTCGCCTCTAACGTAGCCCGATAGCTACCGAAGTAGCCCTGGCTGAGTCTGGTCAGGTGAGCTTGTACGAGACGGGCAGAAGTCACCCCACGTACAAGTATGAGTCATCCCGAATTTTTGAGAAACCCTTCAAACATCTTTTTGAGGGGTTGCAAGGGGCTGTGCCCCTTGCCTGGGGTATGGGGCTGTGCCCCTTGCCTGGGGTATGGGGCTATGCCCCATTTCTCTCTTTTCTTGCGCCACCTCTGGCGGCGCAAAAGGGAAAAAAAGTATTTCGGGTCCAATTCGCTAGATCGCGACGTACCCCGATCCCCGACAGAGGGCGGCTGCCCTCTGCACTCCCGCTTTTAAAAAGGCAATACGAACATTTCAGGTTCCAGAAAAATTCGGAATGACTCATAGTTCCTGACAACACTTTCCTAACCATATAGACGTCTCAAACCATCTACGATACAATGTCAGGTATAGTTACAGGGCCTAAGTTTCCCTAGGACAAAAGCTGCAGGAAAGCAAGCAGAAAAGGCCCTGCCGTCGCCGCACTATCAGCCAGACAAGGCGTCTAAGAAGCCAGATAGGAAGAACCCACTTCGGCAGATAGCCTACTGAGAAAGAATTTGACGCCGACAAAAAAAATTAGCAAAATTTAGCCGAATGACCTTCTTAAAAGAGAACCGGGGACGATGCCGTTTGCAATACCCTACACGTATGATACAATGAACCAAGACTGAACTGATCTAGGCACATGTTGCAGGAGAAGAGAGCAAGCACTTGGGACAAAATGTAATGTTTAATGCAGATCCTGACCGTGATAAAGCGGCAGAAACAGAACGCGATAATCTACCAGAAGCAGATCTCAACAACTTGGCGCAAAGCGATAGCCTACGTCTCTATCTTCGTGAGATTTCACGTATTCCTTTGCTCTCCGCAGCAAGCGAGGCTCGCCTTGCAGAGCTAGCTGAACAAGGCGACAGGGATGCGCGTAACCATCTGATTGAAGCGAATCTGCGACTGGTAGTAAGCATTGCTAAAAAGTATGTCGGACAGGGACTTTCTCTGGAAGACTTGATCGGCGAGGGCAACATCGGACTTATCCGAGCTGTCACCAAGTTTGACTATAGAAAGGGATTCCGCTTCTCCACTTACGCAACCTGGTGGATTAAGCAAGCTATTACACGTGCCATCCTGGAAGGAACTCGCGTGGTGCGCCTCCCCGTCTACATCATGGAAGAGGTAATGCGCGTGAAACGTACAACCCGCCAGTTGTATCAGGAACTTGGACGCGAACCAACTCCCGAGAGTATAGGTGAGCGACTCGGGATGTCCCCTGAGCGCGTGAGTGAGTTGTTAATTTGGGCAGAGAAGGTCTTTTCACTCGATGCTCCTCTTTCTGAAGAGGAAGAGAATACTCTGGGTGATATCATCGAAGATATACACGATCGAGGGCCATCTGAGATCACAGACCAACAACTTCTGCGCGAAGAAATTCGGAAAGTCCTTGGACAACTTACTCTGCGTGAACGCCAAGTCATTGAATTGCGTTTTGGTCTGGTCGATGACCACGATCACACCCTGGAAGAAGTGGGCAAGAAGTTAAAAGTCACCCGTGAGCGTGTACGCCAGATCGAAGAGCGTGCAATCCGTAAATTGCGCCATCCGGCGGCGAGTCGCATTCTCAAAGATTACCTCGAGTGAGAGGAACCAACATATGTAGAAAGGAGGCGGCACTCCTCTCCGTACCTACAAAGGTAGGGATACCCTGCCGCAATTCAGATGGACGAACTGGCCGGGCAGTACGTAGGTGGCTACCTTCTAGAAGAAGAGATCGGACAAGGCTCAATGGGAGTCATCTATCGAGGGAAGCAGATTGCACTGGGACGCGAAGTAGCAATCAAAGTGCTTCCCCAGAAGTTGGCAAAAGATCCCTCATACGTTGCTCGCTTCATCCGTGAGGCACAGATCATCGCTGGACTCAATCACCCTAATATTGTTCACATCTACGATGCAGGACAACTCCATACATTACTGTATTTTGTTATGGAGTATGTCCAGGGGCCTACACTGGCAAGTCTGCTCTCCCTCGATGGCACGATCTTACAACATCTGGCCGCCGAGTACGCCGCTCAAATTGCTGATGCTCTCGACGCCGCTTATAGAGAACGCAATGTGATCCATCGCGATATCAAACCCGAAAATCTGATGCTCAACCGTTGGGGAAAGATCAAGGTCATGGACTTTGGCTTAGCCCGCGCTCCAGGTCTACAAACCATCACTGTGGCAAAGACCCTTGTCGGCAGCATCTATTACTCCTCACCCGAGCAAATCTGGGGACAAACTCTGGATAACCGAAGCGATATCTATGCACTCGGTGTTGTCTTGTATGAACTGGTTACTGGACATCGTCCCTTCAATGGACGCTCAATATCTGAGCTAACTCAGAGTATTACCACTGGCAAACTACAACCTCCCAGCTTCTATAATCCAGAACTCTCGCCTCAACTCGAACAGATCATCTTAACCGCGCTGGCACGCGACCGCAACGAACGGTACAATGAGGCCTGTCTGATGGCACAAGACTTGCGTAAGCTCAACTTAGAACCACCAGCACAACCAGTTGAACCAATTTCCCCGATCCTTTCCATTTCGTCTGCGCGAGGACCTCAGTTACCAAGTGGCCATCCCCAGGCTTCACGTGAGCAAGCTACTCTCCATCCTCCTAAACGGCCAACTCAGCGTCCAAGTTATCTCAACATAGAGATGGAACCACTCGTAATGCCTTTACTCACGTCATCCGAGCACAAGGACAACAATACATCCACCACACCAAACTCCGCTCAGCTAGCCCAGAAGGAAGGAACACAGATACAAGGACAAGACTTACCACACCAGACCACCCCCTATCGCTCTGCTCTCCCCTCAGAACAGGCCGAGGTTGCCGTTGGTGATACACCAATGCAGACCACTACATCTCATCCAAAAGCGCAGGATCATCATGGCATCTGGAATCAGTTGCAACGCCTGATCCGTCCCCGGAACCGTTGAGAGAGGATGTTACAAGCGTATCGTTAACAGCCCTCGAGGTCGGCCCTAAGCTCCATCTCTAATTCGAGACCAACAGATAGTTGCTCACCACGAGCTAGACGCATAACAGCCTCACGTAGATACATAGGGGCATGCACTATTGTGCAACGTTCATGAATTAATTTCTTAAGACTCATATCAAAATGAAAGCGGCATTTACATTTCGGGCAGCCTACAAGATGCTGTTGTATAATCTCGGCTTCATCCACAGTGAGTTCCCGATCAATATAGAGATGAAGACGTGCCGTCGTTTGGACGCAGTCCAGACATTCCATAAAAACTTTCTCCAATACACTAGCTCGCCACCTAATCTGTTCATAGTAACATAACATAACAGCAAGGGTCTTTCATTCCCGCCAATTGTGAGATATACTAAAATTACTTTCTCAAAGAAAGTGGAGAGATACTCAGCAGAGGTACCTTCTCTAGAGGAGCAATGCATGCCGGAAGAACAACCAAATTTTGACGACTTTGACAATCTAAGACGAGATTCATCGACCCAGGAACAGAACCAGGGCGAATATACAGAGATAAGCAACACATTAGATGAAGATTTTGAAGCAGGCGTCCTCGCACAGCTGGATAGCCTTTATCGCACAGCGTTACGCATGACGAATAATACACAGGAAGCAGAAGATTTAGTGCAGGAGACAATGCTTAAGGCATTTCGTTTTGCACACACCTACCAACCAGGCACAAATTTGCGTGCATGGCTCTTCCGCATTTTGAATACGTCGGCTATCAATCGTTATCGTAAACAGGCAACTCATCCCACACCAGCATCACTGCCCGAGGGAGAGGATTTCTATCTCTACAACCGCATTCGCGACCTCAGTGGACAAGAACTGAATCAGGGAGCCGATGAAGAGGTACTGAATCATTATCTGGATGAAGATGTCTATGAAGCCCTAAACAATCTCCCACCCAATTTCAAGATGGCTGTTATCCTTGCTGATATTGAAGGGCTCTCTTACAAGGAGATCGCTGAAGCGTTACAAATTCCAATCGGAACTGTTATGAGCCGTATATCGCGTGCACGCCGCCAATTACAGAAATCACTTTGGCAGTATGCCAAAGAACGAGGCTACGTAACACTCCGCAGGGATTAAAACCCCGCAGCCTCTGACACTCCTGCATAGTCAGCCTCCTGAGAAGGTGGAGCGTAGCTCCTACTCGAAACTGATGACAGAAAAGAGCTTTAGCCCGAGGCATTCCGTTGGGTTTTAACCCAAGCGGTTAGGCGTCGTGGTTTCAACCCAAAGCCCGTGAGTATATGATTCGTCGCTATTTTTTCTCATACTATCCTACTTTGTTGGATATTTCAATGTTATAGATTTGAATATGCTTCGTTCTAGATAGTAGAGCACCTTGAAAACTGAATCGTGTACGGGTTCCGCAGTGAAGTACTGCGGGTAAAAACACGAACGTGTTCTTCCAGATGTACAAGCTCTTTTGCGCTACGAAGGTTCCGGTAACCAATCCATACGGCTTTAGGAAGTGGAGCGCTTGAAAAAGAATAGCACCAGGAAAAGCCTCCACCTATGTGGGTACGTTCCCATAGGCTAGCATCGTAAGATGTGGGTGTTGGGACTCCCCAGGACGCCGAAAACTGAAGTTGTGGGCCATTCATCCCAAACAGTCTGGCATGGGAGCACCAACGGGCATGGCACCGCCCAGAACAGTCACCCAAGGATGGTTGGACCTGCCGTGCCCCCTTTGGGGGTTCGCGATATCACCAATCCACTACGCCTCCAATCGAGCCGTGGCTACGCCACAACTGCTCGGGAATGCGACTACGTTGGGGTGTCAGAAGCTGCCGGGTTCTAGCCCGTGCGGAGTGTCACAAAGGAAAAGTGTCACACCATACGTATATCCCTCTACTGGTTTTCCCTCTTCATAGCAAGCGATGAATGGGAAAAAGATACCCCAGTGCCCAATCCCTTCCAGAAAAAAGGAGGCCTATTCCTCTCCACGGCTAAAGTACAGGGACATTCTGGGCCGAGTTTGGTGATTGACTAAACTAGCGATAGTCTGTAAAATCGACCTGAAAGCAGAACAGAAAAGAGGCACACTGCACTCGATGATAGATTTTTCGAGCCAGCCTGGCGACGACGATGATGATGATGAACTCTATACACTGCCCGACCATGATCCACTCGGCATTTTGAGCAGCACACGGACAGTGGTACAGCAGAGTGAACATGTCTGGGTTAATCCCGAATATGTAGAGCAACTGAGTAAGCAATGGCTACTGGAAGATGCCGGGAATGTAAGCACATATCCCCCACTGTGGGATGACCCCTATCACTTTCATGATGGAACTGAACGTACTGCTAACTGGCTGCTGGTTCTAGACGCTTTGAATTTCTGCTTCTGGCCCGAGAAGGGACAATCTCGCTGGTCTATCGAATATCGCGGAGAGGCTCTGAATGGCTACTGGGCTGAGGCTGCAGCACTCAAACGAGCTGTCGAAGAGGGAATTCCTCTGTGGGATGCCAAAACCCTTAGTACTATTGGCAGCGAAACGGTTGCCTACATTTTCCGTGGTAGTGGTATTATTCCACTCTTTGAACAGCGTGTTGCTCATGCACGCGAAGTGGGGCATGTCCTATTAGAGCGCTACGATGGTCAATTTGTACATGCAATTGAGCAAGCAGAAAGCAGTGCTATCAAACTTGTCGACTTGCTAGTCCGCGATTTCCCTTCATTTCGTGATATCGCAACCTATCATGCCCACTCGGTCAAATTCTTTAAACGCGCTCAAATCTGCGTTGCCGATCTCCACAATGCCTTTGGTGGTCAACAATGGGGAACATTTGCTGACCTTGAGCAATTGACTATCTTTGCCGATTACAAATTACCGCAAGTCTTGCGTCATTATCACGTGCTTGAGTATGATTCGACACTTGCACAGCGCATTGATAACCAGGAAATGCTCCCAGCAGAAAGTGAGGAAGAGGTAGAGATCCGAGCCGCCACCATCTGGGCTTGTGAGCTGTTGGGCCAAACGATGCAGCAACATGGTTACACTATGACAGCTGCCAAGATTGACCAGCGGCTCTGGTGGATGGGACAGCAATTGGCTGAGATGCAACCATACCACCGTACACGCACGATCTATTACTAACAGTTCCTTAAACATCCAGATGGCACCAAGTGTAGATACAGCAGCAGCGTTTCTGAATGCAAATTAGACATAATAGCCTAACTCGTGATGAGTAGCACAAACTATTCAATAGAAAAAGCTGGTTCATGACATTTATGGACATACAAACTTTACTGGCGGCATTAGAACAGCCACCGACACACATCTATCAAGATGCTTCGCTCGCAAGGGACAGTGAAGTCACAGTGCTTGCATATGACTCACGCAAAGTAGTAGAGGGAGCACTCTTTATAGCTGAAGCTGGTTACCACACTGATGGACGCCTCTATATCAACGACGCTGCTCGGCGTGGTGCCATCGCTGCATTAGGCACACCACTATTAGATAAGACACAAGCACTTCCTATCCCATATATTGCTGTAGCAGATACGCGTATGGCACTTGCTGATCTGTCCTGCGCGTTCTATAGCTATCCAGCACAGCGCCTATGCACCATTGGGGTCACTGGCACAGATGGAAAGACGACAACGTGCAACCTCATCAACACTCTACTTGAAAGTGGAGGCAAGCAGACAGGGTTGATCACAACGGCCAATTTCAAGCTTCTCGGCGAGGAGTGGGAAAATCTTGCACGCCAGAGTACTCTTGAGACCTTAGAAGTGCAACAATTCCTGCACCGTCTGCTGGAGGCAGGGGGTAGCCATGCTGTGATTGAAGCGACATCGCATGGCCTTGAACTGCAGCGCGTGCGTGGATGTAACTTTGATGTGGGAGTAGTTACGAACATCACTCACGAGCACCTGGATTTTCACAAAACCATCGACGCTTACCGCCGGGCAAAAGCACGTCTCTTTGAAATGCTTGATCCTGCACGTGATAAGGGACTTGGGTGCCATCCTATCGCTATCCTTAATCGTGATGATGTCAGCTATGAGGTGTTGAAACCTTACTGTCGAACACCAATTCTTGACTATGGTATTGACACTCCTGCAGCAGTGCGTGCCGTTGATATTGAATTCCACGCTCATAGTACACGCTTTCGCACAGTCCTACCTGATAACGAATGCATCATTGAAACGCCTCTTGTAGGACGTTTCAACGTGAGCAACTGCTTAGCCGCTATTGCAACGGCTTACAGTCAGGGAATTGCATTAGAAACCATCGAAAAAGCTCTGGCAACAGTCAAAGGGGTAGCTGGACGCATGGAGCGTATCGATGAGGGCCAGCCTTTTACCGTTATTGTTGATTATGCACACACCCCAGACAGTTTGGAGAAAGTGCTGAACATACTGCGTCCGTTGACGCCAGGAAAGCTGACAGTCGTTTTTGGCTCAGCAGGAGAGCGTGATGTTCAAAAGCGCCCTGTCATGGGACATATTGCTGCAAAACTGACAGATTTCTTCGTTATTACAGATGAAGACCCACGCGAGGAAGATCGAGAGGCAATTCTTCGCGAGATTGCAGCTGGTGCCGAGGCAGCAAGCAAACGCCAGGGAAGCGATTTTCTGTGTATCGCCGATCGCACTGAAGCCATTGCTGCAGCATTCGTACAGGCCAAAGAAGGTGATACAATCCTGTTAGCAGGTAAAGGACATGAACAAAGTATGATTATGGGAAGAGAAAAACTGCCTTGGGATGATCGGCGAGTAGCACGCGAACAACTCAGGGTTAAGGGGAAAGCAAAGAGTACTTCCTCCTAATCGCCTATTGAACCCGTTACTGTCAACACGGATATCGCGTTCCAACCTAATGAGATAGTCATGATTGAGTCAATTAAACAGATGTAGAGGGTTAAGTTGGCGCTCACAAGACACGCCGTCTGATAACGAGGCCAACATCACCTGGGAAACCAGAGTGGGTTTAGGTGTTCCCAACTAAAAATGCCTTCCCAATAAGGGAGAAATTATAAAAGGAGAGGCACCGTTTCCGTTCGCTTGATCGCGACGTACCCCATGCATAAATGCTGGGGCATCCATGCCGCAAGTTCTGATGAATGCACGAGAAATAAAGCCTTTGGTATACCATTTACATACGGCAGCAGCACTGCCTCATCCAGGGGCATCCATGCCGCAAGTTCTGATGAATGCACGAGAAATAAAGCCTTTGGTATACCATTTACATACGGCAGCAGCACTGCCTCATCCAACGGATCAGACTGTACCTCTATCGCTTATCCCAGCATTTTTACTGGTTTTTCTCATCTGTGCCATTATAAGTTTTCTGGTGTGCAGCCTAGCCAAAGTAGTGTTTCCCAAGTTCCGCAGTGGTGAGCACAAGCCTGGAACCCACCGCCCGGACCTCCCTGCTGGAGGTCGTGAGATTAAAACAATAGAACTGCCCCTGGTAGGAGGCCCATCCTTTATCCTTGTGATTGTAGGGACTGGCATAGGAACTGCCTATCTCCTTCATTTCAGCCAAGACCAATGGACGCTCCTGCTGATTGCCCTTGGTGCTACGCTGGCTTATGCATTTGTTGGCTTCATCGATGACTGGGGCAAGGTCTATCGCAATAGAGGGCTTTCAGAACACACAAAATTCATCGGGGTCTTTCTTGTCGGTTGCATAGCAGCAGTAGTCTACTTCTTTCTGCTGCCCAACCTGGGACAAGAATCATATAGCATCTGGAAAGATCTGCCAATCCTCAATACCATCCTGTGTGTACACCCAATCAAAGGTACCCTGAATTGTTCTATTGCAGGAAACCCTGTCTCTTATTATAGTTGGTTGATATTCCTGACACTCCTGACTGGTTGTGTCGGAAGCGCAACTTCGATCTGTGTCGACTTCAGCGATGGGTTAGATGGCCTAGCAGGTGGGCTTGTATTTAGTGCATCGCTGGCAATGGGTATCGTTGTAGCCAGCCTCGTTGGTCAGGAACCAAAAGGCATTGTACTGGAAGTGTTAGCTCTGTTAGGTGCAGGGTCAATTCTTGGTTATCTACCATGGAACTGGCCTTCTGCTTGGGCTGCCAGGAAAGGGAAAGCACCACGACGAGCAAAAATCTACATGGGTGATAGCGGTGCACTGGGCTTAGGTGGGCTGCTAGCAATGATCGCCATCTTTTCCCGCAATGAGGTGCTCTTGCTCCTTATTGGCGGAGCTTTTGTACTAGAAGGTGCATCTGCATTCATTTCTGCACGTGTTCTCACACGCATCTTTCGTCGTCGTTTACAGGTATTGCGATTTACGAGCAGTCGTGAATTTGTCCCACATACCGAGTTTCCATTGCCATTCCTAGCAACACCGCTGCATCACCATTTCGATCTGCTAGGCTGGGCCCGTGACAGACTTGTCTATGGGGCATGGGGATTAGGAGCTTGCTTTGCGATACTCGGTGTTCTTAGCAGCCTCGCTCAGATCGGTTGGCAACGCTACCTAGCACGCTTCCTCTGCGTACTTCTGTTGGCAATTGTCTGGTCCAGCGGATCATGGTCTAAAAGCTACTTCGTAGGGAAACACCCTCCAGAGCGTACACGTCGTCGAAGGTTAGCTCTCTACTACGGTTACCCACTCCGGCTTATGGGTATTCGACTCTACCACCTTGTTGAGGTTATCGAGGCCAGCGAAGATGTCATCGAGACACCAGCTGAAGAACTGGCCCTCTGGCAACGTATGACCATCTTTGATGCCCGTTCAATGCTCGGCCTTTACTGTTACCGTGCAGGCTATTACCCCGCCGCTCTTGCACAGTGGACACGTATTCCTGAGCGAAACCGAGTTTTGCGTCCAGAAATTGCCCGTCTGCTGGCAGATGTTGACAAGACCCTTGCGCTGGAAAGCCAAGAGACACAGCCAATGCGTCGCGATCAGCTTTTACCTGCAGAACCCATCTTCGAAGGCAATCTGCTGCCAGCTGACTTACCAAATCCATACGAGCCTGTGCGTCAGGAGGAGACAAATGGCATACAGGAAGTATGGAATGGACGCAAGCCACCCTCCTTTATTGGTATTGAGAATGATGACCACGGTGATCAGGAGGATCAAATCACTACTCCACTACAAGGAGGCGGCAGTCAACCATGAGGAACTCAGCCGAGATTGAAATTGGAGATGTTTGGCTCTTGGCAAATAAAAACAGAGGCACCTGCAAGTAGGTACCTCTGTTCACTTCAATATCAGCTGTTTGCGTTATCAACACTTATCGCTGTGCCTGTGGTACCATTGAACACTACTTTTGCTTTCACTGTGAAGCCACTGCCAATGCTTTGGGCATTGAAGTTGAAATCTTTCAGCTCTGCACCGGTACCGATTGGGTAGCTAAAGCTCTTGTTCCCTACTTTGAAGTTGAGCTTGTTATCTGTTCCAACCCCGCTCGTAGTGATTCCCTGATACTTCACGGTATTCTGGTCTTGTGCTTGGTCTGGTTTGGCGATATCTAGTTTTGATGCTGTGAAGCTGCCATCAGTAGGATTTGCTGTTGCCGTCACCTTCACGGACTGACCTACACTCGGCAGGGCACCGTTCAAATCTCCTAGATCGGTCTGACCGTTTACAATGCTCATCGGTAGCCCTTGACCATCAGGCATACGTACCGTAATACTGCCATTCGACGCGCTCTGCACCGTTCCCATGAAATCGATAGTTCCCGGTTCGTTTACACCATTATTAGTATTTGTGGGCGTATTACTTGTTACTCCAGGAGTTGCATTGTTATTTTCCTGGGGATTTGTGTTCGCAGAAATGGTGTATGTATTGGTCCCAGCTTGTGTTACCTGAATGCTGAACGTTTTATTTAGCTGAGGCTGCAACAAGGATACTTGCTGATCTGTCAATCCATTGACAGTGACTTGCTGACCATTGACACTTAACGTTGCACTGTGTGCTGACGCGTTGACTGATTGAACCTGACCAGTGATGGTAAGGCTTCCATTTGTGCTATTTGTTCCAGGGACACCAAGGCCTTGACAGGCGGTAAACAACATCATTACAAAAAGACTACTAATAACTACGATGAACATCTGTAGACGACCTGATAAAAACTTGTTCATTGTCTTACTCCTTGTGAAGTTTTTTTTCGGGCATTTTTTCGATACCTCAACTATTTACACTTACAATTTTATCTTACCTTTTAGTTAGATGCTATGTTTTAGCTTACTTTCCTGATGTGAAATGGTTCATAAAGAGGACGAGACAGGATGAGAAAAGAAATTCTTGCGGTTTTCCTTTTGCCCTGAAGGTGGAACAAATGCTCTCATGCTCTCCTTTAAGTTGACATAGACGCCGTGTAGACATTATAATAGTATTTCATTAAAAGAGCAGCATTTGAAATGAGAAGTTTGCTCGCTATCGAAGTTGTCCAACGCTTGAAAGCTATATCCTGGTGAGCCAAGACGAGACACATGTCGAGGTGTACCGTCGCGAAACCGAGTGGAGGCAGGAACGCTTTTCAGCAGGCCAAGTAATCAATCTGAATCAGATTGGCCTAGAACTCTTGATTGATCAGATTTACGAAGGCGTCTTTACCTAATCGAGCCAGAAAGCTTCTGTCTTTTAACGCAGTGCTATATAACTGGAGAGAGCAAATACCTCTAGAGCATTCATTAATATCTATGAAGAGGAGCAGTTTATGGTTGCAAGTCCTACTTCAGCGCCACCCAAAGGATCGGGGGCAAACCGTATTGGCTGGTTGGCCATGTGGGTGATTAGTATTGGATTAGTGGCATTCTTGATCGTTGTGTTGACAATTCGCTTCACGACACCTATTCCACTGTATCGGCTACGGGTACTACAAGATATTCCATTGCCTAGCGCCCTTACTGATCCAAAGAGCCAAGACCCATTAGCATCTGGTCTAGCGGTGCGGTTTGACCACTTTGACTTCCAGGCACTTGACCCGCAAACCCACTTACTATTTATCACCCATAGCGGGCCAAACCCAGATAAAGCAGGCAGCGTAAACATCCATGTCGATCCGGCCAACGATGGCAACATTGTTGTCTTCGACACCGTACAACATAAGGTGGTGAAATTGCTCGCCATTCCACAAACCTCTGGCATCGTCGTGGCTCCCGATATCCATTGGGTTTACGTCAGTGACGCCCAGGATGGCATTGTCTATGGCATTGACGAGAGTACATTTAGAACTGTCCCCATTAAACTCGATCCGTTAGACAGACCAGATGCTATAGCCTATGACCCGGTCGATCATATGATCTTCGTCAGCGACCTAGGCCTGCCCAAAAGTCCGAACGACGCGAACATTGCCCTGAAAAACCAGAATGTGGCCGTGATCGATATGCTCCACAACACGCTCGTCACGAAGATCCCCCTTGGGGTGGATCAGCCATTTGGCGATGACGTTGCACATGTCCAGTATGATAGTACATCTCATGCCGTTTTTGTGGTCACCCGACCACTGCACGATCAGAATGCCCAGCCGAATCCTCTGGTGACCCCACCTTCCTTCGTCGATGTCATCGACCCGAACTTGCTCAGGGTTATTTTGAAGATCAAGCTGCCAGACACATGCGTTAATCCGCATGGAATGACTCTGGACTCAGACCAGGAAACAGCCTTCGTCGTCTGCATAGATAGCCAGAAGCTGGTACGTCTCAATTTGCGGACAATGCAGCCTTTCCCAGATGCCACTCTTCAGCAGTTGCCAGCTGGGTGCGACATCGCACGACTAGATCACCCGTTGCATGTGCTCTTTGTCGGGTGTACGGTGGGAATTGCAATGTTCAATGAAGCTGGAGGGCAATTGACGAGCCTGGGGAGCCAGTTTGTCGGCGGTGGTAGCAACCATACGGCTTTTGTTGATGAGGGAACGCAAGAGCTGTATGTACCAATAACAAGCGCAGGTGATCGGCCTGTCCTGCGCATCGTCCAATATGTTCCAAACGGAACGGAGTTGTGAGTGACATAGAAAATAGATATATACTGAACCAGTTGTTGGGAAGCCTAGCTTGGCAAGGAGGACTGCGATAGCGTCCTCCGCGCCTAGCAATTTATTGCCCGATTTGTAGGGACCACAAGGAGACCCCCTAGTGAGGGTTCTTGCTCACTTGCGTAAGCTTCACCAAATCGAGCGCAAAGGTAGGCGTTTCGACAGGAAGGCGGGTAAAGCCGTGATGCAGGTAGAAGGATTCCGCGCTTGGGGATATAGCATGAACAACTATAAGGCGGGCGGATACTTCGCTGGCCGCTCTGAGTGAACGCTGCACTACATCTGCTAGCAGCAACCGACCAAGCCCGTTTCCCTGCCATGTTCGGTCAATTGCGAGCCTTCCAAGGATCACGGCGGGAATGTGCTTCGGCATATTTCGCCGCATAGAGCCAGTCACCCCTTGGCTGAGGATCTGTCCCATGCACAGAGCGTAATACCCAACCACCTGTTGGGAATCTTTCGGGCAGACCACATACGTACGGCTTGCGCCCGCCTGGATGTTGTTGAGGGCACGGTTTCGTAACCATTCGTCAAGGACAGGCTCGCCAGAGTTGAATCCTGAGCACTCGTGGGATGTGGTCAAGAGAGTAGGAGCAGCAAGTGTTGCGAGGCGATCAGACACGTTGCCAAGGAGCCTTTACTGATAAGATCCGCTCCATGCCCTGTATTTCTTCCGGGGTTGCAGCACTATCAAGCCAGTCCATCACTTCTTGGAAGCTTTTTGCATCTGCGTAGATGGTGGTCTGGTCAAGCAGAATGTTCTTCGCTTCCTTCAAGGCGGACATCATCATAAATTGTGAGCGATTCAGCCCAACAATCCCCGCCATCTGGTCAATAAAGTCCTTGTCCTGCACACGGGCACGCAGGTGAATATTCACTTCAGCATTCATAGAAATTTCCTCTCCCATACAAACTATTTTACTAAATTGTGTCGCTATTGTCAACACAATTAGGTTGGAATTTTTCCAGATCATTCAATACCAGCGCTCAAGATTGAGGGCAAATGTTCATATTTGAGAGCAAAAACTGCTCACTTTTCAGGTCATTTACCAGATTCCACGCTACTTAAATGTTCTCATAACGCAAAATTACTTGAGGTGCTAGAGCTATCTCTTCGCCATCACTGAACGTATGTTGACTGACACGATCTCCCTGATAGCTGATACCGTTTAAACTATCTGCGTCCTCGATCAGCCATACGCCACCTTCCCAGCGGATTTTCGCGTGCAGGCGTGAGACGCGAGGGGATGGTACCTGCACATCGTTGCCAGTGAGGCGACCAATAGTCAGTAGAGGCTTATCTAGCTGGCACGTACCAACGACTTTCCCATCAACCTGGATACGCACGCGAGCAGGCTGCCGCACCTGCTTGGCCCGATCGCCATTGCCTCCTGAGGAAGCCGCACGGACAGGTTCTCTTGATACTGATGCTGGTCGAGGTGCTGGTGACGGTGCGCCCTGCCAGTTTTGCGAGCCGACAGGCGCCTGGGGCGCTGAACTAGGGCCGTTCTGTTGCGCGACGGGAGCTGGCCGAGCCGACCACGGTTCGTTGCCTACTGGCGGCAGCACAAAAGCTGAACGAATGATCGACTTATCACCTGCACGTTCTGCACTGTAGCGGTTCTGCTCTTCGAGCAAGCCAGCGAATACTTTGCCTAGTCGCTTCAGTTCTTTGAAGCTACCTTTCTCAACAATCTGCCCCGCCTTCAAGACAATGATTTCATCCACGTTGCCAAGAGTACTGAGCCGATGGGAGATCACGAGCACTGTACGCCCGACGATCAAGGTGTCCAGCGCACGCATCACCTCAGTCTCAGCCTCGACATCCAGGGCTGCTGTGGGTTCATCCAGGATCAGGATCGGTGCATCACGCAGGATTGCACGAGCGATAGCCAGACGTTGTCGTTGTCCACCGGAGAAATTCTTGCCCTGTTCGCGCACCAGAGTATCATACCCATCAGGGAAGCTCACGATCGTTTCATGCATGTGTGCTTTCTTGGCCGCATCAATAATATCGACATCGCTGGCTCCTGGACGCCCAACTTCGATATTTTCACGGATGGTGCCCTCGAAGAGAACCGAGTCCTGTAACACCATACTGATGTTCTGACGTAACACACCGAGCGGATACATACGATTATCAACCCCACCGACTTTTACATTACCCTGCTGGATCTCGTAGAAGCGCGGAATCAACTTAACCAGGGTAGTTTTGCCGCCGCCAGAAAGGCCGACCAACGCTACTTTTTTCCCGGCAGGTATTTGCAGGTTGATGCCGTTGAGTATGGGCCGTTCTGGTGAATAACCGAAGACGACATTCTCAAACGAGATCTCGCCCGATAGCTTTTGCGGCCCATAGTAAGGAGTTGTCGACTCGATCACTTCTGGAGCTTGGTCCAGCACTTCCTGGATGCGCTCAGCGCCAGCTGACGCAATACTGCCCAGATTGGTTAGCTTCGCCAGATCTTTTATGGGTTGAAAGAGCACATTGAGAAAAAGGAGGAAAAGGACCAGGGTACCCACATCGACGCTCCCTCCTTCGAGCGTAAAGATCCCCAAGTTGACGGGGCTGCCCGACGCAACATAGCCGCCCACACCAACCACGACGGCAGTGCCGAGTGCCAAGACGATGGCTACGATGGGAGCGAATTGCGCTTGCAGAAAACCAGCCAGCAACCCGGCCTGTCGGGTCTGGCTCACACGCTCGCCAAAGCGCATTGCTTCGCGTTCTTCACGCGTAAATACTTTAATCACCGTGAGAGCATTAATATCCTCTGTTGCTACGGCAGCGACACGGCCAGCAGCTTTTGAAGCACTTTTCGTCGCTACCTTGATGTTGCCGATATAGTAAATAGTGATCACGAATAGTAAAGGCACAATGGAAACGGTGAGAAGTGTATATTGCCAGCTTATGAAAAGCATAATCATCAAAACACCGAACAGCGTAAAGCCAGCTACTAGTAGATCGACCAGACCATCAGTGACGAGTTTCTCGATGTCAGAAATGTTAGAAGTGATGCGTTGGATCAGATCACCCTTCTTTTGCTTGCCATGCCAGTCCAGAGATATGCGCTGCAAATGTTCGAAGAGCGTGATACGTAACCTCGCGCTCAGGTTCTGCGCAATGAAAGAGGCGATGTAGAGGTCAAGATAGCCCAGAATGGCACTGATGATAGAGAGCACAAGCAACAGGACAATCGAAAAGACGATTACGCCAATCACGCTGTGCTGGGTCAGGATAGGGTGTAAGATGGAGTCTTGATTGCCCGGTGTAGCCGGGCACTGCGTCAGAGGTGCTGGCCCTATTTTGAGCGAAGGGTCAATTGCAGGTTTGTCGAACCACCCGAGAATGCCAGTTTGATAATTTGTTCCCAGAAATGAGAATTCGCAGGATGGATCATTTCCCTGACTGCCAACCTTACTGGTAATAAATTTGATGGGAAAGGCCGCACCAAGAGTACAGGCTACCTCTGTGATTGACACGAGTACTGCCAGCACGACCAGCCAGCGATAGCCCTTCAAGTTGCGGGACAAAAATTGAAACAGAAATACCACGGTGTCCTCCTTGCCTTAATTATTTTGCTAGAGTACTGGAGTGAGACATGCTTTAATCTCATCAAGCATAGCCGAGAGTTCTTGCGGTCGAGGACTATTAAGCCGGTTAACACGGCGAGTAGCGATTTTAAAGATGAGTGCTCCTTCATACAGCCGTGAACGCTCTATGATGCTATCGATGATTTCATTGGTCATACCTCTCGTGAGCATGGCCTCACGGTATACCGCGCGAAAAACCGTTGCAGCTTGCTCAAACCATTGACGCGTCCCTTGCTTGTGATACCATAGTCCGCTCGGGCGCAGATAAGCCAGAAAATAGCCAACGTCGAGTGCAGGATCGGCCAGACAAAAGCCGTCGAAATCGACGACAAAAACATGGTGACTGTGGAAAAGTAGCTGGCTGGCCTTGAAACCTCCATGAGCAGGTAGATAGCTATCAGGTCGCAATATCTCTAATCGTGAAGCGAGCCGCTGGGCTAATGTTTGGACTTCATCTGCCTGATCTGGATTACGTGCCGCAATGAGTGCAGCTCGCTCTCTGGCTCGTTTGGCTTCTTTTGCTCCTGTACGAGGTGCATCTTTAGGTTTCACTGTACTAGAGTGAAGGCGGGCCAATACTTGCCCCGTTAGACGCAATTCCTCTTCTGGTATGAGAATTTGTGTAATGGTACCTCCACGTCCACGTTCTAATTGTGGTTGTAAAGCCCGCGTGCCTGTGCGCAACGTATCCCATTTTTCATCTGTAAAATGATTGGTAGCGGGCTGGATGGCCTCATTGAAGGTCAATCCAAGGGACGCTAGTATGCCAAGCGGGCGAGGAAGTAGTGGGAGATCATCTGAAATGCATTTGAAACCCCGCTCTATAGAGAATGTATGGGTTTCAAACGCATTTGCTTTTGTTTGCTCCTCATACAGTTGTTGTTGCAATGATTGTACATGACTGGCCTGCTCGGCGTCGGCATAGACTTTCCCAAAAATCGCCAGTGTTTTCTGCTCCGATGTAGTTCTATGTACCAATTGAAGATGGTAGCGAATCACACAGCGACTAGCAGGCTTATAGCGCACGGGGTTGGCATTGGCCAATGTCAGTTGCCATCCCTCATCTTGTAAGTGTGTCTGTGCCGCTATTTGTAATGCTTGCCATAAGGGACTGTGAGGAGCAGTATCACAACTTGCAGCTAGAGCGGGTAAACTGGCATCAGCTGGAAACTTTTGTACCGCGATGCCCAGCACCGGGACGTGCAAAACTCCCGAGGGCAGTATTTCGAGAGGGGCCTGGTAGGTCTGCTGAGCGTTAAAGCGAATTTGTGCGCCACTCAGGGCCTGCTCGTCCAGTGTCAAGCTGACTGCTCGGTTAGGATTATTGACGCGTGCCTTATGGGGAGTGTTGATCTGATCGACTGTATAGATCACTGCCAGACCTCTCCCTGCCTTACGACGTAAATAGCGTACAAACAGCCCTGGCTGTCCCTGGATATCTGGTAACAGTGGTTGCTGTGCTCGCTCAAAGAGCTGGGTGAGCACCGAAGGAAGATCCATGATAGACAAGTGGGCATCTGTTACGGGATAGTTCATACTACGACCAGCCTTTCCCTAGCCTAATTTAGAATCAATCGATCTTTTCAGTAGAGTGATAATTGGCTTTCAGGATACTACAATAAACGTTCTACGAGATCCACCAACGCATCATCAGCTCCCGGTACGCCACGAAAACCTGGGAATGAATTGACATCAACAATGATTGGCCCACGTTCAGTTACGAGTAGGTCTACACCATAGAGACGCAAATCGAATACACTACTTATTGTTAAAGTAATACGTATCCAGTCTTCTGGCAGTTCATCTGCTGTCAGAGGAATGTCTTCTTTAGAGGCACCAGGTATTAGTGGCGTACGGCGACGAGCGGCAAATATCTGTTGATCGATGACCCAGAGCTTGATATCCCACCCATCGCCCGCTGCAAACTCTTGGATGACGATCGGCTCTTTACTCCATTGTGGTGCCAGAGCCTTTAATTCTTCAACGGAGTTAATTTTGCCTACCAGATCGCCACGGTGACTATAGTGACTTTTAATAATCAGAGGAAAGGCCAGCGTGGAGAGAACCCTGGCTTGTGTCAGAAGATTTTCCAGGCTGGGAAAATACTGGGTATGCGGCCAGGGAAGATGGGCCTCGCTCATCCGCTGTGACATAAGGACACGATCCTGGCATGCAATGGATGAGGCCCAACTGTTTACGACAAGTGCACCGCGTTGTTCCAAGTAATGGGCAGTTTCTAATGCCTGCGGAGCATGCGACTTCAACAGGTAGAGATTGGCCTGGGGATGTGTCTGCTCCTGAGCAATGGCTTGTTCTCCTGTCAATGTTCGTACGTCAAGTAAACGCACGTTATGCTTCTTTGCCAATTTTTGCAATGCAACTGCGATAACGGGGTGATGCGGAGTCTCCGGGTTATCCATAATAAGACATATATTCATTCTAAACATTCCCTTCATGTACTGATGTGAAGAATTTGTTCAAATGGACTTGACAGTTCAGCACAGTGTGAATGACGCGAGACACCTTCCCGGGCGGCTTGACAATGATGATGGATGTAAATTTGGCTGTTCAAACTGCCAAGCACAAACTGCCTAAACTGAACTCTGCCAAGCTGTAGATGAGGTACTCTGTTGCTGAGCAACCTGTAAGGTTTTTTTAACAGCTGCCTGACGACGGCGCGTACTACGCTCAGCCTGTGCAAGCCTTTTACTTTCCGCTCGTTTTGCTGCGTGAAGAATATATTCTGATACTCGTCTGACAGCTCCAGGTACATGACCAAAGCTGGGAAAATCGTTGATATCCAGCACAGCCAGACCTTGAGGCGTTTCTACGACATCGATACCGTAGATATCCAACCCGAAGATTTTCCCGATATTTAACGCCAGTTTGCGTAACTCTGGCGTTAAAGGAACGAATTTTTCCGGTATCTCTCCGTGCAGTGGTGACTTTTTCGCAACGGCGGCATAGACTTCTCTACCAGTGACATAGACTTTGATATCAAAGCCAGTATTTTCTACATAATGCTGTGCCAGAAAAAAGGTATCGCTTTCTTCTTCTATGACCAACGTAGCTAGATCAGCAGGACTATTGACTCGATAGATACCTCGGCAGGAACTTCCATTACTTGGCTTGACTACGATGGGATAGACCTCCAATGGGATCTGTTTGAAGAGATGAGGCTGGGCGGCAAAGTAGGTCGGAGGCATAGGTAGGCCATGGGCGTGAGCGTATGCCGCAGCTACAGCTTTATTGCGCACCAGACGAATGGCACGGGTATTATTGATAGTGGGAATACCTACAACTTCAGCTGCCTCTAAAATGGTCAGACCTGGTCCATCCGTAACCGTTTTCAGCACATAGGCATCATAGCCTTGCAAGTGCATATCTGTTAAACTTGTAACGGTTTCCTGCGGCTCTAACAGATCAACGGTATGTCTCCATTGCACTAGCTGGTCTGCAACAACCATGGGCATTGGATTATCTCGATATTCTTCTTCAATGATGAAGCAGAAGCGCATATCAGCTTCTCCTTTATGTTGGCTGGTCTAGAATAAAATCAGAAAGAAAATCTAAAAGTTTGTCAATTTTGTTCTGACATGTGATTTGCTGCTGTCACAATTTGTATTCACATGTCAATCTGTCAAAGAAACTTTGACAGAGCACTAGTATACTTCCTATTCTATACGAAGTATAGCTCAGTTTTTGGAGGAATACAATCGGTCCGCTCACAGCATTTAAGTGATAGAGATCACAAAGAGATCACAAAGGGAAACTGACAGCGGGCGATTTGATACAAGCAAGAACGAAAGACTGCCCCTGTTTTCCCCTACTAGAGCATGCAAGTCTCTGCTACAATGGACATATACACTACCTTTGCACTTTTTTTGGAATGTCTCTAGTAGCAAGGACACAGTTCACCAAAGTGTGATGACATTTGTCACTCTTTTGTTCCTCTTTCCCCCTAGAAAAGCATGCAACATCCTGATATGCTTTCCTCAAGACCTGCTTACTGGTTCTCAATTGAGAAAACTGCAAAGAGAGAGGACATATACTCGCCTTATCGAAACAGTCACACATCTTTATACAGGCTAGCATCTATAGACTAAAGCAGTTCCATTTGAAGTATGGATTGATAAGACCCTATATAGATTATGAACCATTTAGAATGAAATAGTATTTTTGCTCCTTTTGATAAAAAAGAGCTTTTAGAATAAAAAGGATAAAACTATGAATTTAGAACGATTTACAAGAAGAATAAGTGACAGTATAAGCAGAGGAGATGTCAGCAAGCGTTTCAAACCTAAGGAAAAGCCGCTTAGCACTGAAAGACTCTTTAATAGTGATGCAGAACATAGAAAAGAGTTAAAAAAATCATATGAGGATAGAATAGCTGAACAGGAAATGCCCTATCGTAAGGAACTAGCAGAGATTTGGAACAAGCAACTAAATGACGGTATCAATACTACGGAGCTAAGAAAGTACTATCCTAATGGCACTGATCGACCATTGTGGACAGAGCAACACCTACAGAGAATGTATGCCTTTAGGGATAATAAAAGTGGAGCAATCCAATATGCGGCTTCTCCAGATCAGGCAGTACGACTTTTTCGAAAAACAGGCATAGAATTACCTGAAGGGAGCCTCGATGACTTGAAGGTGAAAGACAAAAGTAAACATGGAGTAACAAGACTTGAGATTAATAATCAATTAGTACAAAACTATCAAAGAGTTCGTAATGTCACATTTTATTTTGAAAAAAAAAATCAAGATATTGGCACTCTTACTGGACGAAAGGGTAATAAAGATAAAAATATGCATTGGCAGTTCGAGGAGCACTCTAAGCTGGGGACTTCGCATCAACCAAGCGATTATAACGTCTTCATTTCCGGCGAGAATACACAAGCGTCGTGGCAAGGTCAGGAGCCTCTTCCTCTGTATGACGACCATGACCGTCCTCCTTCGTATGAACAAAGTCAACTGGATGAACGATCCAACCGGCACTCCTCACTGGAGAAGCTTCTCCGAGATCCACCCCCCGATTCAGAGCAAAGTCCCTTCAATGATTCCTATGAACAAAGTCAACAGGGTAAACGACCCAAGCGGCACTCACTGGAGGAGCTTCTCCAACTCGATTCAGAGCAAAGTCTCTCCAATGATTCCAATACGGCCAACCCACCAGGGGACAGCGGCGAGCCGAATTCTGCCGAGGAGCTAGCAGAGGACGACGGCAAGCCGAATTTAGCAGAACAAATAAGGAGGGCAGTAGGAGTGTTGACGGAGAATGCAAGAAACCTAGAGCAGAACAAAAGCAAGTTTGATTGAGATTGTTGGTAAGGAAAGGAGGATTTGACCATGACTGAGAAACAAACCACAGGACAACGCATGATTGCTAGTGCAAAACAAGCTCTGGCTTTCTCACAGGGTGAAAATGACAACTGCATTGTTCATATCCCTGATGAGATAGATACAGCACGTATCCGTGAGAAAATCAACATGAGCCAGAGCCAATTCGCTTCCTATTTCGGCGTAAGTGTTCGCACGGTGCAGGAATGGGAGCAGGGACGCGCAGTGCCTTCGGGTCCTGCACGAGCCTTCCTGACGGTGATTGACCGTGAGCCAGAAGCAGTACGTCGTGCGCTTGTAGGACACTGATAGCCCGATACCCTGATCAGATACAACTGCGTTCAATAGCCAGAGACAGCCCACTCGTCCTGAGGCGAGTGGGTTCGGGGTTTCTAACTTAGCCGCGCAGCATACAGCTCTGCTCGGCGCAGCATAGCTTGCCATTCTTGATCCTGACCATGCCCATCAAACTTCTGTGCTGCATGTTCTGCAATCTGAATGGCTTCCTGTAAATCTTGCGTCTCACCAGCTGCCTCCAGGTGCTCAAAAGCTGCAAATATTTCTTCTGCACAGGGTTGGGACAGGTTACGGTAGTAGGCCGCTATGAGGCGATGGATACGGCGCTGCTCTTCAAGAGGCAGGCGGACAAGTGCAAAGTGACGCACCTGGGAATGAATGGTATAGACATGCCCATCAAATTGAATAAAAGATGCCTGCACCAGTTCGTCACGTCCCGCACGCCAGTCCTCTAGCAAAGCCCCAGGGATGGATTCTTGCTCTCCAAGAACGTTTATCGCCTCCTGCACTGCGGCAAATGGCACAGAGTTCACCAGCATCATAATCTGTTCACGGTTGAATGGTAATTTAAATGCCGAAAGATACGCGAGGAGCAGGCGAGCAAGGTGTGTCAAACGACGATATGAGATCTCCAGGACAGCCTGCATACCTGCCAGGGGCGTACTGCGCAGCTCGTCACGTACTTCTTCCAGAGAGCGCGTAGTTGCTTCTGGCATATATACTTTACCGTCAACTGAGCGTGCAGTGCCAAAGACCAATTCAGCACCAAGGGGATAGCCATCCAGCAATGTACAAATCTCACGCAGAATGGCCTGCTGCATTGGATCATGCAGGTGGATATGCTGATCTAGTCCACTTTCCTCAGCCAATACAGTGAAAAGTGTGAGCAGATCAGCATCCGTCATCTTCCTCAGATGATATTGGTACCAGTGACAATGCGGTCCCCCCAACACCATTCTGTTACCTGGGTTCACATGCGATGTTACAATCACCACGACTTCCTGTGGAAGCGCACAGAGAAACTGCAGCCACATTCCCAGCTCAGTTCGATCCTGCACCTCTTCAAAACCATCTAGCAGTAATAGACAGTTCAATTCGCGACTGGCAAGGGAACGTAACGCACTCTGAACCTGACGAGTCCGTTGCGATGTATCCGTTGCGGCAAGATTACCTAGCGGCAAGTGCAAGAGATGGATCATTTCAGCCAGAGCATCCACAAATAATTTGCCATTTTGCAGTGAAACACCAATGATCCCACCGGGAAATTTGTCACGATTGCGCCGTACTACCTCAAAAGCCAGGGCACTCTTCCCGATGCCAGGCGGTCCAGTCAGAGCAATATGGTGCACCAGATGTGCACCAGAACGCAAATGGTCGGGGAAGCCAGACTTTTGCTGACCCGAAGCTGCGGTAGTCAATAGTTCATCGAAATCCTGTAATTCTTGTTTCCGTCCAACAAAGGCTATCGGGGGACCGAGATAGGCCAAGGGGTGAGTATGGTCCTCATCAACGTCATCGACAGTCATAAGTGGGACCGGGGTTTCTTCGCCCTCAGCAACATGTCGATAGAGGACGGGAATAAACCAGCTCTTGTGCTGCATCGGCAACAGAGCCTGACGAGCCCGAGAAAGCGCTTCTTCCAAAGTACGCCCATCTGCCAGTGCCTCATAGAAGTGAAACATAAAAGTCGGACTGAGATCATCTTGCAATGAGAAAGGCATGGCTACAACTGCGGGCACCTGGGCGGTGACCAGGGCAATCGCTAGCGTAGCCTTAACGGCTGGGCGGTTGGCAGAATGGGGTAACGAACGTGTCAGATTCTTGCTTACTGTTGCTGTTTCACAGGCAGCGAATACTGCTAGGCGTACATCACTACTCAGCAGCAACTCGCGCAACGACTGCGTGTCAATAAAGCAGTTTAAGCCCTCATCATCACAAAAAGAGAGATAGGTTTGCGGATCGATGCGGCTCAGCGATGCACCACATTGATGACATTTGCGTGCTTCAGGATCGTTGACCGTCTCACACTCCTCTTGTGGGCAAAGACGACCATAGGCACCATGCCCATCAAAATGAATGGCGTAACAAGGGATAGCTGTATCACTATCATCTAACACCCCTGTCCCACCGTACGAGTTAAGATAACGGACAAGTTGACTAAACGTAGGCGGCTCCAACCGGTCTAACACTATTTGTCCACCATCGATAAGCGAAGCAAGAGCCTGCTGCATAGCCTCAAAGCTGCGCTCAGTCTCCAAGGGCATACCATTCGTGGGAGAAGGGGCAACGTAGAGTATACGAAACGGAGGACGCACAGGAAGCTCACAGCCCACAGTGCCATCCGGTCCCAGCAAAAGCCGACTCAGAGTGAAAACCCCTGAAACTAGCAAGAAATGATCACTATTATGTAATAATTCCCAGGGATAGCGCACAAATTCATCACAACCTGGACCAAAACTAAGCATCAAGGCAACAGTTCCACGTCGCTTCAACGTACGCTGAATAACATTGCGAAAAACTCCCTGTACAGACAGGTCCGTCGGCTCACTCCACTTGGGACCGGTTGTATCAAAACCACACAATGCTGAAAAGAGACGGTAGCCAACCTCACGCAGTTCATGATCACGACTTTCCAGGTTACCTAATCTCTTCTGCAATGCATTCAATTGCCGACCAATATATGGAGGAACAAAGGAGCCGCTTACCGTACGCCCAGACCAGCTCTCCTTTACACGTATGCTATAGGTCCCATCCTCACAGGTGTGAAATAATACGTTTACCGTCTCTCCCATGAGCTTCCAATTCTCACATTCCATTGCTTAATAACGTCTGTCCTTAACAACCACTGGATGAATCCAAAAGTCCTCATAGGGGTAGTATAGCACAATTGCAGTTATAGGGTGGAACATTGCGCAGCTAAGGGCGTGGCTCAAAGTTTGGCATCAGGCTGTTTGTAAAATAAAAAGCTGCGACCTGTGAAATTGCAGACCCTCAAAGGAAGCAGTCAAGCAGCAGGCATTTGAGTTGCAGTATCGAACTGGAACCGGAGATTATGGCGAAGCAACCAATTATGGTGTACTCCGCGAAAATGATATTCATGTAGATCTAGAGACGCTAGAGGCACTGCAATCATTGGACAGAGCTTGCAAAGCAACTGTGAAGCTGGTAGAGTAGGGGCAAGAGAAGAACTGGTTGAAGTTGTTCATAGTTTTGAGTAGCATTTAAAGGCTAGACCACACTGTTGCAAGGGATAGATCATGTTTTACGATCATACAAAAATTTATGTTAAAGCTGGCGATGGCGGCGATGGCTCAATGCACTTCCGGCGTGAGAAGTTTGCGCCTTTTGGAGGTCCTGACGGTGGAGATGGCGGCAGAGGCGGAAGTATTTACTTTGAGGCGACGACAAGTCTGAATACATTGGTGAACTATCGCTATAAGCAACACTTTAAAGCAGACTCGGGAGGAGCGGGCGCACGTCAGAAAATGCATGGTGCTAAAGGTGAGGATATTGTGTTGATGGTTCCTTGTGGCACCGTCATTCGCGATGCCGATACGCAAGAAGTGGTTGCAGATCTTGTAGAGACTGGACAGCGTGTCATGGTGGCACGTGGCGGTCGTGGCGGTCTGGGCAACGTCCATTTTGCGACGGCAACTCATCAAGCTCCCAAAGAGGCTCAGAAAGGCGAGCCTGGAGAAGAACGTTGGCTCGCCCTTGAACTGAGGTTGGTTGCTGACGTTGGACTGGTCGGCTATCCGAATGCTGGTAAATCTACGCTTCTTTCTGTGGTGACGGCGGCGCATCCCAAAATTGCCGACTACCCTTTTACGACACTGACGCCGAACCTGGGTGTTGTAGAAATAGGACGGCCCAGGAGTGGTGATGGTACAGGTTTTGTCCTGGCCGATATCCCTGGTCTCATCGATGGGGCAGCTCAAGGTGTGGGACTAGGCCATGAATTCCTGCGTCATATCCGCCGTACGCGTCTGTTGATCCACCTATTGGATGGCGCGTCCATCGATCGGAAGCCCTGGCAAGATTTTCAAGCCATTAATCGTGAATTGCGTGAATACGATGAGCAACTGGCAGAGCGCCCACAAATCGTCGTATTGAATAAAATGGATCTTCCTGATGCTCAAGAGCATTGGCCAGAGTTGAAGGCCCATGCGGAGGCCGCTGGCTATCCTGTCTTTGCCATCTCAGCCGTTGCCCAGGAGGGTACAGATGAATTGATGGCCTACGCTGCACGCCGTCTGGAGGAGATCAAACAGGAAGAAGTAGAGCGTGCAGCCTCCCAACCCGTCGCTGATATGCAAAGCCCAGTCTTACGCCCGCAGCCAGATGACTCTTTTACAGTTACAAAAGAAAAGGGTATCTTTGTTGTGCGTGGTAAGCGCGTGGAACGTCTGGTGAATATGACTAATCAGGAGAGCGAAGAAGGTGTGGCTCGTCTGCAGATAACGCTGGAAAAGGTGGGCGTCACGAAGGCTTTGGAAGAGGCTGGCGTCCAAGTAGGTGATCTTGTTCGTTTCGGCAAGGTTGAGTTATATTGGAGCGAATAAGCTGATACCTAATCTAGTAGAGATCCGGTTTACGATTCCATTCCATGCTGATCTCAAGCTAAGGTGTGGTTCAAAAGAGCAGGAAAAGAACTTGGCGGTCTCAGAAGGGGAACGAGCGTTGCTTTGTTGCCAAGTTGTCTGGGAGTTGTCTAGGAGTTGCCCTAGACAAGAACTCTTCTCTAGGTTATTCTTAAGAGAGAGGATGGCAGTAAGCCACTTTGATATGATTGGCTCTTATGAATAACTATCAAGTTCATTTGAACCGTGCCTAAGATGCCATTTCTATCTCGACCTATTTAGAAGAATAGATACAATTTTATATCATAGCATTATTATATTGGAGAAGAAATATATGAATGGGACCCTATATAATCCTAATGATCTCTACTCTGTACCGAAATTGTTTCAGCCACGGCCTATGCCATTTAGTCAAGGGTCAAGACGGGAACTGCAATCTCCGCCATTTAGTCAAGGGTCAAGACGGGAACTGCAATCTCCACAGGATTTACAAGGTCTGCCTAAACCTCGGATGCTCGAAATCCTCTTTCAAAGCATGCCAGAGTGGCTATATCTTGGACTCAAATACTTTGGTGGTTATATATTCTTCATTTTTGTTTTAATCATGTTTGGATACGTTGTTAGTACTATTCTGTTTCAATAGCTTGTTTGTGTAGTTACACACATTACTGTGTGTTGTCTGTATGATATTGGTGTGCTGCTTTTTTTGCAGGATACGCATGTCAATGCTTGCATAAATTCCAATCAATCATTTCTGCAGAGGTCTCGCTGCGGCTCGCTGTGGTTTGTTTGACCCATAAGAGGGCGTTTCGTCACTCGGATAAGCAGAGCATTTCCGAGCTGAAGTGGCTCCCTTTGCTGCCAAAGTTGTCCCTCTTTTCCCCTGGAAAATCTCTCGTGCATTGGCTATACTGAGTCGAGAAGAGAACTCAAGCAATTGATCAAACCTGTTTCTTGAGCATGGCTGTGGTTGAGCATAACAGGTACCTCATCCTAAATCATCGAAAGTATGCATGAACCTGACAAATAGGTCCATCTTATGCAAGCAACTCATCAAGCAAAACTATCGTTATCGCAAGCTGTTGAACGTTTCCAACAAGAACTTGATAAGCACTGGGTAGTGGTACATTCACGAAATCTATGAGGCTTTTGTGAGATTCGTTAGAGCACTGCTCTATTAAGCGCAATGGGGAGAGTCGCTACTACCACAAAGGGTATAAAACTAAGTTTAAGTAGCAGGTGAGAGGAAATGAATAAGAGCCAGTCAAATACCGTTCAATTGGGTGATGCTCACCAAATATTTATTTCATATTGCCATGTAGATATCCAATTTGCGCTTCAGCTGAAAGGTGAACTTGAGAGGTGCGGGTATATAGCTTGGCTGGATACAACTAGTATCCCAGGAGGAGATATCTGGCTTGAGCAAATAAGTCAAGGCATCGATGAAGCGTTTGCCATGATTAGTATTGTATCGAAAGATGCTCATGAGAGTAAGTGGATGCGCCGTGAATACCTCTACGCTGATGAACAAGGCAAGGACATTCTGCCTGTCATTATCGATGAGAGTACTTGTCCCTTTTATATGATAGATAGGCATGCCATTACATATAGTGGTGATTTCAATAGGTCCTTTCTCTCTATTAAAGAAATGATGGATCGTTGGGCCTCATCAGCTGCCCAAGCTGTTGTCTCTCAGAAAGCATCGAGAAGCACCTCTGCTTCAGCACACGCGAATGTGTCTCTTTCCCCATCACAAGAAAAGCCTTCGACCCATGTTCTCTCTCAACGAGCTTATGATACTCCACAGGATGGCCATTTCTGTGGGGATATAGCTACAAGCGAACAGCACACAGGTTGGGAGGACACATCTCGTAACGAGCCATTTTATGGAAGAACGACAGAACTGCTGACGTTGAAGCGGTGGATTCTCGATAACCAGTGCCGAGTTATCGCGATTCTTGGCATGGGAGGCATGGGGAAAACCAGCATTTCAGTAGCTCTAGTCGATCAAGTGAAAGCTTCTTTCTCCCACATCTTTTGGCGCTCGCTCAGAAACGCGCCTCCTTTTCGAAACGTTCTGCAAGAGTGTGTGCAATATATTTCTGATCTGCAAAGAACGGACCTGCCTGAGAGCGTCAATGATCAAATCCTGCTCCTTCTTGACTATCTGCGCCAACGCCGTTGTCTGATCGTGTTGGACAACATGGAAACGATCATGCAGGCCGGGGATCGTGCCGGGGAATATCGCCAAGGGTACGAGGCATATGGAAGACTGCTTGAGCTCGTTGGAAGGGAAAAACACCAAAGCTGCCTCCTTTTGACAAGCCGAGAGAAACCAAAGGATATTGCCTATTTAGAAGGAGGAGCATCTCCTGTCCGTTCTTACCCTCTCAAAGGTTTGCAACCAACCGATGGACAGAAGATCCTCAAGGAAAAAAGGTTACGTGGAGCCAAGGATGTCAAAGAAAGCCTCATTCGTCGCTATGTCGGCCACCCACTTGCTCTCAAGCTCGTCTCTCAATTAATTCGGGAACTCTTTGAAGGCGATATCGAGAGCTTTCTCAAGGAAGGCGAGGTCCTCTTCGGTGATATTCGCGATGTCTTAGACCAACAATTCGAGCGCCTATCAGGCATAGAACAAGAGCTGATGTACTGGCTGGCTATTGAGCGGGAGCCTGTCTCCCTTGATACTTTCCAGAAGGACATGATCGGTTCTGTCACAAGGAGCGAAATACAGGAGGCTTTGCGCTCTCTCCTGCGGAGAAATCTTATCGAGGCTGGTAATCATATCTTCCTCCTCCAAAACGTGATTATGGAATACATGACCGATCGCTTCGTGGATAGGGTGTGCAAGGAGATCAAGACTGAGACGCTGGTGCTCTTTGAGCAGCATGCCTTGCTCAAGGCACAGACTAAAGAGTATATCCGAGAGAGTCAACGTCGCCTCGTTCTACTGCCGCTTCTACAACGGCTGCTCACCATCTTCGGGAAAGAAGCTCTCGAGCAACGGTTCCAGAGCCTCCTTGCGGCCTTGCGTGCAAAACACGACCATCATCCCAGTTATGCAGCAGGGAACATTCTGAATCTGTTGATTCAGATGGGATGTAGACTGGGCGGCTACGATTTCTCGCGTCTAGTGGTGTGGCAAGCCTACCTACAAGGAGTAGATCTGCCCGAGGTCAATTTTGCCCACGCCAATCTGGCGACATCGGTGTTTACCGATAGTTTCGGAGGCATTCTTTGTGTGGCGTTGAGCCAGCAGGGAGACTTACTAGCAGCAGGAACGGTGATTGGTGAGATTCGGTTCTGGCATGCTGCAAGTGGTCTCCTACTGCAAACCTGGTGGGGACACGCCGATTGGGTCAGATCGGTGGCTTTCAGCCCCGATGGGAAGGTCATTGCCAGTAGCAGTGATGATCAGACAGTGCGTTTGTGGGAGGTGAGCAGCGGCCGGTGCCTCCACACCCTCCACGGCCACACCGATGTGATCTATGCGGTGGCCTTCAGCCCTGATGGGAAGACCCTTGCCAGCGGGAGCGAAGATCGGACAGTCCGCCTGTGGGAGGTAAGCAGTGGCCAGTGCAAAATTATACTCGAGCACAGCCATTGGGCCTACTCAGTGGCCTTCAGCCCTGATGGGAAGACCCTTGCCAGTGGGAGCGAAGATCGGACAGTCCGCCTGTGGGAGGTGAGCAGTGGCCAGTGCCTCCACACCCTCCACGGCCATACCAATCACGTTTACTCAGTGGCCTTCAGCCCTGATGGGAAAATCCTTGCCAGCGGCAGTGCTGACCGAACGGTGCGCTTGTGGGAGATGAGCAGCGGTCAGTGCCTCCACACCCTCCACGGCCACAGCCATTGGGTCAGCTCAGTGACCTTGAGTCCTGATGGGAAGACCCTTGCCAGCGGTAGTTATGATGAAACCATCAACGTCTGGGATAGGCACACTGGTACATGCTTACGCACATTGAGAAGCAACAGGCCTTACGAACGGATGAATATTGCGCACGTGAAAGGGTTGACAGAGGCCCAAAAAGCCACACTCAGGTTGTTGGGAGCCATTGAAGAGGATGTCGCTAAGACACCGTAAATTCCTGGCGATCAGCATCCTGAGGAGTCACATGCCAGTTCCCATACCTCCCACTCGAATAGTCACATTGATGATCCCAATAGCTACAATAAGTGCCCAAGATATTGCCATCAGGCTGAAAATGGCCTTCAAACAAGAGTGGCAAACTACTGTCGCTACTTGGGATCAGAAAGCGTATTTTATTATCAATAGTCACTTTTCCAGTAAAATAGCCGCTATCAATGAAGCTCGCTTGCATAGAGTAATAGTCATTGTTAGCCAAACCCACTTCCACAGTGTAGTATCCGCTAATATACTCTCCATCCTGTATCATCTGTAAAAGTGATAATGTGGCATTCATGTGCCTCAAAGTGTTATGCATCGTCCCAGTGTAACTGAGAGCCACACTCGGATAGTTATCCATTGACGCAGAAGGAGGAGTATTCGGCATTGGCGTCTGTGTAATGGGAGGAGCCGATGGTTGCGATTTTGGCAACGTCAACGAAATCTCCTGCAATGGCTTGGCATGTTTTACGCCGGACCACATACTAAGAGATCCCATAGCCACGCCAGACGATAATGCAACGACAATCAGTACAAGAAGGCCGACGAGCAGAGTCCACACACGTTTTTGCGCAGTAGCCTTCCTCTGAGGATGAGGTCCTTTCCAGACCTTTTCATCAGCAGAAGAAGATGGCATTTCTGGAACAGCTGAAGCAACATGGGCAGGATAGGACATCTCTGCAATAGTAGTTGCGGATGACAGGTTCCCAGATGGCACCGGGTTTTCAGGCTCAGGTTCTTGCACCTCATCGACATGAGCCTGCAATGCTTCCCAGAATTCCTGAACTGTGGCAAAGCGGTCACTACTGTTAACCGCCATAGCACGTTGTAGGATGTCCGCAACAGGTGCAGGAACGGAGGAAGCTATCTCATTGGCAGAGACTAGTGGATCTGCTCTCTTTCCACTTAAGCGCGTAATACGGTATAAGGCATCTATCGGGACCTCACCTGTCAGCAGCGTATAGAAGGTAGCACCAAGACCGTAGATATCGGTTTGTATACTTGTGCCATACACATACTGTTCCGGGGCACCATAACCGGGAGAACATTGGCGTATAGCAGCCGTCGTTGAGTCCTGATTGTACTCTTTGGCAATACCGAAATCTACTAGCATCGCCCCTTCTTCCAAAGGGGACACGATGACGTTGGCAGGCTTGATATCGCGATGGATGATTGGAGGCTGTTGAGCATGTAAGTAGCTCACAGCTTCTATAATTGGCGCCATAGTTTTCAATGCTTGCGGTAGAGAGAAGCGTTTTTCCGGTTGTTGCAAGCGCAAGCACTCCAAGTTTGGCCCCTCAATATAATCCATTAACATGTAGATGCTATTATGCTTCCCATCTTCAAACACGCGATAGACTCGTGGTAAGGCAGGATGATCCAAGCGACGGAGAATCTCACCTTCGAACAAAAAGTTCTCTTGCTGGTGGCTGTTGGGATCAACTACTTCTTTGAGTGCGAAGACGTTCCCTTTGACCCGCCGATCATGCACACGATAGACTGCCCCAAAACCTCCCTGACCAAGCAGATCTTCAACAATGTAGCGTTCATGCACTATCTTGCCTTTTAGAACCTTTGTCTTCACTTCAAGCCTCACTTTACCTCATGCACCGATATTTACAGCATGCACATTGCCTACACAGTGAACAATATCTGAGCACATGACGAATTGTTGCAGAGATATTAGCTTGCTAAGCATTCAGGCAGTTTATTAGAAAGTAGCAGTAAAACACTGGACAATGAGAATGCCATTCGAGCACATTGAGAAGGGAATAGTGCTTCGCTGAGTTCCAAGATAAAGAGTTTCCTTTCTATGAATCCTCATGTACTCTGGCAACATCCTACTTTGATAACGTCACAGCGACCAAAACGTTACAGCAAAGCACGATTATGAGCGTTTCTTGCGATTAATCAAGGAGAGTTCACTGAAGAAGCCTTCTAGTGCTTTTGCCAGATCGTGCAACTCGGCTGCCTCCACCATAGAAACCTCGTGACCGGGGTGAGCCACATGATAGACTGAGATCTCCCCGCCTGAAAAGAGCGGGGGTTCCGGTTCAGCTCCCTCTCAATCGCTTTCACCTTCGAGATCATCGCTTTCCAGATCAGGCCGTCCCAGGCGGCCTTCCATGGGTCGAGCAGCTCAGGCTCCCATGGCACCTTGACTTTGACCATCAAGGCCAGTCCTTCGACTGGATCATTTCGTTTGAACGGAGACAAGAGTCTCCCACGAGTTTTACGTCTCGTGTGCGAGTAGCACGGCAAACTTGTACGCTAGTGCTTTTACCCAGGGGAACGATTTACCCTGGAACCCACGAAACACTATTGAGTTGTCAATGTACTACAAGATGGAGTATAGCATATGTGTCAATATACAAATATTCATCATACAAGAGAGGAAAGTGAACATTCTGTCATGCAAAAGTGTATCCCCTGTGCCCAAGCCCCCAAATAAGGTAGGACCATTCATCCCCCGCATGAATGACGGGGGCTTTCTGGTCCGAGTACTGTAATTGTACTGCAGGGTGCTTGGCTGAGGATGTTTTTTCCGGAGATGAAGGACCAAGCAATGAGGCACGCATGGCATCAACACTCGCATTGACCTGCTCTAACTGTGCAATATCGATAAAACTTGCCGGTTTGGATATATTTTGTTCTTGTTTTGTACTGGCACGACTCGCATCCCATTGTCGCTTCGCCTGTTTTCCTGCAGAGCAATAGCAAAAGTTCGGGTTGGTCGAATCGGAGTTCATCAGACCAGTATCATCACAAATCGGGCAAATAGGCATAAACAGCCTCCTCTTAAATAGCTATGATAACCGTTGCTGACCACTGAGATAATCTTTGAGCATGAGTTCACAATCAAAAGCCATATGACCAAAAACTTCCCCCGGGGCATGCCAACAGGTTTGACCCTCCTTTGAATGATGCTCTTTCCCATCGATAATAGATCCCTTATAGGCAATGGAGACGGCACGCAAACGAGGATCGCGCTTGGGAGAGGAATAAATCCCCACAATACTGGTAATAGCCACGTTATATCCTGTCTCCTCCTGCGCTTCGCGCAGGACACATTGCTCAAGAGTTTCCCTGTAGCGTACAATACCTCCAGGGATGGTATACCCCAGGCCATCAGAGCGATCAATGAGGAGAAACTTTCCATCGCGCTCAATAATGACGCAAGCACTCAGAATTGGCGAAATTTGTCCTAATGTGAGCAGAGCGATAAGCCGGAAAATCAAGCCTGCGAGTAGACCTTTCAATTTCTCTGTCATGCCTGGATCTTCTCTCTTTCTCAATTACTCTTGTTGCGTCCGCAGCTCTGTTCAATTCTATACTCGAATGTGCCTCAGTATATGAGTATTCGATCTATTTGACAAGCTTTCGCCGTACGGATACAATCCTAAAGAAGAGCATCACAACTTAGCCGAAAGCACCTATCTAGTATACTACTTATCAGCTACAAGAGGAGCGTTATGACACAGCAGAACTCTGGCATATCTTTACCAACAGCAGCCCATACATCTTCGTGGAATATTGAAACCCAGTTCGTTCATGGTGGACGTACCATCGCCACCGACCATAACGGCAGCGGGAGCCCCACCGTGCGGCCTATCTATGCCAGTACAACCTATCTTCATGAAAGCGTAGAAGCCCTTGACAAGGCTTTCGAAGGTCCCACCTCCAATGGTGAGCCAGCATTCGTTTATGCACGGCAGAGCGGCAATCCAAACTCATGTGCCTTTGAAGATGCACTAGCCAAGATTGAGAAAGGCGTTGGTGCCGTTGCCTGCGGATCTGGAATGGCTGCCATTCATGTCTCGCTCCTAGCAGCAGGTCTGACCTCTGGAGCGAAGATTGTAGCCTCGCAAGATCTTTATGGTCAAACGATTACCTTACTCCACAAGCTTTTCGCTACTATCGGGGCAGAATTGGTACTGGTCGACCTATGCAAGCCCGAGGCCATTGAACTCATTCGTACCGAGCAGCCGGATGTGATTTTTACGGAGACTATTTCAAATCCCCTGGTCAAAGTGATTGATCTGGATGCCATCAGCGCAGTCGCCAAGGAGGTCGGCGCGGTCACAATCGTAGACAGCACCTTTACAACACCTTACCTCGTCAGACCAATCGAACACGGTTTTGACCTAGTCGTTCACAGCACAACGAAATACATCGGTGGGCATGGCGATAGCACAGGAGGAGTAGTAATCAGCGCAAAAAATGTCTTGCTGGACCAGTTGCGTGGCTACAGCGTGCTGCTCGGAGCGATGCTCAGTCCTTTCGAATCACACCTTACGACACGTGGTTTACGTACCCTTGCTCTGCGCATAGAGCGACAATGTAGTAACGCACTTCAGATAGCATATTTTCTCCAGCAGCACTCAGCGATCGCTCATGTGCACTATCCAGGTTTACCTGACCACCCCCATCATGCCCTGGCAAACAGACTGATGAGAGATGGATACTATGGGGGACTCCTCGCCTTTGAACTCAAGGAGCAATCTCGTGAGGCAGTATTCCGCTTTATGAACAATCTGCAACTCTGCCTGTCAGCAACCTCCCTGGGTGATGTCTTCTCACTCATCAGCTATCCTCCTGTATCATCACATCGTACCCTCACTGCAGCAGAATTGCGCAATATGGGGGTCACAGAGGGATGTGTTAGATTATCAGTGGGCATCGAACATGTTGAGGACATTATCAATGATCTGGATCAGGCTCTGAAGTGCTAGCTCCAAATTGGACAAAAGAGGGAACGAGAGAAGAAAACCATCAAGTTCTACAATCCATTGGCTAAAGCCCTCGACATTGATAGGATTGTCGTGTAATTTGGCACTTAGTCATCAGCATTAAAACGATAGCCGACCCCCGACACTGTCAGGATGAAACGGGGATGAGCAGCATCAGGTTCAACCTTACGCCTTAATTGGCCAATATAGACATGCAAATAGTGCGCCTCAGTCCCATAGCCAGTTCCCCAAACCTGCGAGAGTAACATTTGTCGAGTCATGATTTTTCCATTGTTTTTTATCAGAGCTTTGAGCAAATCGTATTCAGTTGGTGTTAGCTTCACTTCCTGTCCATTCACTTGCACAAGGCGTTGGGCAAAATTGACACTCAAAGGTCCTGCAGTAAATACTGGCTCGGTTCCAGCTTGAACTTGGGCAGCATGACGAAGGGCTACGCGAACACGGGCCAGTACTTCATTCACACCAAAGGGTTTAGAAACATAATCATCAGCTCCAAGATCTAGTGCTTGTACTTTGTCATGTTCTGTATCTTTGATAGAAAGGACAATAATAGGCACATTTGATTGCGTGCGCACTCGCTCGCAGACCTCTAACCCGCTCATACCAGGTAAGCCCAGATCGAGGAGTATGAGATCAGGACGATGACGAGAGACACTCTCCAGTGCTTCTTCTCCATTAGAAGACGTAAATACTTCAAAACCATGTGCAATCAAACTGCGTTGCAATGCACGCAAAATTTCAATCTCATCATCAACAACGAGGATACGAGCACCGCTCTTACTCATATAATCTCCCTCCTGATCCTTGCTAGAGGTAAACTGAAGCGAAGAATAGCGCCTCCACCAGTACGATTCTCCGCCCAGATATGACCACCGTGTGCCTCGACCAACCCGCGACAAACAGCTAGCCCCAGGCCGGTTCCCATCACACTGGAGGTCCTGCGGACCGTTCCAGATACTCGATAGAACTTGTCAAAGATACGCTCCAAATCATGGGGTGGGATTCCAGGTCCATGATCGGCAATACCGATTATCACATGTTCATCGGTAGCTTCGCCAGATATTTCAATAGGCAAGCACGGTAACGTATAACGTGCGGCATTTTCAAGCAGATTTGTGAGAACCTGATCCATTTGTAAGTAATCCAACTCAACCGGAGGCAGATCATCAGGAAGAGAGACACGCACTTCGCGTTCCTGCAAGGTGTCTTGCAGGTGACCTAAAACATCGTGTATCAGTTCACTAATAGGATACCACTCTTTTTCCGGCTTCAGTGCACCTCCCTCAATACGTGACATATCCAACAGATTGCCAACCAGGCGATTGAGGCGATCGGCCTCATGCTCAATAGCCAATAGAAAACTGCGCCGGGTTTCATCATCCCACTGCACATCTTCCTGAAGCAAACTACTGGCTGCCGCTTTGATTGAAGACAACGGAGTGCGTAGATCATGAGAAACAGAAGAAAGTAGCGCAGAGCGTAGGGAGTCTGTACGTTTCAGTAACTCGATCTGCATTGCTTCACGACGCAAATGGGCACGTTCAATCATCGCCGCAGCTTGATCCAAAAATGTCCAGAAGTACGTCGCTTGCGAGCTAAAACGTTCTTTCGCCAGCTGTGGACCGCGCTCAATGGAGAAACCTCGCGTGCCCTCCCGCATGAGTAAGCGTGTAACTCCGACGACATGCAGTCCTGACTGCAGAGGCTGTAAACGAACATAGCTAAGAGCAGCGGACTTGGCAGTCACTATCCGAGTATAGCGATACAGACTTGTTCTTGTAGATGGTGATAGCGCAGCATCATGGTAGAAATCAATAACTTTTCTCTCTGCCATTACCGATGCTGCTGTTTTTCTTTCGTCAGAAGAAAGAGTTATTTCCTCCGTTGGTTGGCATGCATCAGCCTGTAAAAGCAGCTGACCACTCGCATCAGGTACGAGAAAGGCACAATCACATATCCCTAGCGAAGCGAAATTTTTTACGATGGCACGGGCTACAATGCTCAACTGACGTTCCAGACTTTCTTCATTCGTTGTGGCATTGACCAGATCATAGAGTTCTCGCGTTTCTTTTGCATGCTGAGTTGCTTGCTCAGCTCGCTGGCGCAGCGCAGAAGCTAGTCGCCCAGTGATGATCGCCGTCACCAGGAATATAAACAGCGCTAGCCATTCTTCAGGTCTGGCAATCGTAAAGGTATATAGTGGCTCGGTAAGAGAAAAATCAAACGACAGAACTGCGACAATAGATGTAATGACAGCTGCATAAAGCCCACGCGTACTAGATAGGCCAAGTACAATCAAAAGGTAAAGAAACGATATATTTGGAATTGCAGGATAAAGATGCAGAACATAAATGATCCCGGTGACACCGAGAGCCAGAGCAGTTGCCAGCAGGGTATCTACAATATACCGCTTCAGCCATTGCCTTTCTATGGTCCCTAGTACATAATCAATTGACCCTCTCGGTCTATTCATAAATATACTCCTCCTAACACGGAGGCATGGCAGAAGGCCAGGGCCTACTTTCTTTGACGACCCGTATCTAGAACGCTGCAAATGAGTTTCTAAAAAAGAGAATATCATATAAAAAAAGCTAAGTAAATCGGTCCTCTACTTCCCTTGACCTCGGTAGATACAGAGCGCTATACTCAAGATAATGAAACAGCGATATCTTATGATCCTTGTACTACTCCTGTTGAGTAGCCTGACAGCGTGCAGTCCAGGACATCTTGGAAGTACCATCATAGCCTTTATACGCAACGGCCATCTCTGGACAATTGACCCCAATGGGACAAATGCATTTGAAATTGTTGCTCAGGATACCCCCGTTGTCGGCTATAGCTGGTCGCCGACGCATCAAATTCTCACATTCCGCACACTCGACGCAGACTTTGCCAAGACCACCACTGCCAAGCATCTCACCAGCCAGCCCATTACGGGATTGACCGAAGACACTCCAAGTATTGAGAATACTATTGGTGTTGATGGAGGAACGCCAGTCCCCATTGCCTTCTCCAACCCAACTATAAGCTATAGCAACGCCATATGGAATACAAACGGGACTCGCTTACTCTACCGCCAGACGACACAGGAAGCACCGAGCAATCCTATAACAGCTCAGTGGTTTATTTCACAGAACGACCAGCCTGGCGGAATTGCTCTTAAGTCTTTCCCAGCATCGTACGCCGTTCCTTCATTCTCATATCTCAGCCAGCATTCGCTAGTTCTCGGCGACAGTGATCGCGGGATCTTTACGACCACACTCGCAGGAACTAATGTGCATTATCTTACACACAATCCACCTCCCGGTCATCCGTTGTCCGCATCATTAGAACGTATTTTATGGCAGCCTGCTCATCAGGATCACAACTTTTTATATGCTACCATCATTTCCTCACCATCTGCCCACGAAGGAAATGCGACCGATCGACCGACAGTACAACTGATTTTGAGTACGGTAGACGGTCATACCACTACACTTGCTACTTGTACATGTACACAATTTGCCTGGTCGCCTGATGGCAATTCTGTACTCTACAGTACAGAAACCACCTATACCATCCTGAATCTCCAAAGGGACATGTCATGGAATGTTACAGCAGAGGAGGGAAGCGTTCCTTATTGGTCACCAGATAGTCAGTTCTTATTACTCGACGGCACGCACACCCTCCAATTGCTATCCATTGCAAAGCAGCACCAGTATACGCTGCTAAGTGATGGTAAAGCAAGCAAGCCACAATCAGGAAATTTTTCTGGAAATCAGTCATCCCCCAGTGCACTACTCCAGCCTGTTCCCAACAGTGTCTGGGCAGCAGATAGCCGCCATTTTCTCTTCTTGACACACAATCGTTTACAGTGGCAAGATCATCCACTACATATGGGTAAGGGACTCTATACCGTAGCTATTGACAATGATGGGCACGTACAAGGGACACCTACATTGGTTGATAACGGCAACGATTCTCAAGCGGGGTGGACGTATCAAGATGCAAACACATCGTTTTTGTACTAGAAGGTTTCCAAACTCAAGCCATTACCTCTTGACATCGAGAATACACCTTCGTATACTAAATACAGTTGTACGCAAGTACCTTCTAAACTGATGATACTTTTCACCATCAGCCTGACACCAAAACCACGTTCTTAAGGGATACACATAGCATGAAGACCTCTGATCAATACAAGAACAAACCAGACGAACTAGATGATGATGAGTTCGATGACGATGAATACGATGAACTCGCTATGCTAGAACGTCTGGAAACTTTGCGCGAAGATATGGAAGACCTGGGAGTGACCAACTTGTCCGAGCTTATAGAGCGCATCGAAGAACTCCATAACTCCATCGACAACTAGTACTACAGTTGTAACTATGGTAGAATGAGAGGAGGGCAGAAACCCCATCAAAGCAATTTGGAAGGAGTCTAAGCTGACCCGAATAGTTACCAAAACAAAAAGAAAGAAAAAATGCTCATGGATGATTCATTTGCACTTTATGATTTAAAAGTAGAAGTAGTCCGTTGCCGAGGCAGAATGGTTTGTAACCACAAAATCGGCGACTATTTCGAAGTTCATGGGGAAGAACTTAAATTCCCTGCAGGACAAAGCTTTAGTATGTATGCGCTCGCTGCAATTATCCCACTTCTTCCTGCAAAACAAAGGGAAACACATGAAAATGATTGGATGACTACTGATATGGAAGTTGCTTGCCAGGATCCACATTGCGGAGCAATATTTAAAATTACCAGAATTGGAAAACGAAAATTTCATCACAGTGATGTAACTGCAGTACCGTTACCTGGAAAGGAAAAAGCAGAATAATGATTCCACACATTACGCTCCAAAAAGATTATGCCATTTCACGAGTCCTCAACGGTGGCTGGCAGCTTGCTGGGGGGCATGGTGAAATTAATAGGCAAACCGCTATTAATGACATGTTCACATTTGTTGAAAATGGGATAACAACATTTGATTGTGCAGATATTTATACTGGAGTAGAAGAAATGATAGGTATCTTTCTGCAACAATATAGGAAAAAGTATGGACAGGAAAAAACTGAACAAATTAAAGTTCATACTAAGTTTGTCCCAGATCTTAATGTTCTCCTTAACATAAATAGTAAAGATGTTGAAGCAATTATTGATCGCTCTCTGGAAAGATTAGGACTAGAACAGCTTCATCTTGTTCAGTTTCATTGGTGGGATTATGACATACCACGGTATGTCGAAACAGCATTAGTGTTAAAAGAGTTACAAAAAAAAGGAAAAATCCTTGACCTTGCAGGAACTAATTTTGACGTTACACATCTTCATGAAATTATGAATGCAGGGGTTAACTTTTTATCTTTGCAGGTACAATATTCCGTTTTAGACCACCGCCCAGAGAAAAAAATGGTGGAATTCTGTCGTGCTCATGGCATTCATCTTATTTGTTATGGAACAGTAGCAGGAGGATTCCTTTCTAGGGGATATTTAGGAGTTCCTGAGCCGCAACATCCACTAGAGAATCGTTCACTCACAAAATATAAACTTATCATTGATGATCTCGGGGGATGGGAGTATTTTCAATTCCTTCTCAAAACTCTTGATGAGATTGCAAAGAAACATCAGACAAGTATTGCAAATATTGCTTCACGGTATGTTTTAGAAAGACCACAAGTTGCAGCTGTTATCATGGGAGCACGTAATACAAGTCACATCAACGATACCGTAAAAATGTTTGATTTTTCATTTGATAATGAGGACATTAAGAAACTAGAAGATATATTTAGCCAAGCTAAAGAGCTAGAAGGAGATACCTATACATTGGAACGAGAAAAAGGTGGAAGACACGCAGGAATAATGAAATATAACTTGAATTCAAAGTAGGGTCTCATTCCAGGACAATCGTATCTAAATGGAAGGAAGTGCTAAAATAGCGTCCAAAACGGTAGGTAATTCAGATGGAACAGCAGGATGTGTTGGACTTGGGGAGCCATTTCTCATCATTAAAAGATCCACGGGTAGAGAGAACGAAGCTGAGGTGGCTCCTCCGTGAACGGATCAGTTTGCCTCACTCCAAGTTTGCTGATCTAGGATAAAAGTGGTAAAATACGGTCATATAAATGAAGGAAAGGAGCGAGCAACAGGAAACAGAGGAAACCCTCTTTGAGCAACAATTGCAAGAAGCCTTTCATCAAGAAACTGCATTGGCATCATAACGTAAGCGCCCGTTTTCCTACCTATCCGCAGTGATATCAGCAGCGAGGTAGGCCAGTCATGATGCCATTGAGACCTTACCGCAGTATCATGGTGCTGTGCTGTCTTTGTGGAGTATCCTTTTTCTCATTGCTTTTTCCCTCGATTGACCTGAGGCGGTATAAAAATTTCGAGGGCATTTCGTAACTTAGAGGAGAAACTGTGTTTTCACTGCTTCTTGCTAGAAGTGGGAGCACATCCCTTTTCCCTACCGTCTCTCGTGTTAATGCAAGAGAAAGAAGAAAGAAACATGTCGATATGGACACGATTGGGAGATGAGATTGAGGCATTTTCTCGCGATATACGCGATATGCGTATATCGCCGCTGGTGAATCTAGAGGAAATAAGAGCTGAGCTGGAGCAGCGCTATACATTTGAAACGCCGATCCCACTTGACATACTCACAGAACAGGTTATTGATTTGCTGCGTCGGTGGAACACTCATGTGACACATCCTCGCGCTTTTGGATACTTCAATGCTAGTGTTCGACAGGCCAGCATTGTTGCTGATACATTAGCTGCGCTCTACAATCCCCAGCTTGCGGTCTGGTCCGGCGCACCAGCAGCTCAGGAATTGGAGCGCGTGACTCTGCACTACTTCGCTCGCGTGCTTGGCATGGCTCCTGACACGTTACATGCCAGCTTTACCACAGGAGGCTCGGAAGCCAATCTCTCTGCGGTACTTGCCGCACTCGCTCACCATTTTCCACAGCTCGACGCAACTGGCCTCTTCGGGTTACCGAAACGACCTGCTATCTACATTACAAGTGAGAGCCATCATTCCTTTGTCAAAGTGGCCCGCATGACTGGCTTGGGTACAGAGACGCTTCGCGAAGTTCCAGTAGATTCACACTTCGTCATGGACACCAACGCCCTCAAAACATCCATTCAGGCTGATGTGGAGATGGGCTTCTATCCCTTAATGATCGTAGGAACAGCAGGTACAACCAGCATGGGCCTCGTCGATCCACTGCCTGCCCTAGCAGATATTGCCCTAGCTAGCAATATCTGGTTTCACGTCGATGCAGCCTGGGGAGGGAGCGCTATCCTGTCACCACGGCTCAAACCGCTGCTCAGAGGCATCGAGCAGGCGGATTCTATCACCTGGGATGCTCATAAATGGCTCAGTGTGCCAATGGGCGCAGGAATGTTCTTTTGCCGCCATCTAGAGGCAATTCAACGCGTATTCGCAGTAGCTACTCCCTATATAACCAGTACAATAGATGGAGTGCTAGACCCTTATATGACGACACCTCAATGGTCGCGTCGTACCATTGGTCTCAAAGTATTCATGGCCCTCGCAGAAGCAGGTGCCAATGGATACAGTGAAATTATTGAGCAGCAGGCACGAATGGGTGATTACTTGCGCTCACGCCTGAAGCAGACAGGTTGGGAAGTCGTCAATCAGACAGAACTGCCTGTGATCTGTTTTACACATCCCTCCCTCAAACAGGGTCTCTTCACGACAAACGAATTATTGCAGGCCATGGATAAGCGTGGCCGGGCGTGGATCTCAGATGTAATCCTGGAAAAAAAAGAACGTGCATTACGAGCTTGTATTACCAGCTTCAAGACGAATGAGTCGGATATTGAGTGTTTACTGGAAGAACTCGAATATGCTCGCCAAGAGGTAAATGGGTAACTGAGCACAAGATCCCCTTTCGGAGATGAACCTTGGGACGTGTGGTCATCATGGGAGCAGATAATCGAACAGCCGAGGCAATGTCTCCTCGCCTCCCTCGTTTGTGCTAGCGGCATCGCAGAGATGGGCAGGCGCTCTCTTTGTGGGATGGGGATCAGAGATCAGGCACCAAAGCATGTCCAGAATACACCCTACGAAGAATGAAGCACTTCCAGAAGATAGATGGAAGCGCTCTTTTTGTTGTCCTCCAAATTGTTTCTCGTAAAGATGTCCTTTAGTTGTCTACATCTTGGCATTGCGCTGTGGACTCGTAGTGGGTAGTATTGTGATAGGCACTCGTTTTGAGCGTGGTATGAGAATTATTTCTATATTCTAAATACTGTATGAGGGGAAGAAATCTTATGTTAAATGAAAACTTTGTCATTCTTGGGGCACTTCTAAATGTTATTGGAACGATTAGTTATCTCATTCAAACAATCCAAGGGAAAGTTAAGCCGAATAGGGTTACATGGGGTTTGTGGGCATTAGCTCCACTTATTGTCTTTATTGCTGAGATTAAACAAGGAGTTGGAATTCAATCTCTTATGACCTTGATACTTGGCTTTAATCCCTTAATGGTGTTTCTCGCTTCATTTGTTAACAAAAAGTCTTTCTGGAAATTAGGATATCTGGATATAATTTGTGCAATCCTCTCTTTAAGTGGTCTTATACTTTGGTACCTCACAAAAATAGGTAATGTTGCGATAATATTCAGTATTCTTGCTGATGGGCTAGCTGCTGTACCAACAATGGCAAAATCTTGGTGTGCACCTGAAACTGAGGATTACAAAGTGTTTCTGCTTACTGCAATAAGTGCTATGATTACCTTATTAACAGTCAAGATTTGGACATTGGCGTATTACGGCTTTCCTACTTACGTTTTTCTTATATGTTTGGTCATGTTTGTGCTTATTAAATTTAGGATTGGAAAGAGGTTTAAGTAACAAGTATACATCTTTCGTATATAGATTTCTAGATGATGATACTGTTAGGGTGCAGTTCATTTTTTTGCATGGCTCCACGATAGTGGCAGATCTGGCTGGTTAGCACTATAGGGAGCAAACCAGATGATCAGTACCACCCTGCTATTAGGGAAGATTATGCGCCACCCAGGTAAGCTTGACGTACCAGATCATTGTTCAGTAGATTACGTGCAGTATCGCTTAGCACGATCTTGCCAGTCTGTAAGACATAGCCACGGTCAGCTAGATTCAAGGCCATTGAGGCATTTTGCTCGACGAGAAAGATAGTCACGCCCTGCTCTCGAATACGCACAATAGTATCAAAGACAGTCTGGACTAGTAGAGGAGAGAGACCCATTGATGGTTCATCCATGCACATCATACGGGGACGAGACATCAAGGCACGCGCCATGGCCAACATTTGTTGCTCACCTCCCGACATCGTTCCAGCGCTCTGCTTCAGGCGTTCTTTGAGGCGGGGAAAAATCTGGCAGACGTAATCCAGATTATCACGAAACTCAGCTCTGCTCTTCTTAACGTAAAATCCCATTTCGAGGTTTTCTAGCACAGACATGCGCGAGAATACACGGCGAGCCTCGGGAACCAGCGCGAGCCCAGATTTGACAATCTCGTCAGTTCCTTTACGCTCAATCGATTGCTCATCGAAGGCAATCGAACCGCTCTTAGCGCGAACCAGACCGAAAATCGTCTTCATCGTTGTCGTCTTACCTGCTGCATTTGCGCCTAGCAAGCAGACAATTTCACCTGCATTGACTTCAAAGGAAATATCCTGCAGGATATGGCTTGGACCATAATACGTGTTGACATTGCTCAGTTGTAACATAGCCGATTTTTTACCTCTTATCCTCACTAGACGTGTACGAGACAAGCGGCTAGTATGTGTATGTTCTAACATAGTCAATTTTCTACTTCTTACCCTTAATCGGCAGTCCTACCCTGTGCACCTGTTGGTTTGCCTAGATAAGCAGCAATTACCTCTTCATTGTGCCGTACCTGCTCAGGCAAACCCTCTGCAATCTTTCGCCCATGATCAAGCACAACAATATGATCGGAGATCCCCATGGTCACTGTCAATTTATGCTCAATCAGGAGAATAGTTAGGCCCAACTCGTCGCGCAGACGTCGTATATACTTCACCGCCTCCAACGTCTCAGCCTCATTCATGCCAGCCGTCGGTTCATCCAATAAAAGCAGCCGAGGATTAGCTGCCAACGCACGGGCAATTTCAACACGCCGCCGATCGGCATACGAAAGGTTCATCACATACTCTTCTTGTCGCTCCACCAATGCAGTACCAAAGAAACTCAACAATTCAATGGCTCGCTTGCGGGCATTAGCCTCCTCGCGCACAATAGCAGGTGGGCGAAACAGAGAGCCAACTATACCCGCTTTTAACTGCGTGTGCAACCCGACAAGTACATTTTCAAGCACCGTCATGTTATTGAAGAGGCGAATATTTTGAAAAGTACGAGCCAGACCACGCAGTACCACTTTGTCAGGAGAGAGGCCAATCAGTGATTGACCAGCTAGACGAATGTCTCCAGAAGACGGACGATAAAGTCCGGTAATCAGATTAAAGACCGTTGTTTTCCCCGCGCCATTCGGCCCAATAATACTGACAATCTGACCAGGGTACACCTTAAAAGTCACAGCTTCTACCGCTTTAAGTCCACCAAACTGCTTAGTCACTGCATTCAGTTCAAGCAGTGCTCTCACCAAAGGTTCAGTAACAGCAGGTGTTCCTGTAAATCGAGTTTGATCAGAACTCATCACATTTCACCTCTCTTGCATTTTTTACTCAACACGTATTTCTTCTTCAAATCCTGGTGCACCAGGAGGTTCGTCCAACGCACCAACTTCGGCAGCTTCTTCTGCATGCTGGTGTAATTCGCGCCTTCTTCTGGCACTGGGAATCAGCCCCTCAGGGCGAAAAAGCATAATGGCGATGAGCAGTAAGCCGAACAGGAGATTACGAATATCCGTGAAATTAAAGGAGGGAAAAAGCTGTTTAAAGCCATAGAGAAAGCTACCAGGATTCGTCGCGATACTATCAAGCTGTGCCAGTATAAGCTGGTTGAGAGAGTAGACAATAACTGCTCCAAGGAGAACTCCTGGAATACTTCCCAAGCCGCCAATCACAACCATGGCCAGGTAAACAAAAGAGTCGGTCGTATTAAAATCACTGGATGCCACAGTACCTAACTTTGCAGCATGATAGGCACCTGCGATACCAGCAAAAAAAGCTCCTGCAGCAAAGGCGAATAATTTGGCCTTCACAAGATTAATACCTGAAGAGGAGGCCGCAATCTCATCTTCACGTATAGCGATCCAGGCACGGCCCAAGCGAGAGTCACGCAGACGCAAATTGGCAAAAATACACAACACAATTATGGCCAGAATCAAATAATAATACGGTACAGGATTATAGCTAGACCAATCAATACAGGGTAACCATGAAAGAAAACGTAACCACGGGATAGAGGGTAATGATGAGGCACACGGAGTGAGCGGGTGATAAATGCCGGAAATACCACTAGTACCTTTTGTATACTTGTCTAGATTCTGGAAAAAGAGAGGAATAATTTCACCAAACCCCAATGTCACAATAGCCAGATAATCACCACGCAGCCGGAGCGTAGGTGCGCCAAGGAGAACTCCCCAGAGAGCCGCAATGATTGCCCCAATAATCAACATTGGCCAGAAGAACCAGGGCCAGATCTGAGGATTAGTCACTATGCCCGTGATTACTGTAAACTGATCTGAGCCAACCAGTGCCCAGGTATAGGTACCTAAAACAAAGAATGCAACATAGCCCAGGTCCAGTAAGCCAGCGAAACCAGCCACAATATTTAGACCAAGCGCCAGAATCACATAATATCCCAGATCATCATACCCGACGAGACGACCGTTAGTACCAAATGCAAAGAAAACAGGGTCCAGAGCAGGATAAAACAGAACAAAAGCTGCTATGATCACGATACAAAAACGCAATGTCCCCCGGTTCTGAAGAGGCTGATCATTAGGAACCAGATTGCGTGCCTCTTCACGGGCACGCGTCGTAGACAGTCCTTCCAGTTGTTGTCGTTTGCTCACCTTCCCAGAGAGAGCCGTTCCATTTTTCGTCGTGCCATTGGTGCCCTCCCTGAGAGTTTGCCGTGCAGCAACTATTCCCCCCAACCAACCAAGAAAATATCCTGCTATTGGCAAGACCAGCGTTCGTATAGCAGCCCAGATCAACAGCATCGTCGAAAGCGAACCAAGCAGCAAGAAAATGATATCAGCAATGAGCGAGATGATAGCAAAGATTGCCGCAAACCACAAACTGCCAATCCTGGCTTTCCTGATTAAGAATCCACGCTGCTCCTCATTAAAAACCTGTATGTCGGTGAGTGGAGCCGGAGGTGAATAATGTAATACATTGCGAACACGCTTGCGGACAAACAGATAAATAGAAATGACAATAACCGAGAGAGCAAGACCAATCACGAGATCATTCGTCCAAGAGATTAATAAAATTGGCGCAACCGTATAGGCAATCATATCAGCCCAGAGTTCAATTGTCCCATAGCGACCGCGACGGCCATCATCAGCTGCCACTAAGTAACCGACGAGAGCAATGACTGTGGCATAGAAAACAGCACAGAAGATGCCAGCCTGGACCACAGAAGGCACATCGCTAAGTATGCTGTTCTGAGGAGAAAAAATGGCTAGCAGGACATTATTCTCAAGGGCTTCACCACTCCAAAGAAAGGTGAAAACTACTACCGGAATAAGCAGAGCCACTAACCATTTGATCAATAACGCACGCAGATTGCGGTCAGGGGCAAGCAAATGACTATCTATTGACTCAGGCACGTTTAACATCACCTCTCTATCAAAAATTCGTCTATTTCTCAAAGTATCGTTGTCATACCATCTCATCCGAGAGTGGTGCTGCATAGCGGTCAAACGTCCGAATATTATACTTTCTCGGGTGTCTGCTGTCCTAGCAGACCAGAAGGACGAAAAACCAGGATTAAGATCAGAACCCCATAGACCACTGCACTCACCCAGGCATCACCACCATGAGGCAAGACAGTGCCAGGTATTTCTGAAACTAGGGAGCGAACAATGCCAATGATTAATCCACCTACCATAGCTCCCACAATGTTGCCAATGCCACCAAGCACAGCACAGGTAAATGCAACCAAGCCAAGATCATAGCCAATCGAAAAATTGGTGTTTGGAAATTGTAAGCTATAGATAAAACCAGCAGCTCCAGCCAATCCTGCACCAATAAAAAATGTGACCGAGATGATGCGGTTTACATTCACCCCCATCAGTGCAGCAGCTTCACGGTCCTGTGCCACCGCACGCATAGCACGCCCGAGGCGTGTATGTGTAACCAGCAAGTGAAGACCAACCATCAACATCAAGGCTATAAGAAGTATAAACACAGTGATACTCGAAATGCTCACAGCTCCCACCTGGAACGATCCAAAAGGTAACGCAGGAAAAGGAATATCAGTATTGCCTTTCCAAAGTTTGCCAGTGTCCTCCAGAACAAGAGAAACCCCAATAGCAGAAATCAGAGGAGCAAGGCGCGGAGCATTACGTAGAGGTCGATAGGCAACACGCTCAATGATCACACCAAGAATAGCACATGCCAGAAATGATCCTATAGCGGTTACTACCAGCTTCGCTACCAGATCCCATGTTAGGCTCTGGGGAGGATTTTCCGCTACTATACCGAACCAGTTCATAATCGTCAGAGTCACCAGCGTGCCCATCATAAAAATATCACCATGGGCAAAATTAATTAGTTCGATGATGCCATAGACCATTGTATATCCTAGAGCTATCAATGCATAGATAGCCCCAGTCGATAATCCGATGATCACTAACTTTAAGAATAGTTCCATAAAAAAGCTGTGAAGCAGACCTCATCCCATTTAGGGAGTAAGAAGGCAGCCTCGTCCTCCTTGAATTCATCAGATGATGAGAGGATAGCATAGAAGTTGAGATAGAGCAAGAGAAAAGAGCCTAAAAGGCTAAACAAGAAATCAGCCACGAGCTATTAAGAATTCAATCCCCAGAGCTCGCGGCAGGTTTTCATGCTAGATTGACATCCTCCCCATTGCTTTTGCTAGAAGAGTTTCTTACCTTTATAAGAAGAGTTATCCTAGCCTTTGCTAATGCTCGCTGGGATAACTGTTGTGCTAGCTAGCTACTTGGAGTGACCGCTGTAAGGAATTTCCAGCCATCGGCGACTCCCACCTTACCAAGTGTAAAAATCGAGACAGTTTTATTAATAGTATCACCATTGGCATCAAAGCTTTGATGGCCAGTTGCCCCATCATAACTTGTTTGCTTGATAGCATCAATGACAGCCTGACGGAAGGTCTTCGCCTGAGCGCTACTATTGGAATCTGCAGGAGGAGCCGCTTTTTTGCCAATAGCAGCTTTAATTGCTTGTATGAGGATCCACGTATCATCATAGCCACCACCAGTATAAGCACCATAAGCATCTGCCCCATACTTTTTCTTGTACCCATCAAGAAAGGTCTTGGCCTTACTGCTCTGGCTGGAATTGACATCGACACCGAGTGCTGAACCATAGACAGGTCCACCCGCTAAAGGAATAATAGCCTTAGCAAAACTGCTGGTCTTGGAGCCATCACCGAGCATGAACGGGGTCTTCTCCAAGCCCGAGACCTTGCTCATTTGCTCACGAATAGTATCACCGCCAGTTGAGTCATTGCCACCAAAGAAGATCACATCTGGATGCTGACTCGCAGCAGTGGTCAGCACATTACTATAGTCATTTTGGACTTTGATACTTGTACTTGTTCCATTCGTAATGGTACCCCCAAGTACATCATGAAAGGTGTGAATAAAGTTCTTAGCCAGACCTGCTCCATAGGTTTCGGTATCATCAATGACAAAGGCACTATGATACTTCAATGTCTTGTACGCGTACTCTGCTAGAGCTCCACCCTGATATTGATCACGCGTCGATGTGCGGAAATAGGTGACCTTACCAGTTGGACGCACTTTCTGAACCAGTTCATTGCTACCAGTACATTCCCAACTGGGAGTATCCTGCGTGAGACAGTCATTAGAGTTAGCAGGACTGATCATTGCAATGGGAGCTTGATTCGTAGTAGACATGACTGCCTGAGCAACGCTACTATTGATTGGACCGACAACACCAGCCACTTCTGCATCACCAATGAGATCATTATAATTTTTGAGTGCCACAGCTGAATCGTGAGCGCCACTGGGTCCTACATCGTCCTTATGATCAAGGACAAACGTGTAACCAGGCAAAAAGTTTTGGCTATTCGCCTCATCAACAGCATACTGCGCTCCGTCCTGGGCAGGCAGACCAGTGCTCTCATCTTTGCCGCTTACAGGAAAATCGGAGCCAATCTTGATCGTCTTTGTTGCTTGAGTAGAAGTAGTAGTAGTAGTAGTCCCTGCGCCACACGCAACCAGCAGAGACAAGAGTAAAGGAATGCCCAATGTCAGGGTAAGGATACGAGACCATCGTTTCTGCATAACGTCGTTAATCTCCTTCAACATACTAAAAGTTCTGATAAAAGCCTGGAGGATGAGTCACAGCTACGAGAACCTCCTGTCAAAGAGCATTCCCGCTTATATACATACGCCGCAAAACATTTAAGTCTCACAGAATAAATTTGAGCATAGGCAAATTAAAGCTCACCTAGTGGCCATATCAATGTGTGAGCTAAATATACCCTTAATCTAAAGAGGGACATGCCACACATTCTACGCACCAGGTCGTCCTGAATAGGACAAATAGGTATCGAAGAATGCATCGACCTTAGCAATATATCCAGCAGTGTCGACATCAAACGACTGCGCATGGTCAGCAGTCGGTACAACCCAATATTGCTTGGGATTGCCTGCCATCTGGTAGAGTCCTTGCATACCAGCAAGAGGCGTTGTAGTATCTGCATCACCATTTATAAAAAAAATAGCAGGATGTCCGGGGAGATTCCCCACAACATCAATAGGACGCGCCTTTGTAATATCAACACCATAGACCTTCTCAACCAGTTGCTTGTCTGCGTCACGTGCAGCATCATCAGGAACGTCACCAGGTACGCGTGTGGCATCAACTGGACAGCTCTCCAAAACCAGAGCTGAGATATCATTGGTTTTTGATGCTGCCAGTGCTGCCGCCGTCGCTCCCATTGAAAGGCCAAGCACTCCTATTTTACTATGCGCTGTGTCGGGAAACGCGTGTAAATAATCAACAGCCGCCAGAATATCTTCTGATTCGACCATTCCAAGCGTCGACATTATCCCCTGACTACGACCATAGCTCTGAAAGTCGAATAATAACACGTTATAGCCGTGATTATAGAGAAAAGCAGCTCGTTGGACCATTGAGAGGCGATTGCCTGGTGTGCCGTGTGTCAGAATAATTACCGGAACTAGAGGCGAACGAATAGCAAGCCAGCCGGAGAGTAAATTGCCACGTTTGTTATGAAAGGAGACATCCACAACAGGCAACTCATGGACATCCTTGGCATCGGGGATTGGGTCACCTCGCCCCGGGTGTAGACCTTGCGTCAACTGCTGTAGATCACTATCATTAGGTAATCCACTCTGATCAGGATTCACCAGAGACGAGGAGCCATCCCTGCTCCCAGCAATCGATAGTGAATGAGAGAGACTTCCATCTGAATGGTTTATTATTCCATTTCCTGTAACAGTACTCGTAATATAGCATAACCAGCCACTAGTAATTATAAAAACTAAGCCTAAGACAGATACAAGCTTTCTAATGAAGGGTAGTAAATGCATATGTACTGCTCCACAAAATATGCTCTACACGGGAAATTTTTCACAAAATCGACCAAATGCAGTAACCACCTGAGAACGCGTCTCAGCAAGCGAGCCGCTATTGTTAATAACTTCATCTATAAGTAGTAATTTGCTAGAAATATCCGGTTGGGCTCGTACACGAGCTTTCGCTTCATCCACACTGAGCTGATTACGCGCCATTAAACGCGCAATCTCCTGTTCTTGGGAACAAACCACCAGCCACTTACTCTGGCACTGTGCACCAGAGCCACCCTCTAGGAGCTTGACCGCGTCAATGATTGCTATACCTGAGGCACTTACCCACTTTAGCTCATCCAGCAGAGCTTTTCTCACAGCCGGATGTACGATGCGTTCCAGCTCTTCTAGCGCATTGGCGTTATGAAAGACAATTGTGCCCAAAGCTTTGCGGTCAACACTCCCATCAGAGGCAAGGACTCCTACACCAAAAGTTTCGGCTACTTGCCGCGCAATAGGTAGCCCTTTTTGGTAGAGTTGATGTACGATAACATCCGCATCGATATAGTGCTCGGCACCCAATTCAAGCAAGATCTGTCCAACTGAAGTTTTCCCACAGGCTATATTGCCAGTTAGTCCAATAATACGTGGCATTGGTTCTAAACAACCTTTCACATTACGCAGAGCGACACTTTTTGAACGGATGATAAATAAAGGATGATACAAATTCCTACTTCGAGGACAACAAGTCGCATTTTCGATATAGTCCAAAAAGAAAACGGGAACCAGATAGCCATACAAACATCCCAAAAGTACCTTTTCATCTTCTCCATTACCCTAACATAGGCTAGATATCGTACAATAGCCTAACGATGTACCAAAACACAGGACCTCAAGGAGCACCGCGAACAACTGATGAGTAGACACGTGGGGTTGATCATTGGAATAAATCACTATCAAGACAGCACGTTCCGCCCATTGCAATTTGCTGAAAACGACGCCAAAGCACTTGCTCAATGGCTAGTCAATAGCAAGGGAGGAAAGTGGTCTCCTCCAGATGTACAACTTGTGCAAGGACGGCATGCGACACGGGAACTCATAGAGTCACTGATTGCACAATTGTGTACCAAGGTTGCAGAGCCGGGAGATATTGTCTTGATCTATTTTGCCGGGCATGCTTTTCTCGATGTCCAGACTGGAGACGGCTATCTGGCACTTGCCAATACGCGCTATCAAGATGCGGCAAGTGGTCTCAGTTTGCGCACTTTTGTCCACAATATTTTACCTCAAAGTCGCGCGGCACAGATCCTATGTATTCTCGACATCTTCCAGACAGGAGACCTATGGAATATGCGCCGTTCATCGCCATTCGACACAAAACCCCTCCTAGGGCTTCCCATTTCGAATACGCTCCAGCACCAACAAAATCGGCTGTTCCTTTGCTCTTGTCGAGGCAATAATTCTGCGCCTGAAACTGGAGAACACAACATTGGCTCCTTTGTCCGCAGCATGATCGTAGGTCTGTGTGGCCCTGCAAGTGAAGCCAGTGGTAGCGTCACACTCCCCAAGCTTCATGCTTACCTTCTCAGTGTTTTGGAAGAACAACATCGTCCTCAACTTTTCGGGCAACAACAGCCTCCGCTGATCCTGGTAGGAGACCCTTCCTTCCCAGGCGTGACGCAGCAAGTAACAAACAACCATACACCCACTACAGCACCAGAGCCTTCTTCTCCCCTGAATTTACAGAAAACTGGTAATCTATTGAAACTGAAGGCAACTCCACAAGCCTCCGTTGCTACACAGGCTCCTTCACCATCACAGGGACCTTTCACCTCTGGGCATATTTTTGCGCCTGCACTTGAAGAGCATCGTCAGCAACAATACCAACAATTGCTGGCTCAGGCACAGCAACTTTTACAGAGCCAGAATTATGGGGCAGCATTTGATACGGTGGAAAAGGCTTTGAAATTGTTGCCTAACGACATCTCAGCCTTGATCCTCAAAGGGCAGCTCCTGGGCACAGCAAGACGTTTTCAAGAAGCATTTGCTGTCATAGAGCAAATCCTGCAAATAGAGCCAAATAATGCGATGGCTTGGAGTATGCGTGCAGTTGTCCTAAGTAACATGGGACAACACCAGCTGGCACTCAATGCAATTGAACGTTCATTGGAACTCGACCCCAAAAATGAAATATATATGATCAAAGCTACTATTATGGCAAACCTGACTGGAGGACAAAGCAAAGGCTACAATCCATCCCCTTATAATCTCAGCAATAGCAAACAAGAACAACAGGTACGCGAAAATCCACGTGCATTTTTTATTGGTGCAGGGCTTCATGTATTTGGCTTCATCTGCGGCATTACCGGGGCAGGGCTCCTCATTTCCAGTCATTTGCCGAGTCCCATAGGAATCCTGATAGCAAGCTTTGGTCTGGCTGTGTTGTGTATAAGTGCAGTACGTGGTGCTTTCCGCTATGGTTTTTCACGCCTTGTGCTTACATTGTTCATCTGTCTCCTCATTGGAGGAATACTCGGGGCCGCATACAAACTTGGCTTCACAAAAATTATGAGCAGCCTGAGTAATGACAAGACTCCTACACGCATGCTCCAATTTCTATTTTTTGCCATCTGGATGATTGCAGCAGCCACAACTCCGCTTATTCTAGCAATTGGGGGATTCGTCAGTGGCTTGATTGTACGAGCACGTAAGCATATGTAAAGTGATTATGCTCCCGTCTCATCTTGTATGGCCTGTATATAGCCCATGAACGTTTCTTGGTTCTATTTCCTTATGATTTTAATTTCTTAATATCTACATCATACAAAGAAATTGTGATAAAGCTTGTTGTTAGGTTTTTTTCACGAACTTTGACCAGACGCAATAATTTTTTGGCAAGATCCTCACGGCTGTTTGGTGTAGCAAAACGTACCCAGATAATACCGTTACACGGTTTTCCTTCTTTGAGAACAAGCCGCTCAAAGTCTTGATCTTGTGTGATGATTACAGCATTTGCCTCAAGTGCAAGCGACAGGATAATACTATCATCCGTTTTGCGGGGAGCTGTCGCCGTCTCGTATCCAACTTGTTTGAGAGCTTTGGCAATCGAAAGAGGGACATTTTCATCAATCCAAAACTTCACGATGCTTCCTGCACATGCTTATTATGAATTTGGTCATATGCATAAGCAAGCACTGCAAGGATCTGCTCTCGTGTGAGATGTGGGTATTCTTCAAGAATATCTTTCATCTCGTATCCAAGAGAAAACATTTCAAGGATCAACTCCACGCTGATACGTGTACCATCTATGCGTGGCTTCCCCCCGAGTACTCCAGGAGTACTAACGATTTGAGTGCTCATAGTTCTACCTCGTTTCTGTTTTGTTGGTATTATAGCACAAACAGTGTTGCTGGGGAGGATTGCCAGTGGGAGGATGGGAGGATGAAGTCTAGCTCAGCTAGCGACATCGGCCAGCCGTTCCCATTCCTCCAACAACTGATCTACGCGTGCCTTCGCTTCTTCATAGTTGGTGGATAGATGGGTCAGTTGCTCAGCATCGCCGACAAGAGCCGCCTGGGCCAATTGCTCTTCTAATGACCGAATATGAGCCTCCGCTTTCTCAATATCACGCTCAACATCTTCTACCGTGCGAACTTTCTCCTTGCTCCCCTTTTTCCCATTTGATTTGGCAGAAGATATAGCAGCAGGCTTTGCTTCCCATGCAGCTTTCATAGCTTTGCCTGGAGGAGTATTTTGTGCAATGCGTTGTTTATGTGTGCGATACTCAGTGTAATTGCCCATGCAGGGATATAGCACACCATCCTCAATAGCCCATACCTTCGTCGCCAGTTTATCAATGAAGTAGCGATCATGGGAGACAAAAAGCAGCGTGCCCTCGAATTCATTCAGAACTTCCTCAAGAAGCTGACGCGACTGTAGATCTAGATGGTTTGTCGGTTCGTCTAATATCATCAAGTTTGACCCTTGCAGCGTCAGTTTCGCGAGTGCAACGCGACTACGTTCCCCACCACTCAGTGTTCCAATGGCTTTAAAAACATCATCTCTAGAGAAGAGGAAGCGCCCAAGGAAGGTGCGTGCTCCTTCCTCACTCAAAGCGCTGATCTGGCGGATTTCATCGATGATGCTACGTTCCATGTTGAGTCCGGCATGCGTCTGAGAATAATAGCCAATACGCACATTATGGCCAATCTGGACTTGTCCACTGATGGGAGGAAGTTCACCAATCAATGTGCGTAGCAAGGTCGTTTTGCCAACCCCATTTGGTCCAATCAGACCTACACGGTCACCACGTAGCAGCTCCAAGTCTGTGATACGTACTAATACTTTCGCTTCACTCTGTGGCTGTCCTCTCAACTTCCCGCTGCCATAACCAGCAGCGAGTTTACTGGTAGAGATGGCCACAAGGCCACTTTCAGTAATGGGAGTAAAGTCAAAATGAAGTTCAGGCAGATCCTGTGGCCGCTCCACACGTTCCATACGATCCAGCAATTTTTGTCGCCCTCGGGCCTCGCGACTACGCTGCCCAGCTTTGTAGCGACGGATAAACTCTTCTGTATGTGCAATATGGGCCTGCTGAGCTTCGTACTCGCGTAAACGCCTCTCCATGCGCTCCTCACGCAAATCAAGATACTTAGTATAGTTTCCTGGATATTCCTCGATACGCCCAAAAGCCAGTTCAATCGTGCGTGAAACTACTTTGTCTAGGAAGTAACGATCATGAGCTACTATAAGCATAGCCCCTTTCCACGCTGATAGGTATGTCTCTAACCACTCCAGGGCAGTGAGATCAAGATGATTTGTGGGCTCATCGAGTAATAACAGATCTGGTTCCTGCAGCAAGAGTTTGCCCAGGGCCGCACGTGTCTGTTGTCCACTGCTCAAATGTGTCACCAGGTCTGTCTGCTGTTCATGCGTAAAGCCTAGTCCATCCAGTACCTGCTCAACGCGATTTTCATAGGTATATCCCTCCGCATGTTCATAGAGTTCCTGCAATTCAGCATAACGCGTGAGGAGATTATTATGAAGCGTTTCGTCACTCTGGACCTCCGGCAAAGCCATTTGATGGGCAAGTTCATGCAGTTCTTGCTCCCATTGGCGGACCTTTGCAAAGACAGAGAGCATCTCTTCACGGAGCGTATGGTGTGGCTGAAAGTCGGTTACCTGAGTCAGATAGCCAATACGAACATTGCGTGCAATGGATACAACACCTTCATCTGGTTCCTCGCGACTAGCCAGGATATTAAGGAGTGTTGATTTTCCGGCCCCATTAGGGCCAACTAACCCGATACAATCTCCTGCTTCAATCTGAAATTTCACGCCTGAAAAAATGCGATCGGCTCCAAAAGACTTTCCCAGTTGGGAAACACTGACAATCGGCATATATTCTCACCAGTTTTTTTCTCCCGAACGGAAAACTTTGCTTGTGGCGAACGTAAAAGGGCACTGGACATCTGTTCTTATCACGCGTACCTCAAAAGATTTTTTCCGCTCAAGGGTTCTTTCATAGGATGATAATTTGTTCAATTTCTGAAGTAGCGTATCATATGGGTGCATTCTATGCAAGCTCTATGAAGATTCACCACTTCTGCCAACCACTGGAATATTTTCTTGAGCAGATTTTTAGATATTTGACATCTCCTCATACTTTTTATTGATCTCTCTTGATCTATACTGAAGAATGAGAAAGGAGCAATGCTATGAAAAAGGGAGAGCGGAGTTCAGTTCTTGAAGTCAAAAAAGTGCCTTCCTGGGCGCAGTACTTGCTTGATAGCGTGTTGGCTACCGTAGGCTCTCTCTTTATCACAATGATCATTGCTATCTTCCAGCTCTATCCCCGTATCCCCAACATTTCGATTGTCTATTTGTTGGTCGTTTTAGCTCTTGCAAGTACCAGAGGCCGCTATGCTGCCATCTTTGCATCGCTGGTAGCATTTCTCTCCTTCGACTTTTTCATTGTGCCTCCGCTGTATACCTTTGTCATTGCCCGTGCGGAAGAATGGATTGCCCTTTTCGTTTTTCTTATCGATGCCATTTTGACGGGGCATCTGGCTTCTGCATTACGTCAACGGGCTCGTGAGGCCGCGCGTCGGGAGCGAGAGACATATACACTTTATGATCTGATGCGTGTGACTACCCATGAGGAAGAGCCAGTACACCAGCTTCAGGCCATTGCACAGACCATCGTCGATGTGTTTTCTTCTTGGGGAGTTCACGATTGCGCGATTTTGCTGCCAGACCATCGTGGCAACATACATGTGGAGGCAGACGCCTATCAACCTAGGGAGCACATTACGCTGTCACGCGATGAACAAGCTATTGCCATATGGGTTATGACTCATAGTCGCAGTATGCAATTCTACGATGACGATGCGCTTCCACTGCTGACATCAGCTCGCTTCATGCAGCGAGTTCTCATCCGCACGACGGCGGCAGGACATGCTGTGCGCCGCTCCTTGCACCTGATCCCACTCAAAATGGGACAGAAAGTGGTGGGTGTACTTCGCCTACGAGTCCTTGATGGCTCTGAACAGCTAAAGCAAGTAGAACGCCAGGAAGAAGAACGGGATCATCCCAGCGTGCCAGCCACGTTCTTCTGGACGTTCCTGGACCAAGCAGCCGCGCTGATTGAGCGTGTACGCCTCCAACGTGAAAACCTGCGAGTCGAGCTTTTGCAGCGTACCGATGCATTGCGCTCGGCACTGCTTTCTTCTGTCTCGCATGATCTACGCACTCCACTGACAGTCATCAAAGCAGCTGCCAGTTCATTACTGCAGGAAGATGTCCATTGGGACGAGGAGGCGCGGCGTAGCTTTGCACTCTCCGTTGAGCGAGAAGCTGATCGACTCAATCGTCTGGTAGGCAATTTGCTGGATATGTCACGAATTGAAGATGGCGCGCTCAAGCCTGAGAAGGACTGGTATCAGGTAACGGCACTCATTCAGGATGTACTGGATCGCCTGCAACCGTTGCTTCAGGGACGTAAAGTTTCTTTGTACCTTCCCACAGATCTTCCTGCCGTTGAGCTAGATTATCTGCATATCGATCAAACCTTGACAAATCTAGTAGAAAATGCAGTTCGTTATACGCCTCCCGAATCCCCGATCGAGGTCAGCGCACAGCGGTCAGGAGAGGAGATTATCATCAGCGTTGCAGATCGTGGCCCAGGCATTCCCGAGGATGACCATGAACGCATCTTCGACAAGTTCTACCGTGTGCTCAATACCAAAGACCATCATCCAGTTAGCCCGCCAGGATCAGGTCTGGGATTAGCCGTCTGTAAGGGCCTGGTCGAAGCGCACGGAGGGAAAATCTGGGCCGAACCGCGACCGGGGGGTGGGACCATCTTCTTTGTTGTGTTCCCGGTTGGCGCACCTGAAGGAAGTATGGTATGAACAAACAGGGTGCTTACATTCTCGTCGTAGACGACGAGATCGAGATCATTCGTGCCTTGCAGCGTAGCCTGACAGCTCATGGCTACAAAGTATTTACCGCCAGAAACGGAGAAGATGCAATCAGACTAACATTGCAGCAGCGACCTGATGTCCTATTGCTAGACCTGATGTTACCAGGCATGAGTGGTCTGGAGGTCTGTCGAAGGATCCGGGAGGAGTCCAATGTACCAATCATTGTGCTCTCGGTGAAGGACACAGAAGGCGACAAGGTACAGGCACTCGACCTGGGAGCAGATGACTATATCGCGAAACCCTTTGGGATGAAGGAAGTACTAGCGCGTATCCGGGTCGCTCTGCGTCATGTAGCTCAGGTGCAGACAGGAACTCAACCAATCGTGCAACTGGGTCCACTGCAAGTCGATTTCGCACAACGAAGGATCCAAGTTGACGGTCGAGAGGTGAAGTTAACACCCACTGAGTACGAACTGCTTAAAGTCTTTGTGGCCCATCGGGGCAAGATTTTGACAAGACAAATGCTTATGAACCAACTGTGGGGAATGGAGCCTGAAGTGTTCGAGAAGGCGCATCGTCTCCATGTGTATGTGGCACAATTGCGTCAGAAGCTTGAACCGGTTCCTGACCATCCACAGTTTATCCTCACGGTTCCTGGCGTAGGCTATCGTTTCTCTGAAGACACAGAATGATTAGGAGCTACCTTCCCCCTTTCGCCAGCCCATTGGAGACAGCAAGAGTCTGCTTCCTGTACTACTTCATTCCTCCAGGTCACGGTTTCGAGGAACGAGATGAATATCAACGCCGACATCTAAGCGCAACAATCGATTGATCATAGAGCCTCGCAAGATTTCTTCCCAACGACTGCGCGAAGGTTGCCCGAGAACAATCTGGGTCACCTGCCTCTCTTTCACAACCTCAACAAGCGTACGAGCAATGTTATGGCCTTTCGTCCGAATGACTTCCGCGCCCAGATCTTCCGCAAACACGGCATGTTCTTCTAATCGACGCAGAGAGCGTTCCCGGTATCGACCTGCATCTTTGCCGTATTTGAGAAAACCAATGAGTCTGCTTGACAAAGCTAGATACCCTTCTGGTTGGATTGAGATTGCAATCAGATCAGCATGTAATCCATGCGCAAGTCGCCAAGCATCACGCAAGACCTGACGGGTATGTGGTCGGTGGTCAAAGCCAACTAATACCCGCTCACTGGCAGGCCAGACTTCTTTGATCCCATGGTTGGTCATGTACTCGTGCAGCTGGGACTCGGTCTTCTCAGCTGTACGCCGCAAGGCTAGTTCGCGCAAAGCAGTGAGATTCCCTTCACGAAAGAAGTTGCTGAGGGCAGGCTCGACGCGATCTGCAGAATAGATATTGCCGTGGCGCATACGCTGGCGTAGAGCATGAGGAGAAATATCAATCAGTTCCACTTCATCAGCTTGGTCCAGGATTCGATCAGGTAGCGTTTCACGAACCCGCACACCAGTGATACTCTCTATCAGGTCGTTAAGACTCTCCAGATGCTGAATATTGAGGGTGGTGATGACATCAATGCCTGCATTAAGCAACTCTTCCACGTCCTGGTAGCGTTTGGCATGCTTGGAGCCAGGTGCATTGGTATGAGCGAGCTCGTCTACTAGCACCACATGGGGATGCCGGGCGAGGATCGCTTCGATATCCATCTCCTCCAGAGTCACCCCGCGATAGGCGATCTTTTTGCGTGGGATTACCTTTAAATCGCCTAGTTGTGCCTCTGTCTGCGGACGATGATGTGTCTCTACGTAGCCTACTACGACGTCAGTGCCACGAGTCTCTCGGCGATGACCCTCGTTCAGCATGGCGTAGGTTTTTCCTGCTCCTGCTGCAGCTGCGAGATAGACACGCAACCGCCCTCGCCTCGGTAACCGACTGTCTTGTCCAGAAACTGATCCACCCACCTCGTTAGGTAGATCAGCTTCCAGATCGCTATCTCGAAGGTTATAGCGCCTGAGGAGTTCCTCCGGGTCGGGTCGTTCCTCTTCGTGCTGGCGACTATGTGACGTGCCCTGGTCCATGACTGTCCTATTTCTTCAGGGCATCTAGTGCCAGATTTATGTCCAGGACATTGACATAGGGCTCTCCAAAGATTCCCAGGAAACGCCCTTGAATGTGATTCTCCACCAACTGATGCACCATATCCTGGCTCAAGTGGCGTGCACTGGCCACACGGCTCACCTGCAAGAGGGCCCCTTCTATGGAGATATCCGGGTCCAATCCCGACCCCGACGCTGTCACCATATCCGCCGGGACAGGAGCATTGGGTGCCAGACCATTCTCCTTGCGGAACTGCTTCGCATAGTTTTGCACGCCAAGATATGTACCAGGGACATAATAGGTATTCGGCTTGCCAGCCACCGGAGTTGCACCAGCGGGCACGGGTGTTCCCTTCGCAATGGTTTGCTCAGTGCCATTACCGTTAATCAGCTGTGCACTGGTTGGTCCCAGATTCGACGCTGTCGAGTTGTCGGCAGCATAGGGCTCAGGGGCGCTCGTGCTAGCATTGGCCGTTGCCGAGGGGCGACCATGGAAGTACTTTATCGAGGTCCACTCCTGTCCAATCAAGTCTGACCCGACGAGTTTTCCGTTGACGTAGTGCAGGCTCCCATTGGCCTGGTAGTTGAAAAACAATTGGGCCAAGCCTGTAATCACTCCGGGATAGATGATGCCAGTGAGCACCGTCAAGAGCACAGTGAGCACCACTGCCGGACGCAAATATTTGGTCAAAAATGTTTTCATCTCTTATATCCTTCTCGAGCCAGGATGGCGTCACCACAGTATCTTCTGTACCAGGTGCCCTGCGAAGCCATTGCAACCATGCGCTTGCTGGTGACATCCATCCGCTCTTCCTCTTGCTCACAGTGTCAGGTGCAGCACCTGCAGGACTACATCGATAGCTTTAATGCCGATAAACGGGACGATGATGCCACCGATGCCATAGATCAACAAGTTGCGGCGCAGGAGGGGACCCGCACCTATCGGGCGGTACTTGACTCCGCGCAGCGCCAGCGGGATCAGTGCGATAATGATCAAGGCGTTAAAGATGACCGCCGAGAGTACCGCGCTATGTGGAGTTGCCAGTGCCATGACGTTGAGCGCATTCAACTGCGGATAGGTGACCGCAAAGGCCGCTGGAATGATGGCAAAGTACTTGGCAACGTCGTTGGCAATACTGAACGTCGTCAGTGCTCCGCGCGTGATGAGCAACTGTTTGCCCACCTCCACCACCTCGATCAGCTTGGTGGGGTTGGAGTCGAGGTCGACCATATTGGCCGCCTCTTTGGCTGCCTGCGTTCCGGTGTTCATCGCTACGCCAACGTCCGCCTGGGCCAGTGCTGGTGCATCGTTGGTCCCATCACCCGTCATCGCTACCATACGCCCGCCCGTTTGCTGCTCCTTAATCAGTCTCATCTTGGTTTCGGGCGTTGCCTGCGCTAGGAAGTCATCCACCCCAGCCTCCTTGGCGATGGCAGCTGCTGTCAGTGGGTTGTCGCCAGTAATCATGATCGTACGGATACCCATGCGTCGCATCTGATCAAAGCGCTCGCGCATGCCGCCCTTGACGATGTCCTTGAGTTCGATCACCCCGAGCACGCGTGCTTGCTCCCTCTGACCATTGGAGCCTGCCTTGGTCTCTGCTACCACCAGCGGTGTACTGCCAGCACTGGCGATGCCATCCACAATCACCTTCAGTTCGTCACTGCTCCTACCATGACGCTCTGCTACATAGGCGACCACGGAGTCGGCTGCCCCTTTGCGAATGCTCTGAGTAGGTAGATCAACACCACTCATACGGGTTGTCGCCGAAAAGGGGATAAAGTTGGTACCAGGAGCCACTTGGTCCGAAAAGCCGTAGCGTTCCTGCGCCAGAGCCACAATCGAACGTCCCTCCGGGGTTTCATCCGAGAGACTGGAGAGCATGGCCGCATGCGCCACTTCCTGCTCGTCCACGCCGTGCAGTGGCACAAAGCGTGTCGCTTGGCGATTGCCCAGCGTGATGGTGCCCGTCTTGTCCAGTAACAACACATCCACGTCACCTGCCGCCTCGACCGCACGTCCACTCATGGCTAGAACGTTACGTTGTACCATCCGATCCATGCCTGCAATACCAATGGCTGAGAGCAAGCCACCAATGGTCGTCGGGATCAGACAGACCAGCAGCGCGATCAGGGTTGTGACCGACACTGCTTGGCCCGCATAAATGGCGAATGGCTCGAGAGAGACCACCACTAGCAAGAAAATGATCGTCAGGCTCGCGATCAGAATATTGAGTGCAATCTCACTGGGCGTCCGTTGCCGTTTTGCCCCTTCGACCAGGGCTATCATGCGGTCAAGGAAGGTCTCGCCAGGGTTGGCCGAGATTTGTACCACAATCCAGTCCGAGAGCACACGCGTGCCACCAGTTACCGCGCTGCGGTCGCCGCCGCTCTCACGAATGACGGGAGCAGACTCTCCGGTGATTGCCGACTCGTCGACCGATGCTACTCCTTCTATTACATCGCCATCGCCGGGGATCACATCTCCGGCCTCCACCAGCACATAATCGCCTTTGTGGAGCTCTGGGGCAGCGACCTCTTGCACAGTGCCAAAGCGATCTGGCTTGGTCAGACGCTTGGCCATCGTCGTCGTACGTGCTCTGCGCAGCGTATCAGCCTGGGCCTTGCCGCGTCCCTCAGCCATTGCCTCAGCAAAGTTGGCAAAGACGACGGTAAACCAGAGCCAGATCGCCACCGCTAGCACAAACCACGTCTCAGCTGTCAACTGGGCACTGGTAAACGAGCCAGTAGGCACAGTAAAGAACATCAGCCGTACGAACTCAATAGTGGTGATCACACTGCCGACTTCCACCACGAACATCACCGGGTTCCTGATCTGGACGCGAGGGTCCAGCTTCTTGAAGGATGCAGGGATCGCAGCGCGGATGATCTTCGGATCGAAGATGGAAATGTCTCCTTTGCGCCGAGTCTTCCACTGCTGCGTCTGCAGTGTCTTCTCTAGTGTCTCTGTTGTATTTGTATTCATCTGTGTTCCCATCTTCTTAGAACGTCTTTCCTGAGACCATCAGTAAGTGCTCAACAACTGGCCCCAACGAATAGGCAGGGAAGTAGGTCAGCGCCCCCACGATCAGGATCACGCCAATCAAGAGGCCTACGAAGAGCGGGCCAGTTGTGGGAAAGGTTCCCAGTCCAGCAGGCACTGCCCGTTTGACGACCAACGAGCCACCAAAAGCCAGGATGGGGATGATTTCGGCAAAGCGGCCAAAGAGCATCGCCAGGCCCAGCGTCCAGTTATAGAAGGGCGTGTTGGCACCTAGCCCCGCGAAGGCAGAGCCATTGTTGCCGTTGGCTGAGGTATAGCCATACAAGACCTCCGTAAACCCATGTGGCCCAGCATTCAGGATGCCCGCGAGACCAACTGGGAGTGCCATCGCGAAGGCAGTAAAGCCCAGGATGATGAGGGGCGACACCAGAAGGGCAAGCACCGCCATCATGATCTCCTTGCGCTCGATTTTCTTGCCCAGGTATTCTGGTGTGCGTCCTACCATCAAGCCCGCGATGAAGACCGCGATGATGGCGAACATGAGCATAGTATAGAGTCCGGAGCCGACACCTCCAAAGATCATCTCACCCAGTGCAATGTTGGTGATCAGCACGAGCCCGCCAAGTGGGGTGTAACTATCGTGGAAGCTCATGACTGTGCCCGTCGAAGTGGCTGTCGTGACCTCTTCCTGCAGTGACGAGATGGTGACGCCGTAGCGTACCTCCTTGCCCTCCATATTACCACCTGCCTGCGTGGCACTGGCCACGTGATCGACGCCGAGTTTTGTCAGGATGGGATTGCCGTCCTGCTCGGAAGAGAGGATCACTGCTAGGCCAATCACCAAGAGAATGGCTGAGACAATCCAGAGCACCCAACCTTGCCGAGTATCGCCCACCATTTTGCCATACATATAGAACAACCCCGCGCCCAGTGAAATTTCACACAGGATGATCAGCATAGCAGTGAACGCGTTCGGGTTCTCAAAGGGATGGGCCGCGTTGACGTTGAAGAAGCCACCACCATTGGTGCCCAGATCTTTGATGATTTCCATCGAGGCGACTGGCCCCTGGGCAATCATCTGCGTGCCCCCATTGAGGGTATGTATAACAGTGTAGGGATTGAAATTCTGGATCATTCCTTGCGAGACGAAAATGAGGGCACCTACTATACAGATAGGGAGCAGGATGTAAAGCGTGCAGCGGACGAGATCTACCCAGAAGCAGCCCAGCGTCTGCGCACTGCGACGCGCCAGCCCACGGGTCAAGGCCACCGCTAGCGCGATACCAGCAGCAGCGGAGACAAACTGGTGGAACGCGAGCCCTGCCATCTGGCTCAAGTAGGACATGGTCTGCTCACCACCATAGTTCTGCCAGTTAGTATTGGTGGTGAACGATGAGGCTGTATTGAAGGCGAGTCCCTGCTCGACCGGCGCCAAGCCCTGTGGATTAAAAAAGCTGCCATGCCAGGCTTGGGTGCGCTCGATGGCATACAGGAGCAGCATGCCCACTACACTGAAGATCAGTACGGCAAAGAGATAGCCGGTCCACTTCTGCTCTTCTTCCGGGTCGATGCCGGAGAGTCGGTAAAAGAGCCGTTCAATGGGGACGAAGATAGGCGAAAGCCAGGTGCGTTCCCCAGCAAAGACCTTGGTCAAATACAGACCGAGCGGCTTGGTGATGAGCAACACCACGACCAGAAAGATGACCACCTGCAGGACACTATTGAGTGTTACAGGCATAGATTTCACCTCACTCGTTAAAAAACACTATTAAAATTTTTCGGGCGCCAGAAGCGCAATCACGAGATAGATACCAACCAATAGTGTGACGATACCCACCAGAATATACTCAAGTGGTGTATTCATGATCCTATTCCTTTCTATAGGCGATCACAGCCAACCGTGAAGCCGATCAGAAGAATAAATGACACCACGGTCACAGCAACAACAACAAGATCAAGCATGATACATTCCTCCTCGCAAGATTACAGAAGCTGTAAACTTTACAGCAGCTCCGCAATCATCTTTAAGCATTCGCCTCGCTCCTCTGGGCCGCTTCTGCAGCCAAGCGAATTAAGGCCTCCATAGGAAAGGGCTTGGGCAAATACGCCAGGGGATGAAACTCGGCCAGCCGCTGTGGACTGACACGCACCGCAGAGAGCACGACGACGGGGAGCTTGCAATGATCGTCGTCGATTTGTTGTGCATGAAGGCACTCTTCTCTTTGGGCTGTTCGTAGGATCTCCCATCCCGTTTGATCAGGCAGATTGATATCGAGCAAGATCAAATCAAAGGACAAAGTACGTAGAGATGTAAGTGCATTATGAGCATCAGCGGCGATGTGCACTTCATGATGACGTGCCTCCAGATTCCGGCGCACCAGATCACGCAACAGCTCATCATCTTCAACCAGTAAGATTCGTGCGCCAAACATTCCCACCCTCTCTTTCTCTTGTAAAGATGAGTATTCATTCCGAGCAATATTCCGGTATCTTGACTTGAGAGGCCCTGTCATCTGGGCCTATAGACTGCTCTTGCCTGATGTTGCCTTGCGGTCTCCACCGCTGGCGAAACCATGACAAGAACCGCTTTGCCAAGTGGAATTGTTGTCTTTTCTCTTGGCGAGCAGGAAGGCGAGCGAGCACAAGAGCAGCTGGCGGCTTTGTCAGAAGGTCTGACAGTTCCTGTTTTTGCAACAACAGAGCCTGATCAGCCCCCATGACAGCTACAACGCTATCACAGCGCAAGTCCTGGATGAGCATCCTGATGCACCTGTTTACAGTGCCTGTAAACACTTCATGGCATTCGACTAGGACATGGTAGCGTGCTGCGATGGATTGGACTAGTATCAGGAAGTCTTTTGCTTGTTGGATATGCTCAAGACGTGTCCCTGACGACCGTTGTCCAGAAGATATGGAGACCAATGCCACCGGAACCAGTGTTGCTCCTCTAACATTCGCCAGACGCACCACTGCCTCGATAGCACGGTGATCTACTCCATAAGTGAAAGGCAACAGCCAACGATATTCCATCATATGCCCCCTCTTGTCAACAAGGAGAGTTCCGGTACTTCCATTTCTGTACACCTTCCCTTGCTCTCCATTCTTGAGTATAAGCCAATACTGGTAAATGTGCGTTCTGGAGAAAGTGAGGATCGCTCAAGATTTTCTCAAGATTTAGAAATCCTTCTCAGCGCAAGCAATTACAATACGAAGTCCCTCGCGTTGCAGCGCAGAAGTACAGATGCTCTACCATTGGCTATCGTAGCATGGGTCTATCCTGAGAATTTTTTGAGAGGCTGTTTGAAAAGGGATAACAGTCGGGGAATCGAGGGGATACGCCTGGGATATGAAATGGAACCTATCGTGGACACCTTGTAGAGTGGGTGATCCTGCACTGCCGATTTCGCTTGCAGCCCGTGTTGCGTTGCGATCATCAGAAAGGCTTTGTTCTGCTGCCAAGGCGTTGGGTGGTTAAACGCACTTTTGCCTGGATCACCCAACGCCGACGACTCGGCAAGGACTATGAAGTGCTTCCGCAGAGTAGTGAAGCCATAATTTATATTGCCATGACTTGCTTGATGGTCCGTCGACTGGTTTACCGCATGACCTTTTCAAACAGCCTCTTAGGGTTCCGATGGAAGTTATCACTTACTCATGATCCACTGCCAGAAGGACCACTTCCACTAGGATCTGTCGCACTGTATAGTGGTAGCGGCTCATTGTCAGAAGACCTTCCATGTACCGCCTCGTGCAATCTAGTATCTGCCTGTCTTAAGAAAGCTTCAGCAGTTCGCATAACCTCTCTTTTTATGAAAATCTTGAACCCATGAGGATACGCCCTAACAGTTAGTATCCTCAAAGTTTGATCAATTCTAGCGTTGGAGGCGGGGTTCAGTTCGCCACAGAATCTGTCTACCAGGGCTACTGGGTAAGGGAGTGGATTACTAGGATCAGCTTGACGAGCCCACCTCGCAAGCTTCTGAGTCCAACTTCTTGTATCTGGTCCTGTGTATTGGTACCAAGCCATTCGAGCCTCACGATACTCGCAGTCTATCGTGTTGCGTCCAGTATCATACTTGTTGTTTTCGAAGATGTCCGGGTTGGACTTCAGGAATTCTTTTGTCGGGTTAACGGCATCTATTAACCTATTGATTTCTGCATCCGCAACATCGGAACCCGACGACAGGAGGAGCCTCTGGACCTGTGCCAGAGTCTCTTCTACACGCCTCAAGCGATCTCGTTCTCCTAGAAGGTTTCTCTGAGCCGCCCGCATGGCCTCTTCTCGGCTTCGTTCGATAGATCTGACAGGTCGTTCCAAGTATGACGGGCGGCGTTGATTGCCTGATGGATTATCACCTCGTCCAGGAGTATCTCGACCTCCGAATCCTTCTCGCTTTAAAGACATTTTTAATTCTCCTTTCAATTTTTGCTATAACAGGGCTGTCGGTAAGGAGATTTCCTCATCTAATGAGACGTATTTGGGCAGCTCAACCTGACCAACCTTCGAGGTAAAACAGGCCTGTCTCAAGCTCAGAAGTTCGCCAGCTTGGACTCACCAAATACGTGAAGGCTTTGATGAGGGAGTCTCGTAGGTCTCTCACACCTGCTTATCAAGAAGAGGACACGTTGTCTCAATCTAGATGAGCAAGGTTTCAAATTGCCTGGACTGATATCTTGATTGATTGCCTCTTCTTCATTAATATCACAATGGATGTCAAAAAGGGGGATGATCTCATGGGACTTTTCCAACTGCTCGGACTGCAGAATCTGCAGACTGACAAGGATGAAGCATAGCAGATCATAACCAACCTTCTCTTGATTCAGCAGAGCCGTGTACTGGCGGATATACACCTATTGTTCCAATCGCCGCAGGCGGGCATGAGTGGCAGGGGGAGAGAGATTGATTGTCCGTGCCAACTCGGCATTACTCAACCAGCCATCTTGTTGTAATGCCCGCAAGAGAGCGGTATCAAGTTCGTCTAACGGCTCTTGCTGCTGTGAAGATTGTACCATAAAAACCTCCCTTATTTCAATATTATTCGATAATATACCAAAAATACAAAATAAAATTAACAAAATTACTATGAAAATTTTTCATTCTTCCAAAATGAATGATAAGAGAGAGCCTGTTATGGAAGAAACACAACCACTCAACCTACCCCATCAGGACAGAACACTACTGCTCTCAAACTTGGGATTCGATAGCAGCATCATCTCAATCCGGTGGGGTGGAGTAGCGGGGAATAGCCAGATGGAAGGTTCATCGGCATTAGCTTGCGGCAGGCAAAAAAAAGCTGAAAAAAGCCGACGAGAGCACGACCAAGCAGGAATGATCCGATTTTTCAGTTGCTGGGGTGGTAGCACGCTGGAACATCAACATGCCGTTTTGCAGGATATTATCTGGCTGCATGCCTTAGGAGCAAACATAGCTCTGGTGCATGGTGGTGGACCTTACATTACTGAGTGGCTACAGAGATTACATATCCCAACGCGCTTTGAACACGGACTGCGTGTCATCGATGCTCAAACGTTAGAAGTAGTTCGGATGGTCTTATGTGGTCAGATTAGCCAGGCACTGGTTGCTATGGCATCACAGCTAGGAGGACAAGCTGTTGGTCTGGCTGGCACCGATGGCAACATGGTGCGCTGCCACAAAACGAATGAGCAGATTGGCTTTGTTGGCGAGATCGAGACCGTTGATCCTATGCTGGTACAGCAGGTATTGGATGACGGATTTATTCCTATTATTGCCCCAGTTGGACTGGCACCAGATGGAACCTGTCTCAATATGAATGCTGATCTGGTGGCATCTCAGCTCGCTGGAGCACTAAAAGCAGACCGACTGATCTTTTTAAGCGATGTGGATGGTATCTGTGGTGCAGATGGCTCGCTCATTCCAGAACTCAACGAGGCATAGGCCCACAAGTTAATCGATGAGGGTGTCATTCGTAATGGGATGATCCCAAAAGTCACTGCATCCCTGGAAGCTCTGGTCAATGTGCCTCGCGTCCACATTGTCAATGGGGGCACAGCTCATGTTCTGCTATACGAATTGGAAGACAACCGACCTATTGGTACAAAAATTGTGCGCTAGAGGCAGCTACCATAGACAAATCACACTGCACTGGCCCCAAACCACAGGCACGTGATACTACCGCTGTGAGAAGGGCTTCTTCATAGCGGTGGTTGGGAGTTCCTATAATGAGCAGATTCCTCAAATTGTGCTCATGATTGCTGAAACTTAGTACACGCGGGCAGAAATATGATCCGAGTTTGCGATGGCAAATGACCTCATACTCAGAGCATCAACACGGAACTGACTTGTGTCCGCCTGTACTTAGAGCATAGTATGAGCCTTTCATTAATAAAATATTTACAGTTATGCTGTATATCCATAACTTTTCTTGATGTGTCTTAGTTTACAATTGATATTAGCCGTTTAGACTATTTGGCACCAAACGCCTGTAGACAGTATGTTATGATCTCCTAATGGGAGATAAAGGAATACCTATGAGCCTGAGAGATTCATCATCGCAGGAAGATTTCATAAATCAAAAGCGAGAACATGATCCACTAAATGGAACTCTTGAGGATGATTTTGATTTTACCCAGCTTGGACCAATGCAGGAACGACAGGGTAGTACATTAGGAAATACGCGGATATGTATGATATTGTCACCGCATCAGTCCCTTCGTCGTGTCAAACGAGGCGTGCTTGAAGCCACTGAAGCCGCATACGTACCACAAGGTTGGCTAGCTCGTGGGGTGTATTGGACCAAACGAACCTTGATTGGCACTCCACTGGCCACTGCACGTGCCGAACATGAACGTCTGACGAAATTCAAGGCTCTGGCAGTGCTCTCCTCTGACGCGATTTCGTCCGTTGCTTTTGCAACTGAAGCTATCCTGATCAATCTGGTCGCAGCAGGTTCGATGCATCTGGGTGCGACATTGCCGATTAGCCTGGTGATTCTAGCCTTGCTCGTCATCGTAACTGTTTCCTATCGCCAGACTATTCCGGCCTATCCTAATGGTGGAGGATCATACATTGTCGCACGTGAGAACCTGGGGACGTTGCCAGGTTTGGTTGCTGCCTCTGCCTTGATGATCGATTATGTACTCAATGTGGCAGTCTGCATCGCAGCTGGCGTACATAACGTGGTCTCGGTTTTCCCGACTCTGCAACCCTATATCATCCCACTGGATCTTATACTAATCCTTGTCATGACGATGCTCAATCTGCGCGGGGTGCGTGAATCTGGATCAATCTTTGCCTTGCCAACCTACTTTTTCATTGTTAGTGCCGCCTTACTCATCATTGTGGGATTGATCAAAGCGTATGTATTTTTGCATCAACCGCTCATTGGCCAGTTTACTCCGACCGTCCAAGCTATCGAGCCCTTGTCAGTGTTCCTGATCCTGCGCTCATTTGCAACAGGCTGCACTGCTATGACAGGCGTCGAGGCCATTTCTAATGGGATTCCCATCTTTGAGAAACCAGAGACACGGAACGCCTCTATTACACTGACATGGATGTCCATGATCCTGGGTACACTCTTCCTGGGTATTACCTTGCTAGCCATGACCTATGCAGTCCAAGCTCAACCGTCTGGTGATCCCACGGTGATTGCCATGATTGCTCAGCATGTTTTCTCGGGTCCGTTGGGGTTCTTCTTTCCCCTCTTCCAGCTCTCGGTCCTGGGTATCCTGACCCTCTCGGCTGAGACCAGCTATGCGGACTTCCCCCGTCTGGCCTCGCTACTGGCACGTGACTCCTTCTTGCCCTCACAGTTCACCTTTCGCGGGGACCGGCTCGCCTTCTCAATGGGCATTATCTCGCTAGCTGTGCTTGCCAGTATCTTGCTCATTATCTTTGGAGGTGATACGAATGCCTTGATTAACCTGTTTGCAGTCGGAGTCTTTATTGCCTTTACGCTTTCACAAGCTGGAATGGTGGTCCACTGGTGGCACTTGCGAACAACACAGCAGAGATGGCTGAGAAGTTTGATCATCAATGGCGCAGGGGCAGCAACCACGGCCCTCGTCGCTCTTGTTGTTGCATCGATGAAGTTCGTTGAAGGGGCTTGGATTGTCGTGGCGCTGGTTCCGGTGATGGTCTTGCTCTTCTTGGGGATCTCTCACCATTATCGGCGCTTTGAGCAAGAACGAACCTTGGATCTGCCTGTACACCCACAGGAGATCCTCCATCGCTTCGTTGTTCCGATTGCTCGACTTGATCGTGCTGCCATCCAGAGTCTCGCCTATGCTCGTTCGCTCTCTCCTCAGGTCACCGCGGTACATGTGGTGGTTGACGAAGAGCGTGTCGAGCAGTTACAAGCAGACTGGGAAAAGTGGCAGAAACAGATCGCAGCAGAGGAAAAGATGCATTTGCTTATCATTGAATCTCCCTATCGGTCTCTCCTACGTCCGTTGCTGGCCTATATTGACACCATTGATCAACGTCATCCAGAGGAAACACTGACGGTCATCTTGCCGGAATTTGTGGTGGCCCACTGGTGGGAACACTTGCTACATAACCAGATAGCATTGCGCTTAAAAGCAGCGCTGCTATTCCGCCCAGGAGTCGCGGTCTTGAACTTGCCACAGCACTTGCGTAGTCGTATGTGACAGCGCAGACCATTGTGATTAAAGCCCTTTTGTATTCTTATGCGTCATTCTCTACAATATGATTGTTTCACATGGAGCGCTTTAGCACCTGAAAGCGTATGGACGCGCTAATGATGTTTGACAAATTAATTCGGCGATGATTGTGGGGAGCCACGGACGCGCTAAAGCGGGTCCCTACCATCATATACGGCCCGCTGAAGCGGGCGCAGGACGCTATCGCTGTCCTGCTTAAAGGTTGCCGGATGAATAAGTCAAACATCATCAGCTTGTCCGTGGGTGGGACTAGGAGATCCTCGTTTGCAAAAACGCTACGCGCACCCTGGAATACTGGAATACCCCTCAGTTTGCATTCACCAAAGATTGCTGGTATAATAATAACGTTACTGTTATGAAAGAAAAGGAGCACCGGGAAGACTGGTCGGTATGTCCTTGCGTGTCTTGAGAAGCTGCATGCAGGGACATTAGCGATCTGGTCATTCCGGTGCTTTTCTTTGTGTACGAGGCGTGATAAAGGCCTGCAGAGACGAAACATTCGTTTTTCCAGGTATCTTCTCGAACCAGAGAGAGGCAGAGCACATTTACATATCTGATGAGACACTTTTTCTGGATGTGAGAGAGAAAATGCGTATAATTAATAGATGCAAACGTTTGATGTGGAAGTGCTGGAGGGCGTTGTTCCATACCTTCTGGTTTATCCCTGGCATCGTTTCCCTCGGTGGTCCATCCCTGGCCTTCTTCTTTCTTACTCTTGATAAGGGTACAAAAGGTACTCTTGCAGCACCGTATCTCTTTCATGGGAGTGCTTTGGCCGCGAGCACACTGCTCTCGACAATCGCTGGTTCATTGATCACCGTTGCTGGTCTGGCCTTTTCCATTACTATTGTTGCACTCCAATTGGTTTCGAGCCAGTATACTCCCCGTGTGCTGCGTGGATTCTTGCTAGATCGTACGACTCAAGTGGTTGCTGGCGGTTTTTTCGCCATTTTCGCTTATGCACTGATTGTGCTCACGACTACACGTGAACCTTCGCTAGCAGATCCGGGCTTCATTCCCCGACTCAGTATCACAGTCGCCATCGGTCTTGGCTTCCTGGGACTCGTCCTACTTCTCGTCTTCATCCATCATACCGGGAGCATCATCCAGGTCCCTGAGATTGCAGCACGCATCGCTACCCAAACCATTCAAGCCATCGACCAGCAGGACACGGACGAGGAAGATGAAATGGATGCTGAAGGCATATCTGCTCAAATACAATCTTTGTCTACCTATATGGAGCCTGCTCGCATATATGCCACGAGCATCGGGTATGTACACAGAATAGAGCTGCCCCATCTGATCAGGGATATCATGCGTCCTCGGCTCCAGATCTCTTTGCTTGTCTGTTCAGGTGACTTTGTCACCGAAGAGACTATTATTGCAGAGATCTGGCCTATTGACGCTGCTGATGAGATCTGTAGAAGAGCTATCCGCCACCATATCTATACTGAGCGCGAACGAGACATCAATTACGATGCAAAATTCGGAGTTCGTCAGCTCGCAGATATCGCACTGCGTGCCCTCTCACCAGCTATCAATGATCCAACAACAGGGGTTCTGTGTATCAAGTATCTACAAGCTATTTTCGAACATTTAGTGCGTCAACCACAGCCAATAACCGCCTATCGTTTCGCACAGGGGACCAGTATGCTCACCATCCGCCAACCAGCCTTTCAGGAATACGTGAGGATGTTTACTGAGATTGGCCACTATGCTGGTGGAAATATTCGCGTTATCAATACGCTCTTGCGGGCACTGACAAGCATTGCCGAAATTAGCACTGCCCTCGACAGAAGAGAGCATCAGGACGTTGTGTATCGCATTTCCTCTAAACTAGCTGCCCACGCGGTGACACAGGTCTCTGATGAGCATGACCGTGCTCGTATCCAAGAACAACTTGACAGGATTGAGCATATTCTCAGGGGAACAGAAACGCTCTCCTCGGGCCTCTGAACACTATCCACCTGCCCAGGACCGTGCCATGCATTTCTTGAGGAAAGTTTCATTTAGCAGGGACGAGAGGGCACTCTTGTCAGCTTTTCATGTGTACTCTTTCAAATATTGACAAAATTTTTATACATATACAGCATATTCGTAATAGTTTTTGACTATCATTGATCTACGCTGATACGTATAATAATTGATGAGAAAAATGGCTCCATTAAAGAGCCATATGAAGGAGAGCTAAGGACCTGTCTGTAAATAAGTGTCTGAGGTCGAATAGCTAGGCCAAACTATGAGGATGCTTGCACCCTTCATAATTTGGGATAGTTTTTTTGACAGCTCTTTAGCTAGACTTTATTCCATTGGCTAGACAAAAAAGCAAAAGAAAGCTTAGGGCCCGTCAGAAAATAACTGTATCAGCAGTCGATGAGAGAAAAGATAGCCGTACATCGGCCCAACCATCCGACCTGAGATGCTTATTTTTTGATAAATCCTTAGCTAGACTTTAACTAGATTTGGCGGCCAAGATCAGCTTAGTCTCAGTTTCAATGCGTGAAGCTGCTCGGTTTTTACGGAATCTTCTCTTCTTTTGACAAGGAGGTATCAACATGGATAAGACAAGACAAGAGATGTCCCAATCCTCGGATGGAACAAGTCACGGGTCAGTAGATTTCTTGAAATCCTCTCTAATCTACCGACAAGAAGAGAATGAAACAAAAGTAGGAGCAGAATCTACAAAAAATATAAAAAGAGAAATAGATAAAGTTAATGATTATTTTAGGACAAACCCTTTTACTCAATCTCCAGAGCCCGGAACAGCACCGGAACCTGCAAAAAATCCTTATGATGAAAACGCTATACTAACCGAAGGAGATAATCCACCTAATTCAGATGATTATCTTAATCTACTTCGAAAGTATCAACAAGACATAGAGAATATGGTTCGAAAAGGTGCTCGTCCTTACGATATTGTAGACTCTGGGAAGGAGGGATTTGTTGACACAAAGAAAAGTATAACAGAAAAAGGCAACCCTGTTAGGTTCACAGAGGCCTATATATCACAAATTCGTGCGCAAGAGACAAAAGTAAATAAAAGATACAAGGGAATGTCTATTCGTGATATAGTTACAAAAGGAGCTAATCCAGGAGTAACTGATATACAAAAAGAACAAGTTCATAGAGATTTAAACGTATTATCAGTAATGGCAGCACTCTCTCTTAAAAATGTATTCAAAATGTCAGATGAACAGTTACCCGGTGTCGCAATGCAGATAAAAGATATATATATTGACCATGCTCGTCAAGGTGAAATAGCGAAAGTTGCATATGAATATTATACACTGCAGCTAAAGAAGAAGAACAGATGGCATGACATGAAAATATTGCATAAGGATCTGTATTATACACTATCGATATCGAAGAAACATGACAATAGAAGATATAAAAAGGACCTTACGCTAATATTGGGGAAAGAGAAAGAGAGACGTGACCATTTAGTAGAAAAGTATCCTAAAATTTTGAAAAACAAGCGTGGTAAGCGTGAAAGAGAAAAAATAATGTTAGATGAGCTAATCCAGCACAAAGAAGATTACAAAAGGCAAATTATGGATAATCTAATAAATCATGCTAAAGTAGCATTGCCTTATGATAGGATTATGAGCGAGATGGAAAAAGTGTTCGGAGCGTGCTGCTCCGAGGTTGAGAAATCTCAGGACCCGAAGGTTAAGGGACGTTTCCAGGCCGCAATGCTTTCTTTCGGTATGTTTAAGGATCGTGTTATTCAAGCAAGACTAGAGCAGACACAAAATCTGACTGCCGATGCGCAAATAGATACAATAAGGGAGATCAAGGATGGGAACACAAAATTGGGAAAAAGTATGGAAAAGTTTGTTAGACAGTATGGAGCTCATCCCTCACGGAGCTGGGCAAACGATATAGCCAGTGAAGGGGGTATTCTATTGACGGCGGTGGGTACGATAGTTGGCTGGGTTCATGTTGTACCTTTGGTTGGGGCGGCATCATAACTGTTAAAAATTGGTGTAATGCATGAAATTTCTTTATATCTGTTTTACACTGTTATAACAAAGAAAAAGCTTTGGCCTTTATGTGACTCAGATCACCATTCCCAAGTTTACCACTACCTAGAACAGTTGTTATGACCTCTTCAACCAATACTAGTAACGAGTAAAACGATGTCTTATGATAGTCCTACAAAAGAGAGCTTAGCTTCGACCGCTTGCTGGATAGCAGCTGTACGAGCACATGAGAGCGAGCGCGTAGATCGTCTGTTTGATGATCCCTGGGCAACTCTGTTAGCAGGTCAAGCAGGTCAGGCTTGGCTTGATCGTATGGCTGTAATCGAAGCTCAAATTGATCGCATGAGCAAAGACTACAGGCTCTCCATGCATTGGGGTAAGCCTAGACAAGAATGGGGACACCCCACGCTCCGCCTCCAGACAACCATCCCTGAGAACGCTGCCAACGCGTTGACCCGCGATCAAGAGGTTCCAACCGAGATTGGGATTGTGATCAGGACCAGATTTTTCGATGATTTTCTCTTGCATGCTACTAGAGAGCACGAGATAACTCAGGTGGTCATTCTCGCTGCCGGAATGGATACACGCGCCTTTCGCCTCACGTGGCCTAAACACACACGACTCTTTGAAGTTGACCAATCCGAGTTGCTTCGGCAGAAGAGGCAACTCCTTTTCTCTGCAGAAGCTTCTCCCACCTGCTCGCGTTGGAGTATTGGAGTTGATCTGGTAGAAGGACCCTGGTCAGCTACCTTGATGCGAGCGGGCTTTGATCCGCACCGAACTTCCGTCTGGTTGATTGAGGGCTTTCTTCCATATCTTTCAGAGTCGGCTGTCCTGCGCCTGTTAGATAAAGTGACGGCTTTGTCAGCTCCTGGCAGTCGGCTTGGATTTACCGCCATAAACCGTGATATGCTGACCTCTCCCTCAACACAATTCTGGCTCAAGTCTATGGAGGAAGCAGGTATTCCCTGGCTCTCCGCTATGAATGATCCTGAGGCTTTCCTGGCAAAGCTCGGGTGGGTCGCGACTGTTGTCCAGCCTGGGGAGGAGAGCGCCAACTTTGGTCGCTGGCCATATCCTGTCGTACCTCGCTCAGTACCCCACATCCCACGTACCTGGTTCGTCACAGCAACACGAGCCTCGTGACAACCAAAGTGATGCTTACAGCTTGAATATCGACGGACTCAGTCCTTCCGAAGGCCGCTGTAAGCACTCCGTACATACCCTGATGCCACTCATACCTCCCCTCATTCAGAAGGACCTCTACTCTATTAGCGTTTTTTTCTCTGTTCATCAAGTAGGCAAAGCATATAAGGTTTTATGTACACCCTTTCATTGAGGAAACATTTACATATCCGCCGCATATTCGTAAAGTTTTTTGATTTTTCTTCGTGTATATTACTTTTGAGAGAAACAAATCACATTAGAGTGATACAAATGGGTAGAACTCTACTGATTGGTGGAATGGATGTCCAAATGAGAACAGATAACCGTGGTGGGTTGCTCGTAGGTACGGTACAAGCCCGTTGGCCTGCTCGCTCACAAGAACATGGCACCGAAGTGTTCTGTAGGCTCAAAAGTTGGCACGCCTTGTGTTGGTCGGGGGAACGTGCGTCAGCTTGTAAGTACCAACGTATCTACGTATGGCCATTTGGCTGAAGTAGTAGGAGGGCAGACACGCCCCCTGGCATCACTCGATGCCTGTTGTCTATCGCAGTCAACGGGTCAACCACTGCTCTTGGAGCAGGTCTCTTCGGGGACAGGCCACACCGTTGGAGTGAGGTAGAAGCTCACCTCCTTACTAGGGGGTAGAGAGTGTCACGTAGTAACCACCATAGAGAATGGCTCTATTGTGAACAATAAAACGTGTGATGAGCAATAATAAAAGAAAGTGAAATATCAAGACTATGAAAACATTACAGAGCGTGATGGACGTGCAATCGAACTATCACGGATAATTGACCAGATAGGCGTTGGTGCTACCCGAGTTAGCTGAAGCACCCATGGTATTGATGATATGACGGATAGTGCCAGCACCGCCCAGCGAGACCGTGACCAGATCATGGAACGTGACCCCTGGCCTGTTTGGCACTTCAAAGGCGTGGTCAGCGACCAGCGAGGAATCATGAGTGAAGTTGCAGTAGCTGCCCACTCCCCAGGCATTGTGACTAGTGACCAAAGCTCCCACCTTGTAGGCCGCATACCCATTGGTGCTTCCATTCATCCAGGACCCCTGGCCCGGGGGATCATAGGGCATTTCGTTCTGGAAGAAGTAGGTTTGGCCATCGTTACCGTTCCAGATGACCTGATACTGCTGGTAGTGTTCGACGAACAAGCCGTAGGCCGCGACATTATTCCCGTTCACGACCAAGCCGTTAGCGGCCGTATTGGTTTTCCACCCGACGCCGTCTCCGTGGTCTGCTCGCCATAGCCACAAGTCATCCATAATGACATTGTTGCTGTTGATGATCAGGCTCTGCGTGGCTCGAGCAGCTCCTGCCCCGCCGATTCGGAAGAACACGTCCGAGAGCAGGATCGGATCGGCCACATGATTTTGCGTAGACCTGACCTGACCGACCTGAAGCAAGATGGGAGAATTGACCGGACCTGCATCGAAGAGGAGTCCGGCGATTGAGACGCCGTCAACGTCAGCGACGGTCATGGGGATGGTGCCGTTTTGCGGAGCGAGTGTGGCTAGACCAAGACCGAGTACGACCGTGTTCGCCCGCGTTACCTTGATGGTGTTGCTGAGTTGGTAGATGCCGGGTGTGAGCAGCAGGTTCAGCCCTTGAGCCAGAGCATTGTTGATCGTGGCAGCGGAATCGCCTGACTTTGCGATATAGAACTGGCTGATAGGGATGGACGTTCCTGCCGGTGTCCCATTGGCCCAGCTCGTTCCTCGCGCCCTGGTCCGCAGAGCGGGCACAAAGACCCGGTAGCTGCCGGACTGGTCAACATAGAGGAAGGGCTTTTCCCGGATCGTGGGCGCTTGATTAACCACCGTCTCGGGTGGTTTGGGGAAGCTCTGTACAGGTGCGCCGCTGACCCCCACGAAGACCATGTTCCAGCTGGCACCATTCCACCTTCCCAATTGATCGTTCCTAGAGAGCCATTGCTGCTGGCTTCCCGATCGTACCCGGCCAGTGACCCTGCTGTCAGCAAGGAAGCCGCCGCTCGACCATCCTCCATCGTCCAGTTGCATATCTCCGCGCACATCCATGCGGCGGAAAGGTGATGCCTGGGAGACGGCCCACACATCGGTCCCTGACGACGGGATCACTTCCATGTTCTCAGCCCCGCGCCAGAAGTTCAGGGTTGCATTCCCTTTCATCCAGCCAGCTTGCACATGGACCTCTCCCCCCTTGATGGTGACCGCATCTGGCAGGAGTCCCAGGCCCAGAGCCTGAGTATAGAAGCCCAAGTTGACGTCGACATTGTAGGTACCCGGCTTGAAGAGCAAGGCGTAGCGAGTCGAGCCGAATTGTTCCGTTTCCTGGCGATGGAATACCTTATCCAACATGTTTTGGATCGTTGTACTGGACATGGAGGGGTCGAAGATGAGGACATTGGGACCGAAATCGGGTATTCTGCCAACAGTAGCATGAGCGGAAGTGAGCTTTGCTGTCATGACAGCATCAAAAACGAGAAAAAGGAGAATGACAAGGCACACAGCCTGACGCCAGTTTTTCTTCAGGATAGACACAGAAAAACCTCTCTTTGCTAGGAATATCTGCTCTAAGGATAGCCAATGTAAGAGGGAGTTTTCTAGGGGAAAAGAGGGACAACTTTGAGGTGCGGCCCGTTGACCTGAAACTGCTGGAAGGCAGGGGAAAGGTCGTCGCGAAAGTGATAACTGATGAGTTGAAGTCGGGCGAAATTCCCGACCTGCCAGATGGACGACAGAAAGTAGCAC